>Ga0209346_1000867_pt1 | contig 20933 bp, 15 predicted proteins | sample AutmiccommunBRH9_FD_187381 | JGI IMG/M metagenome (GOLD analysis project Ga0209346, IMG submission 187381) | Deep subsurface microbial communities from Mt. Terri, Switzerland - Autotrophic microbial communities BRH/9 (SPAdes) (version 2) | ecosystem: Environmental > Aquatic > Deep subsurface >...
GGCGGGCCGAGCACCGGGTCGGAGCCGCCGATCGCCATGAAGCTGGGTCCGGACCATTCGCCGCTCCAGTAAGCGGCAGCCTGCCGGCTGACCTCGACCCCGTCCATCTCCGGCTCGACCGGCACCAGCGCCGGAAATTTGCGCGCGCCAGCCTGAAAGCTCGGTTCCGGATAGGGCGCATTATAGGCGGCGATCTCCGCCTCGCTCATCTCCGGCGTGCCGCGGGCGATGATCTCCCCGGCATCGAACACCGGCGTGGTCAGCGCATATTGCTTCCAGGCGTTGAAGCCGTCGCCCGCGCCGGTACCCAGGCCCAGTGCGGTGTTCATGATCAGCAATCGCGACAGCCGCGCGCGGAATCCCGGATCGACCGGCAGCGTCAGCCCGATCAGGCCGCCCCAGTCCTGTACCAGCAGAGTGATGTTGGTCAGGGCCAGCCGCTCGACCAGCGCCAATATGTGGTCACGGTGAAAGTCGAACGTATAGCTGTCGAGTTCGGTCGGCTTGTCGGACCGGCCGAAGCCGAAGAAGTCGGGACAGACAACCCGGGCGCCGGTGGCGGTGAAATGCGGGATCATCTTGCGGTAGAGAAAGGACCAGCTCGGCTCGCCGTGCAGGCAGAGAAAGGTGCGGTCCGCATCCTGCGGCCCGGTATCGACCCAGGCGGCGCGCAGCCCTTCATAGCCCGGCAGGTCATCGGCATAAGATACCGGATGGTCAAAGTCGGGAATGTCGGTGAAGCGCTCTTCGGGCGTGCGGACGGCGGCTATGGTCATGGTGGATTTCCTTTTAACGGTCGGCGGGAAACCTGTCAGGGCGGGAAGCGCGGGTCAAGGACCATTGACCGCCCCCCTCGCTCGGTGCCGTCCTTGCCCGCTTCACAGAAAGCAACGTTTTTAATTTCCGTGACCTTAGCTCCAAATCATTGAACAGGAACAGTTTTCCTGACCCTGACCAGGGCGCGAGTGTGACCTTTGCCGGAGCCGTCCGGCGCAGGCCGCTGAGCGGGGGCAAGAAAGGCGCAAGAGACTCGTCACGAGGCGCAGCATAAGCGAAGGCCGGGGCTGTAGGAAAGCCGGTTTCGCACCCGGCAAGCTACCGGACGATCCGTCGACAGCCGCATGCGCCGAATGGGCGTTCGGCCGACCCGTCGCACAACATGCACCACCCGCCGCCAGACTTGTGATATTTTCGCATCACCGGCCGGTTTTCGCTCTTTTTCTGCCCGCCCGACGGAACGACCTCCTCCGCCAGCCGTTCCCCTCATTCGTCGATAGCCGGTGCCATGTGTTGGCGCCGATCGACGGGAAGCCTGCAGCGATAGCGGGCACAACCGGAACAATCCTGTTCCCTTGTTAGTTGGAGTAAAGTTATGAAATCCCCCATCCTTACCCCCCTGATCCTCTGTTCGGCAGCTGGGGCCCTTGCCGCTCCCGCCGCCGCGCAGTCCGATTCCCCCTTCACCGGCCCGCGCGCCGAAATCCTGGGCGGCTATGACACGCTGCGCTCGGGCAGCGATGTCGATGTCGACACCGACAATGACGGCATTTTCGAGAACAACACGCTCGACCAGTCGGTCGACGGCTTCGCCTATGGCGTCGCGCTCGGCTATGATATCGATGCCGGCCCGGTGGTCTTCGGCCTCGAGGGCGAATATATGGATTCAACCGGCGAGCAGGAAGGTGATGAAGCGATCAACGCACCGTTCGGCTATCGCATCAATCTGAAACGCGACCTCTATCTCGGCGCACGCGTCGGTGCCAAGGTCACCCCCACGACCCTGCTCTATGCCAAGGGCGGCTACAGCAATACCGCGGTGGAATCGCGCTTCCAGGACCGCGCCGCGGCCGATGGCGTCGACCTCGACTTTGACGACAGCCAGCAGGTTGACGGCTATCGTCTGGGCGCCGGCGTCGAGCAGGTGATCGGAACCGGCGGCAACGGCATCGGTTCCGGCGCTTTCGTCAAGCTCGAGTACCGCTATTCGAACTATAGCTCGCTCAAATATGATGACACATTGTTCAACAACAATAATGAAATCGGCGTCGACCTCGACCGCCACCAGGTGGTCGCCGGCGTCGGCTTCCGCTTCTAAGCGCGAGCTATACCAGAAAAGAGGGGCGCGCCGTTCGATCGACGGCGCGCCCTTTTATCTTGGGCTACGGGTCCACCATCGCCATCAGCTGCGACGGAAAGGGCGCGGCCAGCGCCTCGGCATCGTCGCCCGCCAGCCAGCGGTCATAATCATCCGGCTGCAGGATCACCGGCATCGCCTTGGGATGAACCGGCCGGACCAGCGGATTGGGCTCGCAGGTCAGGAAGGCAAAGACATGGCCCTCGTCCGATGGCCGCCAGATCCCGGCAAAGGCGGACAGCGGCGCTTCCTTTACCGCAAACCAGCATTCCTCCCGCCCCGCGCCGGGCTTGGGCTCGGCAAAGCGGCTGAATGGGACGAGGCAGCGATTTTTGGGCCCGGTCAGCATCGATCGCCAGAACGGACTGGACAGGTTGCGGACATTGGTGATGCGCCTGGTCACCGTGGTCCCGGGGCGCTTTCCCTTCATCGTCAGCGGCACGCCCCATTGCATGCTGTCGAGCCGCTTGCGCCCCTGATCGATCCGCACGACCGGCGCCTGATATTTCGGCCAGATATCGATCTTTATCTCGGAAAAGGGCGGACCGTCACCGGCGCCGATATATTCCTGCCAGCTGGGGATGGCCTCGGGGTGGTTCTGATAGTGGTTGCACATGGCGGTAGTTCAGCATGACAGGGGGCTGGAGGCAAGGGCTGTTGGTGGATCGCGTGCACTGTCACCCAAAAGCAAGCACCCCCCGCAATTCCAGTAGCTTCCTCTCCCCAATTGTGCGACGCTTCCCCATCTTGAAAAACCCCGAACCCGCCCCCCTCCAGCTGACCCTCCCCAACCGCCTGTCCTATGGCCTCGGCGGCGCGGTCTATGCGGTCAAGGAAGCGGCGTTCATCATGTTCGTGCTGCTGCTCTACACGCAGGTGCTGGGGCTTAGCGGCACGGCGACCGGCATCGTGCTGTCGCTGGCGCTGCTGTGGGATGCGGTGTCCGACCCGATGGTCGGCAGCTGGTCCGACCGCTACCAGAGCCGCTGGGGGCGGCGGCATCCGTTCATGATCTACAGCACCGTGCCGATGGGCCTCGGCTTCATCGCGCTGTTCGCGCCGCCGGAATTCGTGGTGGGCAATCAGCTGTGGCTGGCCGGGTGGCTGCTCGCCTGTTCGATCTGGATCCGCACCGCGCTGACCTTCTTCTCCATCCCGCATTATACGCTGGTCGCGGAAATCACCCAGGATTATCACGACCGCAGCGCGCTGATGGGGCAGCGCACGGCCTTCCTGTTCCTGACCACCCTGCTGTTGCCGTCGGCCTGTCTCTATTTCCTGTTCGACGAGGGCGCGGGCGGTGACGGCCGCTTTGTCGCCGCCAATTATGTGACCTATGGCTGGCTGTCAGCGCTGATCGTATGGATCACCGCGACGGCGTGCATCGCCGGCACCTGGAAATTCATCGGTCACACAAGGATCGACCCCAGGCGCGCGCCGTCGACGCCCGGACTTGCCGGGTTGTGGAGCGACTTTCTCTCCACCTTCCGGAACCGCAATTTCCGCAACGTGCTCGGCTATGACCTGGGCGCAACCGCCTCCTATGGCATCACGGTCGCGCTGAACATCATCTTCTGGACCTATTTCTGGGAACTGGAGGCGACCGAAACGGGGCTGGTGCTGGGCCTGTCGGTGCTGATCGCGGTGCCGATCGCGATCCTCTTCCTGAAGACCATCGGCCGGCGGATGCCCAAGCATGACATCGTCAGATGGGCGGTGGTGGTGATGCTGCTCGACCTGTCCTGGCCCTATCTGCTGCGCTGGTTCGATTTGATCCCGGACAATGGCGACCCGGTGATCTTCGCCATCCTGGTGATCCAGAACGCGATCTTCATGAGCTTCTTCATCCTGCGGATCGTGGCGATCACCTCGCTGACCGCCGACCTGACCGACGAGCACGAGGCGGAGACCGGGCTGCGCCAGGAGGGCGGCTTCTATGCGGTGCTGCAGTTCACCTCCAAGATGGGCGGCGCGGTCGGACCGCTCTATGGCGGCTTTGCGCTCGACATGGTCGGGCTGCGGGAGGGGATGCGGCCGGGGGCGGTGGACCAGTCGGCGCTGGACGCGCTGGTCTGGATCGGTGCCGCCGGGATCGTGCCGCTGATGCTGATGGCCTTTTTCTTCACCTTCCGCTTCTCGATGACCGAACAGCGGCTGCTGCAGATCCAGGCGTTGATCGCGCGGCGAAGGCGGGACGATTAGAAAGGGGGCCCGGAGGCCCCCTTTTCAATTGATGATGGTGGCAGCTGCCTATTTGCTGGCGTCGCCCCTGCTGCCCGCATCCGCGCTTTCGCCCGGTACCGGGAAGCCGCGCTTCTTGAGGATATATTTGACCTCGGGATCGCGGCCGCGGAATGCGCGATAGGCTTCCTTGCGGTCGGTCTCGTTGCCGGTCGCCAGCAGGAGCTTGCGGAAGCGTTCGGCCGTGTCTGCGTCCCATACATCGCCAGCTTCCTCGAAGGCGGCCCAGGTATCGGCGTCCATCGTTTCCGACCAGAGATAGCTGTAATAGCCGGCCGAATAGGCGTCGGACGAGAACAGATGGTTGAACTGCGGCAGGCGGTGCCGCATCACGATCTCCTTCGGCATGCCGATTTCGGTCAGGGTCTCGCGCTCGAACTTGTCGGGATCGGTGACCGGTTCGGCGCGGTTGTGCAGCTTCATGTCGACGATCGCGCTCGACAGATATTCGACGGTCGAGAAGCCTTCGTTGAAGGTCTGCGATGCCTGGATCTTGTCGACCAGTTCCTTCGGGATCGGCTCGCGGGTCTTGTAGTGGGTGGCGTAGGTCGACAGGATATAGGGGGTCATCAGCCAGTTCTCGTTCACCTGGCTCGGATATTCGACGAAATCGCGCGGCGTGCCGCCGAGGCCGGGATAGGTGATGTCATAGTTCAGATAATGCAGCGCATGGCCGAATTCGTGGAACAGGGTCGTCGCATCGTCGAGGCTGATCAGCGTCGGTTCGCCGTCGCCGCCTTTGACGAAATTATTATTGTTCGAGGTCGCGACATAATTATTGTTGCCGCCCAACTCGTACTTGCTTTTGTAGCTGGTCATCCAGGCGCCGGAGCGCTTACCGTTGCGGGCAAAATTGTCGAAATATTGCACGCCGATGACTTCGTCGCCGCGCTTCACTTCAAAGGTCCGCACTTCCGGATCGAAGACCGGGATCGTGCCGGTGGTTTCGGTGAAGGTCATGCCATAGAGCTTGCCGGCGGCGTCGAACAAAGCGTCCATCATCTTGTCGAGCTGGAAATAGGGTTTGATCTCTGCGGAATCGAGATCATATTTCGCCTTTCGCACCTTCTCCGCATAGAAACGATAGTCCCACGGCTCGATCGTGATGTTGGCACCCTCGCTATCGGCAATCGCCTGCATGTCGGCGACTTCTTCCTTGACCCGCGCGACCGCGGCTGGCCAGACCTGCATCATCAGGTCCATCGCCGCATCCGGTTCCTTCGCCATCGTGTCGGCCATGCGATAATGGGCGTGGGTCTCGAAACCGAGCAGCTTCGCCCGGTCCGCCCGCAATTTCAGGATCTTGGCAATGGTCGCGTTGGTATCATTGTCGCCGCCATTGTCGCCGCGGTTGACATAAGCGGTATAGACTTTCTCGCGCAGATCGCGCCGCGTGCTGTTTTCGAGGAACGGCTGCATCACCGAGCGGGTGTTCTTCAGCGCCCAGCCGGTCTTTCCCTGCTCTTTGGCGGCCTCTGCCAATGAGGCGACAAAACTGTCCGGCAGGCCGGCCAGATCGGCTTTGTCGGTCAGGTAGATGAAGGTCTCCTCGTCGGCCAGGACCTTGTTCGAAAATTCGTTAAACGCCTTCGACAATTCGGTATTATAGGCGATCAGCTGCTGCTTGTCGGCGTCGCCCAGAAGGGCGCCGTCGCGGACCAGTTGCTCGTAATTGCGCTCGACCAGCCGTATCTGCTTGGCATCGAGCCCCGCCGAATTGCGGTTGTCATAAACCGCCTTGGTCTTGGCGAGCAATTTGGGATCAAGGGTCAGCTGATCGAAGAAGGCCGAGACCTTGGGCAGCCATTCGCCCTGGATCTTGCGGACCTCGTCGTTGGAAAGATTGCTGCTGTGCACGCCCCAGATGGAAAACAGGTTGTTGGCCTCGTTGCCGACCAGTTCCATCGGCACAGTGAAATTTTCAAAGGTGGCGGGGGCCGGATTGTCGCGGATCGCGTTCACATCGGCCTGGATCTTGTCCATCGTCGCCTGGAAGGCTTCGGGGAAGTCGGAGACCTTGACCTCGTCCCATGGCGGCACGCCGTCATAGGGACCGGTCCAGGGCTGGAGAATCGAGTTTTCGGTCGCGCTGCTGTCAGCCGTTTGGGCGGCATTCGCCTTGTTCAATTCTGCTGTTGTCATTTTTTTTCCATGATGGTCGGCCAGAGCGGGCGTGGCGGTGGCGCCGAGTAGCGCGGCGCTGGATACGCCCAGAAAAAACTTTCGGGTGGAAAGGGTGAATCGCATTGAAATTTCTCCAAATATGGGCCGCGGCTGCGGGTCGAGAAAAACGCACGGGGCGCTATTCCACACGGAATAGCCAAAGCCGGGCGGAAACGCAAAAAAGGTTTCGCGGGAAATCAATTATTAGACGAACGACATTTTACCGGCGATGAACGACGTTGCGCAAAGAAATTATTGCGGCCGCTCGGCGAGCAGCGCGCGCACCAGCGGCTGCAGATTTTCGTCATAGCGAGCCAGCATGACATGCTCCTCGGCATTCTCGAAATGGCTGACCAGCTGCCGGCCGTTCCAGTAATGCAGCGCGATCGCTGGCGGGTCGGCGACGATCATGTTGCGGCCATCGGGATTTTCGGGATCGATCGGGCTCAGGTCGAGCGCCACCTGCGGCGCGGTGGAAGCGCAGATCGCCAGGCTGATATCGCCCCACCAGGTCGAGATATTGCGGTGCAGGTGACCGGTTATCATGCCCTTGACCTGGTCATGACCGGCGATCGTGTCGGCAAGACGGGTCACCCAGGGCTCGTCCGGATGAGTGGTCATCCACTCGATGCCACTATCCACCGGCGGATGGTGCAGGACCAGGACCGTCGGCTTGTCGCGCTTTTCCGCAAGCCGGTCGGACAGCCATGCCGCCCGCGTGTCGCAGAAGGCTCCGCCGTGCCGGCCCTCCTCCAGCGTGTCGAGAATAAGAAAGCGGAGGGCCGGCATATCGACTTCATACTGGATGAAGCCCTCTGGCGCCGCAACCTCGGGAAACTGCTTGCGAAAGGGTGCCCGCAGATCGTGATTACCCAGGCACATGTGGACCGGGAAGGGCACGACGGACAAGGCATTTTCCAGCCGACGGTAGCTTTCCTGGTCGCCGCGATCGACGAGATCGCCGGTTGCCAGCAACAGATCGGGCTGCGGGTGCATGGCGCAGATCGCCCTGATCGCCTGATCGAGCCGCTTGCGGTTGAATTCTGCCGGATTGTCCGGGTCAAAACCGAGATGAATATCCGTGATCTGAGCGATCAACATGGACGGCCCCCCTTTTCTTCAATGGCGTTACTGGCGAGCAATCTGCTTGCCCGGCTTTTGCTGCTTGTCCTTCTGCTCTTCCCTGATCAGCCAGGGCGCGCCATCATCGGCGTGATAGTCGTGGCACATGGCGCATGTCGATGGAACATCGGACGTTTTCTGGAATTCACCACCATGGCATTCGCGGCAGGTCTTGATTCCGGGCAACAGCAAGTCGTCGGCAACCTTCGATGTCGATGCGTTGTGACAGCTGGAACAATCCTCGTCATTATGGGCTTCGTGGCTGAACCAGCCCTTGTGCATGTAACGGTCGGTCTGCGTCACCGGCTTGATGCCATAGTCGACGCGGCCGGGGGCGGTCGGCGGGGTCACCCCATGGCAATCGTAGCAAGCGCCTCCGCGCGAGAAGACCTGGCTGATCGCCAGATTGGCGCGGCTCGGGCGGAAACGGACGGCTCGGGCATAGTCGCTGGCGACCCGGGCCTCGTTACTGCCGCCCGGGCGGCGGCGCTGCATCCCGCCGAGATTGATCGGCCGGGTTGGCCGGGTCGAGCGATAATAGGCGCGCAGATCGGCCTGGACCATGGCCGGTTCGCCGTGCCGCAAGGTCCGGACCGTGCCGCCAATCTCGTCAAAGGCGAGGCTGTGACACATGCTGCAGTCTTCCTTCATGTCGACCGGTTCAAAGCGCACGCCCTTGGGATCGGGGGTGTGGCAATCCTTGCACGCAAGCGATTCGCCAAAACCATATTTTGCTGACAGCCGGCGCCCCATTTGCGCGACGCCGCCGGTCTGCGACAGATGCACGTCATGTGGAAATTTGAGGCCATTATTTTCGGTCGGTTTCTGGTCGAGCGATATCCGCTTGCGCTGTGGATTCTCACCGCCCGGCGTGACCAGTACGGCTGGCCGGAACTGAGGATGGGCAAGGCCGAAATCCGAGGCATTTTCCAGTTTTGTATCGGTCAACCGTCCATCCATCCCATCGTGGCAATCCGCGCAGAATTTTTGCGCTGTCGGTTGCATAGCACCGCTGCCTTCATGCTCGCTGTGACATTCGACACACCTGCCCGGCGGCTTGTTGAAAGCTGACGCAAAGGCAGCGCCGATTTTCTCCAGCCCTTCCGGCCCGCCGCGGGCGGTTAGCAGCCGCGGCTTGGCAGCATGGTCATGCGCATCCTCGGTGTGACAGGTCAGGCAGGTCTCGTCCTTGACCGTGACAAAGGCATCGACATGGCAGGCCTGGCAATCCTTCTCCAGCGCATGATGGGCGCTGCTCAGCGCGCCGGACGACCACATGGTGTCGGCGTGGAACTGGTCCGGCCGCTCCTCGACCCCGCGCCAGGTCGCCCAGGTGTAGATCGGCCAGACGAGAAAAGCCGCCAGCAGCAGCGCGACAAAGCCCCATGCGCTGACCCGCTTGCCGGGGAGCAGGCCCTTGAGCGTGTAGAGCGTCGTTTCGCTCCGCACCTCCGCCGAATCGGACAGTGCCTCGACCCGCTTCACGGTCAGGACAATTTCCTCGCCCTCTTCGCTGACGGTGATGACATGGCCGCCAAACCCCAGTTCCGCGCCGGCGGAAGGATGTAGGGTGACCGAAATCCGCTGCTTGCCGTCGAGCGTGAAATTCTGGCCCGAGCTGCTTTCGACGATGATCTGACCGTCGTCGCGCTTGCGGATCGTGGCGTGGTCCGGATTGACCGCCAGATCGGGCAGATGGATGGCATTGGCGGTGCTGCGGCCGATGCCGATTTCATCGGCGGCGAAGGGATTGGACCGGATGATTTCCCGGCCATCGGCGGTGGTCGCGATCTGGCGAACGATGAAGGTCATGACGGGCTCTCCATCCTACCAGTAGAAAAACACGCTGATGATATGCGCGGTCAGCGACGCGATCAGCGCGAAGGTCATCGGCACATGGACGAACAGCCACACCTGCAGCATCGCCTTGAGCCTGAGATGACGGCGAACGCGGGCCAGCGTCGCCTCCTTTTTCTCGAGCAGCGCATCGACCTTGTCGAGCGGATCATCGCCGCCCATTTTCGGCTGATAGGCGCGCTCACGGCGCAGATCCGCTTGCGCCTCGCGGGTGGCGCAATCGGGATAGCGGCCGGAAATGCGCCGGAAGAAGCCCCCGCCGAACGGGTCCTGCTCGAGCGACTGTAGCACCAGCGCGGCATGTTCCGCCGACAGCGGCTGCGCCGCCTCGTGCAGCTGCCGGTCGAGCGAGCGCAGGTTTTCGAGCATTTCGGTCTCGGTCATCTCGTCGCGATTGTCGGACAGTGCCTTGGGGATGGTGGCGTAGAAATAAATCCCGACTATGCCGGAGATGATCACGATCAACATGAACACATAGGCGGCGGAGTGGATGTTCCAGCCGAGCTGGAATCCAGTGTGCAAAGTGCCGATCACGATCAGGCTCAGCCCGAGATAGATATGAGCCGAGGTCCACGCCTTGAGCGACCACGAGCCCGGTGTCATCGCCCGCTTGCGCACCCCGAGCATGGTCAGCCAGAGGATCAGCAGCGCACCGATGGTGCCGAGCGCATAGCCATACCAGCTGCCGCCATTATGCCGCGGCGACACGTCGATGAAAATATAGCTGACGATGCAGATCAGCATGATCGCCGAAGAAATTTTCAGCCAGCGATAGCCGGCATGTTTCAGAAATCCGTCATGCATCGCGACCTTCTTGCGGCCGGACCGGGAGGGGATGGCGTTGCTGGCCACTAGATATGTCCTCGCGCCATGCGAGGTTCAGCTGTCACACCCACCGTTCGTCCTGAGCTTGTCGAAGGACAGGCGACGTTCGCAAACGGTGCTTCGACAAGCTCAGCACGAACGGTATGAATGGAACGAACGGATTGCACGGAACGAGACAGGCTCATACGTCCTCCGCTTCAAGCTTGGCGACGGTCAGGAACTCTTCCGGTGCCACCCGGATCGCCGCCCCGGTGGGACAGGCGCGCACGCAGGCCGGGCCGCCCTTGATCCCGGCGCACATGTCGCATTTGATCGCTTTCTTGGGCTTCTCCACCGCCGGATCGCTGTGCTTCTTGGCCCATGCCTTGCCGGGCTCGCCCGGCCCCGGTCCGGCACCGAAGAACAGCCAGCTGAGGAGGCCCGGCTTCTTCGGCGGTACCTTGTCCATGCGGATCACGCCATAAGGGCAATAGCGCTGGCAGTTGCCGCAGCCGATGCAGCTGTCGTCGATATACACCTCGCCGTCGGGACCGCGGTGGATCGCATCGGGCGGGCAGTCGGACATGCAATGCGGATGCTCGCAGTGGCGGCAGCTGGTCGGCACGTGCAGATGGGCATAGGTCCGCCCCGCCTCGCGGTCGAGCCGCGACAGCCCTTCGTGGCTGTCGGCGCAGGCCTTTTCGCAATTGTCGCAGCCCACGCACAGATTCTCGTCGATCAGCAACACGTCCGTGGCCTCGCCGATGCCATTGTCGACCAGGAAATTGGCGATCCCGGAATACATGTCGACCACGCCCGAAAAACTGTCCTTCTTTGCCTCGACGAAGGCGTTGATATCCTGCCGCGCGGCCATTTCCTGCTTTGCCTTGCGCATCAGGTCGGGATGGGCGTCGAGCACCTTCTTGAACGCATCGCCGCTGATCCTGATCACTTCCGACTTGATCGCTGCCTTCACCGTTGCGGTGCGATAGCCGCCGGCGATCAGCGTCATCTCGCCGACATAGGAGCCGGCGGGTAGATAGGAGAGAAACACCGGCTTGCCGCCAATCTGCTTCTCGACAACCATCGATCCGACCCGGATCACGTAAATGTCATTGCCCTCGCCGCCCTCCTCGATGATCGCCTCGCCGGCACGGACATTGATGATCTCGCTGCTCTCGACCACCTCGGCAATATCCTCCCTGGTCAGGCCCGATCCGAACATCTGCAGCAACTGCCGTTCCGTGGAAATCTGCGTGATCCGCCGTTTCGCCGCCGGCACCGAGGCTTGCAGCTTCAGCGCCGCCGTGCGCGAAATCTCGACGACGATGACATCCTCGGCTGCCTTGATCGTCGCGCCGCGCCGACGGCCCGAAATCAGGCCGACCTCGCCGAAGATCGAACCCTGCTCGATCGGTACGGTGATCGACGGATCGTCGGAATTGATCTCCACCGCGACCGACCCGTCGGCGATGGCAAAGAGCGAGCTGCCCGGATCATTTTTCTCGAAGATCACTTCGCCCCGGCTGTAGCTTTGCGGTTCGCTGTCGAGCATGAATTCGCGCATCTGCAGCGGCGACAGATCGTTGAGGATTGTGACATTGGAGCGGAAGAACTCGAGCCATTCATCGACCGAGCGATTCCCCGGCAAGCTGCGGAATTTTGCCTCCAGTATCGGTTCATCAGCCGGTTTCAGGTCACTGTTGCCGTTGATGAACTCGATCACGTCATGGCCCTGGTTCATGCAATGCTTGATCAGCGGATAGCCGGCCAGCGCGCCGATGACATAAATGCCTTTCTTGGTGCTTTCGAAGGCTGGCGACAATTTCGGATAGGCCTCGCGATCCTCGCTGGTGAATTCGATGCCGCATTCCTCGACGAACTTGCGCGGGGGCGCGCTGCCCATGCGCGCGATGATCCGGTCGCACTTGATGGTTTCCTGACCGTCGCGGGTTTCCAGCACCAACTCGCCATCCCGGACCTCGGCCGGACTCGTCTCGTTGCGGATGATGATCTTGCCCCGCTCGCCCGCTTCCATCAGCAGCTTGACATTGGCCTTCTTCGCCCGCGCAAATTCCGCCGAGCGGTTGAGAATGGTGACGACATTATTCTGTGCCGCGTCGGCAGCGAGACCGAGAGCGTTCTCGATACCGGCATCGCCCGAACCGATCACCGTGATATGCTCGTCATAATATTCGCCGGGATCATCGAGTTGATATTGCACCAGCTTGTTGTCACCGCCGGGACAGCGCAGCAGGTTGGGATTGCCCTGCGTACCGATCGCCATGACGATCGTTTCCGCATTCACCGTGTCGCCGTTTTTCAGGCTGATGGTAAAATTGCCTTCCTCTCCCTCGATCTTGATCGGCTCGGCATTATACATGACGTTCACGCCATGGCCGGCGGTCTGTGCATCCCATGTCTCGAGAATCGCCTCGCGCTTGCCCGCGTCAAAATCCATGTCCGAGCGCAACACCAGCTGGCTCGGCGTCGCCATGACATGCTTGCCCTTCTGATATTTGTAGATGGTATCGGAAAGATGGTCGGTTTTCTCGAGCAATATATGCTTGAGCTTCAGCTGCGCGGCGCGCCCGGCAGCGCTCATGCCCGCTGGTCCGGACCCGATAATGGCTACTCGAAACTTGTCCGCCACGCGCTGACTTCCCCCTGTTGCTTCCCGGCCAACGCACCCTCATACGTTTTCCAGACCGGTTCAGCTCTATGTCCGGTTGTAGCGCGACCCAAAAGATTGAACTTTGGCAGTATCTTATCAAAATGCCTCTTCATTGCCAGTGCTAAATATCACAGGCATCTCGGCGCTTGTCAGGCAGCACCGGGCTCCGTATCTCTGGCCGGACAGTGCACGACATTCCATAGCGTGAGGATTGACCATGGCCAAATCTGCTTCTTCGATGAATATCAGCCGTATCGCTCTGATAATAGCGGCTTTACTGGCAGTGGGGGCGGTCGCGGTGCAGATCTATCGCAGCATCAACGACGAATCCGGGGTCATCGCACCGGTCACCGGAACGGACAGCGAAACAGCCCCCTCTGTCGATGAAGTCATCGCCGGTCTGGAAAAAAAGCTGCAGGAAAATCCCGATGATGCCGAAAGCTGGCGGATGCTGGGGTGGAGCTATTTCGAAACCGGCAAGTTTGCCGAATCGGCCACCGCGATGAAACGCGCGACCACGCTCGATCCCGACAATCCGGAATATTGGTCGATGCTCGGCGAAGCGCTGGTTATGGCGAGCGACGGCCAGCAGGTACCGCCCGATGCCGCCGCCGCCTTCCGCAATGCGCTGAAACATGACGCCAGTGATCCCCGCGCGCGCTATTTTCTGGCGGTGCAGAAAGACATATCCGGCGACCACAAGGGCGCGATTGATGACTGGTTCGCTCTGCTCGAAGACACGCCCGCCGACGCCCCTTATGCTGCCGATATCCGGCGGGTGATCGGACAGGTGGCGGAAAACGAAGGCATTGACGTCGAGGCCCGCCTTGCCAGAACGACCCCCGCTGCACCAACCGGCGGCATGTCGACCGACGGCCCGGCAGTCGCCACCGCCGCGATTCCCGGCCCCAGCCGCCAGCAAATGCAGGAAGCCGCCGCCCTGCCCGCCGGCCAGCAGGAAGCGATGATCGCCAATATGGTCGACGGCCTCGACAAGCGGCTGCAGGCCAATCCCAAGGATGCCAACGGCTGGATCATGCTGATCCGCAGCCGCATGCAGCTCGGCCAGACGGCGCAGGCCAAACAGGCCCTGGATCGGGGCCTGGCGGCGTTCAAGAATGACGGGGCGGAAGCGAAACGGATCAGGGAGGCGGCGGCGGCGCTGGGGGTTGGGGGGTAAGCTTTTGGACTTCTGCGCCTGATCGCCACAGTCAAATCCCCCGCGTCACGTCCAAAATGGACAAACGGTCCAAAAAATCCTTCCCGGCACGGGGAGGGGCACTGTGCGTGGCGCGGTGGAGCGGTGCGTGTCCTGGGCGCAGCGCCTTGACCAGAGCCCCCTCTGTCATCCACCTGCGCCTGGGCTAAGCGGGGAGGATCATGGTTCTTCCTAAACCACGTCTTCGGCGAAATTCGCTTAGCTGGCCCGGCGTTTTTTCCGGTCGAGCCTCGGCTTCGGTTGCGATTTTTCGATGTGCCCGAGGCCGGACATTGTCGGCTGCATATCGCCAACGCGTCCTGCGATTTCACTGGCGGGAATGGCCTTGCTGAACAGATAGCCTTGCACCTGCGTGCAACCGGCACTCTGCAGCTGCGCAAGCTGGTCATCGGTTTCTATGCCTTCAGCGGTGGTCACCATGCCGAGACTGGAAGCCAGTCCGGTCACCGCGCGGATGATGGCCTGGCAATCCTTTCGGCTGTCGACCTCGTCCACGAAGCAGCGGTCAATCTTGATCTTGTCGAACGGAAAGCTGCGCAGATAGGATAGCGAGCTGTAGCCGGTGCCGAAATCATCCAGCGCAATCTGCACTCCGAGCGAATGGATTTTGGTCAGCAAGTCGATGTTGGACTGGTCGCCGGCCATGATCACGGTTTCGGTGATTTCCAGTTCCAGCCGGTGGGGTTCGACCTGTGCCGATGCCAGCGCGTGCATGATGGTCGGCAGAAGATTGGGGCTGTGCATCTGGGCCGGGGACAGGTTGACCGAAACGCTCAGATGCTCGGGCCAGTTCCTGAGCTCAAGCAGGGCGGTCCGCAGAACCCATTCGCCCATCTGAATGATCAGGCCGGTCGTTTCGGCAATCGGTATGAAGTCGTCGGGCATGATCATGCCCTTGGTGGGATGATTCCAGCGGATCAGCGCTTCATAGCCGATCAGGGTCCTCGTGGCGATGTCGAACAGCGGCTGGTAGTGTAGTTCAAATTCGTCCTGCTTGAGCGCCGCGCGCAGGTCCATCTCGATGGACCGACGATTCTGGACCGCCTGCAGCATATGGGATTCGAAGATCGTGGTGCGTCCGCGCCCGTTCTTCTTGGATTTGTACAAGGCAATATCCGCATTTTGCAGCAGGCCTTCGGCCGTATCCGACGTTCCGGTCGAAAAGGCGATTCCCAGGCTGATACCCGTTGCGACCATATGGCTGTCGATCATCAGCGGCATGGCCAGGCCCTCGAAAATGGCGGATGCTGCGCGCAGCGCGTCGTCGGGACCGTCGATGTGATTCAGGCAAATCACGAATTCATCACCGCTGAGGCGGGCAACCATATCCCCGGCCCCAACCGCAGCTTCCAGACGATTTCCGACCTCCTGCAAGACCTGATCGCCGATGCTGTGGCCCATTGAATCGTTTATGAGCTTGAAGTGGTCCAGGTCCAGATACAGCACTGCGAGACTCTGATCCTCCTTCAATCGCGCAAGCGAGCGTTGCAGCGTTTCGATGAACAGCGAGCGGTTCGGCAAGTTGGTCAAACCGTCAAAATGGGCGAGATGGGCGATCTGGTCTGTGGCCTGCTTTGCCGTCGTGACATCGGTGGCGACGCCGCGAAGCGCCCCGGAGGTACTGCCTGCTGATTTCATCAGCCGGCCGGAAATCTGCCACCAACGGACTTCACCATTGACCGCTATCGGCAGTTCCAGATTCCGGATCGGCTTGCCTTGTTCGATCAATTGCAACAGGGCTTCGCGTTCGGTGCTTTCGACGAACAGATCGGCAAGATGAGCGCCGTTCAAATTACCGATTTCGGTGCCCGCAGCCAGTGCGAAACGAGCCGAAGCCCGCACGATCCGCTTGTCTTCACCGGTTTCCCACAACCAGTCCGAGCTTTGTTCCGCATAGTCGTTGAGCAGAAGCTTCACCGTTTCAATGGAATCCTTCTGCTTGGCCGCATAGATATGCCGCTTCACGAAATTGAAAAAATAGAGACGGTATATCCAGTCAATGGCCAGTGCGACAAAGAGCAGAAGCGCGACGGACTGCAAGGCAGCAATCCCTCCGGCAAAATAAAAGCTGACCGCCAGGAAAATGGTGGTGCTCAGAATATACACGGTCTGGGCGCGCGGGATGCTTCCGTAGGTGAAGCCCCCCAGAATGAGGCAGCCGAGCGCCAGAATCACGCTGTTTACATCGAAGGGAATCTGACCGAAGGCCAGGGGGAAGGCAATGCTCAGGGTGAAGGCGAGGGCAATGATGATGCTTTCCAGGAAAATCATGTGCCGCGCGGCATTATAACCATCCATGTCGGAACTCTGCTGGTCCTGACGGAGAAAATTTCTGGCTGATATAAAGACGGCGGCGGCGAGGCCGAATTGACCGGCCATGATGAACGGCACACTGGCGTGCAGAAAAAGATTCACCATCATGTATATCGTGACCGGAATGATGGCGAGCGTTACCGTCCGCGACACCTGGCCGAACAATTTGATCTGTTCCCGGGCTATAAGTTCCCTCGCCTTCGGGTCGCGATCAAAATTGAAAGTCCAGAATTCCCGATGCGCATCCAGCAGATTCTGCATCATCATATTTGCGGCCATGACCTCACCCCGTTTTACCCATTATTTGGGTTTGATTTCTCGTAATCACCGCAATAATTTACGATCCATACCCGGGTATAGACGGTTAAAATTTACAAAGATTAAATGGGAGGCATTCCTTAGCCTGATGCGGCTGGACGAACATCCACTCTCCGCTCGAGAGCACGGGTAGCAAATTGATGGGCTGGGCCTGCGCATTTGACGGACGCTTGGCAGGGCAGCCGGATCCTTCCCAATTCCGCTTGATGGCTCTTACCGGAACAAAGGCTCGCCAAAGCTCCTGAGCTTTCGGCTGTGCAGGGTCCCCGCCTCGGCTTCTTTCGCCAGCAGGTCGATCGCTCGCAGCCCGATGGCCAGATGCTGCCCGACCCGTTCCTGGTAAAAGGCGTCGGCCATGCCGGGCAGCTTGATCTCTCCGTGCAGCGGCTTGTCCGAGGCGCACAGCAGGGTTCCGTAGGGCACGCGGTAGCGGTAGCCGTTGGCCGCCACCGTCGCGCTTTCCATGTCGATCGCGATGGCCCGGGCCTGATTGAGCCGCCGGGCAATCTGCTCGAACCGCAATTCCCAATTGCGGTCGCCGGTGGTGACCACGGTGCCGGTGCGCAATTGCTGCTTGAGTTTCGACTGGTCGATTCCTGTCTCCTCCTGCACCGCCCGGGTCAGCGCCATCTGCACCTCGGCAATCGTCGGCAGCGGGATACTCGGCGGCAGCACGTCGTCGAGTACATTGTCGTCCCGCAGATAGGCGTGGGCAAGCACATAGTCGCCGAGCCGCTGGGTCCGCCGCAGCGCACCACAATGGCCGATCATCAGCCAGACATGCGGCCTGAGTACCGCGAGATGATCGGTAATCGTCTTGGCATTGCTCGGTCCGACGCCGATATTGACCAGGGTCACGCCGGGCCGGCCATCGCTGCGCACCAGATGATAGGCCGGCATTTGCGGAGGCTTGGCGATCGGCGGGGCGGACGGCTTGCCGTCGCCCGCGGTAATCCGGTTGCCCGGCTCAACCAGCCTGCTGGCCTTGCCGCTGTCCACTTCGGCCAAGCCATGTTCGACAAATTCGTCGACATAGCGCTGATAGTTGGTGAACAGGATGAACGGCTGGAAATGCTCCGGATCGGTCGCGCAATAATGGCGGATGCGGTGCAACGAATAGTCGACCCGTTCGGCGGTGAACAGGGAGAGCGCGGAAGCCTCCTCGCCCTGGAAAATCTGGCCGCCATCTACAATCTCGTCATTGGTCTTGACCAGATTGGGCGTGTGGAAATAATTGGGCAGCTTTTCCTTCTTGGCCCGGTCGAGGCCGGCACCGGCATCTTCCAGCACAAAGGCCAGCGGAATCGGGACGTCCGACAGTTCGACCCGGATTTTCGCGGTGAAGGTGGAGGCGATACGCTGTAGCTGGTCGAGCAGATAGGTGCGGTACAGCTTCGGTTCGGTGATCGTCGTGCAATAGATATTGGTTTCGGCCAGATGTCCCGATGCCAGATGGCTGGTCTCGGTTGCCTGATCGGCCGGAATCTGGACGCTGATCTGAGGGTAGAGGCCCTGCTGCCTGTCATCGCTGGCCAGCTTGGAAGTCGCATAGCGCCGAAAGCGGGCGGCCGTGATTTCGATTTGTTCCGCGTAGAGTTTTTCCAGCAACGCCACCGCTTGGGCGGGGGTATCGCATGTTGTGGATTGGGTGGGCATGCAGTCTCCGTTACAGTTTCAGTCCTGTACCGGAAAATCGGGCCAAAGGGAAAAGCTAAGTACGGGACAGGTCGAGAAAGCGGGCCGCGGCCTCGAACTCGGCCTGCTTGATCCCGCGCGTGGCGGCCGCCTGGTCGTCGCGACCCCATTGCTGCTCCTGCCAGAGCTCCTCGAGGTTGACCAGCGGCCAGAGCGTGGCGCTGTCAAACTCCTGCTCGACCAGCGCCAGCGTCGCGATCAGCGAGCCAGACAGTCCGACCAGCGACAGCATCGCGGCGAGGGCAAAATCATCCTGCGCCTCGACCGCTGCCGTCAGCCGCTCGATCGTCTCCGCTGGCTGCGCCTCGTAGCGGATGCCGTACACGAGATTGAAGCTGACGTCATAGCGTTGCCGTGCCCAGTCAAGCAGCGGATCCCAGTGCGACGCCTGATGATCGACCAGGGCCTGCTGGCCCTCGTTGGCGCGATAATAGAGCATGTCACTGTCGGCAAAGGCGGCAATCCGGCCGACAATCCGCGCACGTTCGCTGGCGACCTGATCCAGCGCTCCTTGCGCCAGACCGGTCAGCGGCATCGAGGCAGGCACAATATCTTCGCCCTGCGCCTTCCATTCGTCGGCAACCGCTTCGGCAAGCGCGGATGTCGGCAAAGCCAGTCTGTTGCGCTGCGGCGTCTTTACCGGTCGGCCGTCGAGTGTGATCGCATGGCCATCCCCTTCTGGCTTTGCCGATACGTCCTTGTAGAAGCGTTTCACGGCGCGTCTTTGCCTTCCGCAGCCTTGGCAATGGCTTCTTCCGCGACGCGGGCCCGGATATATTTGCGGATGATCCAGACCGGCGCCGCCCACATTTGCACCAGCCCCAGCGCAATCAGCACATAGCCCACGGGTGCCGGAACCGGCGGCAGGCGATCGAGCACGATCGCCAGCCCCAGCATCACCAGCACGACACCGAGCAGGCGGATCATGCTGACCATGAAATGGACCGCCTTTGCCTGCTTTTCCTTTTCCGGATCCGGCACATATTCGTCCGGTGCATCCTGCGGCTCGCTCATTGGTTCAATATCCCGTTCAGGTCGGCCATCGTCGCCGCAACAATTTCCGCGCCGGCCTCGATCAGTTCCTGCTCGTCGTGATAGCCCCAGTTCACTCCGACCGCGCGCACTCTGGCGTTTACCGCCATTGCCATGTCAAAACTGGTATCCCCGATCATCGCCGTGGTTTCCGGAGTCGCGCCGGCTTCGGCGATTGCCAGTTCAACCATCGCCGGGTGCGGCTTCGACGGGTGCCGGTCGGCGGTTTGCAGGGTCACAAACCGCTCGCCGAGACCATGGGTTTCCAGCACATGGCGCAGACCGCGGTCCGACTTGCCGGTGGCTACGCCCAATAGCCATCCGGATGCTTCCAGTTCCTCCAGGGTTTCGAGCAGCCCGTCGTAGAGCGGCTCGTGCACACCCCCCGCCTGGCGCAGCTCGAAAAAGCCCTCCTTGTAGGCTTGGGTCACCGCCGCAACGGTCGCTTCATCACCGTCCGGCAACAACTGTGTCACCGCCTCGATCAGGCTGAGGCCGACGATCCGCCGGACCAGATGGTGATCGGGCGGGACGAGGCCAAGTTTTTGAAAGGCCTGATCCATCGAGATGCAGATATTGGCCTGGCTATCGACCATCGTGCCATCGCAGTCGAACAGGGCAAGCTTGGTGGTCATGGCTTTCCGAACTCCTGCATCAGATGCGCGATCGCGCGGCGGCCAGTCCCCTCCAGTGCCGCGGCGGCGCTGTTGCGGGCTTCTGCCGACTTGTTCTGGTTCAGCTTGGCGGTGGGCCGCCAGGCATGGATTTCCATCTCGAATCCGACAATCGCCTCGAGCATCTTGTCGAATTTTTCGCTGTCCATCTGGTCCCGGCACCAGGGTTTCTTGGGCGCCAGCTTCGCCTCATTCTGCGCGATCAGATCGTCGAGCAGGCTGACCAGACCTTCCCGCTCCATCCGGCGGACCTTGCCTTCGAGCTCCAGCGCGAGATAGTTCCAGGTCGGCACCTGATCGTCCAGGCCATACCAGTCGGGACTGATATAGGCATCGGGACCATTGATGACGCAAAGGGCCTGTTGCGTTTCGATATGGGGGGTCAGCGCATTGCGGCCCGACAGATGGAATTGCAGCGCCCCGTCGCCGGATGAAAAAACCGGCACATGGGCGACGCGCGGCCCGCCCGGCGTCTCGGCGAATATCATGCCAAAACCGATCTCGGCGATCATCGCTTCGAGCGCGGCCCGTTCGTCGGCATCGTGGTGACCATGGGCGGCCCGGGGCCAGCGGAAGGCGGGATCGGGATGCATATTATTTGGGCTTCTTGCGCAATGCCTGCTTGACCTTGGCCTTGTGCGGCATGTTTTTCTTGTGGGTCGCCTTGCCGGCATTTGGGCGTTCGCG
>Ga0209346_1000875_pt1 | contig 20784 bp, 21 predicted proteins | sample AutmiccommunBRH9_FD_187381 | JGI IMG/M metagenome (GOLD analysis project Ga0209346, IMG submission 187381) | Deep subsurface microbial communities from Mt. Terri, Switzerland - Autotrophic microbial communities BRH/9 (SPAdes) (version 2) | ecosystem: Environmental > Aquatic > Deep subsurface >...
GGGCGACCCGCAGAAAAATCGTTGCGGCTGCTTCCTTCCGGACCTGACCGGGTTGGCGATGACTACGTCCACCCGACTCCCGCTGCGCATATGGTGTCAGTCTGGCAAAAATGCAAGCCGTTAGATGACGGGCCTCTGCCCCCTAGAGGTTCTGCATATTATGGCTCTCGATCGGCATGTGGACCGTCAGGCCGTCGAGCTCGGCGGTAAGCTCGATCTGGCAGGCCAAGCGGCTTGTCTTGCGTGCCCCGGCAGCCAGATCCAGCATATCCTCCTCCATTTCGGTTGCTTCAGGCAGTTTGGCGAAATCGGCGGTCTCGACGATCACGTGGCAGGTAGAGCAGGCCATCTGCCCCTCGCACGTCCCCTCCAGCGGCTGATCATGGAGCTGCGCGACAGTCAGCAGATTGTCGCCTACCGATGCCTCCACGGAAACGGTTTTTTCGCCGTCGGAGCTGACAAAATGGACCGTGATCTTGTTCATGATAGCTGCTTCTCCGCTGCTTGGTTGATCAGGCGGGCGGCCTGCTCCACCTCTTCGATGCTGCTGTAGCGCCCGAATCCGAGACGAATGGAGGATTTTATCTGTGCCGGCTCCAGCCCCAGCGCAGCTAGCACATGGCTCGGCCGCCCCGAACCGCTGGCACAGGCCGAGCCGGCAGAAAAAGCCACGCCCCGAATATCGGACATCAACCGGGCGACATCCAACCCCTCCCTGCGGATATTGAGATTGCCCGCGTAGCGCTGATCGAGCGACCCGTTCACCGTCCAGTCGCCGAACAGGCTGTGCGCCCTGTCGGCGAGACCGGTGATATGCGCCATATCCGTTTTCCGTCGCTCGCTGCAAATTTTGGCGGCGGCGCCCAGTCCGGCGCAGAGCGCCGGCGAAAGCGTGCCTGACCTAATACCCTGCTCCTGTCCGCCGCCGTGGATCAGGGGCGGCAGATCGATTCCGTCCCGCACCCAAAGCGCGCCGATGCCTTTCGGGCCGTAAATCTTGTGCCCCGACAGCGCGACCAGGTCTGCCTGCTGCGGGAGATCAATCCGGCCAAAACCCTGCACTGCATCACAGAGCATCAGCGCGCCAGCCCGGTGCGCCAATTCCGTGATCTGATCGACGGGCTGAATAACGCCGATCTCGTTATTGACCAGCATCGCGCCGACCAGCGCGGTTTTCGGACCCAGACATGCTTCCAGCTCTTCCAGGACGACCAATCCCTCCCGATCGACCGGAAGCAAGAGGGTCTCAAATCCCTCGGTCCCGTACCAGAGGGCCGTGTCGCGCACTGCCGCATGCTCCGTGTCAATGACGGCAATCCGGTCGCGCCCCTCGCTGACCCTCTTGCGCACCGCGCCGAAAGCCAGATTGATCGCTTCCGTCGCGCTACCGGTAAAAATCACCCGCCCGTCTATCGGCAGCAGGGCCGCAACCTGTTCGCGAGCGACTTCGACCGCAGCGGCGGCCCGGCGACCCATAACATGGGGACTGTGCGGATTGCCGAAATTCTCCCTCAGCCAGGGCAGCATCGCATCAAATGCTTCCGGTGCGAGCGGCGTTGTTGCCTGGTTGTCAAGATAGATCGGGATCATCTCTCCCGCCTCAGACGCGCCTGGCTTCGGCAAAAATCGCTTTCCAGCGGTCAAGAAAGGCATAAATATCGGCTCGGCTGGTGTCGCGTCCGATACTGACCCGGATCACTTCGCGAGCGACTTGCGGGTCGGTACCCATCGCTTCCAGCACATGACTGGTCTTCAGCGTGCCCGAGGAACAGGCGCTGCCGGCCGACACCGAAAAGCCGGCCATGTCGAATTTTATCAGCTGCGTATTGGCGGCAACACCGGGCATGTGATAGCTGGCAATCGTGGCAATGCGCGGCGCTTTGTCCGCGATCACCGAACCGCCTTCCTTGCGGATCGCGTCGTCCAGATGCTGGCGCAGTTCCGCCGCCCGTCCCGCCCAGTTGGCCGGTGCTTCCAGCGCCGCGGTCATGCCCAGGATATAGGGCAGATTCTGGGTCCCCGACCGATAGCCCTGCTCTTGACCGCCATCGGCTTGGAGCAGCTGCAGGTCCCTGACCAGAAGCGCCCCGATACCGGGAGGTCCGCCGAATTTATGGCCGGCGACGATGATCAGGTCGGCATCCGGCAACGGCAGCTTGCCCGCCGATTGCGAGCAGTCGGCCAGCAGATAGCTGCCGCGGTCGTGGACCACTTTTGCCAGCGCATCCATATCCTGCATCACTCCGGTTTCATTGTTGACCGACTGGACCGCCACCAGTGCCGGTTCCTCGATCCCCTTGAGCAGATGATTGAGATTCGCTGGAACGACCATCCCGTTCGCGTCAACCGGAATGGATCTGGCGTTGCGCGCGAATCTCAGAACCACATCATGCTCGACCGGCGAGACGAATTGCGTGTCGGGTTTCGACCTGGTCAGCGCGATCTGTATCGCCTCGCTCGCCCCGCCGGTAAAAATCACATCGCCATCCCAGCGCAGCGCCTGCTTGAAACGCGTTCGCGCATTTTCCAGCATCGACTGCGCTGCCCGGCCGTCGCCATGCGGGGAAGACGGATTGGCCCACTGCTCAAAACCCTCCACGCAAGCCTTTTTGGCAACATCGAGCATTGGCGCGGTCGCGGCATAGTCGAGATAGATGCGTTTGATGTCGGTCACGATAAGGGCAAAAACTCTCTGGCTTGCGGGATTGAGTTGCGGATTTGTTGACTCTCCCTATATAGGCGCTGCATTCAGCGCAAAAGCTATTCTATATTCTGGCGCGCTTGAGAAAATAATATTGATCGAAGAATTGAAAATCCATGCCAGATGTAATTTTTACCGGACCCGAAGGCCGCCTCGAAGGCCGGTTCAGCCCAGGACCGCGTGATCGTGCGCCGGTTGCGATGATACTGCATCCCCACCCGCAGGCGGGGGGAACGATGAATGACAGGATCACCCAGGCGATCTACAAGACATTTGTGAAGCGCGGCTTCGCGACGCTCCGGTTCAATTTTCGCGGCGTTGGTCGTTCCCAGGGTGTTTTCGACAACGGCATCGGTGAATTGTCCGACGCGGCAGCGGCGCTGGACTGGGTCCAGAGCTTCCATCCCGAAGCACAGACCACATGGATCGCCGGTTACAGCTTCGGTGCCTGGATCGGGATGCAGCTACTGATGCGGCGCCCGGAAATTCGGGGCTTCATCTCGGTATCACCACCCGCCAATATGTATGATTTCAACTTCCTGGCTCCATGCCCTTCCTCCGGCATCATCGTCCAAGGCGTGAATGACGAAGTCGTGGCCCCCAGCGCGGTACAGAAGCTGGTCGACAAGCTGCGCACCCAGAAGCACATCACCATCCATCATGACGAGATTCCCCGCGCCAATCATTTCTACGAGAATGAAATGGAATTGCTGATGGGATCGATCGATAATTATCTCGACATGCGGCTCGCACCGGATTCGCCGATCAAATAGGCTCAGTCGCCCGACCGGGGCGAAACCGGCTGATTGCTCTGCGGTACAGGGATCGACCAGATTCCGACATTGGCGAACATCACCGCGGCGGCGACGAGCATCAGCCAGCCCTGCCTCTTGTTGATCCCTTTGCGCACCATGTAGATGCCGCCCGCCAGCAGCGCCGCTCCGGCCAGCATCAGCAGCGATAGGATCAGGCTTGTCATAAAATGACCGTTATCGACCCAGCGTTCGGGTGACAATCAAATATTCCGCCGATTGTTCCCGCAGCCGGTTCCTGGCTGCGCAACAAAGCATGATTGTCCAGCGGTCTCGGTTTTGATAGAACGACGATGAGTTCAGGACCAAGCAGAAACGGAACCAGCTTCGTGTATCCGCAACCTCCTCTTTTGATCCTCGCGCCACTGGCGGACGAATTTGACCTGGCGCAACTGCCCTGGTGTGATGCGGCGCAAAAGACTGTCACGGTCAACCAGGCCAAATTCACAAATCTGGACATGGTGGAGGTCATTGTCGACGCCATGCCGTTCCTGCTCACTCGCCTGACAGAAGAGGAGACCAGCGCAGCGTTGACCTTGGAACCATCCGACCTGCCGATACGAGACTTCCCGTCGCCGGGCCTCTCCGCGATCGGCGTGGCGCCAGGGGCCAATCTGGTCTGTGCCCGCCATGTACCCGAGAGCCATCGACGACTATTGTCGCTGGGCAGATGGATCGGCCAGAGCCTGAACGCAGCGGTGGCCGCCTGGATGCCATCTGGAAAGCTGGAAGGTTTCGCCTCGTACGGCGATATGGTCGAACGATATCTGTCTGAAGGCCGGTTTCCGGTTCCGTTTCACATTGCTGTGGCGAAAGTCTCCGGCGGCCGCTTCCGCACCAAAGGGCTAAGCCATTTCACCGGTCAGGAAATCCGGCTGACCGTACCGCCCGACTATGGACCGGCCGAGATCAGCGACCGCGTGGAAGAGATCGTCACCGAACTCGTCGCAGACGGCAGGATAGACGGGCCATTCCGTTCCAAATGCGGGGTTCGGCCCGAAACGCTGATCTATGCACCGGGCGACGACCCGGACCATGTCGAGATGTTCATCCGCCGCGATGCGCAGGATGTCATCGCGGCAGAGGAACAGGGCCGCTAGGCTGCGGTTGGTGCCGCTTCCCGAACATTCTGATCGACATGGTCAGCGAATTGCTCGAAATTGTTGATGAACAATTTGACGAGCTTCTGGGCGGTTTCGTCATAGGCATTCGGATCGGACCAGGTCGACCGGGGATCCAGAATATTGCTATCCACGCCAGGCACCGATACCGGCACTTCAAAACCGAAATTGTCATCAATCCGGAACTCGCCATCATTCAGACTACCGTCCAGTGCCGCGTTCAGCAGAGCCCGGGTAGCCTTAATCGGCATGCGGCTGCCTTCGCCATATTTGCCGCCGGTCCATCCGGTATTTACCAGCCAGCAGCGCACGCCGCCCTTGGCAATCCGTTCTTTCAGCAGATTGCCGTAGACCGACGGGTGTCGGGGCATGAACGGGGCGCCGAAACAGGTCGAGAAGGTCGCTTCCGGCTCGGTCACGCCGATTTCGGTGCCAGCCACCTTGGCTGTATAGCCGGACAGGAAATGATACATGGCCTGCTCGGGCGTGAGCCGCGAGATGGGAGGCAATATGCCGAACGCATCGGCGGTCAGCATGATGATATTCTTGGGCACCGGTCCCATATTGTCTTCCGACGCATTGGGAATGAACTCGATCGGATAGGCACCGCGGGTATTTTCCGCCTTGCTGTTGTCATCCAGATCCAGTTCCCGTGTGCCCGGGTCCATGACGACATTTTCCAGCACGGTCCCGAACCGACGCGTGGTCGCGTAAATTTCCGGTTCCGCTTCTTCGGAAAGCCGGATCATCTTCGCGTAACAACCGCCTTCGAAATTGAACACCGCTGTGTCCGACCAGCCATGCTCGTCATCCCCGATCAGCACCCGGCTGGCATCAGCCGAAAGCGTGGTCTTCCCGGTTCCCGACAGACCGAAGAAAATCGCCGTATCCCCTTCCGGACCGATATTGGCCGAGCAGTGCATCGGCATCACCGAATCCAGCGGCAGCAGATAGTTGAGCAGACCGAACACGGATTTCTTCATTTCGCCGGCATAGGCGGTGCCGCCGATCAGAATCAGTTTCTCGGTCAGGTTGACGGCAATGACGGTTTCGCTGCGCGTGCCGTGACGCGCGGGATCGGCCTTGAAGCTGGGCAGATCGATGATCGTGTACTCGGGGATGAACGCCGCAAGTTCCTCGACATTAGGCCGCACCAGCATCGTGCGGATGAATAGATTGTGCCATGCCAGCTCATTGATGATGCGGACGTTGACCCGATGTTCCGGCTGCGAGCCACCGAACAGATCCTGTACGAACAAGGTTTCCTTTTCGGCCAAAGCCGCGAGAAAGTCGGTCTTCAGCGCCGCAAAATGCTCGGGTGTCATCGCGACATTGGTTTTGCCCCACCATACGCTGTCTTCGGTCTCGCCATCGCGTACGATGAACTTGTCATTGGCAGAACGCCCGGTGTGCTTGCCCGTTTCCACGACAAGAGGACCATCTTTGGCCAGCTGGCCTTCACCCCTGGAAACGGCAGCTTCCACCAGCGCGGGCGTGCCGAGATTCCAATGTTGCTCGGCCGAGCTCCCAAAACCTTGATCTTTTAATGACACAGACGAAACTTTTGACACTGATAATCCCCTAAAGCTTGAAACAGGTTGAGATAGCGCCGATCGGGCGAATTTGACAAGGCGCTTACTGGACCGTGCCGAGTCGGTCAAATTTCTTCCCTGCGCCGCGATAAAATTTATGCCCGGATGCGTCAGGCATTCCCCTCCCGGATCAATGCCGACAAGCTCCCTTGTAACCTATTATGCAATAAACTAGGTCACATCGGGCATGGGCGGCAAAGGAAATCTGAAAATGGCAGCCAATATTGCTCTTGTCGATGATGATCGCAACATATTGACCTCCGTGTCCATCGCCTTGCAGGCCGAGGGATTTGTCACGCGAATCTATTCCGACAGCGAGGCCGCGCTTCATGCCATTCTCGAGAATCCCCCCGATCTTGCGGTGTTCGATATAAAAATGCCGAAAATGGACGGCCTGGAACTGCTCAGGCGAGTGCGCGAAAAATCGAATGTTCCGGTTATCTTCCTGACTTCCAAGGACGAAGAACTGGACGAGGCTCTGGGCCTTGCGATGGGCGCGGATGACTATATCAAGAAGCCCTTCTCCCAGCGTCTGCTGATAGCGCGCGTCCGGTCGATATTGCGGCGCACGGAATTCATCAAATCCATCGACGAGGGCCAGGACGACGAATCCGCCGAGCCGCTGGTACGCGGCCATCTGGAAATGGATCCGGCGCGCCATCTGGTCCGCTGGAAGGACGAAAATGTCACTCTGACGGTCACGGAATTCATGATACTCGAAACACTTGCCCACCGACCCGGAGTGGTCAAGAGCCGCAACCAGCTGATGGACGCAGCCTATCAGGACGATGTCTATGTCGATGATCGCACGATCGACAGCCACATCAAGCGGCTGCGACGAAAATTTCGCGAAGTCGATCCCGAATTTGACGCAATAGACACATTATATGGAGCCGGATATCGCTACACCGAATAAGGACGGACAGGACGGGGAAAAGGGGCTGGCGCTCGGTTGGTCGGCGCGGCTCTCGCTCACTACCCGCATATTGGTCGTCAATGTTCTGGCGATCGCGTTGCTGGCCGGTAGCCTGTTCTATCTCAACAATTATCGCGACCGGCTCACGGAAGAGCGGCTGACGCAGGCAAGGGTACAGCTGACGATCATGGCGGACGCGCTGTCCGCGGGAGATATGCAGTATAAAAGATCGCTGATTGGTGTTTTCTCCAGTCATCTCGGTGCCCGGTTACGACTTTACGGTCCGGAAGGTGGCAAGATGATCGACAGCTTCTCGCTGGCACCGCCAACCTACGAATTTATCGATCCGGAAACCGAACCATTGCGCAAGGATGTCGCCCGCTGGCTCGACCGAACGATCGAGAGTATCGTTTTCAGCAAGTCCATCCCCGATTTTGCCGAACCCGCCGTGGACGTTGCAGGGGAATGGCCGGAACTCCGGTCGGTCGGCTCGGGATTGCGCGCGGTCAGCTCGGTCAGTTTTGCTCCCGACCGCACACCGGTTATAGTCGCGGCCCAAGCGCTGCCCGACGGCTCAGGCTCGATTCTGCTGACCGCAAATGCGCGGGATATCACGCGAATCGTCAGGGCCGAGCGTTCCAGCGTGCTGCTGGTGATACTGATTGCCGCCGCGGTTTCGATTTTACTGTCGCTTTTTCTGGCCCGGACGATTGTTCGGCCGATCAGAAAATTGGCGCGCGCAGCCTTGCGCGTGCGGATGGGGCGATCGGACGAAATCGCCATTCCCCGCATGCCCGACCGGCGCGATGAAATCGGCCAGCTGAGCCGCGCCCTTTCCGACATGAGCGCCGCCTTGCGCGACCGGATCAACGCAACGGAAGCCTTCGCCGCCGACGTCAGCCATGAAATCAAGAACCCCCTCGCCTCGCTTCGTTCCGCACTCGAGGGGCTGGAACGGGTGGCGGAACCGGAATTGCAGCAACAGCTTCTCACCGTCGCCAATGACGATGTTCGCCGTATTGACCGGTTGATCAACGACATTTCGGATGCCTCGCGCGTCGATGCCGAACTGGCCCGGGCCAAGTTTGAGCCTATCGACATCGGAAAGATGCTGGAGCAGTTGCTCGCCGCGCGCGAACAACGCGCCTCGAACCTCGGGGTCCATATCGCCTTCGCAAGACCGGCAAAAGATGTCGCCAGGGTGATGGGGGACGGAGGCCGGCTGGAACGGGTGTTCAGCAATCTGCTCGACAATGCGGTATCCTTTTCCCCCGAGGGGGGCCTGGTGGAAATACTGGCAACTCCGGATGGCGACGAAATCGTGATCAATGTCGCTGACCAGGGACCGGGGGTCGGCCCGGATCAGCGGGAACAGGTATTCCAGCGCTTCCATTCAGCGCGTCCCGACGCCGAGGCCTTCGGAAAGCATAGCGGACTCGGACTGGCGATTGCCAAGACTATTGTCGAAGGCCATCAGGGCACGATCCGCGTTTCGGATCGTCCAGGCGGGCAATCCGGGGCCTGCTTTGAAATTCGTCTGCCCAAAGCGCCGGAATGAGCAAGGAGAGCGGGAATGACCGGGAAACGGTGCACGCCACGGCCGTGGCGATCGGCGGTGCGGGCGTCCTGATCCGCGGGTCGTCCGGCCAGGGCAAGTCCGATCTGGCTTTGCGGCTGATTGACCGGGGGGCAATATTAGTCAGTGACGATCAGGTCGATATCGTTCGCAAGGGCCGGGATTTGCTGCTCAGCCCGCCGCCCCCTCTTGCCGGCAAACTCGAGATTCGCTCGCTGGGCATATGGGAGCAAGAATATCTGTCCGAAGCGCCGTTGAAACTGATCGTGGACCTGAAACCCCATCCCGAACGACTGCCGCTGGACCGGCAGGTTATGATTTTGCTGGGAATAAAGGTGCCAACCTGTACATTGAACGCTATGGAATCGAGCGCAGCAATCAAGGCAGAATGGGCCTTGCGACTCATCATGCAGGGCGCAAGGGAATCATGAGCAAAAAGCTAGTCAAACCTGTCCTGCTGGTCACGGGCCTGTCGGGAGCGGGCAAGACCACGGCCCTTAAAACGCTGGAAGATATCGGCTGGGAGACGGTTGACAATTTTCCGTTCCGGCTGATCGAGCGGCTGCTCGACACGCCGCCTTCGATGTCCCGCGGCGACAGCGATCCGCCCCTGGCGCTGGGTTTCGACAGCAGGACCCGGGGCTTCCAACCCGACAAGCTGATCAAGAGTGTGATGCGCTTGCAGAAGAAGCAGGACTATCTGATCTCCACTCTTTATCTCGATTGCTCCGGTGCCGAACTGGAACGGCGCTATGGCGAGACCCGCCGGCGCCACCCGCTTGCTCTTGATCGCCCGGCGAAACAGGGGATTGCCCTGGAGCGCACGCTGCTCGCCCCCTTCCGTCGCTGGGCCGATCACGTCATCGACACCACCGATCTAACCGCGAACGACCTGCAGCGCGAAATCCGCCAGCAGTTCACCCTCGACAAGGACGCCGTGACGACGGTCACCATTACGAGCTTCGGCTTTTCCCGGGGCCTTCCCAATAATATTGATCTCTTGTTCGATGTCCGCTTTCTCGCCAACCCGTTCTGGGAACCGGAGCTCAAGCTGATGACCGGTCTCGATCCGGAGGTGGCGGATTATATCGGCAAGGATCCTGCCTATGCCGAGACCATTGAAAAGATTCTCGACATGCTCAAATTCCTGCTTCCCCGCTATCAGGAGGCGGGCAAAGCCTATGTGAACATCGGAATTGGCTGCACCGGCGGGCGTCACAGATCGGTGCACATTGCCGAGCGCCTGAGCAAAGACTTGCGCGCTACCGGTTTTTCCCCCAGTGTTCTGCATCGCAATTTGGCGTCTAGGCCAATGGAAGCGCTGGAATCTATGCAAAAATTAAACGGGGACAGGGGAATTTAATCGGCATGATTGGATTGGTTCTCGTGACACACGGGCATCTGGCAACCGAATTTGTCATTGCCATGGAGCATGTCGTCGGTCCGCAAAAGGCGATCGCCGCGATCGGTATCGGCGCGCGTGACGATATGGAAGAACGCCGCCGGGAAATCGCCGATTGCGTCGCGAATGTGGATTCCGGAGAGGGTGTCATCATTCTGACCGACCTGTTTGGCGGCACTCCCTCCAATCTCGCCATTTCTCTGATGGAAAGAGGAAAGGTCGAAGTGATCGCCGGCGTCAATCTGCCGATGCTCATCCGTCTCGACGGTGCCCGAAAATCTATGGATATCGTTTCGGCTATCACTGCGGCAAAGGAAGCCGGGCAGAAATATATCAGCGTCGCCTCGGAGATATTGGGAAGCGACGCGTGAGCGAACATCGCAAAATCGTGGAGATCACCAACAGCCGGGGCCTGCACGCCAGAGCGAGCGCGAAATTTGTCACCTATGTGAGCAAGTTGCCTGACGGTGTCCAGGTCCGCGTGGCGAAGGACGGTACCGAGGTAACAGGAACATCGATCATGGGCCTGATGATGCTGGGGGCCGCCAAGGGCGACAGTATCGAGATCATCGTCTCCGGCAACAATGCCGAGAGCGCGCTCGACAAAATGGCGGGTCTGGTCTTTGACGGATTCGGCGAAGACTGAACCGATGCGCCACCAGATCAGCGGCTTTTCCAACCCGACGATAAAGCGGCTGAGAAGCCTGCGCGAAAAAAAGCATCGCAAGCGCGAGGGGCTGTTTCTCGCCGAAGGGCTCCGTATTCTGGCCGAGGCGCTGGACAGCGGCAGAACACCGCGAATATTGGTGGTTGTGGAGGGTACGGAACTGCATCCGCTGGCGCAAAAAATCGAAGCCGCGACGGTTGCCACCGGTGGCGACGTCATCGAAACCAGCGAAGCGATCATCGCCAAGCTTTCGGGCAAATCCAATCCGCAGTCGATAATCGGCATCTACCCCGACCACCCTGTCCCGCTCGCTGAACTGGACCGGTCGGCAGCCGATATCTGGCTGGTGGCACAGGCGCTTCGCGACCCCGGCAATCTCGGCACGATATTGCGCACGGGCGACGCGGTCGGCGCCGGCGGTCTGATCCTGATCGACGATTGTGTCGATCCCTTCTCGGTCGAGGCTGTTCGGGCCAGCATGGGCGCGATCTTCACCCAGACGGTCAGCCAGGCACGCTGGCCGGACTTCCTCTCCTGGTTGCGCGATGGTCCCGGCGAACTGGTCGGTACCAGTCTCAACACCGACAAGGACTATCAGTCGGTTCGCTACAAGGCGCCGACCTTCCTGCTGATCGGCAACGAAGCGCAGGGCTTGCCGGAGGAATATCAGGCCGCCTGCGACACGCTCGTCAAGATGCCGATGATGGGCAAGGCCGACAGCCTCAACGCCGCCGTAGCGGCCTCCGTCATGGCCTATGAGGTACTGAACCAGAGCCGGACGAGATAATTTGGAATATCTGCCCTGTTTATGGTAGCTTGCCATCGGACGGGGGAGATAATGAAAAGCAAACTTCTTGTCATCGCCTGCCAAGGCGGCGTTCACGGACCTACGTGATCGCCGAAAGCAGGAGGGATGAGGCGTGAAAAAAATAATATTATTGTCATCGCTAGCTACAGCGGTCTTCACGGGCCTCTGTAGCCGCTCGAATTGGGAGGGATAGCCCATGAAGAGAGCAATATCATTGTCATCGTCCGGTACCACGGTGTCCACGGCTCCCTGTGGCCACCTGAAATCGGAGGGATCGCGCATGAAGAAAGCAATCTTGTTGTCATCACTTGCCGCACTGGCTCTGACAGGCTGCGGGAAACCGGCGGCAGCGCCGGTCGTCGAGGAAAAACTGGGGGATTATAAGGCGATCGGCACGGAGCCGGGCTGGGCCGTCGAAATCAGCGGCGAGCAAATCGCCTTTTCGTCGCAGGAAGGGAATGACTTCACCCTCGGCATTCAAAGGATGAAGAAAACCGATGGCGGCTGGGAGATCAAGGGCTTTTCGGACGTTGATAACATCAATGTTTATGTTACCAGCGGCAAGCAATGCAGCGACGGCATGAGCGATAGAAGCTATGCCGATACGGTCAAGGTCGAAGCAAGCGGAGTTGGAACATTGAACGGCTGCGGCGGAACGGTTAGCGAAGGACCAGACGGTCCCTCCTGATATCTATTCCGCTGCCTCGTCGCTGATCTGCCGATCATCCTCGATCAGCTTCTCGGTCACCGAGTCACTGTAGCGCGGCAGCGCCTCGATTTCCGGAACGGGCTCAAGTTCCTTTTTGCCGGTCTCGATCTGCAATTCGGCGAACTTGCGGCCCGTAGCCATCACGTTGCGTTCGAAGCTGCCGACGAATTTATTGTAGTTGCCGACCGCGCTGCCGAGCCCCGAACCCATGCGTTTCAGATGCTCTCCTGCAACCGCCAGCCGATCATACATTTCCTTGCCCAGCTGCCCGATCTGCTTGGCTTCCGCCGCCATTTTCTCCTGCCGCCAGACGCCGGCAACGGTTCGCGCGATCGCGACCAGATTGGTCGGCGTCGCCAGCAGCACCTTCTTCTCGAACGCATGGTCCCACAAATTCGGCTCATGCTCGAGCGCGGCGGCGAGAAAATGTTCGCCGGGCACGAACATGATCACATAATCCGGCGCATCCTCGAACTGGTCCCAATAGGCCTTTTTCGACAGGCCATCGATATGTGCCTTCATCGAATTGCAGTGCCGTGCCATGGCAAAGCTGCGCGCGGCTTCGTCCTCGGCCTCGAACGCGTCCTGATAGTCGTTAAGCGACACCTTGGCGTCGATCACCAGCTTGCGGCCACCCGGAACATTAATCACCGCGTCGGGCCGCAAACGCCCGTCTTCGGTATCGATACTCTGCTCGGTGACAAAATCCGTATGTTCGGACAATCCGCAGCTTTCGAGCACATTCTTCAGCTGCTGCTCGCCCCAACGGCCGCGCGACTTGGGCGCGTTGCGCAGGCTGTTGACCAGCCGCGCCGCTTCCTGCTGCACCCTGTCCTGCCCCTGGCGGACCTGTTCGATGGTCGCGGTGATCCCGGCATAGGATTCGGTGCGCTCCTTCTCGATCTTGGTGATCGAGGCTTCATAGGTCGCCAGCCGCTCGTGCACCGGCTGCAACAGCTTGGCGATCTTCTCACCGCCCTTTTCATTGGCCTGGTCAAAGCGCTGGTCAGCCCGCTCGAGAAACTGCCGCTGCGCGGTTTCCAGCATCTTCGCACCGATCTCGGAAAATTGCGCCGACAGCGCTTCTTTTGCCTGGAGCAATTGCTGCATCTGCTTTTCATGATTGCGCGCATCGGCCTGCAACGCCGCCAGCTCGGTCCTCGCCGCATCGCGCTCGTCGCGGACGCCGTCGAGCGTGATCCGCAGCGCATCGGTCGCCTGCGCGGCGTCCTTTGCCGACTGAACCGCATCCCTGGTCGCCTGAGCCGCATCCTTTGCGGGTTTGCCGCCGATAAACCAGCCCAGCGTCAGCCCGCCCAGAAGAGCGAGGACGATGGCGACAAGAACAATGATCGGATCCAAATTAACTCTCTTTTTAGCAAGAACGAAAAGAGAACCTAGGAGCGTTTTCGAGAATAGGCAATACTCGTCATCATCGCCAAAATCTCAACCATCATTCGATTTGCCATGTTCGTCATCCTGAATTTCTTTGGGTTTTAGCCCCTTGGGCCAAGGGCGTCATTGCGAGCGCAGCGAAGCAATCCAGAGCAGCACACGACGCACTGGATTGCTTCGCTGCGCTCGCAATGACGCAAGTTGATCCAGATTTTTCCTTGGCTGAGTGGGATAAACCCCAACTTGTTCAGTATCCCTCAAGTCCACTAGAGGTGCGGTGATGCGAAGATATGGATGCTGAAACAAGTTCGGCATGACGAAATCCAGCCATGAATAAAAAATCAGCGGCGCTAGGCCGCGATCCCATGTTCCTTGCGCAATTTCGCAAGTTTCTTCAGCACCATCTGCCGCTTCAGCCGGGACAGATGGTCGATGAACAGGATCCCCTCGAGATGGTCCATCTCGTGCTGCAGGCAGGTCGCCAGCAGGCCGTCGATCTGCTCTTCATATTGTTTGCCGTCGACATCCTGCCAGCGCGCAGTGATCGTCGCCGGCCGTTCGACCTCGGCATATTGGTCGGGCACCGACAGGCAGCCCTCGCTGTAGATGTTCAGATCCTCGGACGGATCGACTATCTCGGGATTGATGAACACCCGCGGATCGTTGATCACGCCATGATCATGGTCGCAATGCTCGCCATGCTCATGCTCGTGCGCCACCGGTTCCTGCAGGTCGATCACCAACACCCGCTTGGGCACACCGACCTGAATCGCGGCCAGACCAATGCCCGGCGCGTCATACATGGTTTCGAACATGTCCCTGACCAGCGTTTTCAGTTCGTCATCAAACACCGTCACGGGTTCGGAAACAGTTTTCAGGCGCGGATCGGGCACCTCCAGAATCGGTAATATGGCCATGGCCCAAATTTAGGGATTGTGCCGGGATTCGTCAAGCTGCGGCGAGGCATGCCCGTCAAAATGAAAAGGCGCGCGGTTCGAACTGAACCGCACGCCTTTCTTTTGGTTGCTATCCGTGGCTGGATCTAGAAACGGCCACGCAATGTGATACCATAGGTTCTTGGCTCTGCCAGGAACGCCGAGAAGGTCTGCTGCGACGCAACGAAGGGAGTGTTGAACGCAACCTGGGTATAATCGACATCGAACAGATTCTGTGCCCAGCCTTCGATCGCCCAAGCATCGTCCGGTCCACGGATACCGATCCGCGCATTGACCAGCGTGAACCCGTCCTGTTCCTTGCCGAACAGCAAATCCGAACCGGTGTTGTAATCGCTTGTGGTACGCGCATTCACGTAGAACAGGCCGGTCAGACCCGTATTGCCAAGCGGCGGCGTGTAAGACAGCGATGCCGTAGCGGTAACTTCGGGCGCGTTAGACATATTGTCGCCCGGCAGCAGACGCAAGGCCGGATCCAGCGCGCTACCACTGTCACGGCCGACCAAATCATTTTCAAAGGCAGTATCGGTATAGGTCAGGCCCATCGTGACATTGACATGCCTGACTGGATTTATCGACGCTTCCAGTTCGACGCCCTGTGCGACAACGCCATATTTGACATTATCCGGACTGCAACTGCCCGTAGTGGCGCTCGCATCGCGATCTGCCCCGCCCAGATCATCGCTGCAACCATTGATATTCTGAACCAGGAAGACGGAGCCGTTGAACGTATTGAGCTGGAAATTGCTGAATTGCTGACGGAAAGCTGCGACGCTCAGAGAAAATTCCCGGCTGGAATATTTTGCGCCGATTTCGAAGGCGTCCACCGTCTCCTGGTCGAACTGGAGATTGGCGGTATCACCCGTCACCGCCGGATTGCCCAATGTGTCGCTGGTCAGTGCAGAACGGTCCAGGTTGAACCCTCCCGCCTTGTAGCCACGCGAATAGCTGCCATACAGCATCAGGTTGTCTGTTGGCTTGTACGACAGGATGGCGGTGCCGGTAAATTCGCTCTCGCTCCGGCTGTCGCTCAAGGTGACACCATCCAGTTCGGAGGTGGAATTACCCTGACAGGACAGACCAATCAGACCTGCTGCCAACCCACCCAATGTGCTGCCAAGCAACGGTGTGAACAAGGCACGCTGGACCGGGCACATTGTATTATCATTGGTAAACGCGGCATCGAAATCCTTGTTTTCATCGGTATAACGCAGGCCCACCGTGAAATCGAGCTTGTCGGTCACGTGGAAAATATTGTGGGTGAAGATAGCAAAGCTTTCGCTCTTCTGATTATAGGTGTCCACAACGGAGCCGCGGTCATTGATCTGGGCCAGATTGTCCAGACCCGCAAAAATCAGGGGGGTAGCGGCACCAAAAGCACCGGCTCCGCCATTTGCGGCCTGCAATACAGCCCTGCCGCCAGCACTCAGACAGCCGGTGCTGGTCGGTGAAGCAAGGGCCGGATTAACCGCATTGACGATCCGACATGGCGCAAAGGCACCATATTGCGTGCCGAAGCGTAGGTTATCCCGTGTTTCGAGCTTTTCATTGGCATAAAAGCCGCCGATCATCCAGTCCAGCCTGTCATCGAAAGCCGATCCCTGCAGGCGCAATTCCTGTGTGAAGGTCTCGAATTCCCGAGAATTGGCATTTTCGGTTGGCGCACGATAGAGAATATCCACCTGCGTGTAATCCGTATCAGATGCCTGAAAGTTGGAATATTCCCGATATCCGGTGATCGAGGTGAAGTTCATGTCGCCCAGTTCGGCATTGACTTCAATCGAAGCGCCATAATCCTCTGTTTCCCCGGCATAGGTGCGACCGGGCGTGACATAGATATCCCGGTTAAATGTACTTTGGTTGAGAGCCGCGGGATTCTGGCCAAGCGCCAGCAACACTGGAATGATCGGGTTTTGCGTGCTGGTCAGTGCCGGTGCACCAGGCAGCGGAGGCGTGAAGGAATCCAGTCCCGGACTCACCCTCGCTTGCTGTGCAAATTCAGGCTGGACGAAGGTCGCCGCACAACAGGATTCATCCTTCTTGGAATAGTCAGCGGCTACACGGACCGTCAGCCCGTCATTTGGCTCAAACAACAGCTTGCCGCGAACAAGATAACGGTCCTTGTTGTTGACGTCAGTGCCGTTCACGACATCGGTATAGAACCCGTCACGTTTCAGAAACACGCCATCAATGCGTGCCGCGATGGTATCGCTCAGGGGGCCGGTTATGCCGCCTTCCAGACGAATCTGGTCGAAATTGCCATAAGTTGCGGCACCATAGCCTCCAAATTCAAATTCGGGTGCAGCAGTGGTAATGCTGATCATGCCGGCAGAAGAATTGCGCCCGCCCAACGTTCCCTGCGGGCCACGCAGAACCTCGATCCGCTCGATCGGGCCCAGTTCGCTGAGCGCATTGCCGCTGCGCGAACGATAAACACCATCGATAAACACGGCTACGGAGCTTTCCAGACCGGCGTTGTCACCAACCGTACCAATACCGCGAATACGGGCAGAACCATTGGCCTCGGTGCCGGTCGATGACACAAGCAAGGAAGGCGCAAGCTGGCTAAGTTCACGAATATCGCTGGTTCCGCTCTTTTGCAATTGTTCCGCATTGATCGCCGAGACTGCGATGGGCACATCGGACAGAACCTGTGACCGTCCCTGAGCGGTGACGACAATGATATTGTCATCGACCGTTTCATTATCGGCTTGGGCCTGGGCGTAAACGGGGGCGGTCGCGATGGCCGCAAGTGCGAATGCACAGGCGGACAGATTCAGCGCTAATTTCATAACATGCTCTCCTGATAAATACTTATTTTTGTGCGCCAATGATAGCTTCAGCTTTTGGATTTGAAAGCCAAATCATCGGTCATAGTGACGGTTTTCCGCCAACTGTGGCTTAATTGTCAATATTGCTAGTTGCCTACGACGGAACGCTCGGCCTTGACGTAGCGTCAGGCCCGATCCGGCTCAATCGTTGATAATCGGCCTTCGGGAACGCAGGGCCTGCGCCAATGTGCCCTCATCCAGATAATCCAGCTCGCCGCCCACCGGAATGCCATGCGACAGCTGGCTCAGCCTTACCGGAAAATTTTCAAGCCGTTCGGCAATATAGTGGGCCGTCGTCTGTCCCTCGAGCGTCGCGTTCATCGCCAGCACCACTTCGTCGATGCCGCCCGCCTGTACCCGGCGGATCAGCGTATCGATTCCGATATCCTCGGGACGCACACCATCCAGCGCCGACAATTTGCCGCCCAGCACATGAAATTTTCCGGGAAATAGCCGGGACTTGTCGAGCGCCCACAGATCGGACACTTCTTCCACCACGCACAGCGCCTTTTCATCCCGGCGGGGGTCGGTGCAGATCTGGCACGGGTCCCGGGTATCTACGTTGCCGCAGACGCCGCAGATGACTAGCCTTTCGTCAACCTTGCTCATTGCCGCCAGGATCGGCTTCATCGCGGTGTCAGGCCGTTTCAGCAGATAGAGCACCGCCCGGCGCGCCGAGCGCGGGCCAAGTCCCGGAAGCTTGGCGAGGGCCTGAACCAGATTTTCGATCTCTTGCGATGCCATGGCTAAGTCATTAGGGGCAGCCGGACAAACCTGCCAAGCAGAAAATGTCTGTCCTACACGAAGCGGAATCGATACTATCCGTGTCATGTCAGTCAAAGATCAGCTATTTGATGTAAAACGCAGAAACCTGTGAAAGGGAATCGCCGATCCGGAAAATCTTTTTCCGCTTTGGGGGGTGTGACCCGTGTGACCCTGGGAAGAATAAAATATGACGACCGGCAACAATTCTCTGCGCATCGCCTTCATGGGCACGCCCGATTTTGCCGTCCCGGCGCTCAGGGCGCTGCATGCAGCCGGGCATGAAATCATTGCGGTCTATTCGCAGCCGCCGCGCCGCGCGGGTCGCGGCAAGCAGCTCTCGCCCTCTCCCGTGCAACGGGTTGCGGAAGAACTGGGCATCGGGGTGCGCACCCCTGTCTCGCTGAAAGGTGAGGAGGAACAGGCCGCTTTTGCGGCGCTCAATCTGGATGCGGCAGTGGTGGCCGCCTATGGCCTGATCCTGCCGCAGGCGATACTGGACGCCCCGAAAATGGGGTGCCTGAACATCCACGGGTCCCTCCTTCCCCGCTGGCGTGGCGCTGCACCGGTGCAGCGCGCGATACTGGCCGGCGACGGGGAAACCGGCATTACCATCATGCAGATGGAAGCCGGGCTGGACACCGGACCGATGTTGCTCAAGGCGGCGACTCCGGTCGACGGCAAGACCGCCGGCGCACTGACCGAGGAACTCGCCATCACGGGCGCCCGGCTGATGGCGCAATATCTGGCATCACCGTCGGAATATCCCGCCGAAGCGCAGTATGACGCGCTGGCCAGCTATGCGAAGAAAATCGAAAAAACCGAAGCCCACCTCGACTTCAGCCCCTCCGCCGCTCAGGTGGAAAGACATATCCGGGCGTTCAATCCCCAGCCCGGCGCATTTTTCGAAAATCAGAATAGTCGGTACCGCATTCTCGAGGCGCAAGTTGAGGAGGGCGATGGCCCGCCCGGCAGCATATTGGACGAGCAAATGCTGATCGCCTGCGGCAGCGGCGCGATCCGGCCGTCGATCATCCAGAAGGCCGGCAAGCCCGCCATGAATCTGAAGTCCTTTCTCAATGGCACGAAAATTCCCGTCGGCACGGTGCTCGCTTGACCCGCTTCGCGCTGACACTGGAATATGACGGCCGCCCTTTCATGGGCTGGCAGCACCAGGATCACGGGCCCAGCGTCCAGCAGGCGGTGGAGCAGGCGATTCACAAGATTACCGGCCAGGACGTGCGGGTTTTTGCAGCGGGGCGAACCGACGCGGGCGTCCATGCGCTGGCGATGCGCGCGCATTTCGATCTGGAAACGAAGCTGACTCCCTTCCGGCTGAGCGAAGGGATCAATGCCGGCCTGCGCCCGCACCCGGTGGCCGTGCTCGCCTGCGACATGGTCGATGACGAGTGGCACGCCCGCTTTGCCTGCGAGGGCCGGCGCTATCTCTACAAGATCACCAACCGCCGCGCGCCGCTGACCTTCGACCGCGGCCTGAGCTGGCAAGTGGCTCCCAAGCTCGACGCGGAAGCAATGCACAATGCCGCGCAGGCATTGACCGGCCAGCATGATTTCACCACCTTTCGCTCGGTCCAGTGCCAGGCGCAAAGCCCGGTCAAGACGCTCGACAGCATATCGGTCAGCCGCTTTGGCGAGGAAATAGAGGTCGAAGTCGCCGCCCGCTCCTTCCTCCATCATCAGGTCCGCTCGATTGTCGGCTGCCTGAAGCTGGTCGGCACCGGCAAATGGACCAAGGTGGACCTGAAGCAGGCGCTGGCGGCAAGAGACCGCAACGCCCTCGGTTTCAACGCCCCGCCCGACGGCCTCTATTTCGTCGAAGCCATCTATCCGGATTAGTTGTTCCCCGGCGAAGGCCGGGGCCCAGAATTTTGGTGCATGATCGGCTGTGGCCCAGCTTGCGCCGGGTGCCTACAATCCGAACAACCGCGAAAGCGACTTGTCGAGCATCAGCAGCTGCCACAGCAGCCGGCTGTTGTCGGTGCGACCCGCGATATGGTCCTCGGCGACCTTGCGCAGGCTCTTGCTGTCAAACCAGCCGGTCCGCGCCAGATTGCCGCCACTGGCGATATCCCGCGCGGTGTCCGCCAGCGGACCGCGGAACCATTGCGCGATCGGCGTCACAAAGCCCATCTTGGGCCGGTACAATATGTCCGCGGGAAGATAGCGTTCCATGGATTTTTTCAGCAGATATTTGCCCTGCCCCCGGCGCACCCGCAGGCTGGTCGGCAGCTTTGCCGCAAATTCCATCAGCCTGTAGTCCAGCAACGGCTCCCGCGCCTCCAGGCTGACCGCCATGCTGGTGCGGTCGACCTTGGTCAGGATATCGCCCGGCAGCCACATCTTCATGTCGGCATATTGGGCCTGGTCCAGTCCGGTGCGCGCCGGTGCCTGTTCCATCAGGTCGATCATCCGCTGCTCGGCCCGATAGTCGCCCAGGTCGCGCTGCATGGCATCGGAGTAGATCCGGCGGCGCCCCGATGGAGTCGTCACCCCGACCGCTTCGGCATAGCCTTCCGGG
>Ga0209346_1000879_pt1 | contig 20695 bp, 19 predicted proteins | sample AutmiccommunBRH9_FD_187381 | JGI IMG/M metagenome (GOLD analysis project Ga0209346, IMG submission 187381) | Deep subsurface microbial communities from Mt. Terri, Switzerland - Autotrophic microbial communities BRH/9 (SPAdes) (version 2) | ecosystem: Environmental > Aquatic > Deep subsurface >...
CGAAGTAAAATATATTTCATAGGGAGCACCCTTCGAGCACAACGATCATATTTCAGCTGAGAAGCTTAATCGACGAAGTAAAATATATTTCATAGGGAGTGATAATGCTTGAATGACTTAAAATGGAAGGTTGGCGGAGCGCAAGGAGAAGGAATTGATAGCACGGGAGAAATATTTGCTATTACTTTAAACAGAATGGGTTATTATCTGTTTGCCTATCGGCACTTTATGTCGTTGATTAAAGGAGGGCACACCAATTATAAAGTCAGAATTGCTGCGGAAGAGGTCAATTATCACGGTGATGACCTCGATATTTTATTAGCCTTTGACCAGCGAACTATCGATGAGAATTTTTACGAGTTAAAAAATGGGGCAATCTTAATTTATGATTCCAGCAAACTTGAAGCGAAATTGCCTGCCAGCGAGAAAACAATTACTACCTGTCCGATCCCGATCTACAAAATAGCTGAGGAACTCGGCAACCCTATAATGAAGAATATGGTAGCAGTCGGTGCCAGTTGCGCGGCAGTCGGCTTGGAGCTAACTAGCTTCCATGAGGTGATAGCTAATATATTCCACAAAAAGGGCGAAGAAATTATTGCGGCTAATCAAGAGGCGTTACAGAAGGGTTACGATTTTTTTGCTAAAAGTTTTCCCGGCATTAAGCTTACAATGCCAAATAAGACGGGACAAACGAACAAAAATCTGTTTATTACCGGTAATGAGGCGACCGGTTTAGGGGCTTTAAGTGCCGGATGTCGTTTCTTAGCTGCTTATCCTATTACCCCGGCAACGGAAGTAATGTATCAGGCTTTAGCGAATTTCCCGAAATTCGGCGGCAGGATTATTCAAGCTGAGGATGAAATAGCTGCTTGCTTAATGGCAATTGGCGGTAACTACACAGGGACCAGATCAATGACCTCAACCTCCGGACCCGGTTTATCCTTAATGATGGAGGCGTTAGGTTTAGCAGGCATATCTGAAACTCCTTTGGTAATCGTTAACGTCCAAAGAGGGGGACCGGCTACCGGTCTGCCAACCAAGACAGAACAAGCGGATATTAATGAAATGATCTATGGTTCCCATGGAGAAATACCAAGAATTGTTATGGCGCCGACAACGATAGAAGAGGCTTTTTACTACATGCAGCAGGCTTTTAATTTAGCTGATAAATATCAATGCCCGGTTTTGGTTGCTACAGACATGTTTTTAGGAATGTCCAAGAAATCTTTAAGTGATTTAGATTTTAATTTGGTGAAAATTGATAAAGGAATGATTATGCAGGATCAAGAGTTGCTGAAGCTGGCGAGTGGTGAGTTTAAACGCTATGACTTAAATTCTCCAAACGGAATTTCCGCACGTTCGCTTCCCGGACAAAAAAATGGTCGTTATGTGGCACTCGGCAATGAGCATGATGAAAATGGTCTGGAAATCGAGGAGAAGGGCTTAAGAAAGTCCATGATGGATAAACGTATGAAAAAACTTATGTTCTTTAATCCGACTGAGCTGGGGATTTACTATTCAGGTGAAGAGCAGGCGGAGGCACTTCTTGTTGGCTTTGGCTCAACCTATGCCCAAATCCACGAAGCTTATCAACAGCTGCAAATGGAGGGTCAGAGTGTTGCCCATTTACAGGTTAAGATTCTCGAACCCTTTCCTGCTGAACGAGTTAATCAGCTGATTTCCCAAGCTAAAAAAGTCTATGTAGTGGAAAATAACGTTACTGGTCAACTGCGGCGGATAATCCAAAGAGAATCCACAGCCAATGATCAGCTGATCGGCATTCAAAAATATAATGGAGATCCTTTTACAATCACAGAGATCATCACAGGAATCCGAAATGAAGGAGGAGTATTCTAATGGCAGAGGTTAAAGATTTTCGAGTCAGCGAGAAAGCCACTTGGTGCCCGGGATGTGGAGATTATACGGTTCTGGCAGCTTTGCAGAAGGCTTCGGCCAATTTGGGATTAGAACCGGAAAACATGGTTGTGGTTTCAGGAATAGGTTGTTCAGGGAAAATTAGCCAGCATTTTGGCTCCTATGGTTTCCATAGTCTGCATGGACGTTCTCTTCCAGTGGCAACCGGTATTAAGCTGACGAATCATCAGTTGACAGTTGTAGCGGCCGGTGGTGATGGTGATGGTTACGGAATCGGGATAGGTCATTTTATGCACACCTTGCGGAGGAATATCGATATCACTTATATCGTGATGGATAATCATATTTATGGATTAACTACCGGACAAACCTCGCCGGTCAGTGAAAGAGGCTTTAAATCCAAGACCTCTCCGGAGGGTTCTGCAGAGGAGCCGCTTAGACCGGTTCAAACTGCGATTATTAATGGAGCCAGCTTTGTTGCTCAGACCTTTTCCGGAGACCTGCAACAGATGACAAAGATTCTTGAGCAGGCGATTAAACATCAGGGATTCTCTTTAATCAATACCTTTAGTCCATGCGTAACTTTTAATAAGATTAATACCTTTGAATGGTTTAATGAACATATTATTAATCTAGACGAACATCCGAACTATAACAGTAAAGATAAATTTGCTGCCTTAAAAGTATTAGAGGAGCATGGGAGTATTGTTACGGGAGTAATCTATCAAGAGGACAGACCCGCTTATCATGAGGTGATGATTGGTGCTACAAGCCAACCGGCTGCTTATCTGGATTTGCAGATTACAGCGGATAAACAGGAGGAGTTGAAGGAGTTATTTAGGTGACTAGAAGTGAGAAATGGGAATTGATGGCGGGGTTTTTGGGGAACCGAAAATGAAAAGTTTTGTTATAACAAAAAAAGGTTTTTAATGGAAATGAAAAATTGATATAATGGAGCTTGGGGAATTAAATAAGCATGGAGGTGCCATTTTTTATGCAATTTAAAGTAAGTACAGAACCCATAGTAAAGCTGGCCTCGGATTGTATTATCCTTACACACACCGAAGATAAGGATATGCTTCTAGGTTTAGCAAAACAGGTGGATGAGCAGATGGGAAATCGCCTTTCACAATTAATTGCCGAAAAAGAAATTAAAGGCAAGTTCGGCGAGGTTACGCTAATTCATACCTGGGGCAGTATTCCTTCGAAAAGAGTACTCGTTTTGGGGCTTGGTAAGGAAGAAAAGCTTACCATCGAAAGGGCTCGCGATGCTTATGCGATCGCAGCAAGAAAAGCTCAAGAAATCGGCGTAAGAGAATTAACAGTGGCTGTCAGCCAAAAATACAAGGATTTATGGAATCCTGTAGACCTAGGGCAAGCAGTTGTTGAGGCGATTTTGCTTGGTGTCTACCAATTCAGCCCGTACAAAACTGCCAAAGAGACTAAGAACAGGTTGGAACGAATTATCGTAACAGTAAGTGACATCTCCGTGAGCGCTGTCGAGGCGGGAGTTGAACGAGGGTTGATATTTGCCCAATCGCAAAACTTAGCTAGAGATTTAAGCAATGCGCCGGCTAATAAAATGACACCGAACATCCTTGCAGAAACTGCTAGGGATATTGCGAAAAAACACCACATTCAGTTAGAGATATTAGAAAAAGAGGAGATTGAAAAGCTGAATATGGGGGCTTTTTTAGCTGTGGCAAAAGGCAGCGATGAAGCAGCAAAATTAATTATTCTGAAATATATGGGAGCGCCGGATTGCAAGGACATTATTGGTTTTGTCGGCAAAGGCATAACCTTCGACTCTGGTGGTATTCAAATTAAGCCGGAAAAGAACTTGGATGAAATGAAGGGCGACATGGCGGGTGCGGCGGCAGTGTTAGGAGCACTTAATGCTATCGGTACACTAAAACCACATGTAAATGTTATTGGTGTAATTCCCGCATGTGAAAATATGGTCTCGGGACGTGCTACTCATCCAGGCGACGTTGTGGAAACTTTTTCCGGAAAAACTGTTGAGATTAAACATACCGATGCTGAAGGAAGATTAATCTTAGCCGACGCACTGTCCTATACCAGACATTTAGGGGCTAATAAGTTGGTAGATGTTGCCACTTTGACAGGGTCAGTAATTTCGGCATTAGGGAATATTATTACAGGTTTATTTTCCAACAACCTTGAATGGACTAAAGAGGTTAAAGAGGCTGCTAAGCTGAGTGGAGAAAAGGTGTGGGAGCTTCCTCTTGATGACGAGTATGAAGAATTAATTGAAAGTCAGTTTGCGGACCTAAAGAATGATGGAGGGTTTCCTGCTGGAGCAATTCAGGGAGCGATGTTTTTAAAGGAATTCGCTGAGGAGACTCCTTGGGTGCATTTAGATATTGCGGGAACTGCGGAGATTGCCGAAACAAAAGGAAGCAATCTAAAGGGAGCTACAGGAGTTGCTGTTAGAACACTGATTGCCTTAGCTATCCGCTTTGCCGGAAAGTAGCCGGTCTGAGTTTTTTGTAACTAAGAAGCGGGGAGTGATATTTATGAAGGTAGGTTTTATTGGACTGGGGACTATGGGCTTTCCCATGGCCATAAATCTACTAAAAGCCGGTTTTGAGGTACAGGTATTTAACCGCAGTCAGGGAGCTGTAGAAAAAGCAGTTGCCAACGGAGCAGTCGCCGCCGGCTCTCCTAAGGAGCTCGCCGAGAAAGTAGATCTTGTTCTTACCTGTTTGCCGATGCCTGAGGATGTTGCCAAGGTCTATTTTGCAGAGGAAGGAATACTGGCTGGGGCCAAGCCGGGAACAATCTTAATTGATCATAGCACAGTTGGTCCCGAACAAAATCGGCAAATTTACCAGGAAGCAAAAAGTCTCGGTGCTCATTTTTTGGACGCACCGATTAGTGGGGGTCCAATGGGCGCAGAGGCCGCTACACTGACAATAATGGTAGGTGGTGATAAGCAGGTTTTTGTTGATGCCTTACCGATTTTCCAAGTGCTCGGCAGGGAAATATTACATATGGGTGACTCGGGCAGCGGGAGCATTGCCAAGTTAATCAATAACCTTCTTGTCGGGGTGCATACGGCTGCTCTATCAGAAGCTTTTGTACTTGGAGAAAAGGCGGGCTTAGATAGCAGACAATTGGCTGAGGTTATAAAAAACAGCACTGGGCATAGCAGGATGATTGAGCGGGTTTTACCGTTAATTCAGAACAGAGATTTTGTGCAAAGGTTTAGTATTGACTTGCTGCATAAAGATATGCGCTTGGCTACAGAACTGGGCGAAAAGGTTCTTGTGCCGTTGCAGTTAACTAAATTAGCGGAAAAAATGATTGGTGAGGCTGCTGAACTGGGATTTGGTCGGGAAGATATTGCAGCAATTATTAAGCCAATTGAAATGAAAGCAGATATTGAAGTTAATTAAAAATAATTATATAATATTATATTAGGGAATTGACGCCTGAGAGGGCGTCTTTATCGTTTGTGCCTAATTTGTTATTATCCACATTCTTCCTAGAAATGATTACATTAGAGGAGCCAAATAGATGAAACGTGAAGAAATTAGAAATATCGCAATTATCGCCCATGTCGACCATGGGAAGACGACCTTAGTAGATAAGCTATTAACTCAATCAGGGATTTTTCGAGAAAACGAGCAGGTAGAAGAGCGGATGATGGACTCTAATGACCTCGAACGGGAACGAGGCATTACAATTTTAGCTAAAAATACGGCGGTGCAATATCTGGATAAGACCATTAATATTATCGACACCCCGGGTCATGCGGATTTTAGCGGAGAAGTAGAAAGAATAATGAAAATGGTTAATGGGGTGTTGTTGGTAGTTGACGCCTTTGAAGGCTGTATGCCTCAGACCAAATTTGTTCTGCGGAAGGCTTTAGAGGCCGGGCTAACACCCATTGTGGTAGTGAATAAAATCGATCGAGAAAACTCCCGTCCGATTGAAGTGGTTGATGAAATTCTGGATTTATTTATTGAGCTTGGTGCAAGTGATGAGCAGATTGAATTCCCAGTTGTTTATACCTCAGCAGTAAAGGGAATAAGCGGGCTTGATCCTAACACTTTAACCAATGATATGCAGCCACTTTTTGAGGCGATTATCGATTACATTCCAGCTCCTGCCGCTAATTATCAGGAGCCATTGCAAATGCAGGTAACCTTGCTGGATTATAATGAATATCTTGGGCGAATAGGAATTGGTCGAGTAGTTCGTGGTATAATTAAAAAGAACCAAACAATTGCCGTTATTCGCCGTGACGGCACGATAAAACAATCACGGATTTCCAAAATTTACGGCTTTAGTGGACTGAAAAAAGTCGAAATAGAATCTGCAAAGGCTGGAGATATTATTGCTATTGCCGGCATTGAAGGAATAAACGTCGGTGAGACTATTGCCGATGTCGAGCAGCCTGAGGCATTGCCATTGCTGCACATTGATGAACCGACAATGCAAATGACCTTTTTGGTAAACAATAGCCCCTTTGCTGGGAAAGAAGGTAAATATGTTACCTCGCGGAGATTGCGGGAGCGCTTGTATAATGAACTGGAGAGAGATGTCAGCTTAAGGGTTGAAGATACCGAGAGCCCTGATGCCTTAATCGTCTCTGGTCGTGGAGAGTTGCATTTATCTATCTTGATTGAAAACATGCGACGAGAGGGCTACGAGCTGCAGGTCTCCAAGCCTGAGGTAATTATCAAAATTATTAATGAGCAAAAGCAGGAGCCGGTTGAACGATTAATTATCGATGTTCCCGAAGAATACCTTGGTTCAGTGATGGAGAGCCTGGGTGAGCGCAAAGCAGAAATGGTCAATATGACTCATTTGGGTTTTGGGCAAATGCGAATTGAGTTTTTGATACCATCAAGAGGACTTATCGGCTATCGAACTGAATTTTTAACCTTAACCAGAGGCTATGGGATCTTAAACCATTCCTTTGACTCCTATCAGCCAAGATATTCTTTGGAGCTTGGCGGCAGAAAGGCTGGTGTACTGGTATCCTCTGATAACGGAACAGCAACAACCTATGGGGTTTTGTCTGTCGAGGATCGCGGCATTCTGTTTATCGCTCCCGGAGCAGAGATTTATGAAGGAATGATTGTTGGCGAGCATAATCGAGATAATGATATAATAGTAAATGTCTGCAAGGAAAAGCATGTAACCAATGTTCGCTCGGCTACCAAAGAGGATACAGTAAAAATAAAAGCTCCAAGAAGCATGAGCTTAGAACAGGCTCTGGAGTATCTGAACGACGATGAATACTGTGAAATAACACCTAAGTCGGTTCGTCTTCGGAAAAAATTCCTAAAAAAATCTGATCGGGACAAGCAGGAAAAAGCCAAAAAAGGGCTCTATAATCTTTAAAGAGGTGAGGATATGCAAATCGGTTGTCACATTAGTGTATCTAAAGGTTTATTGAATGCCGCAGAAAAAGCTAATTCACTAGGCGCCAATACCTTTCAGGTTTTCACTAAAAATCCTAGATCCTTAAAACCAAAAAAACTGGATCTTGAGGAAGCTCTTAAGGCGCGACAATATTGTAAAGAGCAGGGAATCTCTGTAGTTACCCATACACCCTATATAACCAATCTCTCGACTCCCAAGGCTGATCTTCAGGAGGTCTCAATCCGCTCATTAGTGGAAGATTTGCAGATTGCCGAAGAATATGGCGCGATTGGGGCGATTGTCCATTGCGGTAAGCATGTTGAACAGGGTGAGGAATATGGAATTAAGCGAATGGTTGAAACTTTGGATTTAATCTTGGAGCAGTATCACGGTCCGGCAAAACTTTTATTAGAAAACACTGCCGGACAGGGAACGGAAACCGGGATATTTCCAGAAACTTTAGTTAAGATTCGCAGTCTAACAAGGTATCCAGAAAAAATCGCTTTTTGTTTTGATACCTGCCATGCTTTCGCGGCGGGAATCTGGGATGAAGCCTCATTTGAGCAATTTATCAAACGGGCTGAAGATTGTGGATATTTGCCGCTGATTAAGGTTATTCATCTTAATGACAGTAAAGCGCCATTTGGCAGTAATAAAGATCGCCATGAGAAAATTGGTCAAGGAGAAATAGGAGAAAAGGGCTTACAAAAGTTTTTGCAAAGCGAGCATTTCCAAAATACTCCTTTTATTTTAGAAACTCCGGTTGAACAGGAAGAAGATTATCAAGATGAAATCAGCTATCTTAAGAAACTACTTCAACGTAGCTAGGGAGAGAGCGAAAATTGAGCATATTTAACAAGCAATCCGCGTTAAGTCGTGTAAATAAAAGAAAAAAAAGAAAAAAAATATTACAAATTGTCCTGGTAATCTTGACGGTGTTTTTTTTAAGTATAGCTGTGCTTGTCGGTTATGCCTCTTGGAAAATTGATCGGGTTATCGATAAGGCATCTGACCCCAATGATAAGGCAGTTGGGGCAAGTGATCAAGGGCAAAAGAAAAACGCCAATCTTGAGGATAATCCCTTTGCTCTATTAATTATCGGAGAGGATTATCGTGTAGAGACCGGCTCCCGCAATACAGATGCCTTGATTGTTAGTATTTGGAACCCGGAGAATGAAAAAATTACATTACTTTCCATTCCGCGGGATACGAAGGTTACATTACCGGATAATGGGGATGTAAAGATCAATAGTGTTTACGCCAAGGGGGAAATAGATAAGCATCAGCAGGAGCGCAATGGTGAAGAGGTAACTACGAGCGGGGCGCAGCTTTTGATGAGTGTGGTTTCTGAGCTTTTAGATATTCCTGTAGAACATTATGTTAAATTGGATTTTAAAGGCTTTGAAGCTGTTATTGATGAACTGGGTGGTATCCCAATGGACGTGGAACGGGATATGGTCTACTATTCAGCGGCAGACAATACCAATATTAATTTAAAGAAGGGCTTCCAGACCCTGAATGGCAAAGAGGCCTTAGATTACGCTCGTTTTCGCCGATCTAATGACGGAAATGACTCCAGTGATTTCGAGAGAAATGATCGACAGCAAAAAATTATTAAAGCAGTTGTCGATAAGATAATTTCCTTTACAGGCATCAGCAAAATATTTACAATTATCGATATTGCCGGTGAACATCTCAAAACCAATTTATCCTCAGATGAGGTTAAGGGAATTTTTACTGAATATAAAGGAATCAGAAAAGATGATTTAATCAGTCTGAAGATGGAATCATATTGGAAAAACCCCTTTGTTTATGTCGATCAGGATGAGTTAATCAGAATTCAAGAAGAGCTAAAGAAAGCCTTAGATCCCGTTTCTGATGTAACCCAAAGTACCGATAAAGATCTAAATAGTCAAAACGGGTGATAGATAAACCGAAGATAAAAGCCTAGTTAATTAGCTTATCTAGGCTTTTTTTGTGTCTATTTCAGCAAAGCTGAAATTTAGGCACTCTATTCTATACTTTTTAGTCTGTCATTTGGTTCACGTGTTTCGTCTCTTGGCTTAGGTGGATCCTCTTTTTCTTGAACGGCTCTTGGTGCTTGGGGAATTATCCTTCCGGCTATATCTGCCAGTTCCTCGGCAATTCCTTTGATTGGGCGACCTTTATCCATATCTGCCTTTATTTCTCTAAGACGCTGCAGCAGATCAGGGTCGGCGGTAACTAAGCTAGTTGCCCCAATGGGATCTTCCTTTAAAGCCTCTGCTACAGAATATTTTATTGTACCAACCCGCGAACGATCTAGTTTAGCTTCTACATCAATGCCTACAATAGCATATTTTCCTGCTACGATGGCAGTAGCATCATTAACCTGAGGTATCTTGACAGCAATTTTTACTAACCGCTTGGCAATGGCATCAGGGCTTTCATCTCTTTTTGGTTCAGGGGCGGTTTGCGGAACACGCTCTGTTTCTGTTTTCTTTAATTGCTTTGCTGAACCCCCAAGATTATTATCCGGTGCCTTATTGGCAATGTTGCAGGATGAAATTAACATGAAAATCAAGATGAAAACAAACCAGATCAAGACCCTTCTCACCTAAAAGACCTCCTTATAATTTTTTTTAGTATTCCCAGCTGCTGATAGACATATGAATTTTTTCGCTAAAATTGATTGGAATGAATTGTTAGGATGCCGTTTATCAGTTAAAATAGGCAGTATAAGAGATCGAGAGATTAATTTATTATTGGGGGTTTATTAGATGAAACTAAAGCACTTCGTACTAAAGGATTTTGCAATGAAAAATAGACATACCAGATTATTTGAAGAAGATCCGCCCCTATATTTTTTAAGTGGCTTTGCGATGAACAGTTATTTATTAATTAATGGTAACTCTGCGGTTTTAATTGATGTTGGGTTTTCCCCTGAAGAGATAATAGAATACCTTCAGGCTAATGACCTTGAACTTAAAGCTATTCTCTTAACACATGCTCATTTAGACCATATTGGAGGAATCGATGAGGTCAGGGAGGTCTTTGATGTTCCGCTATTTCTCCATCAGTTGGAGAAGAGTTGGCTTAGCGATCCGGTTTTAAATGGCTCGGAATTTCTCCCGCATTTCGGCAAGGTGACTTGTAAACCAACAACTATTGAGCTGTTGTCTGGCGACACTGTTCTGGAAATTGATGATTTTTCATTTACTGTTATTCATACACCGGGTCATACCCCCGGGGGATTATGCTATCTAGTTAATTCGTGGCTTTTTTCGGGAGATTCGCTCTTCAACCGTTCCATCGGCAGAACTGATTTGTTTGGGGGAGATAGTAAGGCTCTTTTAAAAAGTATTAAGGATAAGCTGTTTTCTTTGCCTAATCGCGTAACTGTCTACCCGGGACATGGTGAAAAGACGACAATTGGCGAGGAAAAGAGACTTAACCCTTTTGTTAAGTAAACTTACCCTTCCTAGCAGGATTTTTCGCTTTTATGGTGAAAAGATTTATGATGTAACTAAATTTTTAGGGAAGAGGTATTTCTACGATGTGGTTTTGGAATTCTATATTAAAAATTATTTTATTCTTATCGCTGATCTTTTCCGCTGTGCCGCCAAATATTCCGCCTACTGAGCTTCGGGTCATGGTGGTTGGTGATATTATAATGCATTCACCGATTATTTCAGCAGGTTATGACCCGAATATCAAGGGCTATAACTATGAAGATATTTTTACGCAGGTACAGCCGATTTTTGCCCAAGCTGATCTAGTTATCGGCAATTTGGAAGGTCCCTTAGGGGGTGCAGACCTAGGTTACTCCGGGTATCCCCGTTTTAATGCACCAAAGGAGCTGGCAGCGGCTTTAAAAATTGCCGGAGTGGATGTTCTGACAACCGCTAATAATCATTCGATGGATCAATGGGAGAAGGGGTTAACAAAAACTCTTGATCACTTGGATGAGTATGAGATTAAGCATACGGGAACCTTTAGAACCGAGGAAGAAAAGGCAACTCCATTAATTATTGAAGTAAATGAGATTAAGATAGGGATTATTGCTAATACCTATGGTACGAACGGTCTGCCAGTGCCGGAAGATAAGCCTTATATGGTAAATCTGCTTGATCTGGATACTATCAGAGAAGAGGTTGTTAGACTGCAAGAGAATAATGTTGACTATATAATGGCAATGATTCATTACGGGCCTGAATATATCCGCTTGCCAAGTGCCGAACAGTTGGAGTGGACAGATCAGCTATTAGATTTAGGTGTGGATTTTGTACTAGGGAGTCACCCCCACGTAGTTCAGCCTCTGAGGATTATTACTGGCGATGAGAACCAATCTGATCAGGGTGTTATCTATTCATTAGGTAATTTTTTAAGCAATCAGCAGTGGGATTGGAAGGATTATGGGATTATTTTAGATCTAACATTAGAAAAGGACCATAACAAGCAGACAATCAAGTTAAAAAACATCACAGTTATTCCAACCTATGTGCAAATATCCTCGGTAAATGGTCAAAGGAAATATCAAGTATTGCCGATAATTGAAGAAAACAAGGAGAGTATAGCCCAGGAAATCTGGTCAAACGGGCAAGAGCTGGTCGAGTTTGTATTTAATGCAAAGTAGGATGGTTATCTGACCTCGGCAAAAAATAATTAGCTGTTTAAAGGAGATTTTTGATGAATAGGCAACAAACGCAACTGGAAAAACAGATTATTAGAAAAATAAACAGCAGTCCCTTAAAACGTCTAACATTCTATGAATTTATGGATTTAGCTCTATACGAGAAGGAATTAGGTTACTATACCAAAAATAAAGGCAAGATCGGTAAAAATGCCGATTTTTACACTAGCACCTCTGTTAATAGCATCTTTGGCAGAATTATTGCCAAGAGCTTTATTGAGCTATTCGCAGAAATCGGCAATAATAATCGCGATGGCATTTTTTTGTTGGAGGTTGGTGGTGGCGATGGTCGTTTAGCGGCAGATATTTTAGATGAATATCGGAACAATAATCAGGAGATTTATCATAATTTGACCTATTATATGCTAGAAATAAGCCCCTACCATCGATTAGCACAAGCCGAGAGATTACAGGAACATTTAGAGCATGTCCAATGGGTGAGTGGTTTTTCCGAGCTTCCGAAAGGCTTTCAGGGGATTATTTTTTCTAATGAGCTGTTAGACGCTTTTCCGGTTCATCGAGTAGTGCATAAACATGGTGAGCTTAAAGAGCTCTATGTTGCTTATGACGAAGAGACCCAGAGTTTTCAGGAAATATCGGACGAATTGAGCAATCCGCGCCTAGGAGCATATTTTCTAGAACAGGGAATAACCTTAAAAGAGGGGCAACTTGCCGAAGTTAATCTGGCGGCAATAGATTGGTTAAATTCTGCTGCTGTGGCCTTAGACAAGGGGTACATTCTGACTATTGATTACGGGTACCCGGCAAGCGAATTATATGCCAGCCATCGCCACTTGGGAACTTTAATGTGCTATCATCAACATCTGGCAAATGATAATCCTTATCAAAATATTGGTGATCAAGATATAACCGCACATGTAAATTTTTCGATTTTAGAAGATGTGGGCAGGAAGCTTTCGCTGGAAAAGGTCTGGTTTACTACTCAAAGTACTTTTTTAATCAATAATGGGATCTTAAATTATCTGGAAGATATCGCGTTATCAGATCCGGCTACCACAGATTTTATTAATTCTCAGGCATTTAAATTAAATCGAGCGATCAGGCAGTTGATCAACCCTTCGGAAATGGGGGAAACCTTTAAGGTGTTGCTCCAGCAAAAGGGTATTAAACGGCAAAGTTATAAATTTTTCCAAAATGTCTGGGAAAAATACGAGGGTAAAATTTAAGATAAAATTAAGAAAACTGAAACCGTCAAGCCGTGTTTCAGTTTTCTTAATTCAAGATAATAAAAAAGATAATATTTTATAAAGACCAGCTTAGCTAATCGGCAATCTAACCATAATATATTGACAGGCAGTTCCCTTCGTGCCGCAAATGTGATTATCGGGAATTAGGTCGATATCTCCTAAAATAGTCTCGAATATTCCCATTAGGAGGTGCTGATGCATCAGACAAATACTTTGATCGTTGGATATTTTAACAGGGCTTTCGAATACGCAATTATTCACCTGAAAATTAAGCGTATTTTCATCGACTACTTCCAGCTTAGGCTGTAAGCCTTGAGCAACAATTAATCGTTCAAGTATTTCCAGCTTTTTCTGTGTAGTTAACTCCGAAAGAGCAGCAATTCCTTCCTGATGTAGAGCCTGCTTGGCAGCCTCCATACCGAATCTTTTACCCATCTGTTGGAGGGCTTTTATCCCTTCCTCGCCTAAGGAAATAAGTGTTTCTATAGCGATTTTGGCGAGCAGCTGATAGTCCCTTGGTGGGAATTGTAGACTAACTACTTCATCCGATAAGGCATATAAACGGCTAGGTCTGCCTCCTTTACCAGTCTTTTCAGTAACTGATTTTAACAGATTTACATCCTCCAATTTAGATAAATGCAGTCTGGCTACATTGGGATGAATACTAAAATCATCGGCTATTTCTTGAACGTTGACTGGACGGTTCATATTGGCGATTCGCTGGTAAATGGTAAATCGCGTAGGGTCAGCTAAAACACTGGTTAGTTTTAATGTCTCGTTTTCCAAAGCCTATACACTCCCTTCAAGCATTCCATACCTATTATAATCTATTCGTAATTTTAAGTAAACTTCTGACATGCAAAGAAAATTTATATATTCACTATTGACATAGTGTTAATCAAAGTAATATAATAATATACAAATAGATCTAATGTCAAATTTAAACTTTATGAAACTTTTTTAGTATATCTTACGTAAATAACTTAACAAACATTTTTATTGTTAAAAATTTATTCCGGATTTCCGGACAAGGTTGAGGAGAGTGAACAAAAATGGACAGTAAAATAGTCTTCTTTACATATCCAAGTTGTACATCATGCAGGAAAACAAAGGCTTGGTTGAATGAGAAGGGTATAAATTATGAAGAACGGCATCTTTTTAAGAATCCTCCTAGCAGCAATGAATTGTTGGAAATAATTAAAAAGACCTCGAATGGTTTAGAAGAAATATTATCAACTAGGAGTCAAATGTTTAAAGATTTGGATGTAGATATTGAGAGCTTGAAGCTTAGTGAGTTCTTAGAGATATTGTCAAATGAACCTCGATTATTAAAAAGACCGATTTTAACAGATGGTCAAAAATTAGTAGTTGGTTATGATAAGCCGGCACTAGAACAGTATTTTGCTTCATAATTTTGGCGATTAAAAATCACGAATTTTCTCGTGATTTTTTTTTGTAAAAAAAATCGCTTGTTCCCTCGTATAACATCTTTAGAAAGTGGGTATAAAAATAATAGTTTTATTACTATAAAGCCTACTAGGTGCATAATATATTTTAATACTATATTTACGGGGGGATTGTTGATGGTAGCAGCCAGACAAGACGCATGGACAGAAGATGATGACTTACTGTTGGCCGAAGTAACCTTACGGCATATCAGAGAAGGCGGTACTCAGTTATCCGCTTTTGAAGAGGTTGGGCAAAAGCTTAATAGAACCTCTGCAGCTTGTGGCTTTAGATGGAATAGCCTAGTGCGCAAAAAATACGAGGCAGCTATTCAGATAGCTAAGGCACAAAGGAAGAAAAGAGCTTACCAAAAGCCTGCTAAAGTGCTGAATATGGAAGCTAGTGAGGAACTAACGATTAGTAGCACTGTTAGTGAAGATGTGGAATCACTCTCTTTTGATTCTATTATTCGGTTCTTAAAGAAGCAAAAGGCAGCTTCACATGATTTAGTAAAAAGTTACAAGACTTATGACAGGGAACTTGAGGAAAAAACTAAAGAGTTAGAGGTTTTGAAGCAAGAAAATACTGAGCTGAGGAACAGGGTAAAATTCCTAGAGTCAGATTTTAAGGTTGTTAACGAGGATTATAAAGCTTTGATACAAATTATGGATCGAGCCAGGAAGTTAGCTTTTTTAAGTGAAGAAGAGAGCTCTAAGCCAGTCTTTAAAATGGATTTCAACGGGAACCTTGAACGCCTTAATAAATAAAAAATCATCCTCACGGATGATTTTTTTTATGTGTAAAAACTCCATCTGCATAAATCTCGCTTATTCTACCAATCCATCTGGATGCCAAATATAGGGGTTTTCACCGCGATCGCGAATAGGGTCATACTTAACAGGTGAGAAGCCCATTTTTAGCCAGAATTCATGCGAACCATTTCTAGCGTTGGTTTTAATAGGATGTCCTAAGCTTTTGGCGAATTTCACCAACAGCGTTCCAAGGTCTTTACCGATATACTCCGGAAGCACCTCTAATTTAAAAAGCTCATAGAAGCTTTGAGGTGGTTGGAAGTATTTATCATATTTTGCCTCGATATTATACAAACTGATCCTTGCGATAAGCTGATCCCCATCATATATTCCGAAAAATGGTGAATTAGTGCCGTCTTCAATCATATTTGCCTGTAAATCCTCAAGCATTGACAGCTCTTCTAATCCATACTCCCGGAATTTTTTAAAATCCTCAATTGTTTTGTAATTGATTTGCAAAGGCACAACCTTCGATAGGTTCATAGATATCTCTCCTTGTAGATTATATTTTGGACTGTTAATCAACAAAACTAACATATTTACAATATTATACTATAAAAAATTGATTTGATACATAGTAATTATTTAATTTTTTTGAAAAATCTAATAACCATAATATTTTGGGGAAAAAGCAGGAAATACTACCACGCTTTAAGAATATATCTCTGGTAATGTTTTATCATTCACTTATTTCTCTATCTGATACCCTGCTGTTTCAGCAGAGCTGATACGAGTTTACTTAATAGCACCCTTCGAGCACAAGATCATATTTCAACAAGGAAGTTGATTGACGAAGAGGAAATATAATAGTAGCACCCTTCGAGCACAAGATCATATTTCAACAAGGAAGTTGATCGACGAAGAGGAAATATAATAGTAGGAGGTTTCTTTATGAAGGTATTTTTGCAGACCTACGCTTTATTTGCAACGTTGCCCTTTGTATCGTTTTTTTTGCTGTATTTTTTATTACAAATGTTGAACAAACCTAAGGAGGCAGCTAGAAAAATCGCGATGTATGTAACTGTAGTATTTTTATTTACGGCTGTTGCAGCACAAATCGAGATCCTCTTTAAGAATACCTATGGTCTTGTTATTGCCTTTATTTGGGTTTTTATTATCTTTTTTACTCTAGGATTTTTGCAATTGAAACTTAAAAAAAATCTGAACTACAAAAAGCTAGTTGCCTCTACTCTAAAACTATGCTTTATTTCCTTTAGCTTCTTTTATATTCTCCTCTTTGTAATCGGGCTTATTCAGTAATTAGGCTGAGATTTTTTATTCTCTATATTTTAAAGAGTTCGCTAACTTTTCACATTTAGTGATATAGAGTATAATAAAAAAAGATTATAAGTACAAAATAGTTGTAAAAGATCGACAGAAGATCTACACAGATAGAAATGTGAAGGAGTGTCAGCATTGATTGGAATTTCAAAGCTATTAACTAACTCAAGCAATTTTGGTGATAGTCTGCGTTACAGTCAGCATTCTATTGGACGTCTTCATGGGACGCACGCCAATCACGGACCAGTGGTGGTTTGGAACGTTACAAGAACCTGCAATTTGCATTGCATTCACTGCTATTCCAGTTCTGAGTCCAAAAATTATGAGGAGGAGTTAACCACCTCTGAAGCTATGACGATGATTGATCAGCTGGCAGAGTTTCGCGTGCCGGTGCTCTTGCTGTCCGGTGGTGAGCCGCTGATCCGACCGGATATTTTAGACCTCGCAGAATATGCGATTAAGAAAGGGATTAGAGTTACCTTTTCGACAAATGGAACCTTGATTGATAAAGCGATGGCGAAGAGAATCAAACAAATCGGCGTAGGTTATGTCGGGGTTTCCTTTGACGGAATTAAGGAGAAGCATGATGCTTTTAGAAGATCAGATGGCTCCTTTGAAAAGGCCTTAACCGGAATCAGGAATTTGATTGAGGTGGAACAACGGGTCGGCTTGCGTTTTACGATTAATAAGCATAATTATTTACAGTTAGATGATATATTTGATTTTATTGAAAGAGAGCAGATTCCCCGGGCTTGTTTTTATCATTTGGTCTATTCCGGACGTGGTAGTGAAATGATGAAGGAAGATTTAACCCATGCTGAATCCAGAAAAGCTGTAGATTTAATTATTGATCGGACGCTTGATTTCCATCGAAAAGGATTGGATAAAGAGATTCTAACGGTAGATAATCACGCCGATGCCGTCTACCTTTATTTGCGGATGCAAGAGGAAAACCCGGAGCAGGCTGCGGTTATATGGGAAATGTTGCAAAGAAATGGTGGCAATCGCTCAGGTATCGCTTTTGCGAATATTGATAACCGAGGAAATGTTCACCCTGATCAATTTACGCAAAACCATAATCTCGGTAATATTAGAGAAAAACATTTTGCAGAGATTTGGACAAACTCTACTGAGCCGATTTTATTAGGATTAAAGGATCGCAAGCCACTTCTTAAGGGAAGATGCGCTTCATGTAGGTGGTTAGCGGTCTGCAACGGCAATTTCCGTCCGCGTGCGGAAGCGGTAACAGGGGATTTTTGGGAATCTGATCCCGCCTGTTATTTAACTGATGAAGAGATAAGGGCGTGATTAAATGCATTCGAGTTCGAAGCATCCAATGACGGATAAGGGGTATACTCCACGGCTTATTTTTTGGGAACTAACAGAGGGCTGCAATCTGAAGTGTGTTCATTGCCGGGCAACTGCGCAGCCTAATCGGAACCAAGATGAGCTGACGACGGAGGAAGCTTTTAATGTAATAGATCAAATAGTGGACTTTTCCAACCCGATTCTGGTCTTGACGGGAGGAGAGCCGTTGTATCGGCCGGATTTTTTTGAAATAGCTGAATATGCTTCTTCTAAGGGTCTAAGAGTTGCCTTAGCAACAAATGGTACTTTAATTGACGAAGAGAAGGCGCGGAAAATAAAAGAAGTCGGCATCAAGCGGGTGGCAATCAGCATAGATGGGGCTAATCAAGCCAGCCACGACGGCTTTAGAGGAATTGAAGGCTCCTTCGCAAGGGCTTTAACAGGGGCAAGGTTATTACAAGAGCAGGGCTTAGAGATTCAATTTAATACAACGATAAGCAAGCACAACGTAGATGAAGTAGAGGATATTCTGGCATTGGCACTGGATAAAGGGGCGGTGGCTTTGCATTTATTTATGTTGGTTCCCGTCGGCTGTGGTATCCAGATAGCGGAGAATCAAATGTTGCCTGCGGCACAGTATGAAGAAGTCTTATCATGGTTCTACGAGCAGTCCAGGCAAGTGCCGATCGAAATAAAGGCAACCTGTGCTCCGCACTATTATCGGATAATTAGACAGAAGGCCAAGGAAAGAGGAGAAAAGGTTACTATGCAAAGTCATGGCATGGCAGCGATGACTAAAGGCTGTTTGGCAGGCACAGGAGTCTTCTTTATTTCTCATAAGGGCAAGCTGCAACCTTGTGGGTATCTACCTGTCGAGGCTGGATCAATTAAAGAGGAACCAATTAAAAAAATCTGGGAGGAATCGCTGGTTTTCAACACCTTGAGAAAATCCGAGCTCCTTGAAGGCAAATGCGGGATTTGTGAATATGTTAGTGTTTGCTCAGGCTGCCGAGCAAGGGCTTATTATGAGGCAGATAATTTTATGGCTGAGGAGCCTTATTGCATTTACGAGCCAAAAGGGCAGGCTCATCAAGCTTAAAAAGACGAAGGGACGTTTCTCCTGTCTTTCAAAAAAAGACAGGAGAAACGTCCCTTCGTCTCCAAGAGGCACTATCTCAATGATAGTGCCTCTAATTGTTCATCAACTATTTTCAACAATTGGTCTTTTTCTTCGGGAATCCCCTCATTGATCCTTGCAGCAGCTACCGGTAACATCCATTTTTCAACTTCCTCCATTTTTGTACCGGAGATTTTTAAATATTGCTTTATATATTCAGAATAGAACTTACTGCGAGCAAAATTAATGATCCGTTTCATAATAAATGAGATATTTTCGGGTAACGTACCCATTGAAAGTAATAAACAGGTTCTTGCTACATCTGAAACAGAATTACCCATCACCCCTGTCATCCAATCAATTACTATTTCCTTATCGTTTGCTATTAGAATATTATCCGGATGAAAATCTCCGTGACATAAGGAATTACCAGAATTAAGTAATTCTAAATACTCGATAATAAATTTTTTCTTTTCTACAGTTAAAAATTTCACAGAATAAATTTTTTCTTTTAGCCTTAACTTTTGATCTACAAGACCTGACACTTTAGTTTTATGGATCAGGTAATGGACATCAGCAAGCCTACGTGCGTTCCTTGTTATTAACCATGGCCTTGACGAAAGATATTTCATCATTGTAACGCCATCAATTAGTTCATAAATGATTCCTTTTCTTCCTTCAACTTCGATAATATCCTCAGCATAAGGTGTGGATATTTTCTGATCAAAAGCAACTCTACTAGCTCTAAATTCATTTTCTATTGCCTTATCAGGAATATCTTCTTCGAATAGTTTTAAAATATGTTTTTCTCCCCATGCAAATATCTTTGACGTTCTCCCTTGTCCTACTAATTTACCTTTTTTCATAGCTGCACCTCAAAATTTCAAATTTATATCCATTGAAGTTTATCTTGGAACATGCCTTATTGAATTAGCATTTTAGATCACACAATAGCATATACCACTTTTAAAATGCCGTCTAGTATGTTCTCCTGTCAAGGTAGAAGACGAAGGGACGTTTCTCCTGTCTTGCGAGAAAAGAAAAGAGAACCGTCTGGTCTCTCGTATTGACTTTTTTAATGTTTATATTATATAATACGTTCAAATATATTTGAACATTAAAAAAGGAGTGATTGTTTTATGAAACAAAAATATGTAATCGAAAACTACGATCAGTTAAAAGCTGTCAGCGATCCTCTCCGAGTTAATATATTAACTTACCTGGTGGAAAATGCTTATACTGGCAAACAATTAGGGGATTTATTGGATTTATCTCCTTCAAAAGTACATTATCATTTAAAAGAGTTAGAAAATGTCGGATTGGTTAAAGTTGTTGATACTAAGCTTAAAAACGGTATTGTCCAAAAGTTTTTCAAAAGTGTTGCTTATAGTTACGATATAGATGAAAAATTGTTGCCTCATATGAATGAAATAAAACAATCTATTAGACAAAACGTCTATATGGTCTTATCCCGTGCACAGCACCGGGTTACTGCAGCTCCTGAGGCAGCTTTCTTGTTTAAGTCTACTGATGTTGATAATAATCCTTTTATCGCAAATCAAGTAGAAGTGAGAAT
>Ga0209346_1000880_pt1 | contig 20683 bp, 19 predicted proteins | sample AutmiccommunBRH9_FD_187381 | JGI IMG/M metagenome (GOLD analysis project Ga0209346, IMG submission 187381) | Deep subsurface microbial communities from Mt. Terri, Switzerland - Autotrophic microbial communities BRH/9 (SPAdes) (version 2) | ecosystem: Environmental > Aquatic > Deep subsurface >...
CCAGGATCGGGAGCAATGGCTGCAGGTTGGTCAGCTTCTTTTCGTGGATCAGGATATAGGGATTGTCGAGTTCGGCAATCATCTTGTCCGGGTTGGTGATGAAGTAAGGCGACAGATAACCGCGGTCGAACTGCATGCCTTCGACAACGTCGAGTTCAAAGTCGAGACCCTTGGCTTCTTCAACCGTGATCACGCCTTCCTTGCCGACTTTTTCCATCGCTTCGGCGATTTTCTCGCCAACTTCGCGATCGCCATTGGCGGAGATGATGCCGACCTGGGCAATTTCTTCGCTGCCCTTGACATCTTTCGAACGCTTCTTGAGATCCGCAACCACGGCCAGGACTGCCTGGTCGATACCGCGCTTCAGGTCCATCGGGTTCATGCCGGCCGACACGGACTTCATGCCTTCCTTGACGATCGCCTGAGCGAGAACGGTAGCGGTGGTGGTGCCGTCGCCGGCAACATCATTGGTTTTCGATGCGACTTCGCGAAGCATCTGCGCGCCCATATTCTCGAACTTGTCCTTCAGTTCGATTTCCTTGGCAACCGATACACCGTCCTTGGTGATGCGCGGTGCGCCAAAGCTCTTGTCGAGCACAACATTACGGCCTTTTGGACCGAGGGTTACCTTAACGGCGTCGGCCAGCGTGTTGACACCCTTGAGGATGCGTTCGCGGGCGTCGCGGCCAAATTTTACGTCTTTAGCAGCCATGATATTTTCCTCTGCTTAATTGATTGAAATGATGATGGGGGAGACGATTATTTCTCGACGATGCCGAGAATATCGCTTTCCTTCATGATGATCAGCTCTTCGCCGTCGACCGTGACTTCCGTGCCGGACCATTTGCCGAACAGGATCTTGTCGCCCTTTTTGACGTCGAGCGGGGTGGACTTGCCATTGTCGTCTTTCAGGCCCGGGCCAACGGCCACGACCTTGCCTTCCGATGGCTTTTCCTGCGCACTGTCCGGAATGATGATGCCGCCTGCGGTTTTGGCGTCCGCTTCAACGCGGCGCACCAGTACACGGTCATGTAATGGACGAAATTTCATAGATTTCCCTTTCTTGTCCAATCCAAATCTCCCCGGGCCCGCATTTTGTCGCCGGGCCGAAGAGCAGAATCTGTGATGATTAGCACTCACTCCATTGGAGTGCTAACGGAGACCATGTAATGGCTATTCATCTCCCGTCAAGGGAAAGGACGGAAAATATTCTCCGTCCTTTTTGTTGGATTTCCAAGGCATTGCGAATCAATTCGCTAACAATCCGTATTGCTACGGGGAGCTTTTGTAACCGGATTGCCGGACGGGGCGAATGACATTGTGAGCCCGCAATGGCGGGTTCGTCCCGTTCCCCCGTTTACAAAGAGGAAATTTATGTCTGCCCTGATCAAAACAACCGCCGCAGCCGCTGCCCTGGCCGCCGCTGCCACCCTGTCCCTGTCGGCCACCGCTGCGCAAGCCGCCGGTGCCAAGGAAAAATGCTACGGCGTCGCACTCGCCGGCAAGAATGATTGCGCCGCCGGCCCGGGCACCAGCTGTGCCGGCACCTCGACCACCGATTATCAGGGCAATGCCTGGAAATTGGTCGAAAAAGGCCAATGCGTGAAAATCGGCGGCACGCTGACCGCGCACAAGGGCAATGCGAAACCGGTTCCCAAAAAGAGCTGAACGCGCTAATTTCTGGGGATGACCGCAATTCCTGACCCATCTGTTTCGTTGGCCATGCCCATGCCGCACTCCCTCCCTCCAGTGGGCGGCATTGGTCTCAAGTCGATGCATTATCAGAATGTGCTCGACGATGCCGCAAAGACGAACCGGCCCTCGTGGGTTGAGGTTCATCCACAGAATTACTTCGGCGATGGCGGCCCGGCACACCGCTGGCTCACCGCCATCGCCGGGGTTTACCCCCTCAGTTTTCACAGCGTCGGCCTGTCGCTGGGCAGCGCCGATGGACACAATGCCGCCGATCTGGAGAAGCTGGCCGCGCTTTGCGATCGCTACCGGCCGGCGATGGTCTCCGACCATCTGAGCTGGAGCGGCAACGCCCATGATCGCTACCCGGACCTCCTTCCCATTCCCTATACGGGTGAAGCGCTCGACCATCTCGTGCGCGAAATCGGCAAGGTCCAGGACCGGCTCCAGCGGACCATTCTGATCGAGAATCCCTCCCGCTATCTCGGCTTTCGCAACGACCAGATGAGCGAACCGGAATTCATCCACGCCCTGTGCCGAAAGGCAGGATGCGGCCTTTTGTTCGATATCAACAATGTCGAGGTTACCGCGACCAATGTCGGTCTTGACATGGACGCCTATATCGATGCCATTGACCCGGCGATCGTCGGCGAAATCCATCTCGCCGGCCACGCCCGCGAGGATCACGACAGCGGGCCGCTGCTGATCGACGATCATGGCTCGAAAGTCAGCGATGTCACCTGGCGCCTGTATCGCCGCTTCATCGCCCGCGCCGGCGCGAAGCCCACATTGATCGAATGGGACAGCGACATCCCCGAATATGACGTCCTGATGGCCGAAGTCGCCAAGGTCGAAAATATTCTCGGCGACCGGCAAACAAGCGAAGCGCGCCATGCCCTCGCTCGCTGAAGGCCAGGCGCGCTTCATCGCCTGCCTGCAAAAAGGGCCGGCCCATTTTCCCGTCGACCTGTTTGCCGAAAGCCCCGATCGCGCGCTGCTCGGGCTGAAAGCCCATGCCAATACGATTTCCCATGGCCGGCTGGTGGCGCTGGAACAGGCCTATCCTAAGGTGCACGAGCACATGGGCCACGAGACTTTTCATGCCCTGACGCGCGACTATATCGGCCAGGATCATATATTGGCCTGCGACATCAACGGGATTGCCGCCGATTTTGCCGCTTTCCTGGACGACCGGGGAAGCGAAGCCAGCACCATCGATCTGGCCCGGATCGAATGGGCCTGGCTGGAAAGCTATCGCAGCGCCGAAGCCATTCCGCTTTCGCTCGGCGACATCGCCAATCTGGCCGAGGCGGAGCTGCTGGCTTTCCCCATGGCCCCCCATCCGGCCTTGCGCCTGGTCACCCTCACCGGACCATTGTCCCCGGAACTTGCCGAACTGGGCGAGACAAGTCCGCACGCGCTGATGATCGCCCGCCCGCAAGCAGAAATATTATTCCATCCCCTGACCGCCGTGGAACAGATGCTTGCAGAAAAAATAGCCGAAAGCGCGACCATGGGTAACCTTTTGGGACATGCTCTCGAACTGGGTGATGAAGGCACGGCGATGCAGCATATTGTCAAGCTGATCCAGGCCGGAGCGTTGATGCGAAACGAGGGGTAGATACATGATCAAGCAAATCATTGCTCGGCTGAGCGGTGCCGTACCAGAGGGAATTGCCCTGCTGTTCATCAGAATCGCCCTGGCCGGTATTTTCTGGCGTTCCGCCCGTACCAAGGTCGAGGAGGGCAGTTTCCTGACCATCAGGGACACGACCTTTTACCAGTTTTCGGACGAGCCCTTCAATCAGGTGCCCATATTCAACGGGGATCTGGGAGCCTATGTCACCACCTATATGGAACATCTTCTGCCCATAATGCTGCTGTTCGGGCTGGCGACGCGACTCGGGGCGCTCGGCATTCTCGGCATGACTCTGGTAATCCAGATATTTGTCTTTCCGGAGATGATGATCTGGTGGCAGACCCACATATTGTGGGTTGCGATGGCACTGGTTCTGATCGTGCGCGGCGGCGGTCTTTTTTCGCTGGATCGCCTGATCGGCCATAGATTGGGTTGACCCGGTGATCGCCAGCGAAGAAACTTTTCGGCGCCTGATGACCAGGGCCCAGGGTGGCGACAAGCTCTGCTATTCCAGCCTGCTGGTCGAATGCGAAAAATGGCTGCGACGTTATTATGCCCGCAAGATAATCCCGGCGGCGATCGATGATCTGGTGCAGGAGACGCTGATCTCGCTCCATCGCAAGCGGGCAAGCTATGATCCGGCGAGACCATTTCTGCCTTGGCTCGCCGCCATCGCCCGCTACCGCTGGATCGACAGTCTGCGGATGATCTACCGGCACGAACATGACCAGCTTTATGAGGAGATGATAGCCGACCCGGCGGACGAGAATGTGACCGCAAAGATCAGCCTCGACCGGCTGCTCGGCATGATTCCGCCGAAACAGGCCGACGTGATCAGCCTCGTGAAGATCGAAGGGCTGACCATCGTCGAGGCGGCAGCAAAAACCGGACAGTCCGAATCGCTGGTCAAGGTGAATATCCATCGGGGACTCAGAAAAATGAGCGCCCTAATCGAGAGTGAGTGAAATGAGTATATCTGCAAATAGTCTGATCGAAGGGCTGGTCGAAGAACTGGAGCCGGTCCGGAGATTGAAACCGGAAAGCGGGCTGGCGATTGTCGGAGGCCTGACCCTTCTGGCTGCCGTTGCCGTCGCGATGTTGCTCGGCGTGCGCGGCGATCTGATGACGGGTATGGCAGACGAGATGTTTTTCCTGCGCAGCGGCGTTCTTCTGATGCTCGGCCTTGCGAGCGCGATCACGGTGGTCAACATGGCCCGGCCCGGGGTCGGGAAACTGAACCGCGGCTGGATCTGGGCGGCGGTGTGCGCGGCGCTGTTCCCGCTGACCGCGGCGATCATGAGCGCGATCAACATGCCGCCGGTGGAAGCCTTGCGCCCGGTGGAAGGGCTGAAATGCCTGGCCGTCAGCAGCATCGCGGCGCTGGCCATCGGCAGCGGCCTGACGCTTTGGCTGCGGCAAGGGGCGCCGACCTCGCCGACGCGAGCAGGCTGGCTGGTCGGCATCGCTTCCGGTGCGCTGGGGGCTGCGGCCTATAATATCTACTGCCCGTTCAACGATATATATTATGTCGGTCTCTGGTTTACCATTCCCGTCCTGGTCAGCGCCGTTGCAGGCCGGCTGGTCGTCCCCCGTCTTATCCGCTGGTAATTTCAGGCCCCCATCCCATATAGGTCGGGTCAATCCAGTCTGAACGGGAATCGATATATGCAATTTGCGCGGGCGGCGTGGAAATTTCTGGTCGCAATAAAGGACGGCATGGTGCTGATCGCCATGCTGCTGTTCTTTGGCCTGCTCTATGCGCTGCTGTCTTCACAGCCGAACAGCGCCGCGATTCGTGACGGTGCGTTACTGCTCGATCTGAATGGTGTGATTGTCGAAGAGCCGGCAGCGCCGACGTTCGAAGATCTCCTGGCCAGCGCCAGCAGCGAAACTCCGCGCGAATACCGCCTGCGGGACATCGTCCATGCGATTGATGCGACTGCACAGGATGACCGGGTCAAGGCCATCGTCCTCGACCTCAGCCGATTTGCCGGTGGTGGCCAGACCAGCCTGAACGATGTCGGCGAGGCGCTGGCACGGGCCAGGAAGGCAGGCAAGCCGGTCTATGCATTTGGCACTTTCTACAGCGATGACAGCTACCAGCTCGCCGCTCATGCCACGGAAATCTGGCTGGACCCGATGGGTGGCATCGTCTTTGCCGGACCCGGTGGCAACCGGCTTTACTACAAGGGCCTGATCGACCGGCTCGGCGTGACCGCGAATATTTACCGGGTTGGTACCTATAAAAGTGCGGTTGAACCCTATATGCGCGCCGACCAGTCCCCGGCCGCGCGCGAAGCATCCGAATCGCTTTACGGCGTGCTGTGGAGCAACTGGCTTGCCGATGTCGCGAAAGCGCGGCCAGAGGCCGTGATCAAGCCCTTCGCCAGCGATCCCGCCGCCTTGGTCAAGAAAGCCGGCGGTGACCTGGCGAAAGTGGCGATGGAGCAAAAGCTGATCGACAAGCTGGGTGACAAGACCGCCTTTGACCGCTTTGTTGCCGAACAGGTGGGAATCGATGAAAAACCCTCTCCGGACAGTTTCAAAAGCATCAAATATGATGATTATGTCGCCGCCAATCCGGTGGACACCGATGGCTCGCCAATCGGTGTGATCACCGTCGCCGGTGAAATCGTGGACGGCAAGACCGGCCCCGGCATGGCCGCCAGCGGCCGCATCGCGGAGCTGATCTACACCGCTCTGGACAAGGACGAAATCAAGGCGCTCGTGGTCCGGGTCGATTCTCCGGGCGGGTCGGCCTTCGCCAGCGAGGAAATTCGTCTCGCCCTGCTCGAGGCCCGGAAACAGAAACTGCCGATCGTCGTGTCGATGGGCGATGTCGCAGCCAGCGGCGGCTATTGGGTTGCCACCGCCGGTGATCATATTCTTGCCGAACCCGACACCATCACCGGCTCGATCGGGGTATTTGCGGTTCTTCCCAGCTTTGAAAAGGCCTTGGCCAACTGGGGCATCACCGCCGACGGCGTTCGGACCACTCCGCTGTCCGGCGAGCCCAATTTTGTCGGCGGCTTCAGCGAGGACCTCGATGTGATTTTGCAATCCGGCGTCGAACACAGCTATGGAAATTTCGTCGAACTGGTGGCGGCAGCGCGCGGCAAGACGCCGGCCGAGGTCGATACGATCGGGCAGGGCCGCGTATGGGACGGCGGCACCGCGAGGCAACTGGGGCTGGTCGACGGCTTCGGCGGCATGAAAGAGGCGCTCGCGGAGGCCGCCAGGCGTGCCGGCCTGGCGGACGGCGACTATCACCCGCAATATCTTGACCCGCAAGCCAGATTCTCCTGGCTTCCGTTCGGTGGGATTCCCTTTCTCCGTCAGGAAAGCGCGCCGGTTACCGGCGTGATCGGCTGGGCGGCACAGCGTCAGAAAGCGATTTTCAGCCAGGCCGTGACAACCGCGCAAGGCTTGCTGGCGCGCGAGGACGTGCAGGCCCTGTGCCTGGAATGTGGCACCGCGAAGCAGCGGAGGACAAAGCTTTCAGCCGACTGGATCGACCGGCTGCTGGCCTATTCCTTCTCTTCGGCTCCGCGATAGGCGGGCAGCGAAAGGCCCCTGACAATGGCCAGCGCGCGCAGGGTGAAGCCGGCGACAAAAGCAATCAGGGCGGCGATGATCCCCGGCATGCCGGTTTGCGCCAGCAGAACGAACGAGAATGCGGAAAGGGCGCCTGCGGTCACATAGAGTTCCGGCCGGACGATGATCGAGGGCTCCCCCGAAATAAGGTCACGGATGACCCCGCCAACGCTGGCGGTGATGATGCCCATGATCGCGGCCGGCAGTGGCTCGATTCCCAGTTGCATCGCCTTGGCAGCACCAAATACCGAATAGGCGGCCAGACCAATGGCGTCGAACCAGTCGACCGCTGCCGGTCGCCAGAACTTGACCGGCGTGATCCAGACCAGCAGGGCAATGGCAAGGCACAGCAGCGGCACCCGCGTGTCCTGCACCCAGAAGACCGGTGCACCGATCAGAAGATCGCGCACGGTGCCACCGCCAACCCCGGTGACGAGGGCGAAAAAGGCAAAGGTCACCAGGGTCTGCCGGTTGCGGGCTGCAACCAGCGCCCCGGAAATTGCAAATACCGCGATCCCGAACAGGTCAAGCCAGCCGAGCGCGCTGTACAGGAAGGCAGCGTTCAACGCGCGGCCCGCCGCTTGCGCCGGCGCCGGGTGAACAGCATGACGAAACCGAGTATCGATCCCAGCAGGGCAATGGCGGCCGAGCCAATCAGGATCGGGTGGCTGGTGTCCTCGCGCGTCTGCAGGTCCATGATGTGCAGGCCCCACATGAAATCAAACGCCCGCCAGAATTGGGTCCGCACACCAATCAGTTCGCCCGTGTCCGCATCGATGTAAAAGCGCGCATCATCGTCAAAGACGACCTGCCAGGATGGCCGGCCACTGCGCTGGTCCCCTGGTGCGTCATTGGCGGCAAAGCGGGTGACCGACCGGATCGGGGCAGCGTCGGATCGGGCCGCGCGCGCCAGTGCGTCGGCTTCGGCGGCAGAAACCGCGGGGAGCAAAGCGCCGGTCAGCGCATTCGCTCGCCGCTTGCCGCCATCGGCATAGGCGATCACCCAATAGGGGCCCGCGCTGTTCTGCTGCAAGGTCAGAGTCTTCGCCTGCCGTCCTTCAAGCAAGGGTGCAACTGGTTGTATGGCATCCAGTGCCGGCGTTTCGCTGAGCAGATGATTGCCGCGCACGGTTTCGATCGGCTGCACCACCATCAACAATCCGCTCGCGGTCCAGAGGATGATCGGCACCCCGATCAGCCAGCCCAGCCAGACATGCCAGCGCATCAATTTATAGTGTTTCATGCTGCCCCCCAATGTTCCCCGGCGAAGGCCGGGGTCCATCTCGCAATCGTTCCGGCAAGAATTATGCGTCGTTTAACGCCTTTGGGTCGCGCAATCAATTTCCATTGCGTTTCGGCGGCCGGACTGGCGATCGATCCCCGCCTTCGCGGGGACACGGTGCAATATTTTTGTCCTCGAGACGCTACATATGAATCGGCTTGCCCTGTACCGCCATCGCCGCTTCCTTGATCGCTTCCGAATGGGTCGGATGGGCATGGCAGGTATAAGCGATATCCTCCGAAGTCGCGCCGAATTCCATCGCTTGGGTGACCTGAGCGATCAACGTGCCGGCGAGCGACGAGATGATATGCGCGCCGAGCACCCGGTCGGTCTTGGCGTCGGCGATGATCTTCACATAGCCGTCGGTGTCGCGGTTGGTCTTCGCCCGGCTGTTGGCGGAGAAGGGGAACTTGCCGACCTTATACTCGGTGCCGCTGTCCTTGACCTCTTCCTCGGTCTTGCCGATGCTGGCAATTTCCGGATAGGTATAGACCACGCCCGGGATCAGCTCGTGATTGACGATCCCCTGCTGGCCGGCGATGAATTCGGCGGCCGCAATGCCCTCATCCTCGGCCTTGTGCGCCAGCATCGGCCCCGGCGTCACGTCGCCGATCGCATAGACGCCGGCGACATCGGTCTGGAAGTCATGGCCGACCTCGATCTGGCCGCGTTCGTTGGTTTCGACGCCCGACTTGTCGAGTTCGAGACCATCGATATTGGGCCGGCGGCCGATCGCCACCAGCACGACATCCGCTTCCATCGTCTCGCTGTCGCCGCCCTTGGCCGGCTCCATGGTCAGCACCGCCTTCTTGCCCTTGACGCTGCAGCCGGTAACCTTGGTCCCGGTCCTGATGTCAAAACCCTGCTTCTTGAACATGCGGTTGGCATCCTTGCGGATATCGCCGTCCATGCCGGGCAGGATCTGGTCGAGATATTCGACCACCGTCACCTTGGCGCCGAGCCGCAGCCACACCGAACCCAGTTCCAGCCCGATCACGCCGCCGCCGATCACCACCATATGGCCGGGCACCTTCGGCAGTTCCAGCGCGCCGGTCGAATCGACCACGACATGCTTGTCATTGTCGATTGCGACGCCGGGCAGCGGCGTCACCGAGGATCCGGTGGCGATCAGGATATTCTTCGCGGTATAGCTCTTGTCCCCGACCTTGACGGTATTGGCGTCTTCAAACGCGCCGCGGCCCTTGACCCAGTCGACCTTGTTCTTCTTGAACAGGAAAGCGATGCCGCCGGTCAGCTCCTCGACCGCTTTCTCTTTCTCGGCCAGCATCTGCTTCAGGTCGAGCTTGGCGCCGCTCAGCTTGACGCCGAATTTCTCCAGCGCCCCCGAATGGGCCTCATGATAGAGTTCCGACGCGTGCAGCATCGCCTTGGACGGGATGCAGCCGACGTTGAGGCAGGTGCCGCCGAGCGTCTCGCGGCTCTCGATGCAGCCGGTCTTCAGCCCCAGCTGCGCCGCCCGGATCGCCGCGACATAGCCGCCGGGACCGGAGCCAATTATCAGAAGATCATAGTCAAAATTGTCGGTCATGGTTCACCTCTCACCTCGTCATCCTGAACTTGTTTCAGGACCTCCAGAGATCCTGAAACAAGTTCAGGATGACGAAAAAATCACAAATCAATCAGCAGCCGCGCCGGATCCTCGATCGCTTCCTTGATCCGCACCAGGAAGTTCACCGCTTCCCGCCCGTCGATCAGCCGGTGGTCATAGCTCAGCGCCATGTACATCATCGGCCGCACCACCACCTCGCCATCGACCACCACCGCGCGGTCCTCGATCCGGTGCAGGCCGAGCACCGCCGACTGCGGCGGGTTGATGATCGGCGTCGACATCAGCGACCCGAACACGCCGCCGTTGGAAATGGTGAACGTGCCGCCCTTCATGTCTTCCATCGTCAGACTGCCGTCCTTGGCCCGCTTGCCGAAATCGCCGATCGTGTTCTCGACATCGGCAAAGCTCATCGTCTCGGCATTGCGGATCACCGGCACGACCAGCCCATTGGGCGCGCTGACCGCGACCGAGATATCGACATAGTCATGATAGACGATTTCCTCGCCGTCGATCTGCGCGTTGACCGAAGGCACGTCCTTCAGCGCCATGCAGGCCGCTTTCACGAAAAAGCCCATGAAGCCGAGCTTCACGCCATGCTTCTTGGCGAACAGGTCCTTGTACTTGCTGCGCGTCTCGATCACCGCGCTCATGTCGACATCGTTGAACGTGGTCAGCAGGGCCGCCGTGTCCTGCGCCTCCTTCAGCCGCCGGGCGACGGTCTGGCGCAGCCGCGTCATCCGCACCCGTTCTTCGTTGCGATTGCCGGATGGTGCCGGTGTCTGCGCGCCGCTTGCCGTGCCCTTTTCGGCCAGCGGCGGCTGCTTCGCCTCGCTTTTCACATATTGCTCGACATCCGCCTTGGTCAGCCGGCCGTCCTTGCCGGTGCCGCGAATCCTGCTCGGATCGACGCCATGTTCCAGCACCAGCCGGCGCACCGAGGGCGACAGCGTGATCGACGCATCGGGTTCTTCCGGCTTGCTCTCTGCCTTGCTCTCTGGCTTCTCCTCGGCCTTGCCGTCATCCTTGGCCTGGGCCGGAGCCGGAGCCGATTTCGCCGCCGAGCCGCTGCCCGCTTCGATCGTCGCGATCACCGCACCAACCTCGACCGTGTCGCCGACCGCAACCTTGTGCTCGCCCATCACGCCGGCTTCCGGCGCCGGCACTTCCAGCGCCACCTTGTCGGTTTCGAGGCTGGCGATCGGCTCGTCGGCGGCGACCGCGTCGCCGGGCTGCTTGAGCCACTCGCCGAGGGTCGCTTCGGTGATCGATTCGCCCAGTACCGGGACTATAACTTCTATTGCCATGTTCTTCCTACCTGTACTTCTGCGAAGGCAGGAGTCCATCTCCCGCCTGCGCGTCCAATTCCAATCGGGAGATGGCCACCCGTCTGCGCGGGGGGACACATCCCTGGCGATCCCTCAACTCACTTCATGCCCCAATGCCTCGGCAATCAGCTGCTCCTGCTGCTGCTTGTGCCGCGATGCCAGGCCCGTTGCCGGCGAAGCCGAAGCGGCGCGTCCGGCATAGACAGGCGCGTCCGGCCCGACATCCGCCTGCGCCAGACAATCCTCGAGATAGGAGCGGACGAAATGCCAGCTGCCATTATTCTTCGGTTCTTCCTGCGCCCAAACCAGGGTCTCGAGATTCTTCATCCGCTTGAGACGGACCACCAGCGGCTCGCCCGGGAAGGGGTAGAGCTGCTCGATCCGGATGATCGCGGTGTTCTTGTCGCCGGCCGCATCGCGCGCCTCGATCAGGTCATAGGCGACCTTGCCCGAGCAGAGCACCAGCCGTTTCACATCCTTGTCGGCCGGCGGGCTGGTATCGGACAATATCCGCATGAAATGCTGGTCGCCCTGGAAATGCTCCGCCTTCGAGACCGCCATCTTGTGCCGCAGCAGCGATTTTGGCGTCATGATGATCAGCGGCTTGCGGAACGAACGCAGCATCTGCCGGCGCAGCACGTGGAAATAATTGGCCGGGGTGGTGATGTTTGCCACCTGAATATTGTCCTGCGCGCACAGTTGCAGGAAGCGTTCCAGCCGCGCCGAACTATGTTCCGGTCCCTGGCCTTCATAGCCGTGCGGCAATAGCATCACCAGGCCATTGGCGCGCAGCCACTTGGCTTCGCCCGAGGCAATGAACTGGTCGATCATGATCTGCGCGCCATTGGCAAAATCACCAAATTGCGCTTCCCACAGCACCAGGGTTTTCGGGTCCGCCCCGGCATAGCCATATTCGAAGCCGAGCACGCCATATTCGCTCAGCGGACTGTCGAGCACTTCGAACCGACCGTGCGGCACGGTGCTCAGCGGCACATATTTTTCTTCGGTTTCCTGGTCGACCCAGACCGCATGGCGCTGGGAAAAGGTGCCGCGGCCGCTGTCCTGCCCCGACAGACGTACATTATAGCCTTCCGATACCAGCGATCCATAGGCCAGCGCCTCGCCGGTCGCCCAGTCGAAATTCTCGCCACTCTTGAACATCTGCGCCTTGGCTTCGAGCACCCGGCCCAGCGTCTTGTGAATCTTGTGGCCCTCCGGAACCGTGGTCAATGTCCGGCCGAGGCTGTCGAACAGCTTCTGATCGATCGCGGTCTCGACATTGCGCCGCGCGCTCTCCGGATCAGCGGGAATATGCAGCCCCTGCCAGCGCCCGCCGAACCAGTCGGCCTTGTCGGCCTTGTAGTCGGCCGCCGCCTGGAACTCGGTTTCGAGATGGTCGGCAAAGGCCTTTCGGGTCTCGTCGCCCCAGTCGGCATCGATCACGCCTTCCTCGACCAGCCGCTCTTCATAAAGCTTGCTGACCTTGGGGTGCTTCTTGATCGCGGCATACATCAGCGGCTGGGTGAAGCTCGGTTCGTCGCCCTCGTTGTGGCCGAAGCGGCGATAGCACCACATGTCGATGACGATATCCCGGCCAAAGCGCTGGCGGAACTCGATCGCGATCTTGCAGGCAAAGGTCACCGCTTCCGGATCGTCGCCGTTGACGTGGAAAATCGGCGCCTGCACGCCCTTGGCCACATCCGACGGATAGGGCGAGGAGCGCGCGAATTGCGGGCTGGTGGTAAATCCGATCTGGTTGTTGATCACGAAATGGATGCAGCCGCCGGTATTATAGCCGCGGATGCCGGAAAAGCCGAGGCATTCCCAGACGATGCCCTGGCCGGCAAAGGCGGCATCGCCATGGATCAGCACCGGCAGCACCTGATCATGCTTTTTCAGATCGTCGCGCGCCACCTGCTGGGCCCGGACCTTGCCGAGTACTACCGGATCGACCGCTTCCAGATGCGACGGATTGGGCACCAGGCTCATGTGGACATTGATGCCGTCAAATTCGCGGTCGGAGGAGGTGCCGAGATGATATTTGACATCGCCCGAACCGCCGACATCTTCCGGATTGGCCGAGCCGCCGTGAAATTCGTGGAAGATCACCTTGTAGGGCTTGGCCATCACGTTGGCGAGAATGTTCAGCCGGCCGCGATGGGCCATGCCGTAGACAATGTCGCGGACGCCCGACTGGCCGCCATATTTGATGATATTCTCCAGCGCCGGCAGCATCGATTCGCCGCCGTCGAGACCGAAGCGCTTGGTCCCGACATATTTCTTGCCGAGGAAATTTTCATATTCCTCGCCTTCGATCACCTTGTTGAGGATCGCCTTCTTGCCTTGCGGCGTGAACTGGATCGCGGCATCCTTGCCCTCCATCCGGTCCTGCAGAAAACGGCGCTCCTCGATGTCCGCGATATGCATATATTCAAGACCGACCGAACCGCAATAATTGGCCCGCAGCACCTCTTCGATTTCGCGGATCGTCGCCGTCTGGAAACCGAGCACGCCGCCGAGATAGACCGGCTTGTCCATTTCCTCGGCGGTAAATCCGTGAAATTCGGGGGTCAGGTCCGCAGGCTCCTCCAGCTTGGAAATGCCCAGCGGGTCCAGATTGGCCCCCAGATGCCCGCGCACCCGATAGGTCCGGATCAGCATCATCGCCCGGATCGACCTCTCCGCCGCCTCGGCGACATCCTCGTCGGCCATCGCCTTTCCGCTCTTGGCCGCGGCCTCCCTGATCTCCAGCCCCATCCGGGTCGGATCGAGCGCGCTGTTCAGCTCATCGGCCTCGTCCACCGGCCAGTGCCGCCGCTGCCAGCTCGGGCCCTGCTTCTGCTCGGTGCCGATAAAATCCTGATTCTCAAAACCCATAATATGCTACCTTGTGTACCCGCCGGTTGGAGTGCACCGGCGAAGGCCGGTGCCCAGAACGGTCCTGTCCGATCGTCTGGACCCTGCCCTGCGGCAGGGAACAGAAACTCACCGCCCTTTCACGTTTCACCCTCAAACCAAGTCACCCTTTCGTTCACCGGCGTAGGCCGGTGCCCAGAACGGTCCCGTCCGATCGTCTGGGCCCGCTCTTCGACGGGAAAAACAAACTCAAGAACCTTTCACTTCACAATCTCGTCCCACAGATCATTCCACTCCGGGTTCATTCTTTCGATCCGCTTGAGCTTCCACTGCCGGTTCCAGTTCTTCATCCGCAATTCGGTAGCCCTTGCTTCCTGAATATCGTCGTAACTTTCGTACCAGACCAATAATTTGCACCCGTGCTTCCTCGTGAAACCTTCGATCAATCCTTCCCGATGTTCATGAACGCGTTTGGGCAGATTGCTTGTAACGCCCAGGTAAATCGTCCCGTTCCTTTGGCTCGCCATGATATAAACATATCCCGGCCTGCCCATCGTTGTTCACCAGCCCGCCAATGTTCCCCGCCGAAGGGCGGGGCCCAGAACTGTAGTGCACGATCGTCTGGGCCCTGCCCTACGGCAGGGAACAATATGCTCGATCCTACCTTTCAAACTCAAACCATCTCCTTCAACATCGCATCCAGCGTCGTGCCCAGCTCGCTCGGCGATGGCGAAACCCGGATACCGGCCGCTTCCATCGCCGCGATCTTGTCTTCCGCGCCGCCCTGGCCGCCGGAAACAATCGCACCGGCATGGCCCATGCGGCGTCCCGGAGGGGCTGTCAGACCCGCGATGAAGCCGACCATCGGCTTCGAACGGCCCTTCTTGGCTTCGTCGGCAATGAACTGCGCCGCTTCTTCTTCCGCGCTGCCACCGATTTCACCAATCATGATGATTGACTTGGTATCATCATCGGCCAAAAACAGTTCCAATATGTCGATGAAATTGGTGCCGTTGACCGGATCACCGCCAATACCGACCGCTGTCGTCTGGCCGAGACCGACCGCCGTCGTCTGATGCACCGCTTCGTAGGTCAGCGTGCCGGAACGCGAGACCACGCCAACCGAGCCTTTCATGAAGATGCTGCCGGGCATGATGCCGATCTTGCATTCGTCGGGAGTCAGCACGCCGGGGCAATTGGGCCCGATTAGCCGCGACTTGCTGCCCTGCAGCGCGCGCTTGACCTTCACCATGTCGAGCACCGGAACGCCTTCGGTGATCGCAACGATCAGTTCGATCTCCGCATCAATCGCCTCGAGGATCGAGTCCGCCGCAAATGGTGGTGGAACATAGACCACGCTGGCAGTTGCTCCGGTTGCTTCCTTGGCTTCCGCCACGGTGTCATAATTGGGCAGACCAATATGCGTCGTCCCGCCCTTGCCCGGCGTCACGCCCGCAACCATCTGCGTGCCATAAGCCAAGGCCTGTTCGGTATGGAACGTGCCGGTATTGCCGGTCATCCCCTGGGTGATGACCTTGGTGTTCTTGTCGATTAAAATGCTCATGAAATTTTCTTCTCACTTTTCGAAACTAGCCAAATTATTGCATTTACTGCTAATCCGACTAGGATCACGATGACACCTAAAATCAAAAGCGACAAAACTCCCATGGTGCCGTAAATTGAGAGCCTTGTGAGTGTCGGTAGAAATGGGGCCGCTAGCGCTGCCAGCAGAATGGCTCCGCCCGTGGCAACGATAAAAAAATTGAATAGGCGTGCTATCTTCACGCCAGACTCGGATCCAGCGCCTTACAAGCTTCCAGCAATTCCTTGACCGCATCGACGGACACATCAAAATTACCTTGCGCTTCCTCGTCGAGCTCGATTTCGATAATCTTCTCGACGCCGCCCTTGCCGATGATGCACGGGACGCCGACATAGAGATCGTCGACGCCATATTGGCCGGTCAGATGCGCCGCCGCCGGCAGCACCCGGCGCTTGTCCTTGAGGAAGCTTTCCGCCATCATAATCGCGCTGGTCGCCGGGGCATAATAAGCCGAGCCATTGCCGAGCAGCTGGACAATCTCGCCGCCGCCGGAGCGGGTGCGCTGGACAATCGCGTCGATATTTTCCTGTTTGGTCCAGCCCATCTTGATCAGATCCGGGATCGGGATACCGGCAACCGTCGAATAGGCAGGAACCGGAACCATCGTGTCGCCATGGCCGCCGAGAACGAAAGCGGTGACATCCTCAACCGAGACATTGAATTCGTCGGCGAGGAAGTGGCGGAAGCGGGCGCTGTCGAGCACGCCGGCCATACCGACCACCATATTGTGCGGTAGTCCGGAAAATTCACGCAGCGCCCAGACCATCGCGTCGAGCGGGTTGGTTATGCAGATTACGAAAGCATCCGGTGCGTGGCTCTTGATGCCTTCGCCGACAGCCTTCATCACCTTCAGGTTGATGCCGAGCAGATCATCGCGGCTCATGCCGGGCTTGCGCGGCACGCCTGCCGTCACGATGATCACGTCGGCGCCGGCAATATCGGCATAGTCGCTGGTGCCCTTGAGCTTGCTGTCGAACCCGTCGACCGGAGCGGCCTGCGCCAGATCCAGCGCCTTGCCGGCTGGCATGCCCTCGGCAATATCGAACAGGACGACATCGCCCATTTCCTTGGAAGCAGCGAGGTGGGCGAGCGTGCCGCCGATCATGCCTGCGCCGATCAGCGCAATCTTGTTACGGGCCATGTGGGAAATTCTCCTGAAATAGAGTCGAAAAGGGTATTGATGGCCGGATTAGGCCCCTGTTATGACAATTTCAACCGCAGATCGTACCATTTTGCCCGCTATCTTTGCAACTGGTTCGCAATAGCAATAATTGGCTATCACTTTCACCATCCTGGACTTCTCCCTCGTCATCCTGAACTCGTTTCAGGATCCCTTGCGGCATTCGCTATCCCGAGACCCGAACCAGGTACGGGATGAAGCCAAAACCAAAACATGCTTCCAATTCTTCCAGATTTTCGCTTTCCAAAGCCTCTCCCGCTCGCCATGGTGCAAAGAAAAGAGGATGCAACATGCTGACAAAAGGCGATGATTACCCGCTGCACCAGACCCCCGAACCGATGGCGCTGTCCGGCGGCAACCGCAATTTCTACGACCGCTATTTCTTCAACGGCTATTCCCCCGACGGCAGCATCTTCTTCGCCGCCGCGCTCGGCATCTATCCCCAGCTCGACATCATGGACGCCGCCTTCTGCCTCTCGATCGACGGCAAGCAGCATAATCTGCGCGCCTCGAAACGCATGGGCAGCGAACGACTCGACCTGACCGTCGGCCCGATCACCGTCACCATCGTCGAGCCTCTGCAGCAACTGCGACTGACCGTTGCCGGCAACGACAGCCCGATCACCGCCGACATCAGTTTCACCGCCCGCCATCACCCGATCGAGGAGCCCCGCTTCATCCGCCGCGAAGGACCCCGGCTGATGATGGACTATACGAGAATGACCCAGAATGGCGACTGGTCGGGCACGATCACCATCGATGGCCAGGATCTCGACATCGCCCATTGCCGCGGCACCCGCGACCGCAGCTGGGGCATCCGGCAGGTCGGCGCCGCGGAATCGCAGCCGCCACCCGTCGGCGCCTTGCCGCAATTCTGGTGGCTGTGGACTCCGCTCAATTTCGACCGGCATGCCTGTTTCTTCCACAGCAATGACGACGGCGACGGCGTGCCGTGGAACCGGCGCGGAGTGGTCGACGCGATCACCGGCAGCGCGCACGAGTTCGAACCCAAAGCCCTCGAACTCGGCTATCACAGCGGTTCCCGCCGCATCAAACAGGTGGCGCTGGATACCGCCAACGGTTCGCTTAGCATCACGCCGCGTACCGGCGACCGGGCGCGGACCTTCTACATGTCGGGCCTCGGCTATCTCCATCCGGTCTGGGGCCATGGCATGGACCATGGTGATCTCGAGACCGGCTATGACGTGCTGACGCTCGATCCAGCCCCCGCGATCGACATGACCACCATCCATATCCAGGCGCTGAGCGACGCGGTGCTGACGGTGGACGGTAGGGAGCATCAGGGCATCGGGGTGGTCGAGCAACTGTTCATCGGCCCCCACGCCGCCAGCGGCCTGACCGGCCTCATGGACCCCGCCCCATGAGCCGCGATTTTCCGATCAATCCGGACGAATTCGAAACGGCTTTCGTCGAAACGGTCTTCGGCGCGCCGCCGGGTGCGCTCCGGTCACTCGACCACGGACCGGTCGGTACCGGCCAGGTCTGCGACAGCTATCGCTTCACCTGCGACTGGGCCGGCGGCGAAGGGCCAGCCACATTCATCGCCAAGTGCCCGAGCGCCGACCCGATCAGCCGGGGCGCGGCGGCGATCTTTCATCTCTACGACATGGAGGTTGGCTGGTACCGCGATATCGCCGCCGGCTCCGGCGTCCGCTGCTCGGCATGCTATCATGCGGATATTACCGGAAATGAGCAGGAATTTGTCCTGTTGCTGGAAGATATGTCCCCCGCCGCGCAGGGCGACCAGTTGGCCGGTGCCGCGCTGCTTCAGGTCCAAAGCACGCTCGCCGCGGCTGCCACGCTGCACAATATCCGCCCCGACCAAGGTTTTGAATCCTACCGCTGGCTCCACCATGGCGCGGACAACAGCGCCTTCATGCAAAACAGTCTGCCGGCCGGCTATCCCTTGTTCCGGGAACGGTTCAGCGGCCTTTTGTCACCGGATATTCTGGACCTCGGACAGCAGCTGGTTGACCGGCTGGCCCGCTATGTCGCGCACGAACCGCCCGAACTGACGATCACCCACGGCGACATGCGCCTCGACAATATCTTGTTCCATGCCGACGGCCGGGTCGCTGCGCTGGTCGACTGGCAGACCTGTTCTCTCGGCAATCCGGCCAATGATGTCGCCTATATGATCGGCACCAGCTTTGCCGATCCGGCCAAGCGGCGGGAGCACGAACAACTGCTGGTCAGGGAATATCTCGCTGAGCGGTCACAGGAACCGGACTTCGATAATTTCTGGCTGGAATATCGTCGCCACGCCTTTTCTGGTTTCATCATGGCGATCAACGCCTCGCTGCACGTCGAGCAGACCGAGCGCGGCGACCGGATGTTCGCGGCGATGGCGGAACGCCCCGCGCAAATGGCACTGGATCTGGAGAGTCTGAGCCTGATCTAGCTTCCCCGGGCCACAGCAGCGACAGGTCTTGCTCGGAACAGCTTCTGCCTCCGCGCGAAGCGCTACGCACCGTTCATTCGCCGTGACCCAGCCCCAGATATTCCTCCGACTGCATCTCGATCAGCCGGGAGGCCGTGCGCTCGAACTCGAATGATCCGTCGCCTTCGGGATAGAGCATGTCGGGTTCGGCGTCCGCACTGGCCAGCAGCTTCACCTTATATTCGTACAGGGCATCAATCAGGGTGACAAAACGCGCCGCTTCATTGCGATTGTCCTTCGACAGCCGGGGAATGCCGACCACCACCACCGTGTGGAAGTGGCGCGCGATGGTGAGATAATCCTGCGCCCCCCGCGCTTCGCCGCACAGGCGCTTGAAGGAAAAGACCGCAACGCCCTTGAGGGATTTCGGCACATGCAATGTCCGCCCGCCCGGTACACTCAAGGTCTCGCTCGGCACATTGGCGGCATCGTCTGGTGAATAATCGGTCAGCCGGAAAAAGGCTTCGCGCAGCGCATTGGTTGCGGCCTCGCCATTGGGAACCTGCCAGAGATCCACACTGCCCAGCCGCTCCCGCCGATAGTCGGTGGGACCATTGAGGGAAACAACATCGAGCCGCGTCTTGAGCAATTCGATGAACGGCAGGAAATGCTCGCGGTTGAGGCCGTCATTGTAAAGATCGTCGGGCGGCCGGTTGGATGTGGTGACGATCGTCACCCCCGCCTCGACCAAGGCGGTGAACAGTCGCGACATGATCATCGCATCGGCGCTGTTGTTGACCACCATTTCGTCAAAGGCGAGAAAACGCGCATCGCTGGCCAAGGCGGTGGCGGCCGGCAGGATCGGATCGCCCAGTTCCTTCTTGCGTTCCTCCCGGATTCTCGCGTGCACATCCAGCATGAATTCGTGAAAATGGGCGCGTTTCTTCCGCTTGATGGCGAGGTTTTCGTAGAACAGGTCCATCAGCATCGACTTGCCGCGTCCCACGCCGCCCCACATGTAGACACCCTTGGGAGGCTCGGGTTTTTTGCCGAAAGTGCGCCACAACAGACTGCCCCTTGGCGGTACCGCTTCCAGTTCTTCCTGCAGACGGGCCAGACGCTGCGCACAGACGTCCTGGTCGGCATCGGGCCGGAGCTCCCCTTGCGCAATCAGCGCCTGATAGCGCTGATAGAAGCTGTTCATTGCAGATCGGTTTTCTGGTTCGGGGCCTTTTTCACGATCGCGGTGAACGAGGCCATATTGTCCTGTCCGGAATCGCCCTGCACCACCAGACCCCGCATGAACAGGAAGCGCCCGGTTTCGCGAGCAATTTCGACCTGTGCCTCAAGCGGCTCATCCAGACGCGCACCGCCAATGAAATGGGTCTGCAACTCCATCGTGACGGCAAAGCCGGACGGCCCCAGTTCCAGCACCCGCATCGCGGCGAACAGCGAACAGTCGATGAAGCCCATCATCGTCCCGCCGTGCACGACGTCGCCAAGATTGCGATGCTTGCGTTCGGGAAACATTCGGACCCTGG
>Ga0209346_1000881_pt1 | contig 20670 bp, 17 predicted proteins | sample AutmiccommunBRH9_FD_187381 | JGI IMG/M metagenome (GOLD analysis project Ga0209346, IMG submission 187381) | Deep subsurface microbial communities from Mt. Terri, Switzerland - Autotrophic microbial communities BRH/9 (SPAdes) (version 2) | ecosystem: Environmental > Aquatic > Deep subsurface >...
AAGATCGCGTTCTGGATCACCAGGATCGCGAAGATCACCGGGTCGCCATTGTCCGGGATCAGGTCGAACCAGCGCAGCAGATAGGGCCAGGACAGGTCGAGCAGCATCACCACCACCGCCCATCTGACGATATCATGCTTGGGCATCCGCCGGCCGGCCGTCTTCAGGAAGACGATCGCGATCGGCACCGCGATCAGCACCGATAGCCCCAGCACCAGCCCCGTCTCGGTCGCCTCCAGTTCCCAGAAATAGGTCCAGAAGATGATGTTCAGCGCGACGGTGATGCCATAGGAGGCGGTCGCGCCGAGGTCATAGCCGAGCACATTGCGAAAATTGCGGTTCTGGAAGGTGGAGAGAAAGTCGCTCCACAATCCGGCAAATCCCGGCGTCGACGGCGCGCGCCGCGGGTCGATCTGGGTATGGCCGATGAATTTCCAGGTGCCGGCGATGCACGCCGTCGCGGTGATCCAGACGATCAGCGCCGACAGCCAGCCATAGGTCACGTAATTGCTGGCGACAAAGCGGCCGTCGCCGCCCGCGCGTTCGTCGAACAGGAAATAGAGACAGGTCGAGGGCAGTAGCAGGGTGGTCAGGAACAGGAAGGCGGTGCGCTGCCCCATCAGCGCGCTGCGGTCGTGATAGTCCCGGGTGATTTCCGCGACCAAAGTATAGTGCGGGATCGAGAAAAAGGTCAGCGCGGTACGGATCCATATCGAACAGGCGAGCAGCCACCCGGCCAGCCACAGCTGGCTGTCCAGCACGAATTCCGGCGGCGCGAACAGCGCGATGAAGCCGAGGCCCAGCGGCACCGTGCTGTAGATCATGAACGGATGCCGCCGCCCCCAGCGGCTCTGGTAGCGGTCGGACCAGCTGCCGACCATCGGGTCGGACACCGCATCCCACAGCAGGCTGAGCGACAGCACGATACCCGTCGCCGTCCCGCTGAGCCCCAGCACCTGCGTGTAGAGCAGCAGCACGAACATGATGAACGCCGCTTCCTTGACCGCATAGACCGCGCCGCCGAGGCCATAGGACAGGCGGTTGGGGAGGCTCAGCTGCAGGGGGGCGAGGTCCGGGTTTTTCAAGATGGGGAAGCGTCGCACAATTGGCGGGCGGAAGCTACTGGAATTGCGGGGGTGGGGAGGGGGGGGCGTGCCGGAATCGGGGACAGCCTACAGATGGGAGTAACATTGCAGTCTTTAAGGCACTGAGCGCACTCTATCCTCCAACACCCCTTGCCACCATCCCCCCGTCATGCTGAACATCCACCCATGTGCAACCACTATCAGAACCACCCCGAGGCCATCCCCAGCTGGCAGGAATATATTGGCGCTGGCGACGGTCCGCCATTTTCCGAAATAAAGATCGATATCTGGCCGAAATATCAGGCGCCCGTCGTGCGGGTCGACCAGGGGCGCAAGATGCTGGACAGCATGCAATGGGGCGTGCCGCTGACGATGAAGGGCAAGCGCCCCGGCACCACGGTGACCAGGCGCATCACCAATGTCCGCAACCTGTCCAGCCCGTTCTGGCGATCGATGCTGATCAGACCCGAACATCGCTGCCTCGTCCCCTTCTCCCGCTTTGCCGAGCCCAAGCCCGGCGCGGGGCGGGAGGAATGCTGGTTTGCGGTGAAGGAAGCGCCGCTGTCCGCCTTTGCCGGAATCTGGCGGGCGTCCGACGAGGGCCATGTCTTTGCCTTCCTGACCTGCGAGCCGAACCCGCTGGTCGCGCCCGTGCATCCCAAGGCGATGCCGGTGATCCTCGCGCCGGACGACTATGACCGCTGGCTGGCCGGCGACGATGCCGGGGCGCTGGCCGCGCCCTTTCCCTCGCAGCTGATGGCGATGGTGGACGCATAGGCCAAAATGAAAGGGCGCGCCCTCGATCGAACGGCGCGCCCTTTTTTCAGTGCAGCTCTCGCCTAGAAGCGGAAGCCGACGCCCGCGACCACCTGGTGGCGGTCAAGGTCGACGCCGATTTCATTATTGTCGTTGAACAATGTGTCGTTATATTTCAGCGAGCTATAGTTCGAATAGCGATACTCGAGCTTGACGAAAGCGCCGGAACCGTTGCCGTTTCCGCCGGTTCCGATCACCTGCTCGACGCCGGCACCCAGACGATAGCCGTCAACCTGCTGGCTGTCATCGAAGTTCAGATCGACGCCATCGGAGGCCGCGCGGTCCTGGAAGCGCGATTCCACCGCGGTATTGCTGTAGCCGCCCTTGGCGTAGAGCAGGGTCGTCGGGGTGACCTTGGCACCGACGCGCGCGCCCAGATAGAGGTCGCGCTTGAGATTGACGCTATAGCCGAACGGCGCGTTGACGGCTTCATCGCCTTCCTGTTCGCCGGTCGAATCCATATATTCGCCCTCGAGGCCGAAGACCACCGGGCCGGCCCCGATATCATAGCCGAGCGCGACGCCATAAGCGAAGCCGTCGACCGACTGGTCGAGCGTGTTGTTCTCGAAAATGCCGTCATTGTCGGTGTCGACATCGACATCGCTGCCCGAGCGCAGCGTGTCATAGCCGCCGAGGATTTCGACGCGCGGGCCGGTGAAGGGGGAATCGGTCTGGGCGGCGGCCGGGACGGCGAAGGCTCCGGCGACCGAACAGAGGATCAGGGGTGTAAGGATGGGGGATTTCATGTTTTTACTCCAACTAACAATTGAGGAACAGGATTGTTCCGGTCATGCCCGCTATTGCTGCGGGCTTCCCGCCGATGCCCGCCAACTGTCGGCGCGCTTGATCGACGAGTGAGGGGAACGGCTGAGCGGCGCGGTTGTTCCATCGGACTGGCGCAAAAAGAACGATAAATTTGCCTGTGATGCGGATATATCACAGGTCTGGCGGTGGACGGTGCCTGCCGCGCGACGGACCGGCGGAACAGGTGAAAGCCTGATGGTGCTCCTGCCCCGAGCGACCGACCCGCCCGGGCCGGCTTGGACAGCCTGGCACCTTGGTACTTGACCCGTTCTGCCCGTGCTGACAGGTTTCACCGCGAAACCCCAGAGGACCCAAGCCATGAGCCTATCCGCGCTGCGCACGCCCGACGACCGCTTTGCCGACCTGCCCGACTTTGATTATCCGGTCGCCTATGCCGATGACCTGCCGGGCTATGAAGGGTTGCGCGCCGCCTGGATCGATACCGGACCAAAGGATGCCGATCGCACCTTTCTGTGCCTGCACGGCGAGCCGAGCTGGTCCTTTCTCTACCGCAAGATGATCCCGCATTTCACCGCCACCGGCGCACGGGTGGTCTGCCCGGACTTCTTCGGCTTTGGCCGGTCCGACAAGCCGACCGATCTCGACGCCTATACGTTCGACTTTCACCGTAATCACATATTGGCGCTGGTCGAGCGGCTGGATCTGACCAACATCACTCTGGTGGTGCAGGACTGGGGCGGGCTGATCGGGCTGACGCTGCCCGTGGATGAGCGTTTCCGGGCGCGGCTGGCACGGCTGATCATCATGAACACCGCTCTCGGCCTGGGCACCGGGGCGGGCGACGGTTTCAACGCCTGGAAACAATATGCGCTCACCACCCCGGTTTTCGATGCCGGGGAGATCATCGCCCGCGGCACGCCGGAGATGAGCGATGCGGAGATCGCCGCCTATAATGCGCCCTATCCGGACCCGAGCTTTCAGGCCGGCGCGCGCAAATTTCCGGCGCTGGTGCCGGTCGAGCCGGAGATGGACGGGGTCGCGGTCAGCCAGCAGGCTGCCGCCTTCTGGAGCGGCGAGTGGTCCGGCCCCAGCTTCATGGCGATCGGCGGCTCCGACCCGGTGCTCGGCCCGCCGGTGATGAAGATGATGCACGGCCTGATCCGGGGCTGCCCGGAGCCGCTGCTGATCGAGGAAGCCGGCCATTTTGTACAGGAATGGGGCGATATCGTCGCGCCGGCCGCGCTCAAGGCGTTCGGGGATGTCTGATGGGCCGGTTTGATGGGCTTGGGCCGTCTTGTCCGTTAGCCCTGAGCCTGTCGAACCACGCCTCGCATTGAAAGGCGTCCTTCGACAAGCTCAGGACTAACGGGAGAGCCGGTCAGCTGATCGCCGCCAGCTGATAGAGGAAGTCGGCATAGCCCATGGTGGCATCGACCAGGCCGGCGACCTTCGGGTTGGTTGATTCGATCAGATAATATTCGTCGGGCGCATGCGCCCCGGCGCCGTGGCCCATGCCGAAATGGCCGGCCGGAATCGAGACCGGCGGGCTGGTGAAGGTGGCGCCCGGCCAGGATCCGGCAAGCCGCGGGTTGAGTATCGCCTTGATGCCGGCGCGCTCGTAGGTGGCCAGTTCGGTGCGGATCAGGCGGCTGTTCTCGTCGGTCTCGGTCGGGTCATAGCCGCCGCTGACATTGACCTCGACGTCCGGGAAGCCCTTCGCATCGAGATGGGCGCGGAGTTTGCGTTCGGCTTCGGCGCGGGTCTGGTTGGGCACCAGCCGCAGGTCGAGCTTGGCGGTGGCCACTCCCGGCAATATGGTCTTGCCGCCCGGTCCGGTATAGCCGGCAACCAGCCCCTCGATATTGACCGTGGGTTCCTGGGCGAGGCGCTGCAGCGCCTGTTCGAACGGCAGGTCGTCGATCCAGACGTCGACACCCAGCGCCGCCTTGCGTTGGGCCTCGTCCGAATTGCGTGCGGTCTCGGCGATCAGGGCCTTCTCCCGCGCCGTCAGCGGCCGGACATTCTCGAACCAGCCCTCGATCGCCGGGGTATTGCCGTCCGCCGTCACCAGCGTCTGCAGCGCCTGCACCAGCCGCCAGCTGGGGCTGTCGACCATCGCCTTGAGGCTGGAGTGAATGTCGCCCTTGGGGCCGCGACCCCATTTCTCGCCGCTGGCGACCAGCTCCAGCTCGATCATGCCCTTCGAGCCCAGATTGACGCTGACGTTGCCATTCTTGTCCTGCCAGCTCGCCGGGATGAAGATGCCCTCGCATTTCTTCAGCGCGGCCAGCACGTTGGGCTTGGTCGCGACCTGCTTGAAATGGGGCGAGCCGATTTCCTCTTCGCCCTCGCATATCAGCACGATATTGACCGGCAGCTTGCGCCCGGCAGCGCGGATCGCGTGCAGTGCGGCGAGGAAGGTCGCTTCCGGACCTTTCTGGTTTACTGCGCCCCGGCCCATGATCGCCTTGCCGAAACCGGGGCGGTCGACAATTGCCGCAGCGAGTGGCGGGGACGACCATTCGGACGGGTCATATTGCTTGACGTCATACATGAAATAGATGCCGAGCGTTCGTTCGGCACCGGCATCGAGGGTGGCGAAGACGCCGGGATGGCCGTCGGTCGGGACGATTTCGACATGCTGAAATCCGGCGTCCTTGGCCAGCTCGGCCATATATTGCGCGCCTTCCGCCATATTGAGGTCTTCGGCGGCGATCGAGGGGAGAGCGATCCAGTCCTGGATTCGCTTGACCGAAGCTTCGCGCCCCGCCTCGGCGGCCTTGCGGATCGCGGTCAGGTCGCTGCTCACGGACAGGGCCATGGTCGGCGAGACGAACATCGCCCCGGCTCCGGCCATCGCTGCTCCGCGCAGCGCCTGACGGCGATCAATGGTCGGATATTTGCTATAAACGGTCATCATTCTTTCCCCTGTTCAAGGGGTCGACAATGACCGCGAATTTCATCTATCGCAAGCCCGAACCGTCACAGCTGTTAGGCCACCATCGCGGTCTTGCTGAAATGCTCGGTGAAGCGCGGCTGCATCGGCTGGGTGGCGACCATCGCCAGCGGCAGGGCGGTCTCGCAATAGGCGCATTCGGCGCTGAAGCGGCCCACATGCCATTGCGATTTGCCGCAACCGGGGCAGCGGTTGACGATATCGAGATGATAGAGCGGCTGATAGCCGCGCTGCATTCCGGGATCACCCAAGACATGAGCAGGCTGATTGACGGATGTTCTCGGCGATAAATACATCGTTGTTTCCTTCCTTCAGACTATGGATGCGCAGAATGTCATTTCGTTGCTGAATCAGCGATGAACCGTTTATTTTGGTCGATGAATTGATTGCTTCATTCGCTCTTCCTGATAGAATGTTCACGCGAGATTTCCGTGACCGGCATCACATGCTTCCGCAAGTTATTGATTCATGGCCACTAAATCTGGAGAGCGCGCCGGTCCTCCGGGCTGATAGGATCAGGATCCCGCACTTCCCAGTTTTCGCCACGCCAGCTCGGCAAATTCGCAGAGCAAGGGCCGGGTATCGCGCGGGTCGATGATGTCCTCGACGCTGAACTGTTCGGCGGTACGGAACGGCGAGGTGACCTTGTCGAGCTTGGCCCGGATCTCCGCCAATCGGGCGACCGGGTCCTCGGCATTCTCGATATCGCTCTTGTAGGCGACCTCGAGCCCGCCGGCGATCGGCAGCGAGCCCCAGTCTCCGGAGGGCCAGGCGAAGCGATACTGAAAATTCTCGGCATTGCTCATCGCGCTGCCGGCGATGCCATACGCCCGGCGAACGATGACGCTGGCCCAGGGCACGGTCGCCCGGTAGACTGCGTTCATCGCCTGCACGCCGTAGCGGATGGTGCCGGTGCGCTCGGCCTCGGCGCCGATCATGAAGCCGGGATTGTCGACCAGATGGACGACCGGCAGACGGAATTGTTCGGCCAGCTTGGCGAAGCGCTCGACCTTTTCCGACGATTTGGCTTCCCACGAGCCACCAAGGAAAGACGGATCATTGGCAAGCACCGCCACCGGCCAGCCATCGAGCCGGGCAAAGGCGGTGATCGCGGCGCGGCCCCAGCGCTTGCCCATCTCGAACACCGAACCCTCGTCAAACACCGATGTCATGATCTTGCGCATTGAATAGACCTGCTTGTCGGCGCGCGGCACGGCGGAGAGCAGGCTCTCGTCGCGGCGGTCGACCGGGTCCCAATTCTCGGTGCGGGCGGCCTTCTGGTTCACATTGCTCGGCAGATAGGACAGGAACTTGCGCGCGGTGACAAAGGCTTCCGCTTCGCTGGCGACTTCCTCGTCGACGACGCCATTGGTCGCGTGGATGTCGGAGCCGCCTAGCTGTTCCTTGGTGAGCGTGTCGCCGATTGCTGCGGCCACCGCCGGGCCAGCGGCGAAAATCTGCGACAGGCCCTTGACCATGATCGAATAATGGCTGGCGACGGTGCGCGCCGCGCCCATGCCCGCGGTCGGTCCCAGCGCCAGCGCCACCACTGGCACCGTGTCGAGATTCTTGATGATATCTTCCCAGCCGGGCACCGCCGGGACATAGGTGAAGCCCATGTCCTCGAGGCTCTTGACCGAGCCGCCGCCGCCGGTACCGTCGATCATCCGGATCATCGGGATGCCCATCGTGTACGCCATTTTCTCGCACTGGGTGAACTTGCGGTGCAGCGCGGCATCGGCGGCGCCGCCGCGCACGGTGAAATCATCGGCGCTGGCGACGACCGGGCGGCCCTCGATATTGGCGCGGCCGAAGATCAGGTTGCTCGGGGCGAAATCTTCGAACGTGCCATCCTCGGCATAGGTGCCGCGGCCGGCAATCTTGCCGATCTCGCGAAAACTGCCTTCGTCGACAATGCCGGCGATCCGCGCCCGCGCATCGAGCTTGCCGCGGCCATGCTGGCGCGAGACCTTTTCCTCGCCGCCCATTTTTTCGGCGAGCCGCTGGCGCTCGGCCAGTTCCTCGAGTTCGGGTTGCCAGGTCATGATTTTCTCCCGCCTGCTTTACGCAAATGCCTCTGTTTGATTTCCGTGACTTTTGGCTGAGGGCGCCAGAAAACTACCGGCCGTGCTCGGGCTTGGGGGCACCGAGTGTGACCTTTCCGAATCGGCGTCTGGTTGGCGCGAAATGCGGAAAGATGCATCATCCCGCCAATATAGCGCTGCGCAGCAATGTAGGACAGGGTGGATTGACGGTATGTGAAATATTGGCTCATCCGGCTGGTTTAACCGACTGGTTAAAGGAGGGGAAGCGGCAAATTGGGGAGGGTTGTGTGCAGTGCGGTTCCCTAGCGCAGAACGGGGCCAATCGTCAGAAATTGAGGCATGGATCGCGGGAATTTGCGAGGGCCAGCCTCGCGGCATCGCGTTCAACAACTCGTGTGCTTGGAGCATTGTGTCCGAGATGGACCCCGGCCTGCGCCGGGGAACAGGCGCCTATTCCTCGTCCCCGTAGATCGCCACGCTCGACTCGCCCTCGCTGGTCGCGCGGCCGCGGTACATGCCCGGGGTGTTGAAGCTGTAGCCGGCCTGGCCCCAGGGGGTGGAGTAGATGATACCGCCATCGCCGCCAAGGGTGCCGAGGTCGGCGATCACGTCATCGGCGATTTGCTGGATTTCCGCGTCGGGCATCTGCGTTGCGTCGGCGTGGCCGCCGCGACTGTCCTTGCCCATGGTGTCCTGCCGGTCTGCATGGTGCATCGCCTTCGTCGCTTCGGAAGAGCGCATCCTTATGCGGGTGCAGATTTCATGGGCGACGCCGAGGCGGATGAAATATTCGCCCGACCCCGTCGCTGATATCGCGCAGCTGCGGTTGTCGGCATAGGTGCCGGCGCCGATGATCGGACTATCGCCGATCCGGCCCCAGCGCTTGCCGGTCATGCCGCCGGTCGAGGTGCCGGCGGCCATATTGCCCTTGCTGTCCATGGCGACAGCCCCGACCGTGCCGAACTTGTAGTCGACATCGGCGGCGCTGACCTTTTTGGCGAGCAGGTCGTCGATCTGCTTCAGCCGAAAGGGCGTGGCGTAATAGTCGGGCGTGACCTGCTCCAATTCCTGTTCGCGGCTGAACTGGTTGGCGCCAGCACCCGACAGCATCACGTGCGGGCTGTTGTCCTTGACAGCACGGGCCAGCAGGATCGGGTTTTTCGTGCCGCTGATCCCGGCGACCGCGCCGGCCGACAGGTCGCTGCCGTCCATGATGCTGCTGTCGAGCTCGTTGGTCCGGTCCCAGGTGAAGACCGCGCCCTTGCCGGCGTTGAAATTGGGATCATTTTCCATCGAGATGATCGTCGCGGTGACCGCATCCATCGCGCTGCCGCCATCGTCCAGAATCTTCGAACCGATGGCCAGGGCCTTGTCGAGCGCTGCCCGGATTTCTGCATCCTTTTCCGGCGTTATCTTGTCGCGTTCCAGGGTACCGGCCCCGCCGTGGATGGCGATCGACCAGCGGTTCTCTTCGCTTACGTCTTCAGTTTGCGCCATCGCAGGGCCTGCCCAGCAAAACATGGCGATCGCGGCAAGGGTGGATATGATCATCGATATGCTCCTTATGGCATCGGTCTAGATGCCAATGGGAAACGCCGCAAGCCGCTTCTCTACCAGGGAATTTCCCGGCCGTCGTGGTCATAGAATTTGCCATTCTGGTCATGGGTGAGCCCGTCTATCACCGCTCGCATGCCTTCCACGCTTTCCGCGGGCGTCAGGTCGGCATTCTCGCCGCCCATGTCGGTCTGCACCCAGCCCGGGTGCAGCATGGCGAGCGTCAGGCCGTCGTCCTGCCACTGTTTCGCCAGGCAGGTCCAGGCCTGATTGACGGCCGCCTTGCTGGTCCGGTAGTAGATCATGCTGCCGGTTTCATTTTCGGCGATGCTGCCGACCTGGCTGGAGATTACCACCATTTTCTGGTCGGCGGAGCGGGCGACATTGTCCTTGAGCGCGGTCGCCAGCCTGACCGGGCCGATCACATTGACGTTGAAAAGGTCGAGCCAGGCCTCGCGGTCAAATTCGGACGGGCCGTAAATCCCGGCATTGTTGATGAACAGGTCGACCGGCTGGTCCCCCAGCTCCCGAACAAATTTTTCGACGCTGGCATCGTCAGCGGCGTCCAGCTGCATTACCGTCACCCTGTCGATCGCGGCCAGCTCCTGTGCCCTTTCCGGCTCCCGCGCGGTGCCAATCACGTCCCAGCCATCGGCCGCATATTGTTTGGCCATTTCGAGTCCGATGCCGCGGTTTGCGCCGGTGATTACAACTGTTGCCATGTCGATTTCCTTCGGATTCGCCTATTTTTTTGCCACAGGGCCAATCGCCCCTCGCACCTGCGGGAGGAACCCGCTATATATCGATAGATGAGTAACAGTCCCGCAGGTTTCAACCGATGACAGCCGAAAATCCGTCCTTGCGCCCGTGGCGCGACATCGAGCGGCGCAAGTGCCGGCAGATCATGGTCGGCGACGTGCCGGTCGGTGGCGATGCCCCGATCACGGTGCAGACGATGACCAATACGCTGACCTCGGACGCCAAGGCTACGATCGACCAGATCCGCCGCTGCGAGGAAGCCGGTGTCGACATCATCCGCGTCTCCTGCCCCGATGTCGAGAGCACCGCGGCGCTGAAACAGATCGTGCGGGCGAGCAACGTGCCGATCGTTGCCGACATCCATTTTCACTACAAGCGGGGGATCGAGGCGGCGGAGGCGGGGGCGGCCTGCCTGCGGATCAATCCCGGCAATATCGGCTCCTCGGCACGGGTGCGCGAGGTGATCGACGCGGCCAAGGCCAATGGCTGCGCGATCCGGATTGGCGTCAATGCGGGGAGCCTGGAAAAGGACCTGCTCGAGAAATATGGCGAGCCCTGTCCCGAGGCGCTGGTCGAAAGCGCTCTTGACCATATCAAGATACTGCAGGACCATGATTTCCACGAGTATAAGGTGGCGGTGAAGGCGTCGGACGTGTTTTTGGCGGTGGCCGCCTATATGCAGCTGGCCGATGCAGTCGACTGCCCGCTGCACGTCGGCATTACCGAGGCTGGCGGCCTGATCGGCGGTACGGTGAAAAGTTCGATCGGCATCGGCAATCTGCTGTGGGCCGGGATCGGCGACACGATCCGGGTGAGCCTGTCGGCCGAGCCGGAAGAGGAAGTGCGGGTCGGCTATGACATGCTGAAGGCGCTTGGCCTGAGGACGCGCGGCGTCCGGGTGGTCAGCTGCCCGAGCTGCGCGCGGCAGGGCTTTGACGTGATCCGCACGGTGCAGAAGCTGGAGGAACGGCTGCAGCATATCCGCACGCCGCTGTCGCTTTCCGTGCTCGGCTGCGTGGTCAACGGCCCGGGCGAGGCGCGGGAGACCGATATCGGCATCACCGGCGGCGGCAAGGGCAAGCATATGGTCTATCTTTCCGGCGTCACCGACCATCATGTCGCGGATGAAGATATGGTCGATCATATCGTGAAGCTGGTGGAAGCGAAGGCGGCGGAGATCGAGGCTGCGGATGTGGCGCTGGAGGCCGCGGAGTAAATCCTAGTCCGGAATTTTTACATCAAGTGAATAAGGTTGGAACCGTTTGCCCTGAGCCTGTCGAAGGGCCACTCTCGTAAAACGCATGGTCAGTGGTTTGCCGTGAAAGGTGCTTCGACAGACTCAGCACAAACGGGATTACCAAAAGTTCATTCTATGCTAATCGGAAATTCTGCAAAACTTCGGCTGATGGATGATCCAACATGAATTTGACCCGCAAACGCGCCACCGACTTTCACCCTCATATTCTCGAGATATTCGACGGCTATGTGCACGGCGCGATCTCGAAGCGGGAGTTCATCCGGCAGGCCGGGAAATTTGCCGCCGCCGGGGTGACCGGGGCGATGATCCTCGACCAGTTGCAACCGGATTATGCCTGGGCGGCGCAGGTGCCTGCCGACGATCCGGCGATTGTTACAGAGCGGATCAGCTATATGAGTCCCGAAGGCCATGGCAAGATCAACGCGCTGATGGCGAAGCCGGCGGGTGCTGACGGGAAATTGCCGGCGGTACTGGTGATCCACGAGAATCGGGGGCTCAATCCCTATATCGAGGACGTCGCGCGGCGGGTGGCCAAGGCCGGTTATCTGGCGCTGGCCCCCGATGGACTGTCACCGCTTGGCGGCTATCCCGGCAATGACGATGACGGACGGGCGATGCAGGCGAAGCTGGACGGAGCCAAGCTGATGGAGGATTTCTTTGCAGCCTTCGAATTTCTGCGCGACCATGAGGGATCGACCGGCAAGGTCGGCGCGGTCGGTTTCTGCTATGGCGGCGGTGTGTGCAACGCGCTGGCGGTGGCCTATCCCGATCTCGCCGCATCGGTGCCCTATTACGGCCGCCAGCCCGATGCCGCCGAGGTGCCGACGATCGAGGCGCCGCTGATGATCCACCATGCCGGCAATGACGAGCGGATCAACGCCGGCTGGCCCGCCTATGAGGCGGCGCTATCTGAGCATCAGAAAGAATATAGCGTCCACTTCTATCCGGACGTCAACCACGGCTTTCACAATGACACCACGCCGCGCTATGACGAGGAAGCGGCGACGCTGTCCTGGAAGCGGACACTGGCCTTTTTTGAAACCCATCTGCGCGGCTGATCGAATATTGATGCAATTTCTGTTCCTGCTGCTGGCCGCGCTAGGTGCGAGCGCCATTGCGCAACCGGCCCTGGCCGAGCCGCCGGCGGGAAGCGGTCATCCCGAGGCGCGCGCGTTCGAGCAAGGTGCAGATGCGGGGGCGGACGTGGATGCGGCGCTGGTCCGGGCGGCGGAGTCGGACAAGCGGGTCCTGCTCGTCCTGGGCGCCAACTGGTGCCATGACAGCCGCGGACTTGCCGGCTGGTTTGCGCAGCCGCGCTTCGCCACGATGCTCGGACCAAAATATGAGATTGTCTATGTTGATGTCGGGCATCGCGACCGCAATCTGGATATTGCCCGGCGCTTTGGCATCGAGGCGATCAGGGGTACGCCAACCGTGCTGGTGCTCTCGCCGGACGGTGTCTTGCTGAACCGCCAGTCGGCCCCGAAATGGCGCAATGCCGCGAGCCGCGACGAGGACGACATCTTTGCCTATTTCGACCAATTTTCCCCCGAACCCTGATCCGAAGGAATGCAGGTGCCCCGCGCATTGACCTATATGCTGATCCCTGTCGCGGTGATTGCCGTGGCCCTGTTTTTCCTGCCGCTGCGGGTGGCGGTTGGCATGGCGGGGCTGGAGGAATCGGGTTTCTCGGCCCGAACAATCAGCGGGTCGGTCTGGAACGGACGGATCGAGGGCGCGCAGCTCGGGCTTTTTGCCTTGGGCGATCTCGACGCCAGCCTGCAATTGCTGCCGCTACTGACCGGTCGGGTGCTAATGGATCTGGAGCGGCCGCCGCTCGCCGGCGATCGCGGGCTGGTGGCGACGGTCGGCAAGAGCGGCAACGGCCTGCTGGTGCGGGACCTGACCACCATCATGGCGCTGGGCAGCCAGTTGGCCCCGCTGCCGGCCTCCGCGATCGACCTGCAGGACGTCAGCGTCAACTTTGCCGGGGGGCGGTGCCAGTCGGCCAGCGGCCAGGTGCGGATGTCGCTCGATGCCAATATTCCGGGACTGAACCTGCAACAGGGGCTGCTCGGCAAGGCGGAATGCCAGGACGGGGTGTTGGTGCTGCCGCTGCAGAGCGGCTCCGGCATGGAACAGCTGACGCTGAAGCTGCAGGGCAACGGCTTCTATACCGCGCGGCTGTTCCTGTCGGGTAGCGACCGCGCCTGGACCCTGCTATTGCCGACGCTCGGCTTTCGCCCGGTGCCCAGCGGCTATGCGATCAAGATTGCCGGGCAGCTGGGGCAGAGGAAGATACAATGACCAAGGCGACAAAATTCTCGATACTTGATCTTTCCCCGGTGCCACAGGGAAGCGATGTCAGGGCCGCGCTCGACCGCTCCCTGGCGCTGGCCCGGCATGGCGAGGCGCTGGGCTACGAGCGGTTCTGGATGGCCGAGCATCATGGCATGGAGGGCATTGCCAGCGCAGCGACCGCGGTTGCCCTCGGCCATATCGGGCAAGGGACCAAATCGATCCGGATCGGTGCTGGCGGGATCATGCTGCCTAATCATGCGCCGATGGTGATTGCCGAGCAGTTCGGGACACTGGAGGCGCTGTTTCCGGGACGGGTCGATTTGGGGCTGGGCCGCGCGCCGGGGTCGGACCAGCGGACCGCGCAGGCCCTGCGGCGCAACCTGAACAGCGATGCGAATGAATTTCCGCGCGATGTGCTGGAATTGCAGGCGTTTCTCGCCGGCGACGATCGGCTGGGTATCCGGGCGACGCCGGGGCAGGGGACGAATATCCCGCTCTATATTCTCGGCAGCAGCCTGTTCGGCGCGCAGCTGGCGGCGGCACTGGGCTTGCCCTACGCCTTTGCCTCGCATTTCGCGCCGCAGATGCTGGATCAGGCGCTTGATATTTATCGTCGCGATTTCAAGCCGTCGGAGCAGCTGGCCGAGCCCTATGTAATGTGCGGGTTCAACATATTCGCTGCCGACAGCGACGCGGAAGCCGAATATCTCTCCAGCTCGATGCTGCAGAGCTTTGTCGCGCTGCGCTCCGGCAATCCGGGCAAGATGCCGCCACCGGTCGAAGGCTATCGCGAGAGCCTGCCGCCGCAATATCAGTCGATGCTCGAGCAGATCATGCAGGGCAGCGCCGTGGGGGCCCCGAACAAGGTAAAACAGGGGATCGAGCGCTTTGTCGAGCGTACCGGTGCTGACGAGCTAATCATTTCCGGTTCGATTTTCGATCAGGCCGCACGCGAGAAAAGCTATGCAATTGCAGCGGAGATTCGCGATATGGTTAGCGCCTAGGGCCAATTTCGGGCCACAGAAGCCTTGATTTTACCCCCCGGTCTGCGCATGACTCGGGTCAATCCGAATATCAAAAAAAGGTGCCCTTATGGCAGACAATAAAGTGCAGCGTTCCGGTAGGGACTCGGCGCTTCGCGAGTTTCTGAGAAGCGAAGCAGCGGGCGGCATATTGCTGATGGCCGCGGCAGCCGTGGCAATGGTGGTGGCGAACAGCCCGCTATACGAACTATATCATCATGTCCTGCACGAACTGAAGGGCCCAACCCTGTCTGCCAAGCTGGGGCCGATGACGCCGCACTTGTGGATCAATGACGGGCTGATGGCAATATTCTTCCTGCTGGTCGGGCTGGAAATCAAGCGCGAATTTGTCGACGGACGGCTCAACACCTGGGATCGACGGCGTCTGCCCGTGGTCGCTGCCGCAGCCGGGATGGTGGTTCCGGCGCTGGTCTATCTGTTTATCGTCAAGGATGTACCCCTGCTCTACAATGGCTGGGCGATTCCTGCGGCAACCGATATCGCCTTCGCAATCGGCGTACTCGCGCTGCTTGGCCCGAGGGCACCGACATCCCTCAAGCTGTTTCTGGTGACCGTCGCGATTGTCGACGACATGGGCGCAGTGGCGATTATCGCGCTGGTCTATACGGCGGAAATCAACGGTGCCGCGCTGCTCGCCAGCGCCGCGATACTGGCGATCATGTACACGATGAACCGCAATGGCGTGCACAAGCTCTGGCCCTATCTGATCGGTGCGGGCCTGCTCTGGTATGCGGTGCTGATGTCCGGGGTCCATGCCACCATTGCCGGAGTGCTGGCAGCCATGACCATCCCGATCATCATCACGCCGACATCGCCGGATGCGAAAAATTCGCCGCTGCACCGGCTCGAACATGCAATAGCGCCGTGGAGCGCCTTTCTGATCGTGCCGGTATTCGGCTTTGCCAATGCCGGCGTGTCGCTCTCCGGCCTCGGCATGGAACAGATTTTCGCACCCCTGCCGCTGGGCATTGCGGCTGGCCTGTTCTTCGGCAAACAGGTCGGTATTTTCGCGGCAGTCTGGATTGCCGTCAAAACCGGTTTTGCCGGGCGGCTCGGCGGTGCCAGCTGGCTGCAGGTCTATGGCGTTGCAATGCTCTGCGGCATCGGTTTCACGATGAGCCTGTTTATCGGTGCGCTGGCTTTTCCGGGCCAGGAACTGCTGATCGAAGAGGCCAAGATCGGCGTGCTTGGCGGATCGCTGCTGTCGGCCGTTGTCGGCTATTGCGTCTTGCGCTTCGCACCGCAGGACACACATTTGAAATCGCTTAACAAGGCAGAGGCCGAGCATTTGCTTCACGCTTTGCCGGATGGCGAATCGAATAAACTGAAAGATGCCGGGTGAAGCGCGCCGGATTGATTGCTGCGACCTGCCTGGTCCTGTCTGCCTGTGCATCGTTCGGTCATCCGGTGGCGACATCGCCGGTCACCAATCCGGCTGTATCGAAAGCATCGAATGAGCTTAGCTCGATCGCGACCGATTATGTGAAGCTGACGCTCGCGCTGGGCGAGCAGGAAGCCGGCTATGTCGATGCCTATTATGGGCCCGCCGAATGGGCGGCCGCCGCGAAGTCCGATCCGCGCGACATGCGGGAACTGGGCAATGCGATTGTTGGCCTGATGCAGCGGCTCGACGCGCTGCCGACCAGCGACGATTCCTTGGTCGAGGCGCGCAAGCGCTTTCTCTCGGCGCAGCTTGAGGCGGCCGTCACCCGCCATGCGATGATGCAGGGCGAGATATTTCCCTTTGCGCAGGAGGCGCAGGGCCTGTTCGGGGTGACGCCGGAACTGAAGCCGCTTGAGCAATTTGATCCGGTGCTGGCGGAAATCGAAAACCTGGTGCCGGGCGACGGACCGCTCAGCGCACGGGTGGCGGCGTTCGAGACAAATTTTGTCATCCCCAGGGACCGGCTTCAGATCGTGTTCGACACCGCGATTGCCGAGTGCAAGGCGCGGACCGAGAGATATTTCGACCTGCCCGAGGGCGAGAATTTCAAAATGGAATTCGTCACCGGCAAGAGCTGGAGCGGCTATAATTATTATCAGGGTGATTATCAGAGCCTGATCCAGATCAACACCGACCTGCCGATCTTCATCGACCGGGCCGTCGATCTTGGCTGCCACGAAGGCTATCCGGGGCACCATGTCTATAATATGCTGCTTGAGCAGAAACTAACCAAAGGCCGCGACTGGCAGGAATTTTCTGTCTATCCTCTGTACAGTCCGCAAAGCCTGATCGCCGAGGGGTCGGCCAATTACGGCATCGAACTGGCCTTTGGTGGCGAAGAGCGGCTCGAATATGAACGCGACATACTCTACCCGCTGGCCGGACTCGATCCCGATACGGCGGCGGCCTACTGGGCGCTGCAGATCGCCAAGCAGGCGCTGAGCGGCGCACGTATGACGATTGCCCAGCGCTATCTTGACGGAGAGATCCCGCGCGATGAGGCGATTGCGCTAAACCAGAAATACCAGCTGGTGACCCGCGAACGGGCGGAGCAGATGACCGATTTCAACGAACAATATCGCAGTTATGTGATCAACTATGGTCTCGGTCTGGAAATGGTTCGCGACTGGGTCGAGGCACAGGGCGATGCGCCGGTCTGGCGCTGGAAGGCGATGGAGCGGTTGCTGAGCGAGCCGCTGTTGCCCGGTGACCTGACGAGCGATTTGGCGGAGTGAGTTGAGAAGTGCATTGGCTCCCGTTGAAGGAATAAGCCACGCGCGCAATGACGAACATCGGCCTGATATCGCCCTCAAGAGAGAAGGGAAACGGTCAAATTTTCGCCCCATATTAACTTCTCGCTAACCAATTTCGTTCACTCCTGTTCCTGAAACATGCACCGCGTCTGCCAGGGGCGCACCGTGGACAGGGGCCAGACTGAATGACAACGCCAAGCAACGCCGCCGAAGCCGCCGTAGATGTCGCGATTATCGGGGCCGGACCAGCAGGCCTGACCGCTGCCTATCTGCTCTCGAAAAAGGGCTATAAGGTCACGGTGATCGAGAAGGACCCGAAATATGTCGGCGGGATCAGCCGGACGGTGGAGCATGAGGGTTTCCGCTTCGATATTGGCGGGCATCGCTTTTTTTCGAAGAGTCAGGAAGTGGTCGACCTGTGGAACGAGATTCTTCCGGATGATTTCATCCAGCGACCGCGAATGAGCCGGATTTATTATGAGGGCAAATTCTACAGCTATCCGCTGCGTGCCTTCGAAGCGTTGTGGAATCTGGGAATCTGGCGCTCGACCCTGTGCATGCTGAGCTATGGTAAGGCGAAGCTCTTTCCCAACAGGAATGTGAAAAGTTTCGAGGACTGGACGGTCAACCAGTTCGGCTACAAGCTCTATTCGATCTTCTTCAAGACCTATACCGAGAAGGTCTGGGGCATGCCGTGCAACGAGATGTCAGCCGACTGGGCGGCGCAGCGGATCAAGGGCCTGTCGCTGTGGAATGCGGTGACCGATGGTCTGAAACGCTCGCTCGGCCTCAACCGGAAACCCAATGATGGGCAGGAAGTGAAAACCTTGCTCGAAACCTTCCGCTATCCCCGCCTCGGCCCAGGCATGATGTGGGATGCAGCCAAACGCCACGTCGAAGCCAGGGGCAATCGGGTGCTGATGGGTCACAGCCTGAAACAGCTGGCGCAGGATGCCAACGGCAACTGGCGGATGAGCGCAACTGGCGCGGAGGGCGAAACCGTCATCACCGCCAGGCATGTGATTTCCAGCGCGCCGATGCGCGAACTGGCCACACGTATCCATCCGCTGCCGAAATCGATGCCGGAAGCGCAGGACCTGAATTATCGCGATTTCCTGACCGTAGCGATCATGGTCAAGTCGAATGATCTGTTCCCGGACAACTGGATCTATATCCATGATGATCGCGTGCAGGTCGGCCGGGTGCAGAATTTCCGCAGTTGGTCGCCGGAAATGGTGCCGGACGAGAATATCGCCTGTGTTGGTCTGGAATATTTCTGTTTTGAAAATGACGGCCTGTGGTCCTCGTCCGACGAACAGCTGGTCGAGCTGGCGAAAAAGGAAATGGCGATCCTTGGCCTGTGCAATCCGGAAGATGTAGTCGGCGGGGCGGTTGTCCGTCAGGAAAAGGCCTATCCGGTCTATGATGACAGCTATGAACAGAATGTCGCCGCGATGCGCGATGATCTGGAAAGCCGTTTCCCGACGCTGCACATGGTCGGCCGCAATGGTATGCACCGCTACAACAACCAGGATCATGCGATGATGACGGCGATGCTGACGGTGGAGAATATCGAAGCCGGCACGCGCAAGTGGAATGTCTGGAACGTCAACGAGGATGCGGAATATCACGAAGCGGGCGACGAAGGTGCGCAGCAGGTGATCGCGGAGGCAGTTAGCGAGGACCGGGCGGCGGCGCTGGAAAGCATGCGCGATGTTCCAACACGGATCGAGGAAAAGCCGCAGGACAAGTCCCGGAAGGCGGCGTAATGACCGTGCGAAGCCCTGGTCTGGCCTGTTCGCCCGCGCAGGCGGGAGTCCATCTCCCGCTCCTTTTTCCAAACGCACGCGCAGGAGATGGACCCCTGCCTGCGCAGGGGTACTAGTCTATGGAACGCAGTGGCGCAGAGCGACGGTCGACCATTGGCGGCCTGGTAGGAAACCTGCCCCCTCGGTTCGCGGTGCTCAACCGTTTTTCGCTGACCCGCTATCTGCTGGCGAGCGTCGTCAGCCTGGCCTTTGACGTGGCCTTGTTCATGGTGCTGGTCGCGTTTCTGGTTGACCCGGGATGGGCATCGGCCGCCGGCTACAGCGCCGGGATCGTCGTCCACTGGCTGATTTCCTCCAGCTTCGTATTCCCCGGCAAGACGCGCGCCGGTGCGGCGCTGCAATTGCAGCGGCTCGGGTTCATCGGCACTGCCGTGCTCGGTCTCGGGATCACGGTCAGCATTGTCAGCGGGCTGACCAGCGCTGGTGTCCTGCCGGTGATGGCCAAGGCCGCGGCCGTTGGCGTAAGTTTCTTCGCCGTCTATCTGACCCGCAAATATGGTGTTTTCCGGTGAGCTACATGGACCGAGCGATAGAAGCGCCCGCCCATGGGCATCGCTTCAGTCCTGACTTCAGGAAATTCCTGAACTGGGCATTGGTCTGGATCGTCCTCGCCAATATTCCGTTCACGGCGATGTGGATAGTTGGCGCGCCGCCGCGCGCGATTCCGATCGCGCTGGCCGGGCTGGTCGGCCTGATCGTCAAACGCTTGCCGCGCGCCGTTCAGTGGTTCGCCTTTGCCGGAGTGATGATCTACTCGCTGCTGTCTTTCGTGTCGGGGCTGTTCAGCCTGACGCTGGACTCGCTGCTCTACTCAATGCAGTTCTTCGCCGAGATCAAGCCGGGCAACTCGATCGAATATATTGTCGCAGCGGTGGTCATTGCCGGCATCCTGGCTGGCAGCTGGTTTCTCCTGAAGCGCGACACGAATTTTTCCCGGCCCCTGCACATCCTGCTCGGCGGCGCGCTGATCTTCGGGCTGGTTGGCGCGGATGCAGCGGTTGGCGAAGGGATGCGCGGCCATTATTTCCGGCCGGCATCGGCTGGTGCGCCGTTTGAATCGGCGGTCAGCCAGTCCGGCTTTACCGCACGCGCCGACGGTCAGCGGCACCTGGTGCTGATCATGGTGGAGTCGCTGGGCGTTCCGAAGGACAATCGGGCGATGGCGGACAAGCTGTTCGCCTATTATGAGGATAGCGCGGTCAGGCAGCGTTACGAGGTCAGCCAGGGCACGAGCCTCTATTACAACAGCACCACATCGGGCGAGATCCGCGAACTGTGCGGTCGCTGGGGAGATTATTATGAATTGCTCGAAAGCGATGATCCAGCGACATTGAACTGCCTTCCGGCCCAGTTGGCCAGAAAAGGCTATGCGACGCAGGCGATGCACAGTTTCAAGGGTCCGTTCTTCAAGCGGGAAAGCTGGTATCCCCGGATCGGATTCGGGAAGAGCGAGTTTGCGGCGGATCTCGAAAAGCGCGGCGCGGAATGGTGCGGCGGGGTGTTCGCCGGAGCGTGCGACCGGCAGGTGCCGAAGATGCTGGCCGAAAATCTGAAGCGGGCGA
>Ga0209346_1000882_pt1 | contig 20658 bp, 18 predicted proteins | sample AutmiccommunBRH9_FD_187381 | JGI IMG/M metagenome (GOLD analysis project Ga0209346, IMG submission 187381) | Deep subsurface microbial communities from Mt. Terri, Switzerland - Autotrophic microbial communities BRH/9 (SPAdes) (version 2) | ecosystem: Environmental > Aquatic > Deep subsurface >...
TGTGGAGGCCCGACCCGGAATCGAACCGGGGTGCGCGGATTTGCAATCCGCTGCGTCACCACTCCGCCATCGGGCCGGAGAGAGGGCGCGAATTGCTTCGCTTTGCCGCGAAAGTCAACCCAAAGTTACGCCCCCGGAGTGGATGGTTGCATATAGGACAGCAACGATTGTCGCGCAAAAGACGCAGTCTGCGCAAATTCGCCGGAATCCATCTTGGCGCAAAGCACAAGCCAAGCTAGAAGCGACAAAATCTCCGCCATAGTGTATTGTATTCCTAATACAGAAGTGGCATGGACGACGAAATATTCATTGCGAGGATTGACGCTTGGGCCAGGAAAATTTCGAACAGATGCGCAAAGCAATGGTGGTTAGCCAACTGCGCACAACCGAGGTGAGCGACCCCCATCTGATCGCAGCAATGGGCCATGTCCCGCGCGAAAATTTTGTGCCCGCCGCGCGCCGCAGCTTTGCCTATGCTGATCGCGGCGTGCAGATCGACGAGGGGCGGGCCCTGAATCCGCCATTAACCACCGGACGGTTGCTGAACATGGCGCGCGTCACAAAGGCCGACAATGTGCTGCTTATTGGTGCGGCTACGGGTTACACCGCAGCGGTGCTGGCGCAGTTAGCCGGAACCGTCACAGCGGTCGAGGAAAATAGCAAGCTGGCAGCCATGGCGGAAAAGAATCTGGCGGCTTGCGCCAACGTCAAGGTCGAAACGGGCAGACTCACCGACGGATGGAGCCCGTCAGCACCTTATTCCCTGATCGTTGTCGATGGTCTGGTGGAACAAATTCCGCGCTCTCTTGCCGACCAACTGACCCCGGACGGAAGGATAGTGACCGCAATGCTGCATGACGGCGTGCCGCGGCTCGCCTTCGGACGGGCAGCCGGCGGTCATGTTGGTTTTCAATATTTCGCCGATGGCGGGGGCTGGCCCCTGCCCGGATTTGAAATTGCAAAAAGCTTCACATTCTAGGACGTTCGGGAGAATATTGAAATGACCAGACGTCCCCTTTTCTTTGGAGCGGCCCTAGTTGCGCTGCTGTCCGCGCCAGTGCAGGCCGACACGTTGCGCGATGCCCTGATCGCGGCCTACCAGGACAATCCGACGCTGTCCGGCCAGCGCGCCGCCCAGCGCGCGATCGATGAAAATGTACCCATTGCCAAGGCCGATGGCCGCCCGAGTGCAACCAGCGATTTCGGCTTTCAGGAAAATTTCCTGCGCAGCGCCAACAGTTTCACCGCTCCATTGCGCCAGTCGACGGCCGGCGGATCAATTGACGTTCCAATCTATTCCGGCGGTGCCGTAAAAAACGCTGTCCGGGCGGCCCGTACCCGCGTGGAGGCTGGTCAATATGACCTGCGTGCAACCGAGGCGAGCGTCTTCAGTAACGTTGTCGCCACCTATATGGACGTGATCCGCGATTCGGCAGTGGTCCAGCTGAGCCGGGCCAATGTCGGGGTACTCTCGGTCAATCTGGATGCCACCAGCGACCGGTTCGAAATCGGCGATCTGACGCGTACCGACGTCGCCCAATCCGAATCCAGGCTGGAAATCGCCAGGAGCGATCTCGAAACCGCCCGAGCCAACCTGATTCGCAGCAAGGAAATTTATATCGCCCTGGTTGGTCGCGAACCCGGCGATCTGGAACCCCCGCCGCCCTTGCCGAACATGCCGGAAACGCCTGATGAGGCCGTGGATATCGCGCTAACCGACAATCCGGATCTGCTCGCGGCCAAGGAACGCAGCGACGCCGCAGAATTTGATATCAAGACCGCTCGGTCCGCCAACATGCCGCGCGTCTCGACCTTCGCCCAGGGACGATATGTAAACTTCCATGGCACGCTCGGTGGAAATATTCCGGGCACAACTTTTGTCCAGGAGCAGTCCACGGCGGAAATCGGGATCCGGGCAACCATGCCGATCTATCAGGGCGGCCGACCCGCGGCGCAAATCCGGCAGGCCCAGGCGCGGTCCGGACAGGCCTATGAACAACAGATCGCAATCGAACGTGACGTGATTGCACAGACCCGTGCGGCTTATTCCAGCTGGCGGGCATCGGAGCGGGTGATCCAGTCGTCCGAGCGGGCTGTTGCAGCGGCAAGCCTGTCTCTGGAAGGCGTGCGTGCGGAAAATTCCGTCGGCAACCGCACCATCCTCGACATATTGAACGCCGAGCAGGAATTGCTCAACGCACAGGTGCAGCTGGTGACGGCCCGCCGGAACAGTTATGTCGCTGGCTTTTCGCTGCTTGCGGCAATGGGTCGAGCGGAGGCGCGCGATCTTGGCCTTGAGGGCGGACCGCTATACGATCCCGACATCAATTACGAGCGGGTCGACGACATGTTCTACGACTATCAGAGTGATCCCAATCCCCAGCCGCAGGCGACCAGGACCGTTGACACACAGGCGCAAAAAGCGGACATAGAGGAATTGCCGGACATGCAATCGCGTCGATAGGCACGCTCGCGCTGATCAAGCCCGGCAACGGGGCATAGCTTAGGGGTTTCGCAGATGGCCGAACAGAACCGGGAATCATCGATGGAGGAAATTCTCTCTTCGATCAAACGCATCATAGCCGAAGACAAGGCGATCGATGAAGACGGGCCGGTGAATCGCCGCAAGACTCCGCCCAAGCCCTCGCTGCAGGCGGTTCCCGATATCAGGCCGGCCGACAGCAATGACGAAATACTCGAGCTGACCGACGAACTGGCGGATTATCAAAACTCGTCCGCGCGCGGCGTGTTTGGCGATCGCCGCAAGGAAGAGCGACTGATCGATGACAGCAAGCTGGACAGCATGCGCCAGTCGCTCTCGGCGCTGGTCGAAAAGGAAGCTATTGAACGACGGCTCCCGGCGCAGCCCGCGGGCGGAACGTCGCTGGAAGACCTGACCCGCGAACTGATGCGGCCGATGATCAAGCAATGGCTGGATACGAATTTGCCGGATCTTGTCGAGGAACTGGTCGCGCGGGAAATCCACCGCCTGAGCGAGAAATAGCGGCGCCGCCCTAATCACATTTGCCTTGTCCGACAGCCGTGCTAAACCACCGCCCATGACAAAATCATACCAAGCATTCACCACGGCCCTGCTTCTGGCAGGCACGGTCCTGTCCCCCACATATGCCTCTGCCCGGCCGATGACCGCCGAGGATCTCGCGACGCTGAAACGCATGGGGTCGGTCGCGGTTTCTCCGGACGAGAAATGGGCGGCGTTCGAGGTCACGGAAACCGATCCGGAAAGCTACGCGCGATCCACCGCACTCTATCTGCTGGCCTTGGACAAGCCGCAGGCAGCGCCCCTCCGCATCGTCGACACGGCGGAAAAAAGCGAGCACAGCCCGGCCTTTGCAGCAGACGGAAGTCTCTATTATCTCAGCGATGCCAGCGGGTCGGAAGAGCTTTGGCATGCGGAAATCTTGTCGGGTGGCAAGACCGGGGCGCCGGTCCAGGCAAGCGATGTGAAAGCCGATATTGCCGGCTTCAAGCTCTCTCCGGACGGCGGAAAAATCGCTCTTTGGGGTGACATTGCCCGCGACTGCCCGACCTTTGGTTGCGATTCCGACGGCAACCGGGCGGAGCCCGGCCCCGGAACCGGGCGCGAATATGACGAACTTTTCGTACGCCACTGGTCGAGCTGGGAGACGCCGGGCAGTTACAGCCGGATTTTTGCCTTTGATCTTAAAGAAGGAAAAATCTCCGGCGATGGCACCGCGCTGGACGGCGAGTTGGTCGGCGACAGCCCGTCCAAGCCCTTTGGCGGCGGCGAGGAAATCGCCTGGGTGCCAGGTGAGGATGGCCTGGTCTTCGCGCTGCGAAAGGCCGATCGCAAGGAACCGGCCTCGACCAATCTCGATCTTTACGGGGCCAAGGCGGACGGCAGTGAAACGGTCAATTATACGGAAAGCAACGAAGCAACCGACACGCTTCCCGCCTTTTCCTCGGACGGCGAATGGCTGGCCTGGGCAGCGATGGAGCGGCCGGGCTATGAAGCCGATCGTCTGGTCGTGAAATTGCGCAGGAAGGGCAGCGGCGAAGACGACGCCATTGCCCTGACCGGGGACTGGGACCGTTCGGTCGGTTCCATCGTCTGGACGCCCGACGACAAGAGCCTGGTCGTGACCGCGCAGGAGGTCCTCGATCATCCTGCCTTCTCGGTGGATGTAGCGACTGGCAAGGTGACGCGGCTGACCGGGGAAGGCAATATCGGCACCACCATCCCGCTGCAGGACGGCTCGCTGGTCTACACAATGAACAGCATCCAGCTGCCGACCGATCTCTATCGCCGCGCGCCGGACGGAACCGTCACGCAGCTGACCAACCTCAATGGCCGCGAACTGGCCGCGATCGACAAGGTCGATGTCCAACGCTTCCAATTTGCCGGCGCGGGCGGCGACCGGGTCTGGGGCCAGATCATCAAACCGGCGGATGCGACCGGCAAGCTGCCGATGGCATTTCTGGTCCACGGCGGACCGCAGGGCAGTTTCGGCAACAGCTGGTCCACCCGCTGGAATCCCAAGGTGATGGCAGCGCAGGGCTATGCCGTCGTGACCGTCGATTTTCACGGCTCAACCGGCTACGGTCAGGCATTCACCGACAGCATCAATCAGGACTGGGGCGGCAAGCCGCTGGAAGACCTGAAGCTTGGTTATGACGCGGCGCTGAAAGTCGATGCGCAAATCGACGGGGAGCGGAGCTGCGCGCTGGGCGGATCCTATGGCGGCTATATGATGAACTGGATTGCCGGCAACTGGCCCGACCGGTTCGACTGCCTGGTCAATCATGCCGGTGTCTTCGATCTGCGGGCGATGGCCCTCAGCACCGAAGAGCTGTGGTTCGACCAATGGGATCATGGTGGTCCCTGGTGGTCGCGGCCGCATCCGGAAAAATGGAATCCGGTGAACCATATCGGCAAATGGAAAACGCCAACGCTGTTCATCCACGGCGAAAAGGATTTCCGCATCCCCTATACGCAGAGCCTTATGCCGTTCACGGTTACCCAGGAAATGAACATTCCGTCCAAATTGCTTATCTTCCCGGATGAAAATCACTGGGTGCTCAAAGGCAAGAACAGCATCCAATGGTACCGCACGGTGTTTGACTGGATGGATAATTGGACCGCAGTTGACGGCGAGCAGGAGGCCGAAGCCGAATGAGCTATTTCCCGACGGAAGAGCGCGACGGCACGATCATCATCACGCTGACCAACGGCGAACGCAATACGCTCAATCCCGATCTGCTGGAAGAAGGCGCTGCAGCGCTGCAACCGCTGGCAAAGGATCCGCCCAAAGCGGGCATCGTACTGACCGGGGCCGGCGAGCATTTTACCTGCGGGATGGACACCAAGGTCGCTGCGTCGCTGGACGAGGCGGGCCAGAAGCGAGCGATTGCCGCAATCAATGAATTTGCAGCGGCGCTGCACCGCCTGCCCTGCGCGGTCGTCGCGGCGGTCAATGGCAATGCGATCGGCGCGGGCGGGATCATGATGCTGGCCTGCGACTGGGTACTGGCGGCGCAGGGCGACTACAAGATCGGCCTGCCCGAGGCGAAGGCCGGTCTGCCCTTCCCGGCGGTGCCGCAAGCGATTCTGGATCACTGGCTGGACCCGGTCTGGCGGCGGCGACTGGCGCTGTCCTCGCATCTGCTCAACCCGGCGGAGGCGCTGACCGCCGGGCTGGCGGACGAACTGTGCATGGCCGACAAGCTGCTCGACGAAGCGGTGCTACGGGTGCAGGCGCTAAACGCGCAACCGGGGTTCCGGGCCTGCAAGCGGCAGCTGCGGGTCAAGGCCAATGCCGAGATTGATGCGATATTAGCCCACTAAGCCATCGTCATTGCGAGGAGCGAAGTGACAAAGCAATCCAGAGCCGTTGTCAGCGACGCTCTGGATTGCTTCGCTACGCTCGCAATGACGATTAGGGTGTTGTTTCCCGCGAAAACCAATGCCAAAGGCTGCGGATGACCTTAGATAAAAATTTCGATCCCGCCGCCATCGAAGCGCGCTGGTATGAGCATTGGGAAAGCAAGGGACTGTTCCGTCCCGAACGCGGCGACCGCGAACCCTTCACCATCGTCAACCCGCCGCCCAATGTGACCGGAAGCCTGCATATCGGCCATGCGCTGGACAACACGCTGCAGGACATCATCATCCGGCACGAAAGGCTGAAGGGCAAGGATGCCTTGTGGGTCGTCGGCATGGACCATGCCGGGATCGCCACCCAGATGGTGGTTGAGCGGCAGCTGAACGAGCGGCAGCAGAAGCGCACCGATTTCACCCGCGAGGAATTTGTCGCAAAAGTCTGGGAGTGGAAAGAGGAAAGCGGCGGGACGATCACCCGGCAGCTGCGCCGTCTCGGCTGTTCGATGGACTGGTCGAACGAGCGCTTCACCATGGACGACGGCATGAACGAAGCCGTGCTCAAGGTCTTTGTCGATCTCTACAATGAAGGCCTGATCTATCGCGACAAACGCTTGGTCAACTGGGATCCGGCTCTGAAAACCGCGATTTCCGATCTCGAGGTCGAGACGGTCGATGTGAAGGGCCATTTCTGGCATTTCAAATATCCGCTGGCCGACGGCGTCACGCTGGCTGACGGACGGGATTATATTGCGGTGGCGACCACCCGGCCGGAAACGATGCTGGCCGATATGGCGGTAGCTGTCCATCCTTCGGACGAGCGTTACAAGAGCGTGATTGGCAAGGAAATTGAACAGCCGATCACCGGACGCCGGTTCAAGATCGTCGCCGACGAACATGCCGATCCCGAGCTGGGCTCCGGCGCGGTGAAGATCACGCCCGGCCATGATTTCAACGATTTCGAGGTCGGCAAGCGCGCCGGTTTTACCGCTGGCGAAATGCTAAACATGCTCGATGGTGAAGCCAATGTCTGCCAGACCAGTGACGGGCTGGTACCGGATGAATATATCGGGCTGCACCGGTTCAAGAGGGATGGCGTGGCCGGTGCCCGCGAGCTGGTGGTGCAGCGGCTGAAGGAACAGGGTTATCTGATTCCGCATGTCGTCAAATCCAAGGAGGGCGAAGAGACCGAACTGGATGCGGAACCCCGCACCATCGCGACGCCGTTCGGCGACCGCGGCGGCGTGGTGATCGAGCCGTGGCTGACCGACCAATGGTATGTGGATGCGGAGACGTTGGCCCAGCCGGCGATCGAGGCGGTGAAGTCGGGTGCGATCGAGATTGTCCCGAAAAGCTGGGAAAAGACCTGGTTCAACTGGATGGAGAATATCCAGCCCTGGTGTGTTTCGCGGCAGCTTTGGTGGGGGCACCGGATACCGGCGTGGTATGGCATTAGCAAAGAACATATGCGTTCAGCAGAGGGCCGTGTTGGAACCATATCTGAAGTCAAAGATACCATCGCAGCCCAGCGAGCGTTTGTGGGAATGACAGAAGAGGAAGCCATTTCTCAAGCTTGTGACTATTACGGCCCAGAATTTGATATTTACATTGGTGAAATACCTATTTCAAATATTGGCAGTAGACGCCAAGCTATCGCGCTTCGCAGAGATGAAGACGTCCTCGACACCTGGTTCTCCTCCGCGCTCTGGCCCTTCGCGACGCTTGGCTGGCCCCAGGATCTGGTGGAAAATCCTCCCCGGGACGGGGAGGTGGCAGACGCCGAAGCCTTGGCGAAGGTGGCTGACGGAGGGGGGGCGCCCCAAGCGCAGCGCCCAGCGGATACCCCCCTCCACCATCCTGCGGATGGTCCCCCTCCCCGTGCCGGGGAGGATTTCGTGGAAGAGGCCGTTAGTGGTGAGCCTGTCGAACCACGCCTCTCCGACGGGATGCGCCGTTCACCTGCGGTGGCCTCCGGCTCGACAAGCTCAGGGCTAACGGCAAAACCCAAACCCGGCTCCGATCTCGAACGCCATTATCCCAATGACCTGCTGATCTCCGGCTTTGACATCCTGTTCTTCTGGGATGCGCGGATGGCGATGCAGGGGATTCAGTTTATGAAGGAGGTGCCGTGGAAACGGCTCTATCTGCACGGGCTGGTGCGCGCCGAGGATGGCTCCAAGATGTCCAAGTCCAAGGGAAATGTCGTCGATCCGCTCGGCCTGATCGACCAATATGGTGCCGACGCATTGCGTTTCTTCATGGCGGCGATGGAAAGCCAGGGCCGCGACATCAAGATGGATGACAGGCGCGTCGAAGGCTATCGCAATTTCGCGACCAAGTTGTGGAATGCCTCGCGTTTCTGCGAAGCAAACGGCATCGGGGCGAGCAAGACGCTCGCCGCGCCGGAAGCGACCCTGCCCGTCAACCGCTGGATCATCAGTGAAGTTGTGGAGACGCAACAGGCGCTCGACAAGGCGCTGGCCGATCTGAGGTTCGATGCCGCGGCGAACACGATCTATCATTTCACCTGGGACCGGTTCTGCGACTGGTATCTGGAGCTGATCAAGCCGGTGTTGTCGCAAGATGCCGTTCGTCCTGAGCCTATCGAAGGGCAGGAGAGCAGCGGCAATCGTACTTCGATAAGCTCAGCACGAACGGAGATGGACGAAACCCGCACGGTCGCCGGCTGGGTGCTCGACCAGATCATCGTCATGCTCCACCCGTTCATGCCCTTCATCACCGAAGAATTGTGGCATGCGATGGCTATCGAAAATGGAGAGCGCAATTATGATCTGATTGTCGCCAAATGGCCGGAACCGCAAGCGGAAGTCGATGCAGCAGCAAAAGCGGAAATCGACTGGCTGATCAAATTGATTTCCGAAGTGCGTTCAACCAAAGTCGAGCTCAATATTGCTCCCGGTACCAAGATGACGGCGCATGTGCGTGATGGCGATGATGCACTGCAAGCCAAGGTTGCGCGCCAGAATGCCGCGCTCGACCGAGTGGGGCGACTGGAAGCCATTTCGTTCGACGCGGCCCCCGACGGACCATCCGCGCAGATTGTGGTCGACGGCGCGACTTATGTGCTGCCATTGGCTGGCGCGATCGACATTGATGCGGAAAAAGGCCGGCTGAACAAGGCGCTGGAAGCCGCGCAGAAAGAAGCCAAATCGCTGTCAGGTCGCCTCGGCAACGCCAATTTTGTCGAGAAAGCCAAGCCGGAAGCGGTGGAAAAGGCCCGCGCCGATCTGGCCGACAAGGAAGCAGAAGCCGGGCGGCTGCAGGCGGCTATCGATCGGCTGGGGTGACGGGTGCTCTCGCGCTAGCAGGAGCCCATCCCGCACAGGCCCGAACCAGGAAATATCGGGAGCGCAGAGCAACCCGCTTCTCCTAGCTATCGTCGCCGCGGCGCATTTTCTCCGCGCCAGAGCGCATCTTTGCGGCACCTTCCCGCATTTTTCCTGCGCCGCGCCGCATCTTGGGAACGCTTTCCAGCAATTGCTGCGCCGTAACATTCCTGCCACCACGCTCATTCTGGCGAGCCGCCTCGCGTTCGCGAAATTCCGGATCTCGCTCGAGCCTGTCGGCATAGGCCTCCATCTTGTCGGCCCCGCGCAGCATCCCTTCGACACCCTTTTCCATGCCGACAGCACCTTCGGCCATGCTGGCCTTCACCTGTGCCCTGATATCCCTGGCAAGAGCTTCGCTCCATTGCTTATGATGTCCATGCTTCACATCATGGGCATGGCTTGCCGTTGCCGGCCATAGCGACGCGGCCGCCAGAGCCAATCCTGCAAATAGCGGTAAATAGCGCTTATCAACCATCAGATTCTCCATCAGTCCGCCGCGCCCGATGCGCAGCCTAATGACTACAAATGTAATCGTAGGTCGAAAATTTGGGTAGCGGCGATCGATCAACCGCCGAGGAAAATGGACAAACGGTCAAATCGGCAATTACCGGCCCTGGGCGCGCCAGCGCTTGATCACCCGCTGGACGATTTCTTCCTCGCCCCCCTGTTCGCGCCACAGATCCGAGAAGATCGGATCTTCCGACGCCGGACGGCGTTCTTCGGCCAGCGTATCGAGAGAAACGCGGATCGGAATGGCCACACCTTCGCCGCAGCAGATCACCTCGCGGTTGCGCAAGGCGGGAATGGAATCGAGAAATCCGCGCGCGCCTTCCGGCATGGCCGCTTTCACGAACGCCTGATCCCGGTCATTGTTGAGCCGCATCGACAGAATGGTGCCGCATTGCGAGAGCACGCCCTCGGCAAGATCCGATGGTCGCTGGGTGATCAGCCCTAGGGAAACGCCATATTTTCGGCCTTCCTTGGCAATCCGGCTGAGAATGTCGCGGACCGCGCTTTCTTCGGCAACGTCGTCATTGGGAATATAACGGTGCGCTTCCTCGCAGACCAGCAGCATTGGCCGCTGCGGTTCGTTGCGCGCCCAGATCGCATAGTCGAAAACCAGCCGGCTGAGCACGGAAACAACGGTCGGCGTGATTTCGGACGGCATCGCCGATACGTCGATGATCGAAATCGGCTTGCCCTCGGACGGCAGCCGGAAAATCTTGGTCAGAAAATTCGCCATCGTGTCGCCGACCAGCATGCCGGAGAACATGAAGCTGTAGCGCGGATCGGCCTTGATTTCGTCAATCTTGCTTTTCAGTCGCTGATAGGGGGCGCTGTTGGTGGCTTTGTCCAGCTTGCCCATTTCATTCTGCAGGATCGTTGTCAAATCGGACAGCAGATAGGGTACGGGCGAATCGACGGTCAGTTTTGCAACGCCCGCGGAAGCCTGGCTTTTGGCTTTCGCCGCCAGCAGACATTTGGCCAGAATGTCGCAGTCCATCTGCTTGGCATCGCCGCGGGACTGGACAAATACTTCGCAATGTTCACGAAAGTTCATCAGCCAATAGGGCAGGTTCAGGTTATTCACATCGAACACCTTGCCATTGTGCTTGAACGCCGCCCCATATTCCCCGTGCGGATCAATCATGATGATATGACCCTGCGGGGCGAGATCGCAGATCTTGTGCAGAATGAGCGCGGCCGCGGTCGACTTGCCGGTGCCGGTGGAACCCAGGAGCGCGAAATGCTTGCCAAGCAAGGCATCGACATAGAGGGCACCGCGGATATCGTTGGTCGGATAGACCGTGCCAACTTCGACATTGGGCCGCCCATCAGACGCATAGACCTGCTTGAGATCGGCGGTGGTCACGGCATAAACTATCGATGCGGGGGTCGGATAGCGAGTCACGCCGCGACGAAAATTGTAAATCTGTCCGGTCAGCTGCTCCTCGTCACCCTCGCCAAGGAAATCGATCTCCGCGACCACCATACCCGCTCGACCTTCATAGAGTCTCTGCGTGCGGATATTGGCCAGCAGCCAGGTCTGACCAACCCGTATTTTCACCTGGCTGCCGACTTGGCCGGCCATTTGTACCGTCTTGTCGTGATGATCCAGCAATCCCGACAGGACAGCGGTGTCCATCAGCACTTTTGAACCGGAACCGGCGATTTCAATCACTTCGCCAATGTTGTAGCCCTCATGGCGCTTGGGAGCAGCGCCGCGATCAGTCGTATCCCTTAGGCCATTGCCGGAATCCGGATGCGGCCTTGCTCCAGGAAAATTGTGGGAGCCCATGTCGGACATTGCCGTTGTTCCTGTTTTTGCTTTTCGAGAAACCGGATTAGCCGCTCATGGTTAAGGAAGATTTACCGGTCCGGCAGAAAGCAATGGCAACGGCGCAGCCCAAGCGCTCCTTACATCTTGCGGAATAGATAGCCCGCAGACCAGCCCAGGAAAACCGATATGAACACCGCGATCAATCCGTAGAGAAAACCGTTATTCTGCGACAAATTGGTGATGAAACGTCCCATGCCGATTTTCTCGATGGTGATATCTTTGACTTCGGCAGCTTCCACCCGGCCATCGATTATTAGAAAGGTTTCTGCCGTATAATCACCGACCGGTACGCTGGCAGGCAGATTGATTCGGGCCTGATAGAGTACACTGTTGGTAATCTTGACGCTATTGGGCAAATTCTTGAACAAATTGCGTCGGGAGTTCAGGTCGACGAGTCCGGTAACAAAACGGTCCAGTTCGCTGCTGTCAATTGCCCCGGCAGGAGATAGCTGCAGATGATTCAGTCCGAGCTCGTATATATCCGCGGTCTTGCTGTCGATAATCTCGTCAACCGGTTTGGACGATGCAACGGCGTAGAAGCCAGGGGCCGAGCGAAATTCACTGCTTGCCGCGTTGATCCAGATCCCGGCGATCTGCTGTTTTTCGCGCACCACAATCGATTCAACCGGCCCCTTCAGAACGACCACAATATTGGCTTCATCGGTATTGCGAGTGCCCGGCGGATAGGTGATCGCTCCAAACAGCAGCAATTGCGCGCCGCTGAAATCCCCCCGGATACTGATCCGGTCCTGCGACACCTCGGGAACGAGAACCGGAGTCGCGGCCACGGTGAGCAAGGCGATGGCAAACACCGCGAACAATCGGCTGAAAAGGGGAGAAAATCCCGTCACAGGGGTTGCACCGTATAAATCTCGTCGGGCTGGAAGCCCAAGCCCAATGCCATGCGCAGTGCAACGATCAGCACCATGCCGGCCAGCGCCAGCCGCAGATATTCGGGTCGCATCCGCTGGGCGAATTTTGCGCCCAATTGCGCTCCTGTCACGCTCCCGACCAGCAGCAGCGCAGCCAGCACGATATCCACCGCACGCGTGGTCATGCTGTGCATCATGGTGGAGGCAATGGTGACAAACAGGATCTGGAACAGGGACGTGCCGACGACGACCTGCGCGCCCATTCCCAGAAGATAGAGCATCGCCGGCACCATGATGAAGCCGCCGCCGACGCCGAGCAGCATGGTCAATATACCGGTCAGCAAACCGAGCACGAACGGCGCTATCGGTGAAATATAGAGGCCGGACCGGTAAAAGCGATAGCGGAACGGCAGATTGGCCACCAGCGGATGGTGCCGCCTTTTGCGGGCCGGCAGCGGCTTGCCGGCCCGCAGGGCCCGGACGCTTTGCAGGGATTCCTTGAACATCAGGCCACCGATACTGGAGAGCATCAGGACATATAGGACATTGATGACGGTATCAATCTGGCCCCACCGTTGCAGTATCTGGAAGAGCCCGGTTCCGATGACCGTGCCGACTATGCCGCCGACCACCAGGATCGCGCCCATCCGGAAATCCACACCTTTCCGGCGCATATGGGCGGCGACACCCGAAATACTGGCTCCGGTGACCTGGGTAGATGCGGAAGCAGCGGCGACTGTCGGCGGGATGCCGTAAAAAATCAGCAGCGGTGTGGTCAGAAAGCCGCCGCCCACACCGAACATACCCGACAGGATCCCAACCAGTCCGCCAAGCAGGACGATAACAAAGGCGTTAACCGAAAGATTGGCAATTGGCAGGTATATGTCCATATGCCGAAGGGAGTAATCGCTTTTTGGTGCGGGATAAAGAGCGTTGCCGCTTGCAGACCAAGAAAACAGCCTGCCAACCCGCCGCCCACCAAGCTCCGTTCGCTAGAAGCTGGTCGCAACGGTCAGAGCCGCCCCGCTTCCCGGCCGGGCATTGCCCGCAACCCGAACCCGTGCGTCGATAGAGATGCGGGTCGATGATGTGCCCGAAGGCAGGTCAAGACTGACCCGCGGCCCCACGTCAAGCCGGTGGATATCGCGCTGGCCGCCAGCCCACAGGCCGGCACCCGCCAAGAGTCTTCGGCCATCGGAATCGGCAATCGGACGCTGAACCGTCGCTGATCCGTCAAAAAAATAGGTTTCGTTCCGCCCGAGAACATAGCCCGCCTGGGCATAGGTCTCGAGCATGAATTTTTCTGCGACCAGGTGCGGTCCGGTCCCGCCGGTCGCATAAAATGCCGTACCGGCAGGACGTCCTGAGCCTGCATCGAACCGCTGTTCGGCATGCACCGCTAGCGGCACATTGGCCGCCGGGCGGACGCGCGCACCCAGCGCAATTTCTTCCTGACTGACGGGAGCCAGCGCAGCCGACAGTCGGCCGTAGAGAGATATTTCCGGGCCGGCCCTGTCGACCACGCGATAGGCCAATATGGCACCTGCCTGACTGCCGCCATATTGGCCGTTGGCGGTCGAGCGACCAGGCTTGCCCTGAACATTTGGGTTGGCGGCCGAATTTTGCCGCGCATGAATCCAGAAATAGGCTGTCAGATTTTTTGGCTGCGCCCCCCGAGGCGGTTCGGGGAAGCGCGGGATGATCGTGGCGCTATCGCCTGAAATATCGCCGGGCCTGCGAAAAGAGGCCTTTAGGAAAAACCCCCTAACCTCGTCCGAGCTGGGCCCGAGCCCACGGCTGGAAGCGGACATTCTTGCTGTCGTACGTAATGGCAGGGGAGAAAGAACCGGGACGCGCACCCCAGCAGCGGTCGATCGATATTTCTCCGTTGCCTTCCGGGGAACCATTGCATTTCGTTCAACAGGCAAGCGGGGTCTTGCGCGCGCCATTGCGCCCGGTTTAACCGTGCGAAGTCCCGGATAGCCGTCGACCGCTGCCCCAGGATACAAGACACTGACCGGACTATACCATGAGACCAGCCTGACCAATATCCAGATCGCCGCCACGCTCGCCATTGCCCGCAACGGCGCACCGGCAGCGGATCCCGACATCGAATCAGCCTCGGTCTTCCGCGCGACATTGCGGACGGAGCTGTTTGACATACTCAGCGTCGGGATAAAAATGGCTGGTTTTTTCCCAACGCGCGGGTTGCCCGGCAAGCTCGCCGACATAATGGCTGAGCGCGCGCCAGACCGCCATGATATTGATCAGATTGGCGACGACCGTCCGCGGAATCGACAGGATTGCTTCGCGCAGGCCGTAGAGCGAAAAGACGAAACAGGCTTTCACTATCAGTCGCCACAGCAGAAATCCGCCGTTCAGCAACAACAATATCTTCAGAAATTGCGAAACAGGTTGGAGACGGTAGCTGCCCGTCCCTTCGGCCAGGAACAGCAGGCCCGTCAATAGGAACGCAATATAGGCAATCGCCAAGGCAATCGCGGCAAAGCTGGCCTTGCGGTCGCGCAGGCGCATCCAGTTTTCGCGCCAGTTATTTTGCCAGCCCAGCCGGTCCCAACCGGAAAGGGAAATCCCTGCCATCCACCGGCTCTTCTGCCGAATGGCCTCTTCGAGCTTTTCAGGGAAAAATTCCTGGGTTGCGACCCATTGCCCGCGCCCGTCCCGCAGCCGGGCAAAAATGCCGCGACTTTCCCCTCCGGTCAGGTGGAGCCCCAGTTCATAATCCTCGGTCATGCTTCGGGCGTCAAAGGGTTTGCCCTGCGTCTGGGCGGCCAGCTTCCCGAGGGCGTCCCGAGCAAAGGCGCAGCCGACACCGGCCGAGGGGATCGATGCGCCCAGCGCCTCGCGCAGCACCATTTGCTTGCCATGCAGCTCGGCGAACTCATCCCCATAATGGCCGGCAACCCAGCGCGAACGCTTGGCGCGACGGGGGATCACCGGAAGCTGGACAAGAGCGGCTCTGCCGATCAGGTGGCCGAACAGGGTCAGGGCTTCGGGATGAACGATATCCTCTGCATCGTGGAGAATGATCGCGGCAAAATTGGCCTGTTCCTCGATTTCGTCGCGACACAGCGCATCCCAGAGATGATTGAGACAATCGGCCTTGGTGGTGGGTCCGTCTCGCTGGCAGATGACCAGCCGAACCTTGCCGCTGCCAGTGGATGCTGCCGCCACCGCAGCGACCGTCTCGGAATCGTTGGGGTAGCAGCCGACATAGATTCGATATCCCTCCGTTTTCCATTGCTGCAGGCAGCGGCGAATCATGGCGCCAATCACCGGCGCTTCTTTCCAGGCCGGCACGAATATCGCCATGCGGCATTCGGCTGCCACAGGACCCAGGCTTTCCACGGTCATTCTCTGATAGCGGGAATATACCAGCAGCTTGCGTCGCAGACGGTGAAAGATCCACAGCCCGTCAAACAGCAGGTCGTCGACCGCGCCGACCAGAAAGGCCAGGCTGGCGAACAGCAGCAGTTCCTTTTGAAACAAGTCGAGAGCCGGCAAAATTTGGTCGCTTGCCATGGACATACTCCGCAGGTTTGCAAAAGCGGAGCTTCTGCAACGGTCTGAATTGACTGTGGTGCAAGAGGATCGGGTGGGGTTGGCGCTATCCGGATTCGATCTTGCGCCCCGGCTTAACGCGCACATGTTCCAGAGAGCCAATCGCCAGCGCCAGCAGCATCGGATAAGCCCAGAATACGGCACCGGTCGCAAATCCCCAGGGTGTTATCTGGGGTGCCATCATAACCGCTGTGTGGACAGCCACCGCCAGTAGGTGGAAGGCAGACGCCCACATCGGCCAGAAACGATCAGATCTAATCGCGAGTAAAATTAGTGCTAGAAGAGCTAGGATATCGATCGCAAATATCTCCGCTTCTGTCCTGATCCACAGGGTCCCCCATAATTTGCCAACGGCCAAGGACGACAACGACCCGATTATCATAATCGCAGCTCCATAATATTCCGAACGGGCACCCCGAAAAATCGCATATCCGCAGCAGGCGAAGAGAAAAATATAATAGATATTGCCCCAGATGGTGTTGAGAATCACTGGTCTACATCACGCTTATAGGAGCGGATGACGACCTTGGATTCCTCCAATTTTGGAGACGTTCAGGCAACATGATCCACCATTTTGATTATGTGTCTCTCTTCCTCATTGGCGTGGGCCGGGGGTTTCATGTCGCCGCTCCCCAGAGCGGTTGCCCGCAATCCAATCTGATCACGCACATCTGCCAGCCGGTGATGCGTCGCAACGAGATGTCCTCTCGCTGTGACCATCGCAGACAAGGTCTCCCCTGCCTCCGCTATCGCCTCCTGGCCGACGACAGCTGAAAGACCGGCATTCCTTCTGGCTACCGGCATATAGCCGATCAGATCGCCCATCTTGGTGATAGCCTCATCGAGAGCCCGCTCCGCTGCAAATAGTCTTTTTGCCAAATGCTCGGCTGCAACTTGTCGCTGTTTCGGCATTATCGCCCCTTTCTCAATTTCCTGCCCTCATCACGCTTCGAAATCCGGCATGGAATTATCTCCAGGTGGAGGTCGAAGGGCGCGGATCAAACTTAGCCCTTGAGCCGGGAAAGCGCTTCCAATCCGGATATCAGCCCGCCAAATGACAAGGCCGCCCCAATTGCGATCGCCAATATCCAACCCAGACGTTCCACCGCAGCAAGCCGGTTTTTCTCGCCGCGGAAGCGCGGAACGGGAAGCGGACGGTGCTGGAATTCGGATCGCTCCAAAACCTTGAGCGCACCGCCGCTTTCCGCCTTCGCGCTATCATCCTTCGGGCTGGCCGTTTTGCTTCTGCTTCTTCCGGACGACGAACCCTGATTCCCGTTTTTTTCGCCTGGCTCAACGAGCAGCGCTTGATATATCAAGGGTTGATATGTCGGTTCGCCATCGAGCGCCGCGAAAATGCGCGCGGCTTCAAAACGGGACTGGGCATCCAGAACGCGCATCGCCGTGCGCAACCGCTGATCCACCGTATGCGGCGACACGCCAAGTTCCCGCGCAATTTCCTTGGACGTCAAATGCACCAGCACCAGCCGGAGACAATCGCGCTGCCCGTCATTCAGCCGATCCTCTGCCGCAACAGTCATGCCGGAGAAAGACCTTCGATTCGAATGTCCGGAATGGCTATCGGTCCCATTGGTGGCGCAGAATCGCAGCATATCACTGGCGAAAATCGCTGGCATCGCGCTCGATGCATCATATCTGCCCCCTGGCTGCCACAAGAATTGACCGACTGATAGGAGGCCTTTCAATAACAGAATAACGCCGTTTCGGGAAATAGTTCATTTCTCGTGACCATCGTTTCACGGATAGCCGCCGCGAGCCAGATTGCTGCAAAGTCCACTGGACTTGCGGCCAGGTTCAGGCCATCAACCTGAAAAAAGGAGAGAGCATGAGCGCAACACAGGCAGAGCCCCTGACGAATACCGGGCTGGCATATCGGTCCGGCGGGTATCGGAACTATGTCATCATTTCGCTGATGCTTCTTTACACGCTAAACTTCATCGATCGCATATTGATTGGCGTTGTTGCGCAGCCCATTATCGAAGAATTTGGACTGCTGGACTGGCAGTTCGGCCTGCTGTCCGGCTTTGGCTTTGCCCTCATGTACACGGTAATGGGCATCCCGATTGCTCGTTTGGCCGAGCGCATGAACCGGGTCAGGATCATTGCCGCCAGTGTCATCTTGTGGTCGCTGATGACCGCTTTGTGCGGGATTGCCGGCAGCTTCATCGCGCTTCTAGTCTTTCGAATCGGCGTCGGCATCGGCGAAGCGGGTCTGACGCCTGCGGCCAATTCGATCATCTCGGACTATTTCCCGCCGCGAAGCCGCGCACGTGCGATCGCCATTTACACCATGGGGATCACGCTGGGCGGGGTGCTGGCCAACGCCTTTGGCGGCCCGATCACCGAATGGTTCTCCTGGCGCGAGGCGTTTCTGGCACTGGGCATACCCGGAATACTGTTCGGCCTGATTTTCCTCTTCACGGTGGAGGAGCCTCCCCGCGGATATGCCGATCCCCCAACTGCAACCAAGCCCAGAAAAATGGGCATAGGAGAAACGGTGAGGGAATTGTCGGCCAAGCGCAGTTTCTGGATCAACATGATCGCGGCCGCTCTGGTGGCCTTTGTCGGCTATGGCGTCAGCAATTTTCAGGTCGCCTTCTTCCAGCGCGTACATGAAATGTCAATCTCGGAAGTGACGTTGCAGATCGCCGTGCCTCTTGGTCTGGCCGCATCTTTTGGTGCTTTTTTTACCGGCTATCTGACCGAGAAAATGAGCGGTCGCTATCCCAATGTCGTTGCCTGGCTGCCCGGCGTCATGCTGATCGCCTGCGTGCCATTCTACTGGATAGGCTTGACCACCGACAATGTACCCTTCGCCCTGATCGTGCTGCTGGTCGGCGCCGTCTTGCATTACGGATATCTTGGTGCCCAGTATACGATTTGCCAGGGCGTTGCGAGCGCCCAGTCACGGGCAACCGCCGTCGCTCTGTTCCTGTTCATCGTCAACCTCATCGGCTATGGCTGCGGCCCGCTCGTCATGGGGATATTGAGTGACTTCCTGATGACCGCACATCTGGCTGGCTCCCAGTTTGCCGCAGAGCTGTCCGGGCCGATCTGCAAAGGCCGGCCGGAAGCCCTGATCGAGACTCTGGGCGCCGCCCAGGCCGGTGTTTGCATGACTGCAAGCGCCGAAGGCCTGCGCTGGTCAATGATGTATATCGTCAGCATCTTCATCGTTGCTGGTGGCATGTATGTCTACATGGTCAAGACGCTGCAAGATGACCTTGTTGCGAAAATGAACTGACCACCAATGGCCCGTCCGCAACCCTGGCAGCTGATCGCCGAAAATTATCCCGTGTCCGTCGTCATGCAGACGCGGTTCCAGGATATTGACCCGAACCGGCATCTCAACAATGTCGCCTTTGCGTCAATGTTCGAGAATGCCCGGGTCCGGCTGAACCGCAACCTGCGACCCTGGGCCGACCGGCCGCGGAACGAGCGGAGCATGGTGGCGGCGGTGACGATCAACTATCTGCGCGAGGGGCATTATCCCGATGATGTCGAGATCAGCTCCGGCGTGAGCAGGATCGGGACTTCCAGCTATGTCATCACCCAGGCGATGTTCCAGAACGGCCATTGCATCGCCACCTGCGATTCGGTGATCGTCTGCCGCACCGATGGCGACGGCAAGCCGCTGCGGCCAGAGGTCGTGGCCGAACTCGAGAAGATGCGGACCACCGGCTAGCGCCGTCGGATCCAGCGGTCCGTTGCCACTGAGCCTGTCGAAGCGCGGTATTGTATTGCAACGTCCTTCGACAGGCTCAGGACGAACGGTGTTCAGCGCCAGCCCTTCAATCGGTAAAATTCGCGGTCCGTTTCTGCATGAAGGCCATCACCGCCTCGACCTGATTGGGGGTGCGGCTGACCTGTTCCTGGCCGACCGATTCCATCATCAGGATTTCGTCCTCGGTCATGTCGGGGAGTTTGTTGATCAGATCCTTGGCCAGTTGCACCGCTTGCGGATGCTTGCTGGCAATCTCGGTCGCGATTTCCATGGCCCTGGCATGTGGATCGTCGGAAAGATGGGTGACGAAACCCAGTTCCTTGCCCTCCTCGCCGGTGAATATCCGGTTGGTATAGGTGAGTTCGCGGAGGATATCGTCGCGGACAAAATTGCGCCAGGTGGTGAAGCTGCCCATGTCGGGGATCAGGCCCCAGCGCATTTCCATGATCGACATCTTGGCATCGGGAGCGACGACGCGGATATCGGCGGCGCTGGCGAATTGCAGGCCGCCGCCGAGGCACGGTCCGTGGATCGCGGCAATCACCGGGGCCTTCAGCTTGCGCCAGAGCAGCACGATATGCTGATATTTGTTGGCATTGCCGAAGGTGCGTTCGGTCAGGGTGCTGGCAAGCGGCGATTTATCGCCATCCTTGCTCGCTTCGGTGGCGGCGGCGGCGGAGGCGGCAAAGGCACCCATATCGAGTCCGGCGCAAAAGGCCCTGCCCTCGCCCGAAAGGACGATGGCTCTTATGCCTTCCATCGCCGCGAGCTTCTCGCCCGCCGCCACGATCGCGTCGATCTGCTCGGCATCCAGCGCGTTCATCTTGTCCGGCCGGTTGAAACGGACATCGGCGATATGGTCGGTGACGGAAATGGTGACGCGTTCTGACATTCTATATCCTTTGCTC
>Ga0209346_1000888_pt1 | contig 20529 bp, 18 predicted proteins | sample AutmiccommunBRH9_FD_187381 | JGI IMG/M metagenome (GOLD analysis project Ga0209346, IMG submission 187381) | Deep subsurface microbial communities from Mt. Terri, Switzerland - Autotrophic microbial communities BRH/9 (SPAdes) (version 2) | ecosystem: Environmental > Aquatic > Deep subsurface >...
CGCTGCTCGACCGCGGCGAAGGCATCTTCCTCGCACTCGAAGACCTGGGCCGGACCGCGAAACTGCAGGCGGGCCATGCCGGCGACCTTGACGATCGCCCCTTCGGGCGCCAGCGATCCGCGCAAGCCGACGACACCGCCGGTTTTGGTGATCGCGTGCTGGACATCATAGATCACCTTCTGGTCGGGATTCCAGGTGATTTCCTCGATATTCTCGCCAAGCGTCTTGCCGGTAACGGTGATGCAGTCGCCCTTGATCAGGTCGTTGTCCATCATCGTCTTCATCAGCATGTAGACGCCGCCGGCTTCGTGCATGTCCTTGGCGACATATTTGCCGCCCGGCTTGAGATCGGCCAGATAGGGCGTGGTCTTGAAGATCTCTGCGACGTCGAACAGGTCGAAATCGATGCCGGCTTCGCTGGCCATGGCCGGCAGGTGCAGGGCGGCGTTGGTTGATCCGCCGGTGGCGGCAACGACCCGTGCGGCGTTGATGAAGGCGTCTTTCGTACAGATATCGCGCGGGCGCAGATTGAGCTCGATCAGGTTCATGATCTGGCGACCCGCTGCCCGCGCCATGTCGTCGCGGGTTGCATAGGGGGCCGGCGCCATATTGCTGTTCGGCAGCGACAGACCGATCGCCTCGGCGACGCAGGCCATGGTATTGGCGGTGAACTGGCCGCCACAGGCACCGTGACCGGGACAGGCGACCTTTTCCAGTTCGATCAGTTCCTGCAGCGGGCAATTGCCGGCGCTATGCTGTCCGACCGCTTCGAACACATCGACCACGGTCACGTCATGGCCGTGGAAGCGGCCGGGCAGGATCGATCCGCCATAGACAAAGATCGACGGCACGTTGAGCCGCAGCATCGCCATCATCATGCCGGGCAGGCTCTTGTCGCAGCCCGCATAGCCGATCACTGCGTCATAGCAGTGGCCACGAACACTCAGTTCGACGCTGTCGGCGATCACCTCGCGGGACACCAGCGAGGCCTTCATCCCCTGATGGCCCATGGCAATGCCGTCGGTGACAGTGATCGTGTTGAACCGGCGGGGTGTGCCACCCGCCGCGATCACGCCTTCACGCGCGATATCCGCCTGGCCGTCGAGCAGCGTGTTGCACGGGGCGCTGTCATTGCCCGCCGATGCGATGCCGACAAAGGGTTTTGCGATATCCTCCTCGGTCATGCCCATTGCATAATAATAGCTGCGCTGCGGGGCGCGCTCGGGTCCGACGCTGACGTGGCGGCTGGGCAGACGGGATTTATCGAATCTGTTGGTCATTCTGGCTTCCAATATCGCAATTTTCAGTGCGTCCCTTCCAAAACTGAGCCGGTTAAGCAAGAGCCGTTCTTATTTTATCGCAAGTACGCAATAAAATATCAGCAAAACGGCGCTGCCCGGCCGGCTCCATGATCAGGTCCTGGCGCAATTCAACGCCAAAATAGGGCTGACCGATGGGTTCGCAGTGGCGGTTCATCGTCGCGTTGAGTAACTTGCCGGAATAAGGCAGCTGGTCGCCGACGTTCAGCACCCCTTCCTGTTCGAGAAACCGGATCGCAAAACGGGAGGCCGTTTCATAGCGATTATATAATATGCCGATATCCCAGGGGCGGACCAGCCCGGGATCGGTGCGGAGCGTGGGCGTGAAGCTGTGCAGCGAAAGCACCAGTGCGGGCCTGAGATCCGCTACCAGCGAGCCAATCCGGTCGTGATAGGGGTGGAAAAAGCGTTGCAGCCGCGCTTCCCGCTCTTCCTCCGAAATATGGTTGCCGGGGATCGCGACACCGTCACTGTGCAAGGGAATGGTGGACGGTTCGTCCGGATAGCGGTTGAGATCGACAACCAGCCTGGAGGCCGAACCGAGAATCGCCAAATAGCCGCTGGTCTCCGTCATCAGCCGGGCGATCGCCGCGGTGCCGGGGTCAAAGGCGATGTGATCCTCGAGATAATGCGGTGCAATGGCAAGATCGACATCCTCCGGCACATGATTGGAGGCATGGTCGGCGACGATCAGCACGCAACCTTCCGAAGGAACACCGGATATTTCAAACGCTTCCGTCATCGAAACCTTCCCGTCATCGTCCATATTTCTCCCAAGGCCGTTCGGCAGCGCTGCTCGGCTCTTTCGGCCGCCTGCAGACTGTCGAACAGGGCAAAGCAGGTCGCGCCGGATCCGGACATCCGGGCGATCACGGGCCCGCATTCGTGCAGCAGATCGAGCACGTCGGTCAACCGGGGGACTAGGGCTGTCGCCGGTTTCTGCAGATCGTTCCGGCCACTTCGGGCGACCGGCAGAACTTGCCCGTCCGCCAGCGCCCCGCGATCGATGCCGTCCCACGCCGCAAATATGCTGGCGGTCGAAACCGGGACCAGCGGATTGACCAGCAGTGCGGTGCAACCAGCCAAGCCGTCGTCGGAAATGGCGGCCAGATCCTGACCGATGCCTGTGCCGCGGCAGGTCCGGCTGGTCACGCAGGCCGGGACGTCTGCACCGAGCGGCCCGGCAATTTCGGCCAGATAATCAATAGAATGATCCAGCTGCCAGAACCGGTTGAGCAGGCGCAGCGTAGCCGCAGCATCGGCCGACCCGCCGCCGATACCCGATGCAACGGGCAGGCGTTTTTCCAGGTGCAGCCGTGCGCCCCGTTGTACCTTCGAGACCTCGGCCAGCCGCCGGGCAGCCCGCGTCACCAGATTGTCGGTCTGGTCCAGCCCGTCCGCAAAGGGGCCGCCGATCGCCAGTTCCAGGCCGGTGCCGGGCCCGGCCGAAATCTCGTCGCCCTGGTCGAGAAAGGCAAATATCGTTTCGATCTGGTGATAGCCATCGGGCAGCCTTTTGCGCACATGGAGGGCCAGGTTGATTTTTGCCCAGGCGGTTTCGCTGTCCGTCGCGCGCCAAACGAGATCGGTCATCAGGGCGAAACGAGTTCGGGCCGGAGGCCCAGATCAATCTTGCTGGCGAGGCGCTCCACATTTTCGCCCTCGGCAAACAGCTTGGCCGACTTCCACGCATAGCGCGCTTCATATTGGCGGCCAACCGTCCAGTAGGCATCGCCGAGATGCTCGTTGATCGTCGGATCCTGGGGCTCGCCTTCCAGCGCACTTTCCAGATAGGTGACGGCGCGTTCATGCTGCCCGGTAATGAAATAGGCCCAGCCGAGCGAATCGGTAATCGCCGGCGAGTCGGAACGAAGCTCATGCGCCCGCTTGATCGCAGCCACGGCGGCTTCCTTGTTTTCGCGCCGTTCGAGCTGGGCATAGCCGAGATAGTTGAGGATCGTCGGCGAGTCGGGCAGCAGTTCGTTGGCTTTCTGCAGGGACTGCAGACCGGCTGGCCAGAGGCCGGCCTGTTCCTGGGCCCCGCCCAGCGCCAGCCAGTAATTGGCCATCAGCGCAGCCGATCGCTCCAGCTTGTCGCCGAGCACTATGGCGGCTTCATAAGCGGCGGCCGCCGCCTTGTTTTCGCCCTGCGCCTGGAGCGCCTGACCCTTTAAAACATGGAGCTCGGGGGAATCAGGATTTGCGGCGATCGCGCTTTCCAATCGGGCAAGCGCCTGATCAAACTGACCGCTTGTCACCAGACTGGCGATCTGCGAACTCAGCCCGATCAGATAATAGGGGCTTTCGGTGCCGATCCGGGTATATTCGGAAATTGCCAGATCATGGCTTTGATTGGCCGCGTAGACCCGGCCCAAAGTCAAATGGGCATGGTCCGACTGGTCAGCGACCCGCGTTGCTGCCTGCGCCATCACCTGTGACAGAAATTCCGCTTGCTGAACGGCCAGGTCGCCGGAGAGTCTCTCGAACAGAAATCCGAGCCCGAGGGCCGGAGTGACCTTTTGCGCGACGCCTTTTTTCTGACCCGCTTCGATTTTCCGCAGCAATCTCTGCTCGGGCCCCGATGACTGCATTTTCAGGATTTCCGTGGCGGTTGCCGGATCATTTTGCGCCCAGAAATGCCGGGCCGCCATTATCCGGACCGGCGCCATGCGCGGTTCGTTGCGTCCGACCGCCCCGGCGAGCAGAGCAAGGGCTTCCCGGTCCTGCCGGCTCGCCAGCCTGGTCAGTATCAGCTGTTCTTCCAGATAATATTTTGCGGTATTGCTGGATTGCGCCCGGGCAATCGCCGCCGCTGCGTCGCGACCGGCGACGATGTCCAGCCAGGCAGCGAGAAAGGGCGTCAGAAAGGAAAAATTCTCGAGCGCTTCCAGCTCGGCGATCGCCAGCCGTGCGTCCCGCCAGTCGCGACGGGCAAAGGCATCGGCATAGGTTACCAGCGGCATTTCCGGGTCGGCGGCACCGTGCGCGTGCAGGATACGAACGGACTTGGCCGCCAGAGCGAAATTGCCTACTTCGATGGCGTTGGCAAAAGCCCTTTCGGCCAGCAATTCATTGTCCGGCTGCTCTTGCAGGCTCTCGGCATAGATGGTGGCAGCCGTCTGCAGCTGGTTGGACGATTCCGCCAGCCGCGCCTCGACATAGCGGTTCAGAGCCGAAACACTGTCCCCGCGGCTGGCCAGCGCCGGCGAGACGGCCTGCCCCGCCAGCAACAGCGTACAAAGACTCAGACTACATATTCGGATAATTTGGACCTCCGCCACCTTCCGGTACCACCCAGTTGATATTCTGGGTCGGATCCTTGATATCACAGGTCTTGCAGTGAACGCAATTTTGCGCGTTGATCTGGAATTTCGGTTTGCCAGCCTCGTCTTCGATGAATTCATAGACTCCGGCGGGACAATAGCGCGCAGACGGTCCGGCATAGACCGGCAGATTGACTTCGACCGGAATATCCGGATCTTTCAGCTGCAGATGCACCGGCTGGTCCTCCACATGATTGGTGTTGGACAGGAATACCGAGGACAGCCGGTCAAAGGTGATCACGCCATCCGGCTTGGGATAGACGATCTTCTCGCAATGCTCGGCCCGTTTCAGGCGCGACCAGTCGGGGTGCAATTTCATCGTGAACGGCAATTTGATCCTGAGATGCTCTGCCCACATATAAATGCCGGAGAGGATCGTGCCGATAAAATCGCCATATTTCTCGACCGCCGGCAGGACATTGCGGACCACCCGCAGTTCCTCGCGGACCCAGCTGTTTTCATAGGCAGTGCCATAGGCGGCCAGCTCGTCGCTCGTGCGCTCCGCCACGATCCCTTCATAGGCGGCCTCGGCCGCCATCATGCCGGTTTTCATCGCGGTATGGGTGCCCTTGATCCGGGGCACATTCACGAAACCGGCGGAACAGCCGATCAGCGCGCCGCCGGGGAAATAGAGTTTCGGAACGGCCTGGAAGCCGCCGTCGTTGATCGCGCGGGCGCCATAGGAAACCCGCTTGCCGCCTTCCAGAATCTTGCGGATTTCGGGATGCTGCTTCCAGCGCTGCATTTCCTCGAACGGCGAAAGATAGGGATTTTCATAGTTCAGCCAGGTGACAAAGCCGAGCGCCACCTGGTTGTCGGCCTGATGGTAGATGAAACCGCCGCCGTTGGCGCCTTCGCTGAGCGGCCAGCCCTGCGAGTGGATGACTCGGCCCGGCTCGTGCTTGGCCGGGTCGATATCCCACAATTCCTTGACTCCGAGGCCGTATATCTGCGGCTCGCTGTCCGCATCGAGAGCGAACTGCTTCTTCAATATCTTGGTAAGATGCCCCCGCGCGCCTTCGGCAAAAAATGTATATTTGGCGTGTAGTTCGAGGCCGGGTTCGTAGTCCGGCTTGTGGCTGCCGTCGCGGGCGACGCCCATGTCTCCGGTGGCGACGCCCTTTACCGAACCGTCCTCATGGAAGAGAATTTCCGCTGCGGCAAATCCGGGAAAGATCTCGACGCCCATATTCTCGGCCCGTTCGGCGAGCCAGCGGCACAGGTTGCCGAGCGAGCCGGTATAGGTGCCCTTGTTGTGCATGAACGACGGTGTGAAGAGATGGGGGATCGAGAATTTCTTGTTCTTCGTGAGTATCCAGTGATGATTCTCGGTCACCGGCGTGCGCGCGAGCGGGCAGTCCTCATCCCGCCATTCAGGGAAAAGTTCGTCCAGCCCCTTGGGATCGATGACCGCACCGGAGAGGATATGCGCGCCGATTTCCGAACCTTTTTCCAGCACGCATACCGAAAGTTCCTTGCCGGCATCGTCCGCCAGCTGCTTGAACTTTATGGCGGCGCTGAGACCGGCGGGACCGCCCCCGACGATCACCAGATCATAAGGCATTGACTCTCGTTCACTCATGTCGCTTTTCCTACAATTCTTGCTTTTATTCCGTTGTACATTCGGTCTGTCGTAAACCGCAACCCGCTGGGCAGAAACCTGCTTTCCCGCCAATTGACCTATTCGTCAACTCATGACTCTATGCATTCATGAATTTATTCCAACCATCAACGGCAAATCCATCAGCAGAATTGATGATCAACAGCCTGCAACACTGGTGGTCCCTCGCCGGCGTGGATCTGGATTATGCCGATCAGCCATCGGCGCTGCTGGGAGCGCAACCGGTCGACCCAGCCCAAGCCGCTGCTCTGCCGCGCGCCGCTACGGAACCCGCACCGGCGGAGACTGGATCGTCGGCTCGGGACGAGCGCCCGCCTTCCGTTTACGAGGAATTTATTGCCTGGCTCGCCAAGGACCCGGGGCTGGTCGAGGCAGGCTGGTCGAAGCCCAGGGTTCTGCCCCAGGGAGAATTGGCACCGGAAGTCATGGTGATCAGCGCCCTGCCGGAAAAAAACCGGGCAGGCGAAGCCCATATGTTCAATCCGGACAATCATAAGCTGCTGGAAAAGATGCTGTCGGCGATCGGTTGCGATTCGGGACAAACCTATCTCGCTTCGATTGCCGTATCGATCCCGGTGGATGGCAGAATAGAAGAACAGCACTGGCCCGCCCTGAAGAAGCGGCTTTTCCATCATGTCGGGCTGGTCGGTCCCAAGCGGATCATCTGCTGCGGCGACCTCGCTGCAAAGATCATATTCGGCGAAGACATGCTCACGGCGCGCAAAAATAAACAATTTATTAACCATGAAGCATCAAAAACAGAGGCGATCGTGACATTTCACCCGCGGATCCTGATCGAGCGGCCGTTGTTCAAGGCCGAAGCCTGGAAGGATCTGCAAATGCTGACAAGGATTTCTGCCCCGTGAAACTGAAATTTGCCCTGACCGTTTCCCTGCTTTCCCTCGTGGCAACGCCCGCTCTCGCCGAGGACGGCGCGGTGCTCTACAACAGCGCGTCGATCGCGAAGGACATACCATCGCAGCTGCAGCGACAGCAATCCGACCATTATCGCGCCCTGTTCTCGGCGATGAGCGCCAATCAGTGGGACACGGCGAAGAACCTGATGGACACCGCGCCGACCGGTCCGCTCCGGTCGATCGCCCAGGCGGAATATTTTCTTGCGGCCAACAGCCCGCGGGCCGAACTGGGGCCGCTGCTGACCCTGGTCAACGAAGCACCGCAGATACCGCAAGCGGCCCAGCTTGGCCGCCTGGCGCAGAAACGCGGTGCCCAGCTGTTGCCAAGCCTGCCCCAGCGGAGAAATCTGTCATGGATCCCCGGTTCACCCATTCGCTCGAAACCGAAGGACGTCGATTCGGACAGCGCCGCCAACAGCGTGCGCGGCCAGATCATCGAATTTATCAAGACCGACAATCCGCAGGGCGCGGAGCAATTGCTGAATGCCAGCGCCATGCAGATGTCCCCGGAGGGACGCACGGAACTCGAGCAGCGGATCGCCTGGTCCTATTATATCGAGAATGACGATGCGTCCGCCCTGCGTCTGGCGCAGCAGGCGCAAGGGGGCGCAGGCGAATGGGTCGGTCATGCCGACTGGGTTGCCGGCCTGGCCGCATGGCGCCTGAACGATTGCCGCACAGCGAGCAGTTCGTTCGAGAAAGTCGGTCGATCCGCCGCCAATGTCGATCTGAAAGCGGCCGGCCTCTACTGGAGCGCCCGGTCCGATCTCAAATGCGGCCAGCCAGAAAGAGTGCAGGGGAAATTGCAGGCTGCGGCACGACTGGACAACAGCTTTTACGGCATGCTTGCCACGCAGACGCTGGGCATGGAGCCGGCCAAATCGGCTGCCGCCAAATCATTCGAAAAGTCGGACTGGCATGCGCTCGAGCGGCACGAGAATGTGCGTGCGGCCATTGCCCTGGTGGAGATTGGCGAGGAACGGCTGGCGGACGAGGTGCTCCGGCACCAGGCGACGATTGGCGACGACAGCGATCACCCGGCGCTGATCAAGCTGGCCCGCGAACTGGATCTGCCGCGCACCCAGATCTGGCTGGCGCATAATGCGCCGCGCGGCATGAAGCCCGATATCCAGGCCGGTTTTCCCGCGCCAAAATGGAAACCCGATGGCGGCTGGCGCGTCGATCCGGCGCTGATCTATGCGCATACGTTGCAAGAATCCGCCTTTCGCAGCCAGGTTGTCAGCCCGGCCAATGCGATTGGATTGATGCAGGTGCGCCCGGGAACCGCCGGCGATATCGCCAGGGCCAATGGCATGAATTTCGCCGAGGCGGACCTGTACCGGCCTTCGACCAATCTGGAATATGGCCAGTCCTATCTCGAATATCTCGGCAAATCCTCGATCACCGGTGGCAAGCTGCCCAAGATCGCGGCAGCCTATAATGCCGGTCCGGGCGCGGTGCAGCGCTGGAACAGCGAAATCAGGGACAATGACGATCCGCTGCTGTTCATGGAAAGCATCCCCTATGTCGAGACCCGCGGCTATGTCTCGATCATATTGCGCAACTACTGGATGTACGAGAAGCAGGCCGGGATCCAGTCAGCCAGCGCGCGGGCGCTGTCGCAAAATCACTGGCCGCAATTTCCGGGCCATCCGGACAAGCGGAAGACGCAGTTCACATCCCGCTGAAGCACGGGCCGCTGAAACGAAAAAGCCGGACAGTGTATTTCGCACTGCCCGGCTTTTGATTGTCGGCTGTATTTTGACCTAGTAGCGGTAATGGTCGGGCTTGAACGGGCCTTCCTTAGGCACACCGATATAGTCGGCCTGTTCCTGGCTGAGCTTGTCGAGTTTCACGCCCAGTTTTGCCAGATGCAGTTCAGCGACCTTCTCGTCGAGATGCTTGGGCAGGACATAGACATCATTCTCGTACTGCTCGGGACGCAGCCACAGTTCGATCTGCGCCAGCACCTGGTTGGTGAAGCTTGCCGACATCACGAAGCTCGGGTGGCCGGTGGCGCAACCCAGGTTCACCAGTCGGCCCTGAGCGAGGATAATGAGCTTTTTCCCGTCGGGGAATTTCACTTCGTCGACTTGCGGCTTGATCTCGGTCCACTGCATGTTCTTGAGTGCGCTGATCTGGATCTCGCTGTCGAAATGGCCAATGTTGCAGACAATCGCCCGGTCCTTCATCGCCCGCATATGGTCGACGGTGATCACGTCCTTGTTGCCGGTCGTGGTCACGAAAATATCGCCCCGCTTGGTGCCCTCGTCCATGGTCACGACTTCAAAGCCTTCCATCGCTGCCTGCAGTGCGCAGATCGGGTCGATTTCGGTGACCAGCACACGCGCGCCGCCGTTGCGGAGAGACTGGGCCGAACCCTTGCCGACATCACCGAAACCGGCGACCACAGCGACCTTGCCGGCCAGCATCACGTCGGTGGCGCGACGGATCGCGTCGACCAGTGATTCCTTGCAGCCATAGAGATTGTCGAACTTGGACTTGGTGACGCTGTCGTTGACATTGATCGCCGGGAAAGGAAGCTTGCCGATCTTGGCCAGTTCGTAAAGACGATGGACGCCGGTGGTGGTTTCTTCCGAAACGCCCTTGATGGATGCAACTGTCTTCGTGAGATAGCCGGGGCGTTCCTTCAGAAAGCGGGTCAGCGTGGCGACGAAAACTTCTTCTTCCTCGTTGTCCGGCTTGAACAATTCTTCGCCCGCTTCGACCCGAGCGCCCCAGAGAGCGAACATGGTGGCATCGCCGCCATCGTCGAGAATCAGGTTGCAGGTCTCGTCCGTGCCCCAGTCAAAGATCCGCTCGACATAGGCCCAATATTCCTCGAGCGTTTCGCCCTTGATCGCGAAGACCGGCGTTCCGCCAGCTGCGATCGCGGCTGCGGCATGATCCTGGGTCGAGAAAATATTGCAGGAAGCCCAGCGCACTTGCGCGCCGAGCTCGAGCAAGGTTTCGATCAGCACGGCGGTCTGGATGGTCATGTGCAGCGAACCGGTAATCCGCGCACCTTTCAGAGGCTTGTCCGCGCCAAATTCTTCGCGCAGAGCCATCAGGCCCGGCATTTCGGTTTCTGCGATTTCAATCTCTTTCCGACCGAAATCGGCAAGAGAAATGTCCTTGACTATATAATCCTGGGTTGCGGTATCCGCTGCGGTGGCCACTGGCTATCTCCTTGGAAAACGAAAAGCCGCACGGGCAATCCGGTGCGGCGACATGGACACGCAATAGCGGCTTGCGCCCCCGGAAGCAAATATAAAGATGTCTTTATATTTGAAATTATGTGAGTCTGCCGCGCCTCTGCCCGTAACATTCCATAGAGCGGACCATAGATCAGGCGCTGCCAAATCCGCTCGACAGCTTCGTTGGATCGATGCCTTGGGCTTGCCAGGCCATCAGCCATTTGTCCACGGACCGGGTTTCGTACAACCAGTCGGGAGACCCCTCGGCGATCGACCAGCCATTCTGGGTCAGTTCGGCTTCCAGCTGCCCTTCCCCCCATCCGGAATAGCCAAGCGCAATGACCCATTGCTGCGGTCCCCGCCCCTGGGCAATGGCGCCGAGCATTTCGATCGAGCTGCTCAGCCCCCAGCGATCGCCGACCTGGAGCGTATCCAGCATATTGATATCAAGAGTGTGAAGAATGAAGCCGCGCTGCGTTTCCATCGGGCCGCCCAGAAATATGCGGCAGTCTGGCGCTTCGCCCGGATCGATCTCAAATTGTTTCAGGACATCGTGAAAACCGATGCCCTCGACCGTCTCTCCGATGTTGATGCCCAAGGCGCCATTTTCGTCATGCGAACAGATTGCCACCACCGATCTTTCAAACCGAGGGTCGGCCATTCCAGGCGTGGCGAGAAGAAACTGTCCGGAGAAGAAAATGCTTTCATTCATCACCGCCAGCATAGCGATGCAAATATCAACTGCCCATGGAAAATTTGAAGCCTTGAGGTTTCGCCGCTTTGCCGGCTTGCAATTTCATGCGCCTGTCACCACTATCAGCTACAGAGGCGAGTGTTACCGCCCCGTTCAACAACCAGGAGCAAGACATGATCAATAAAGGCGACAAGATTCCCGACGTAAAGCTGGTCAAGGCAACCGCAGACGGTCCGCAGCAAATCAGCTCGAGCGAATATTTCGCCGGCAAGAAAGTGGCGCTCTTTTCCGTTCCCGGCGCGTTCACGCCGACCTGTTCGGCGAAACATCTTCCCGGCTATGTCGAGAAGGCCGCCGAGCTCAAGGCCAAGGGGGTGGACGAAATTGCCTGCACCGCGGTCAATGACGCTTTCGTCATGAGTGCCTGGAATGATTCAGCCGGTTCCGAAGACGTCACCATGCTGGCGGACGGCAATGGCGAATTTGCCGAGGCCGTGGGCCTGACCATGGACGGTTCCGGCTTTGGCCTGGGCAAGCGTGGCCAGCGTTTCTCGATGATCGTCAATGATGGCGTGGTCGAGGAACTCAATGTCGAAGCGCCGGGCGATTTCAAGGTCAGCGCGGCCGAATATATGCTCGACCAGCTCTAAGCCGAAGCGATCAAGCAAGGACCGGCGGAAACCTGTGTTTCCGCCGGTTTTTTAGTGCCTACCAGCCGCAGCTCTTGCCCTTATTCTCTTCCTTCAGCCAGTCCATCAGCGGGGCGAAATAGGAGATCATGGCGGAGCCGTCCATTTCCCGCTTGCCGGTGAAGGCTTGCAGCGCGTCGGGCCATGGCTTGGAGGCACCCAGTTCAAGCATCGCGTTCAGTTTCGCTCCAACCTCCTTGTTGCCGTAGAAGGAACAGCGGTGCAGCGGGCCCTTCCAGCCAGCGGCATCGCAGGCGGCCTTGTAGAACTGGAACTGCAATATGCGGGCGAGGAAATAGCGCGAATAGGGCGTGTTGCCCGGGATGTGATATTTAGCGCCGGGGTCGAAGGCATCGGCGGGCCGGTCGACCGGGGGCGTAATGCCCTGATATTGCAGCTTCAGATCATGCCAGGCCGTCGTATAGTCCGCCGGCTTGATGTCGCCCCGGAACACGCCCCAGCGCCATTTGTCGACCAGCAGGCCGAAGGGCAGGAACGCCACCTTGTCCATCGCCTGGCGCAGCAGCAGCCCGGTATCCTTGTCCGCGCTGGGCACCTTGTCGGCGTCCAGCAAGCCCACCTGCACCAGATATTCCGGAGTGATCGACAGCGCAACCGCGTCGCCGATCGCCTCGTGGAAGCCGTCATTGGCTCCGTCGAGATGCAGATAGCTCTGCTTGTTATAGGCGCGCTGATAATAATTATGGCCGAGTTCGTGGTGGATGGTGGTGAAATCGTCGCCATTCACCTTGATGCACATCTTGATCCGGATATCGTCCTTGTTGTCAATGTCCCAGGCGCTGGCATGGCAGACGACTTCGCGGTCCGCCGGCTTGGTGAACAGGGAGCGCTCCCAGAAGCTATCGGGCAGCGGTTCGAAGCCGAGCGAGGAGAAGAAGCCTTCGCCCGCCTTGACCATCTTGATCGCATCATAGTCTTTCGCCTTCAGCAATTCGGTCGTGTCGAAGCCGATGTCCCCTGCCCCTTCCGGTGCGACGATATCGTAGATATTGCCCCATTCCTGGGCCCACATATTGCCGAGCAGATCGGCGCGGATCGGGCCGGTGGCCGGCTGGACTTCGGCGCCATATTTTTCGTTGAGCTTGTCGCGGGTATAGCAGTGCAGCTGGTCGTAGAGCGGCTTGACCTGCGCCCACAGCTTGTCGGTCAACCTGGCGAAATCGTCGGCCGGCATGTCATAGCCGGAGCGCCACATCGCGCCGACATCGGCAAAGCCGAGTTCGCGGGCCCCTTCATTGGCGATCTCGACCATGCGGGCATAATCATTCTTCATCGGCGCGCCGACATTGGTATGCCAGCTTTCCCACATTTCCTTGAGTTCGTCAGGGTTGCGGTTGGTGCCCATGGCGGCCTCGATATCCGAGCCATTGATCGGCTCGCCATTCAGCGTCCCCTTGCCCTTGCCATAGGCCGAGTTCAGCTTGGTGGCGATCTCGTTCAGTTCGGTTGCGGCGCCCTCGGTGGTCGGCGCGGGCAGCACGATACCGCCGCGCAGCTTGTCCAGCTTGCGCCGGGTCACGGCATCGAGACCTTTGACATCATTATACCGGGCAGCATCGAGCGCCGCCTGCACCGACATGGTCGTGCCCTCGGCGCCGGCCTTTGCCGCCAGCGCATCGGTATCATCGGTGATATAGGTCGAATTGACCCAATAGGTGCGGGCCGCGTCGATCGAGAAATCGAACAGTTTTTTCTCCGTTTCCTCGACGAACTTGCGGGCGTCGGCCGCCGTCGGCGGAGCGGATTCGGCCATCGTATGCTGTTCATGGTTCTTGGCCAGGGCCGGAGTGGCAACAGCCATGGTGGCGATCGCGAAGATCGAAGCGGCGGTTTTCATTGTGTCATCCTCATGCTTCTGATTTTGGTTAAGATTGAAACTTTATCGGATAGCTTTCAAGTCCGGGTTTCGCGCCAGCGCCAGATCAGGGCGAAGATCATCGCGACGGTGCCGACGATCCAGGCAATGATCTTGACCGGCTGGGCCAGGGCCGCGGTTGCTGCCAACAGGTCGCTGCCCTGCTCGCGCAGGAGCTGGACCAACTGGCAGACGGTTTCGACATAGTCGGACAGGCCGAAGACAAAATAGGCGAGAACGCAGAGCAGGCCGAGTTTTTTCAATGCGGGCGATCTTGCTCGCTGCCAGATCAGCCGACCGCCAATGATGCCGCCCGACATGTAGAGGGTGATGAAGACCAGATCGGCGATCATGCCCCAGCGGGCGAGGTCCAGCACGCCCGCCCTGGCCCAGCTTTGCTGGATGGCATTGACCCGTTCGGCGGTCGCAGCGCCTTGGTGATCGCCGATGCCTTGCGGAGCGATGGCGGTTTCCAGCACGCCGCCCGAAATCAGCAGATAAAGCAGCAATGCCAGACCGCTACCCCAGAATAACCAGAAATTGCGCCAGCTATACAGGTTTGACATCATTCCTCCTATCCGACCAGAAAGCGGAGCACTTCCTGGCCCAGTTCCGCTCGGGTCACGCTGCTCATATGGGTTCCGGGTATCGCGACATGGCGACCGTTGGGCAGCAGCGCGGCAAGTTCTTCCGGCGAGCCGTTGTCGCGATCCTCGCTGCCGCACAGAACCAGCGTTTCCGTTGCTATCCCGGCAACATCGTCCGCGGTCATGTCGGAGAAGGTTCCGAGCAGCAGCCGTGCAGCGACCGGATCGATTTTCTGGCTTTTCATGAACTGGATCGCCAGCCAGTGGGGATCGCCGCGCTTTGCGCTGTCGCGGCTGTCGATCGCCGCGAAGAAAAAGTCCCGTCGCTTGGCCCATCCTGAAAGGCCTGCCAGGCCCATGCCGGCCAGGATCGCCTTGCCCGGACGGGCGCCCGCCGCCAGCATTCTCGCTGTCGTGCGCGCGCCCAGCGAGAAACCGCCCAGATCAAAGTCCGCCAGTTCCAGATGGGCGATCAGCGCCTCGATATCCCGCACCAGGACATCGTGCGGATAAGCGGCCGGATCATGCGGTGCCGCGCTGTCACCATGTGCCCGCAGGTCGGGCATGATCACCCGGAACCCGGCTTCGGCAAGCGCGTCGGCATGGCCGAACTTGATCCAGTTGGTATGGGCATTGGAAAACAGGCCGTGGAGCAGGATCAGGGGTCGTCCCTGCCCGATCTCGTGAATCTTGAGCGAAACGCCGTCAAAGGAGGAAAAGTCCCAGTTTTTTTCAGACATCATCTCTCGCTTGCAAAATTCGTGGTTGGAGCCACGGCGGGCATATACCGTGCCATTTGACCCCGCGGCCCCGAGAATGCCCGTCTGATCGACCCGGAATGCGACCGCGCGGTGAGCCTAATGATTCGATGCCGTGCAGAAAAGCCAAAAAAAACTAGCGCTCGGCCAGACCCTTCTGCTGCATCCGCCAGACCGCCAGCTCGATCCGGTCCTGCCCGAAAAAGGGTTCGCCGTCAAAGACCAGGGTCGGCACGCCCCAGTGGCCGGCGGCTTCCAGCGCCTTCTGGTTGTCGGCGATTTCGGCGTCCAGCTGCTCGGCCTGCTCCGCCGCCTCGGCCTTCAGTTCCCCATGGTCGAGACCGGCGCGTGCGGTCGCCTTTTCCAGATGGTCGCCTTCATGCCAGCCTGCGGTGCCGCCCCAGATCAGCTGCGAGACCTCATTGGCAAATTCCAGCCCCCGGCCACGTCGCGAAGCCGCCTGCCCCATGCGGGTCAGTTCAAAAATATAGGGCTGTTTGGCGGCGATCTTGCGGGTAGCGATATCCTGGACGATCGGATCGGGATTGGGCGGGGCCATTGGGATGCCCATATATTGCGCAACCCGAAACATGTCGCGGAACGTGTAGCCGAGCCAGTTGGGATGATTTTTCTCGAAGAAATCGGGATCCCGGATCGCCAGCGGATAAACGAAGCGCTGATTGATCTTCAGGTCATATTTTTCCGTCAGCTCCACATAGCGCCGCGTCGCCAGATAGCTGTAGGGAGAGCGGAAGGACCAGTAGACGTCTGCTTGCAATGTCATTTCCGTTGCATGGCATAATCATGTTGCAAGAGAAAGCCACAATCGGGCGGCGCAATCTTCCCCGATTCTCGATGATGCGGACATATTCAGAATATCTAATCATTGTATATAATAAAATATGTTATTATAAAGTCCGGATGAGCGACAATATGGGATTCCTGATTGGCGACATTTCCCGTCTGATCCGCCGGACCTTCGACCAGCGGGCCAAGGAAATTGGCGTCACGCGGCCGCAATGGCGGGTGCTGACCTGGCTCAAGCGCCACGAGGGGATCAACCAGAGCGCGCTGGCCGACAAGCTCGAGCTGGACGCGATGACCCTGTGCCGGATGGTCGACCGGTTGCAGGATGCCAAGCTGGTCGAGCGTCGCCCCGATCCTGCCGACCGCCGGGCATGGCAATTGTTCATGACCAGCAAGGGCTGGGCGCTGAGCAACCAGCTGGAACCGATCGGCGAGCAATTGCTGCAGGATGCGCTGGCGGACATGCCGGACCGGGACCGCGAGCATCTGCAGCTTCTGCTCGAACTGTTTCGCAGCAATCTGCAAGCCATCGACGAAGCGGATGGCAATCGAAAGCAGACCGCCAATGGCTGACAATCCGAACCCCGCAATGGATGCCGAGGAAAGGCAGATGACATCCGGCGTTGAAGACGCAATAAAGCGTTCGCTGGGACGACGGATCGGCCGCTGGCTGCTGATGCTGTCGGTGCCGCTGCTGCTGGCCGCTGTTGGCACCTATTACTGGATTATCAGCGATCATTATGCAGCCACGGACAATGCCTATGTGCAGCAGAATATCGTGGCGGTCTCGCCGGAGATTGGCGGGAAGATCATTGAAGTGGGGGTAAGCGAAAACCAGCAGGTTGAAGCCGGCGACCTGCTGTTTGCGATCGATCCGGCGCCCTATGAACTGGCGGTGGCGCAGAGCAATGCCCGGATCGCGGCAGCGCAGGTGCAAGTGCAAAATCTGCAGACCGACTATCAGGTCAGCGGCGTCGATATCGAAGTGGCCCGGCAGGATATTGCCTTTGCCCGGTCGAATTACGAACGGCAGGCGGCCTTGATGGAAAAGGGCTTCACCACCCGCGCCCGGCTGGACGCCGCCCAGCATGAAGTCGACCTGGCGCGGGCGAAACTGAAATCCGCCCAGGCCGATGTCGTCGCCGCCAAGTCGCGGCTGTCGACCGGTTCGGCCGTGTCCGGCGAGAATCCGGACGTGGCCGATGCCAAGGTTGCCCGGGACCAGGCGCTGCTCAATCTGAAGCGCGCCCGGGTGCTGGCACCGATTTCGGGACAGGTGGCCCAGTCCACCCGGCTGCAGACCGGCCAGATGATGGTGTCCGGATTGCCGGCTGTCTCGATCGTCGATGACCGGAACAGCTGGGTCGAGGCCAATTTCAAGGAAACCGACCTGGCGCAGATGAAGGTCGGGCAGAAGGCAAGGATCACGATAGACGCCTATCCCGATCTGGAACTGAACGGCGTGGTCGAGAGCATCGGCGCGGGAACCGGATCGGAATTTTCGGTGCTGCCGGCGCAAAATGCCAATGGCAACTGGGTCAAGGTCACGCAGCGGGTGCCGGTGCGTATTCGTATTATCGACAAGTCGCCGAGGCAGCTGATTGCCGGCATTTCGGCCGAGGTGACCGTCGACCTGCAAACCCGCGGTGAATAGCAGCGATCCGAACACGGCCGCATTGCCGGTCGACAACCGGATATTGCTGACGATGGCGGTGATGCTCGCCAATATCATGCAGATTCTCGATTCGACCATCGCCAATGTCGCCCTGCCCCATATGCAATCGGGGCTGGGCGCGACGCTGGATTCAGTCACCTGGGTACTGACCAGCTATATCCTGGCGACGGCGATCGCCATTCCGATCACCGGCTGGATCGCCGACCGGATCGGGTCGCGCAACCTGTTCCTGCTGTCGGTGGCGGGTTTCACCCTGTCGTCGCTGCTCTGCGCGACGGCGACGAGCCTGGAGCTGCTGGTCTTCTATCGGGTGATCCAGGGATTGTCCGGCGCATTCATCATGCCGCTGTCGCAAACCGTGATGCTGGACATCAATCCGCCGAAAAATCATCCGCGCGCCATGGCCATCTGGGGCATGGGGGTTATGATCGCCCCCGTGGTCGGTCCGATTATCGGCGGCTATCTGACCGAAAATTTCAGCTGGCAGTGGATATTCCTGATCAACGTGCCGCTCGGCATCATTGCCGTGCTGATGCTATGGACGCTGTTGCCGTCGCGACCGATCACCCGGCGCAAGTTCGACCTTGTCGGCTTTGCCCTGTTCGCCATCTTCATCGCCTCCTTCCAGCTGATGCTGGATCGCGGCAATCGCGAGGACTGGTTTGAAAGCTGGGAGATCATCATCGAATTCGGCCTGGCCGCGGCGGCGTTGTGGATGTTCGCCATCCACATGTCGACCGCCCGCAACCCCTTCCTGTCGCGGGACTTGTTCCGCAACCGCAATCTGGTGACGGCGATGCTGCTGATGATCGTCGCCGGCGTGGCGATGTTCTCGACCATGGCGCTGCTGCCGCCGATGCTGCAGAATATCTATCATTACAGCCCGACGGATGCCGGTATCTTGCTGGCCCCGCGCGGGATCGGCGTGTTTCTGGGCATGGCGATCGGCAGCCGCCTGGCGAGTCTGGTCGACGCCCGTTTCGTGGTCGCGACCGGGATGGCGCTGGCCTCCTATTCCGCCTGGATGATGACCGGATGGAGTCTCGAGATGGAAAGCTCGCCGATCATAGTGAGCGGCGTCATTCAGGGTCTTGGTATGGGGGCGCTGTTCGTGACGATGAACATATTGGCCTTCTCGACCCTGCCCGCCAGCTTGCGGACCGACGGCGCCAGCATGCTCAATCTGGCGCGGACCATCGGCGCCTCGGTCGGGATCGCCGTGTTCGTCGGGCTGCTGGGACGGAACTGGCAGATCAGCCATGCCGATATGGCCGGCAATGTGACCGAAGCACAGCTGTCGCCGCTCAGCCCGACCAGCATCGGCCGCCTCGGACAATATGGCGAACAGGCGATGGCAATGATGGACGCAGAGGTCAACCGGCAAGCGCTGATGATCGCCTATCTTGGCGACTTCTGGCTGATGGCGGTGGTTACGGCGCTCTGTGTCCCGCTGGTGTTCCTGATGAAGAAACCCCAGCGGACGAACCTCAATTCACTGGAAAGTGCCGGTGCGGCGCATTAGCCCTTTTGCAAATGCTTTCGGCCCAGCAATTCGGCGATCTGCACGGCATTGAGCGCTGCACCCTTGCGCAGATTGTCGCTGACACACCAGATGTTCAGGCCGTTCTCTACCGTCGGATCTTCGCGGACGCGGCTGATGAAGGTGGCGCCGTCGCCGACGCATTCGACCGGGGTGACGTAACCTTCGTCCTCGCGCTTGTCGACCAGCATGATACCGGGCGCATCGCGCAGGATTTTCTGGGCATCTGAAGCGGACAGCTCGTTTTCGAACTCGATGTTGATCGATTCGCTGTGGCCGACAAAGACCGGTACGCGCACGCAGGTCGCCGTGACCTTGATTTTCGGGTCAAGAATCTTCTTGGTCTCGACCACCATCTTCCATTCTTCCTTGGTCGAGCCGTCGTCGAGAAACACATCAATATGCGGAATTACGTTGAACGCGATCTGCTTGGTGAAGACGTGGTTTTCCTTGGGGTCACCGACAAAGATGGCACGGGATTGCTCGAACAGCTCATCCATGCCGCCTTTGCCCGCGCCGGAAACCGACTGGTAGGTAGACACGACTACACGCTTGATTGTCGCCGCATCGTGCAGCGGTTTCAGCGCCACGACCATCTGTGCGGTCGAGCAATTGGGATTGGCGATGATATTGCGCTTCTTGTAGCCATCGATCGCTTCGGGGTTCACTTCGGGCACGATGAGCGGCACGTCCGGGTCCATGCGGTAGAGCGAGCTATTGTCGATTACCACACAGCCGGCAGCAGCAGCCTTGGGCGCATATTCCCTGGTCGGACCCGAGCCGGCGGCGAACAGGGCGATGTCCCAGCCGGAAAAGTCGAAATGTTCGATATTCTGGACCTTGAGCATCTTGCCGGTATCGCCAATCTCGATCTCGCTTCCCTGCGAACGCGAGGACGCGACGGCGGCAAGCTCGTCATAGGGGAATTCGCGCTCGACCAGGACGTTGAGCATTTCGCGCCCGACATTGCCCGTGGCGCCGACAACTACAATTTTGTAACCCATGAAACTTTTCCTGTGGCTGATAGTAAAACAGCCGGTTTTCCTGATGGGGAGAACCGGCTGTTTGAAACTCTGATGAAGCGAAGTCTATTTTGCTTCTGTGCCTTTCGTCGGCTGGTTCAAACGGCGTTCCGCAATACGGGCCCGCTTACCAGTACGGCCGCGCAGATAGTAAAGCTTCGCGCGACGCACGATACCGCGGCGAACCACGGTAATGCTGTCAATGTTCGGGGAGTAAAGCGGGAACACACGCTCAACGCCTTCGCCGAACGACATTTTGCGTACGGTGAAGTTGGAGCCCATGCCGCGATTGGTCCGTGCGATGCACACACCTTCGAAATTCTGGGTACGAACGCGCTCGCCTTCGACGACGCGGACACCGACGCGCAGCGTGTCGCCAGCGCGAAATTCGGGGATTTCCTTGGACGCGATAAAGGCGTCGACGGCTTCTTTTTCCAATGTCTGAATCAGGTTCATGACCTATTCCTTATCTTTATCTTTTTCCTGCGCACCAGAGGGCGACTG
>Ga0209346_1000889_pt1 | contig 20518 bp, 21 predicted proteins | sample AutmiccommunBRH9_FD_187381 | JGI IMG/M metagenome (GOLD analysis project Ga0209346, IMG submission 187381) | Deep subsurface microbial communities from Mt. Terri, Switzerland - Autotrophic microbial communities BRH/9 (SPAdes) (version 2) | ecosystem: Environmental > Aquatic > Deep subsurface >...
GTTTTGCCGCCGACTTCCTTCAGATTCCACCTCACGATGGACACCCTTGTCTTAAGCTAACGGTTGGCACTACCAGCCCCCGTATCGGACTTTCACCGACTAGTTTGCGCCCATGCTGGGCGCACTAAAAAAACCAAGGAAATATCGTTCCTTGGCTAGAGCTCGAACTCCCATTCTTCCCTTAATAAAAGATACAGGACTAAAAGATCCTTTTCCAACTCAGTAAAAATCCTATTGCCAATTTCGCCTCCAATTAACGGAAGCAAAATCTTGGCTACCTGAATAGTCAGCCTCTCTCGTTCTTGGATGCTTAATGCTTGTCTTCTATTTACATAGGTTTTCAGCAGATTCCACTCCCGTAAACCGATCCTTTTCTTTGACCATTCATCAAGAATAATTCGACTTAGCTGAACATTTTTTTGATCAAGCTCCTTCTCTACTCTCGCTTTCACCCTTTTTTCTTTTCTTCTAATTTCGAGAATGACAACTGTCCCGGCGACTAGGTCGCCAATTCGTTGATGTTTAGCTTGGAAGAAGATCATGATCATTCCTAATAAATAGAATAACGGAAGTAAATCAATAATTCGCAATAAATTACGGAGTAGCGAGGAGAGTAAGGTAACTGATTGGCCATTTTCTTGAATGACCCGAAGTCCAATTATCATTTTCCCAGGTGTACGCCCGGCTGCTAAGAATTCAAATAGGACAAAATAGCCCCAGAATAAAAAAAAGATTGTAATAAATATAATAGCTAAAAAATAATTAGAGGTTGTTTCTGAAAAATTTTCCTCGATTGTCAACATATAAGTATATGCTAAAGAACTATTAATAATTATCAGGATAAACAAGTCAATTATCTGAGCTGCCGACCGGCTACCAAGACCGGCTAAACTAAATCTTAATGAAACATGTTCAGGGGTTAGCAGATCCATTTGCTCTTCCTTCATTTTGATCTTCCTTTCGGCTTTGGTTTCAACAAGATTACAACTGAATAAGTTTCGCAGTAAATCTCGCTTGATCTTACAGATTTAAGAAATCCAGATAAAACTATAGAAGCAATTGCTTTTTTTGGGTATACTAATTTTAGTTCATAATAGAAAGCAGGGGAAGTAGATGAATTTGCGTACCTTTATTAAAAATAATCGTCAGGACTGGGAGGAGTTAGAGATAACTTTACGGGAGTTGTCCAAAAAAACGGTTAAGCCTACACCGGAGCTGTTAGATAAATTCCAACGGCTATATCAAAAAGCAAACCAACACCTTTCCTTCTCACAAACCTACTTCCCTAAGGAAGAACTGACATCTTACCTTAATAATTTGGTCTTAAAAGCTCACAATACTTTGTATCGTGATCAAATAACAAGTCTTCAGCAAATAAGGCAATTCTTCGGAACAACCTTCGTTCGCCTTTTAAGCGAACAATGGAAATTTATTCTTCTTGCTTCATTGCTTTTTTTGCTTGGAGCAGTAGGCAGTTTTCTCTCTGTTATGAATGATCAATTAAATATTTATTTCTTACTTCCACCCGAGATAGCCTACGCTGTCGACCCCGAGCAAATAGGCGGTACCGTTCAAAGTAGTGATTCGCCACTGTTCTCTAGTGAAATTATGATCAATAATCTTCGGGTCGCCCTCCTGGCCTTTGCTGGAGGAATTACCTTTGGCGGCTTAACAATCTACATGCTAATCTATAATGGTGTGATAATGGGAGCATTGGCAGCCTTATTCCTGCAACATGACAAGTTTTATGAATTTTGGGCATATATTGTCCCCCATGGAATGATTGAACTAACGGCAATCTTTATTGCCGGAGGTGCCGGTCTATTGATGGGCTACCATTTATTAATCCCGGGACCATACTCCCGCAGCTTTCATTTAAAACGCCAAGCCTTGCGTTCGGTTCAATTGCTCTTAGGGACAATACCCTTATTTATTATTGCCGGAATTATTGAAGGTTACATCACTCCAGCCCCAATATCACTAGAAATAAAATATCTTTTTGCGATTCTTACTGTATTTGGACTAATTATTTATGTATGGCTAGGTCGCCAATTTGGGAAAAGAACTGACGAATCTATACTATCCCCTGATTAATAACATCAATATAATGGGTAACAGCTTCTATGGCAAGCTTTTCTTCAGGCACTTCAACCATATCGACTCCTGAATTCCGCCATTTTGCTCTGGCTTCTTTTCTCTGCAGTACACTTTTTTGTGCTGTGCTTTTTATCATCGCTATTCGCGTATCCTCCGGTTCAACCTTTGTCCATTTGTCAACCATTGGATCAGCGATGCCCATTAGTAAGAAAATATGCCGGCGACGAAGTCTTTGGATAAAGTAAAGCTGACTCTCTTCAAATAAAAAAGAATCGAGCTCACTAAATAACAGTACAAAGCTGCGTCTTTTCTGAACCTTTTCTAAGTAATGAAAGGCCTCTAGATAATTAGCTTCCTTTGAGTCACTTTGCAGATTGTAGATTCCACTAATAATGGTTTTAAGATGCCCGAATCCTTTCCCCGGAGGAATATATTTCCTTACAGTACTAGAAAACGCTAGAACGGAGACATAATCACCTTGCTTTAGAGCAGCTGCTGAAACAGTAATTGCCGCTTCTAAAGCTAGCTCCAGACGATTAGCTCTTGTTAATTCTACCCCCATAGTTCTACCGCTATCAATCAAAATAGTAATATGCTTACCGTGTTCAGGCTCATAGACATTTGTCATTACCTCAGCCAGCTTTGCGGTTTGCCGCCAATTAATTTTTCTCGGATCATCACCAATAACATATTTACGAACCTGGGCAAATTCGCCTCCGCCGAGACGATTTCGTTTAATTTTGTTCCCTTCTCTGATTAAAAACCGCTGTGCAGTAGCTAAATAACCTCTCATTTGACTCAAATCAGGAATGATCTTCAACTTATTAGATGTCTTAAAAAATGTCTGCTTCTCCCATAAACCTAAAGTTGAGCGATAACGAAGATATATCTTCTCTAACTCAAAATCGCCTCGAAAATCGGCTTTTGTTCGATAAATCAACGGAATTGTTTCTTGGCCTGCCACCTCACCTTGAACCGGAAAGGGATTGGCAAAGGATCTCGGCAAGTCATCAATTAAACGAAAAAAAATGTTGGTCTTAGAATGATTAGCTAGTCTAAGCTGAACGGAAAACTCCTCTCCACGCTCATACTCCTCTTTAATCACCCGTGCGCAGCTCAGCAGCTTTTTCCCGGGAGTAAAAAACAGATCGAGCAGACTAGCCAAAATAAGTAAACTGTTCAAGATAAAGAAAGCCCGCCAGCCAACGTCACTAAAGGAAGCTAGAAATATTACGAAGGCGTTCACAAAAAATAAACCGATTAATCGTCTTGTGGGAAGTATTCCCCTATCTTGGAACAGGAGTCGCTGCCACAACCTCTTGAATGATCTCGTCACTTGTTCCTCCCTCCAATTCTATATGTGAAGACGGGATTATTCGATGCCTTAAAGCTGGACGGACAACCATTTTTATATCGTCAGGGGTAACATAGTCTCTGCCTTCGATAAAGGCATAAGCCTTCCCAGATTCAATCAGAGCGATTCCCGCCCTTGGACTGGCACCCAAATTAATAATATTCGACTCCCGCGTTTTTCGGACAATTTGGACAATATAATCGACAAGTGAATCTTCTACCTTAATCGCCTTGATCTGCTCTTGAAATTCCCGAAAATCCGCTAGAGTTATCACCGGTTCTTCGCTATTGCTCAATACTTGTCGATTTGACTGACGTATTATCTGTTTTTCTGCTTCTAAATTAGGATAATCGACTAACAGCTTAAAGAGAAAACGGTCCTGTTGAGCCTCGGGCAGTTGATAAGTGCCTTCTAATTCCACAGGATTCTGAGTGGCCACTACAAAAAAGGGGTCAGGTAATTTGTAGCTTTCACCATGGATTGTTACCTGCTTTTCCTCCATTCCCTCCAGTAAGGCTGCTTGTGTCTTGGCCGGTGTCCGATTAATCTCATCTGCTAAGAGAACGTTTGTAAAAATCGGACCCTTAAGAGTTGTAAACTGACCATCTTTCAGATTAAAGATTGCACTTCCAGTAATATCACTTGGTAATAAATCGGGAGTAAACTGAATTCTGCCAAAGTCCCCTCCCAGCATCACAGCAAGGGTTTTAACCATCTTGGTCTTGCCTACTCCCGGAACTCCTTCTAATAAAACGTGTCCACCAGCAAGGATGGCTGTTAATAAAAGCTTCAAATTAAGACTCTGCCCAAAGATCTGTTGCTCATAAACATTTAATACTCGTTTAATTGCCTCATTCATTATTCTTCAACATCCTTCCTCATGCTATTAAGACGTTTTGACCAGCTAAGATAATCCTTCCGGGAAACCTTATTAGTTAGTAGCAGTTGTAGCTCTTCCCAAGATACCTCCCACTGCTTAAGTTTTCCATCTGGCAACCTACGCTTAACTGCAGTAAGCCATTCCTTACCGCTCAAAGTAGAGGGAATTCCCCATTTATCTTGAACAGTATTTCGTAAGAATTTTTCTTGCACAATTAATGATTCCTGATAAAAACCTCCACGCAAGCTCCATGCAGCTAAGGCTTTTATTCGTTCATCACCAAAACGAACCACCCATTCCCTAGGGGTAACCACAGAACCGAACCGTTTTCCCTTAGTCCATACCCACAAAAGGGCAATGAACCCGAGTTGAGCAGCCAGAAGAATAAACCACCTCGGATAAACCTCAGTTATTGATGTGACTGTTTTATCTCCATGGATAAAATCATTAAACCAAATAACCTCGGGGTCTGCTAGGCGAACAAAGGTCAAGACCATCTCTAAATGTTGATATTCTAAAACATGTTGATTAGATAGCCAATCTGGTGTTAATAAAACAAATAACTGACCTTCCCCATAGTTCCGTGATAAAGCGATCGTTCCACTACCGCCAATCCTTAGTAGCGATCTGTCAGCTATCTCATAAAGAATTCTTTGATTGGAATTAACCTCAGCTTGATAACTTCCCTGAAAAGGTCCATTACCATAAACAGTTAACAACGATTCATCAGCAAAAGTATTAGTCTTGATGTCAAAAAAACCGGTAGGATCCTCTCTTAGCAACCAAATATCGTTACCGGCTTCCATCCATTTAATCCATTCCTCAGTTTCAGCAGTGGTAAATAGCCTATATGGGTCAACCATGACCATTAACTGCTTTGCGGATTGGGGAAGCTCGTAAACCGGCTTCTTCCAAATATCCAACTTACCATAACGGTCTTTAAGTACGGTATAAAAGGCTTTAACTCCTGTTGGTGAGGGAGAACTGGTCAGATAATTAGGATAAACAACAGGCTTTTGCGGCGTAAAAAGAAAGCCCAACCAAATAAAAATAATAATTCCAACTACCACACTTATCCAAAATCTATTATTAGAGATAAAGGCCTTTTTATCATCAGCTTTCATTATGCCACCCTAATGCGTGATTAGTCGATTTCAACGGGCTATTAGCTTCAATTAAGCTGATTACCCTATCTCGATAAACCACAAAGTCTTCCATATTAGTATTCCTACCTCCATACATTGCCTCGTCAAATTTCAATGCAAGGTCATAAAAGGCCTCTGCTTTACTCAAATCGTTATCTTTTAACTCATAGAAATATTCCCAATTGGTTTTCCAAGCCTTGGCTTCAATTAACTCCTTCTCATCTAAAAACAAGATATATGCCAAAAAAGCATGGCGAAGTGCAGATTTCTGATCACCCTGTTTTGACAATTTATTAGCTTCCAATAGATGCCTTTGTGGTGTTTGCGCTAATTCCTCAGAAGACCCTACAGACATTTTTCGAGAGCGCGAAAATCCTGTTAACCTAGACCATAATAAATAAAGAAAAAATATAAGCAAACTAAGTCCAATCCCAATTATTAGATAGACTAGCCATTCAGCTGCTCGTTCCACAAAATCAACTTTTGGAAATAATTTCTCCAACAAGTCAGAGAGCCAGCTTTCAAAGCGCTCTAATAGCCTTAAAAAAACATTTTGGTTTTCCTGAAGATATACCTGATACTCTTCTTTAGATAAAATATCTTGCAATTCTTCCCTGACAATCACAGGATCTAAAAGTTTCAAGTTAACCCTTCCTATCTATATTTCTTGTCCCCCATTATCATCATCTGGAGTGGCTGGCGGTTCCGCGAACTCCTTAACCATTTCCTTTAGATCTGCAGCATCGTTACGTACTCGAAGGTCAAAGTACATTATTGTATAAGCAACAAAGAAAATTAATAAAGTAAATATATATAAGAGATCACTTATCAAATTGGCTAAGATGCTGTTCCCCAATAAAAAGATTAAAGCAAGGCTCAGTACAAAAGATATTATGTAGCTGATGATCATTATTATTAGAAAGAGGGCAAAAATCCGCCAAAAATTCCTACGCGTTAATCTCCAGCTTTTACTTAGCCCAGGAGCGACCTGTTCAAAAACAATAGCCACAAAATAGAAACCCCATCTAATTAGAAAATAAACCATTACCATAATCGCACCAAGACCGACAATAACCGAAAGTATTATTCCAATAACTACTCCCACGGTAGAACCGCCTTCAAGAGCCCCAAAGATAAAAACTAAAAAAATAGATATTATTATTGCTGTAACTATATACATCCCGGTAAGAATAACTAAATAGAGCAGAGAGCTTCCAAAAAGTGGCCAAAATCTTGAAAATGCCTTCTTGATTAATCCCCCTACATGAATTTCTTCCCCTTTTCTTACCTGATCCACTCCAAAGCTGACAGCAGCTTGCGATAAGGGAATTACTACCAAGGATACTACCATCATTAGCAGCATAGTCCCGAATATTGCCAGCAAACTACCTAAACTAGGTTCATATCCCGGATTCTGACCTAAGCCGCTTCCCAAGAAAGCATCAAATCCGTCACTAAGCGGAGTACTGATAAAAGATGCTCCGGTTAGATAAAGAAAAAACATACTTAATAAAAACATTGGTGCTAATAAGATTAAAAGGAGTAAATAAAATTTAAAAAAGTGGTTCTTGATTACCCGAAAAGTTAAATCAAGGATTTCCGCAAAGTGCAGCGGTTTTTTTAATAGTCGTTCCAATCTCTTCACCCTTTCATTATGTATGAGGTTTTATCTCGCTTTATCTTCGGTTTCAACATAACTCCCTCTTCAACCCCGTAAGAGGGAGTTGTTTCAATCCTCGAAATAAGTCTCGCTAAATTCAGATGGAGTTTAAACTCCACCTGAATAAGTCTCGCTTTATTTTACCCTATTGCTATAAATAAAAAAACGTTTAATTGTTATAAATATCTTAAAACATATATAATTGACGATTTTTGTTAAATACATTGTTTTCAAAACTATTTGATGTAAAATAGAGTGGAAGGGGAGATAAGAAATGAATAATGAAGAGAAGATACTAGATTTTATTGAAAAAGTTTATATCGAGTTGCAAGAAACTAAAAAAACATTAACCGAAAAAATTCAAGAAACTAAAAATGATTTAAAGGAAACCAAGAAAGAATTAACAGAAAAAATTCAAGAAACTAAAGATGAATTAACCGGAAAAATTGATAGCATAGGAAACAGGTTGTCACGCATTGAAGTTGAGCACGGTCAGAAGCTGGATGCTTTATTTGACGGCTATAAGCTTAATTCTGAAAAACTAGACCGGATAGAGGCTGAAGTCTCTAAGCATGAAGAGATAATAATCAAGAGGATAAAATAGACAACAGGGAAGGTATTGAACCCTTAGGTATAAAAAATAGCAAGGTATCGAGATCTTAAACCCTTGCTACACTTATCTATTGATGGTCGGGAAGACAGGATTTGAACCTGCGACCCCCACGTCCCGAACGTGGTGCTCTACCAAGCTGAGCCACTTCCCGAATAAATCTATGATAATAAAAAATAACTACTCAGTCAAGCAAAAAAAGCAAGTTATAATCAATATGACTTAACTACAATCCAAAATATTTTTAGGCCATTCATAAGCTCCTTCTGCTGCTGTCCGCTCTGAAACATCCTATAATATTACATATACCTTATAAATCAGATTAAAAAAACGACATCTCTGCCGTTTTTAGCCTTTGTTTGGTGCACCCTTCGGGCACAACGGTCTTATTCTAGCACTGATGTTTACTCGGCGTAGTAAGAATTAATATTGGTGCACCCTTCGGGCACAACGATATTCCTCAACACAGTAGAATAACCGACGAAGTTTTCGGATTGTTTATTGGTGGAGCATAGGGGGCTCGAACCCCTGACCTCTTGACTGCCAGTCAAGCACTCTCCCAGCTGAGCTAATGCCCCATCACGAAAAAGATTATAGCATGATACTGTACCATAATGCAAGATGATTTTTTTATCATTTGCGCTTATACCTGGAGATGACGATAATAATTATTAGAATAACTATTAAAGAAACCAAATGAGAAACCATTTTGTTTAACACTGTAAATAAAAGGACTATCAAGAGAACCAATACACTGATTATCAGCTTTAATTTATCGTTAACTTTAAGAACCCTGAATATCAATGAAAATAGCATAAATAAAATTACAAAAATAAGTATTTCAAAAAATATTATCATTTTCTCACCCCATCGTAGCTAATACAAGTTTTCTCATTACTCTTGCTTTTAATCCAATTATATCCGCCGATTAGGTCCATCCACAAAATACGGTACCGTATAGTGACGGATTCGTTCCAGGAGTCGCTTGGCTTTCAAACCTTCTTCTCCACCCTTATTAGAATACGCTAAATGCTCTTCTAAGTTATCGAAGTCTAAGTTAGACGTATAAAGCGTCGGCAAATTGTTAACCAGTCTGGCTTGAAGGATCGCTCCCAATATCTCGTCTCTTTCCCATTGAGAGATAGTTTCCGCGCCAATATCATCGAGAATAAGGACTTGGACTTTTTGAAGAAGTTCGATTTTCTCATTGAAGGAATTATCTTTAATAGAATTCTTCATTTCTCGAAAAAAATCCGGGACATAGATCATTAAGGAAGGGATTTTCTTCTCAGCAAGCTTATTTGCAGCTGCTGCCATCATATGACTTTTACCAACTCCTAAAGGTCCATATAAATAGATACCTTTCTGCTTCTGGTTAGCAGAATAGCTTGCGCAAAACTCCAATAGTGCCGTTAAGGCGTCTTGGCGACCCGATGTTTGCTCGATATTTTTAAACGATGCATTTAAAATCTCAGAAGGAATATACTGGGTTCTAAACAGCTGTTTTTTGTAATAATCATCCTCTACTTGCTTTTGCCGAGAACACTTGATTAATCTCACTTGAAACTGCCCATTTATGTAATCAATTTCTGAATAATGTCCGGTCAATAGGTTAGAGCATTTAGCTACCGAGGAGCAACTAAGGCAATTAGCTTTCTCTTGAATATATTGATAAAACGTATTAAGCGAACCAATTACTGTTTGGTCTTCAGGTTGGTACTTAGAAATCAGTTCCTTTAGCTCTGGATGATTTTCAAAGTAATTAATCCAGTATTGTTGATCTGTTGCCAAATTGGGGATCATTCCTTTGATTACTTGTTTTAAGCTTTCCATCTTCTTAACCTCCTATCTGCTCTCTTTACTTGCAATATCTCTATAATTTAATTCCTATATTTCTCCTAAATCCTTTAAAAGCTGATCTATTTTTGCCTTTTTGAGATGATCGATTTCTGTCTCGGTGTTATTACTATTACTTTGGTGATATTTATCCTCTTGCTGTAAAATATAATCCGGAATATTTTCTTTTTTAGTTGTCCGTTTTTCTTTATTTTTTTTGCTGGTATCGGTAGTTGGCTGACGTTTCGTGCTTGTCTGCCAACTCTTGTAAAGTTGATGTTCTTTTTTCGCCAGCGCTTGAGCCTCTTGAACTGTCGATATTTTTAGTCTGCGCCAATGACCGGCAATTTTTTCGGAGAAATTCTTTGGCAGCTTCAAATCATTAGTTAGCATCACATATTCGATCAAAACATTAACTACTGGATAGGGCAATCCATAGTCATTTCCTAACGACTCAATTATTTTTAAATCAGCCTCAGCAATTTTTGCTCCTCCTTGGTATTCTGCCATTAACTGGATAGGGGAATAGCCCTCTAACATTTGGCTGTGTCTATTTGCTTTATCGGTATTTTCACTCGAACTTTTGTTTTTGCTCTGCGGGGACGCAGAAGTAGCCTGTTTTTTGTCTTTATCCTGTTTATTTGCAGCGATTAATTCAGTTTGTTGGACTAAAGCAACCTCTTTTTGCAAGTAATGATATTTTTCTCTGATTCTTTTTCTGAGCAATTCCGAATCTAACCTGCCTGATTTCTCGTAAATGGTATGATCCTTTAATAAACTAATAACGTCTGTCTCAGACAGCTGATACAAAAAAGCCAGCTCCTGAAGCAGATCCTCAATTTTGTCATCTAATGCTTTGCTTAACTGATAGTTATCACTAAACATCCCCTTGACAAATTCCATATCTAAATACTTCTTCTTAACAAGCAATTTCCCTGCATCAGGAGTTTTTTCAGTTGAATAAGGCTGAATAAGCTGCTCAAGTTCTGATCCCGGAAGCACCTTTAACTCTGAAGCCAATATCGAATCAAACACCTCATCAAACGACTTGGTCAAAACTTTTTCTATTTTGTAGAACCCATTATTCCATTCCAAACGGCTTGTATACTTTTCCTTTAATTGTAGAAAATAATTTTTGCCGATCCTATTCAACAATAACAAGCTAAGGATATCACTTTGAAAAAATTGCTCCGGTGAGAGAGGCGGAAGCAAACTATATTCATATAGAGCTTCTCCTGTATCCTGATGCTGATACTTAATACTCTTCAATAACCCGACAGCCTCTAAGGTCTTTCGAGCATTTACTATTTCTTTAAAGGGTATATACATCTGACTTAATAACTGCCGATGCAGCCTTATTTTTGAGGCTCCCGTCCCACCTAAAGGGAGCTGGTTTACCAAAGTAAAATAGAAACCCATAACCTTGGTCCCAATGAAAGGCTGATATAACTCAATCAGCACGGATAAATGCGTGAAGTTTACCGGGCTAACTATCTTAATGATGTACGGATCCTGCGGGCCAACTTCATTTAAATCAAACGACATAAACTTAACTCCTTAAAAATCACTAATAATTTTTGGCGACGTCTATATTATATCATCTGAAGAAAATCCAGGTTAGGTTATTTTTAATTGATCTCCAATTTTTATCCGTTGTTAATTTTTAAAGAAAGTTATATAATATTAAATATAATTTAGAAGCAAATATAGATAAGCTGATTTTTTGGAAAGGAGTTTGGTATGGTTAACGTCACATCAAGTGCAAAAGTACAACTGGAAAAGGTCTTAAAGGAGAAACAAGATTTCAAGGCAATAAGAGTATATATCGCTGGTTTTGGCTGAGGAGGGCCATCACTTGGATTGGCTCTGGATGAGCCAAACGCTGAAGATGAAATATTTAACCAAGAAAGTTTTCAAGTAATTGTAAATAGTGACGAGCTTAAAAACATCGGAAATGTTGAGATAGACTTCCGTGAATCCGGCTATGGCAGCGGTTTTTCAGTAAGATCTGCTGTTAGCTCTTCCTGCTAAAGAAAATCCCCTCTACTTCTTAAATAGAGGGGATTTTGAATTTGTCCTTATTTTACCTCTGTCCACCAGTTATTTATATCAATAAAGGGTACTAAGCTGTTTGTTATTTGGACATGCAGTTTTTTATCAACAGTAAAAACGGTTTGTGGACTGACGATCGGGATAATATAATTCTGCTTCATAAAATATTCTTGCCACTGAACATAAAGCTCCCTTTGACTATCGTAATCGGTGTTAATTCCAGCCGCCAAAAGTAACTCATCAGATTTGCTGTCTTGCAGATGACTAACGTTGTAGCCTCCCAGTAAAACATCATTCTTCGAGAGCCATTTGCTGTTTTCCTTTGTCAAATCTACTTCATATGGCCAACTTGCTAAGAACAAATCCCAAGCCCCCTTGGAAAACAATTGGGGAATATATTGATCGCTTGCAACCGGTGTCAGCTCAATTGTCAATCCATTTTGTTTCAGCTGCTCCGCCAGCTCTTTAGCCAATAGCTCTTGTAAAGGATTACTTTCATAAGCCAGTTTAAGGGTAAGCTTCTGTCCGGCAAAATTTACTGGAGCAGTCTCTTCAGAAGAATTCGCCAAAATCGCCTGGTAGGCGTAAGACATAGGATGAAGAACAGACAATGGTCTTTTCCCGAAACCAAAGTAAATACTCTGAATAATTTTGTCATAATCCAGCGCTTTGGACAATGCCTCTCTATTATTCAGATCCTTCCAAACCTCTGTATTAAGATTCATCCCCAGATAGGTGTAACCTTGTCCATCCAACAGGAGAGTATCCCTTGTTTCGTCATTCAGGCTTTCATCCATTGGCAAGGTTAGCTGCAGGTCCTGCACGCCTTGTTCAGAGTTGCGGAAAATGATTTTATCTAGATAAACCAGACCAGGGTAATAATCGTTGCGGATTAATTGCCATTCTGAGTTGTCAGCAGATTGAGATTGCAGCTTAAAAGGTCCATTTGCCAAAAGCAGTCCTTTACCGGCTTGTTCTTTTATTTGACTTACCGATATATCTGAAAGCTGACTTGCAGAAAGAATTGGGGCTGTAAAAAGCTGCAGATCGGCAGGGTCTAGCTGTTTAAAAGCAACGGTAATTTGCTTCTTTTCATCGGAAATAGTAATTCCGGATACATTTTCACTTTTCCCCTTTCGGAAGTCATCTGTACCAATTATGTCTAAGGTATAGCTTTTCCATTTGCCGTTATACTCACCTTGACTGTACCATTCCAAGGTGCTCTGTATATCTTCAAGAGTTAGATCTGTACCGTTCTGCCATTTTAACCCTTCTTGCAATGAAAAAATCAGCTGATTATTTTCTATATCCAATAGATAATCTGCTGCTAGGTTCTTATCTAACTCCAACTTTTCATTATAACCTAATAATCCTTGGTATAATATTGTGGTTAAGTTATATAATGGTGATTTGGACATTTGCAGTCCAAGTGGGTCTAAATATAGACTATCAACATCTGTACCAATCACAATACTCCCGCCTACAGACGGAGTTGCAGGTGGAAGATCCTGAGGCTCTTCATCAATTTGTGGAGGTTTTTGTACTGTACAAGCTGTAATAATAACTGTCATAACTAATAGCAAGATAATTATTTTTGACTTCATGCTGTTTATAACCTCTCCTTACCTCTTCCTTTATTGTCATTTTAGGATTTACGCAATAGCTCACTTAATTCATTAATAAAGACATTTATGTCTTTAAACTGGCGGTATACTGAAGCAAAACGGACATAAGAAATCTCGTCTACGTGATAAAGCTTTTCCATAACCTTTTCCCCTATCTCCCGGCTATCCACTTCCGACTTGAGCTCATTCCTTAATTCGCGTTCAACTTCGGCAACCATATTCTCTAATGTTTCCAAAGAGACAGGTCTTTTCTCGCAAGCTCTAATCAATCCACGAAGAATTTTTTCCCGACTAAATTCTTCTCTGCTGCCATCCTTTTTCACTACCAATATTGGCGTCTCCTCTACCTCCTCATAGGTATTAAACCTTCTGGTACAGGATTCACATTCTCTTCTTCTTCTTATTGACTTGCTTTCATTTATTGGTCTAGAATCTAAAACCCGTGTGCCATTATGATTGCAGTAAGGGCATCTCATGATATCACCTCTTAGAATATCCGAACCTAATTTAATTTATTACACCTATAAGTTTCCCCTATCTGGGTGCAATCGTCAAGCTTATTCCAACTTTATCTGCGATATTTTTCTTTGCCAAAAATTAAGCTCGGGAAAAATAATAAAATTGTCTTTTTATAATAAAACCTATAAAGTATAATTGTAGACGGTGCTTTTATTTTATAGTTCTTTATAGATAAATAGGGGGATATTATGGACGTTAAAGAAATGCTATTTATGTTTCTAGGTGGGTTGGGAATTTTTTTATTTGGTATTAAATCAATGTCTGATGGTTTACAAAAGGCGGCGGGAAGTCGCTTGAGGAAAATTTTAGAGACCCTTACATCGAATCCTCTAATGGGTGTTTTGGCGGGAACCTTGGTTACTGTGATTATTCAAAGCAGTAGCGGTACTACAGTTTTAACAGTCGGACTGGTTAATGCCGGCTTGCTTTCCTTAAGACAAGCTATTGGCATAATAATGGGAGCTAACATCGGAACTACTATAACCAGCTTTATTATTGGTTTTAAAATTTCTGAATACGCTTTCCCGATTGTGGCGCTTGGAGCAATTCTTTTATTCTTCTTCAAAAAGAAAAAACTAAACTATTTGGGACAAATATTATTTGGTTTCGGGTTGCTATTCCTCGGTTTAGAATTTATGAGCGATGCAATGCGACCACTTAGAAGCTCGATGGTTTTTGTTGATTTCATGCAAACCCTTTCTGATGTACCAATATTCGGTGTATTAGTAGGAACTGTTTTTACGGTGATTGTTCAAAGCAGCAGTGCTACAATTGGTGTTTTGCAGGGTCTTGCTGAGAGCGGTGGAGTAACTTTTGATCAAGCGTTGCCGATCCTTTTTGGTGATAATATCGGGACAACAATTACAGCTGCCTTAGCGGCGATCGGCACTACGGTAGTTGCCAAAAGAGCTGCATTAACCCATGTAATGTTCAACATTATTGGAACTGTAATTTTTCTCCCGCTTTTATCAATTGGGCTTTATCCATATATCGTCAACCTGATTGCTGGAGATTTTAATATAAAAATGAAAATAGCCTGGGCGCATGGCATCTTTAATGTTAGCAATACCCTGATTCAGCTGCCCTTTATAGCCTTACTAGCCTTTATTGTGACTAAGCTGATACCGGACAAGAATCACGAAATTATTGAACATGGATCTAAATATTTAGACAAGAGGTTTCTAACTAACCCCTCTGTAGCGATTGGACAAGCTACTAATGAGGTTGGAAGAATGGGGAATTTAGCAAAAGAATCTTTAATCGAGAGTATTGATTACTTCTTTACAGGTGATGAGAGGAAAATGAATTCCTCAATGCAAAAAGAGAGTATTGTTAATGATCTGGATCATCGAATAACAGATTATTTGGTTGTTTTAACCCAAAGCCCATTATCTGAGAGTGAATCTAATGCTTCAACTTTATTGCTACAAACAATTAATGATATCGAGCGAGTCGGTGACCACGGCGAAAATATCCTGGAATTGGCACAATATTCTCATGAAAATAAATTGCCGTTTTCTAGTGAAGCAACTAATGAATTAAAACTGATGATCAACTTAACTATAGAGACTTTTGAATTGGCTTTAACTTCTTTAAAAAACAGCGATGAGGAAATAGCTAGAAAAGTAATTGAAAACGAAAGAATTATTGATAAAATGGAAAAAAATTATCGCAAGGGTCATTTAAAGCGCCTGAACAACGGTACTTGTGTCGGAAGCTCCGGTGTAGTTTTTCTAGACATTATCAGTAACTTAGAGCGTATCGGCGATCATTCATTTAATATCGCTCAAGCGGTTTTGGGAGAATTGTAGGGGTGGCATTTGGTTAAATTAAAAAAGAAGGGCGCTGCCCTTCTTTTTTTACTTAGCATTAGTTTTTATTTTAGTTGGTTCAACAACAACCGGCCCTAACCCCCGGGGAACCATTACTGATTCTCTCGTTGTTGCATCTAATTGTTTAGTTATAAAGTCAGCTGCAACATTCGGGTCGATTCTATCACCGCAAGTATATACATCAATGCTGGCATATCCATGCTCTGGGAAGCTGTGAATCGTTAAATGCGATTCGGAAATTATTACTACCCCACTCACTCCCATTGGAGCGAACTTATGAAATGCTACCTCACGGATTTCAGCACCCGACTCTAAAGCCGCGTCAACCATCATTTTTTCCACGAATTTCAAATCATTTAGTTTCTCAACATTGCAACCCCAAAGCTCAGCAATTACATGACGTCCCATAGTGTCCATTACTAACTTCCCCCTTTTAAAAATATGTTTCCATGCCCTTTCAAGCATGCGGGACCTGCGCCATCTACCACGGGGGCAAGTTAGTCCGACGAGGTCCTAACCCTTTAAGTAGATACTGGTTCCTTAGTTATTTAATTAATTTCACGAGTTTCAGTATACTTGTTTTGAGGATATTTTGCAAGATTTTTTTTGTTCAACCTGGCATAAAAAAAGGCTTTTGTATTACATGTTATATGCTCAGTTTACTCCTTTATTCAAAAAAATTCACTAGCAATTTATCCATTGTCAAAAAATATTTTGGTAAATTTAAAGGAATGACTTTCCTGTATGGGATTCACGAATTCTACATACAATACAATTACCAAAGGAGAAGGAGGTGATAATAATGGCAGCTGGACAAGATCGTAGCAGCAATTGGTTAGTTGTTCCTCAAGCATCTCAAGCATTGGACCAATTAAAATATGAAATTGCCAACGAATTAGGAATTCAAATTCCTCAAGACGGTTATATGGGCAATATCGCTTCTCGTGATAATGGTTCAATCGGGGGACAAATAACTCGTCGTTTAGTGCAAATGGCTGAACAACAACTTGCAGGAAAATAATAATTTTCTGATAAGGATTATAATTTAATATATTTCACATTATGGTATTTGGAAATATACCGTAAAAATAAAGCCATCCGTTGAGGATGGCTTTATTTAGATATCAGATGTCAGAAGCCGGACTGGGGGAATTCGGGGACTCTTCCGAATTCTTTTTGCCATCCGTTGAGGATGGCTTTATTGACGTGTGAGATAAGAGGTAAGACTGGATTAAATCGCTGAGTTAGCGATTTATTTCTTTATTATTCAGGCGGTTAGGACTTTATTGTTTTTTTCTTGTGTAGATGCTCTTGATACATGCTTAACTAAATCGACAACCCTGCAAGAATAACCCCACTCATTATCGTACCACGCTAATACTTTTACTTGCCTATCTCCGATTACCATGGTTGACAAACCATCAATAATTGCCGAATGCGGGTTGCCGATGTAATCAGTGGAGACTAAGGGTTCCTCCGAATATTCAATTATTCCGTAAAAATCCGTTTGGCTGCTGTGTTTAAAGAGCGAATTAATATCATCACTTGTTACTTTTTTCTTAACATTTATTACCAAATCGACTATTGAAACATTTGGTGTGGGAACCCGCAATGCCAAGCCGTTTAATTTACCCTCTAATTCAGGCAAAACCAAAGATACAGCCCTTGCGGCACCTGTAGTTGTAGGGATAATTGACTGACTTGAGGCTCTTGCTCTTCTTAAATCCTTATGCATATTATCCAGCACCTTCTGATCATTGGTCACCGAATGTACTGTTGTCATCATGCCACTTTCTATATAATAATTCTCATGAAGAACCTTGACGATCGGTGCCAAACAATTCGTTGTACAGGAAGCATTGCTGATAATATGATGATTATCATAATCATAGTCATCCTCATTAACGCCCATTACGATCGTTACATCCTCACCCTTGGCAGGTGCTGTGATAATTACTTTTTTCGCTCCAGCCTGCAAATGTTGACTTGCCCCTTCGCGATCCCTGAATTTACCTGTAGATTCTACTACAATATCTATGTTTAACTTTTTCCAAGGTAACATTTCCGGATGACGTTCCCCGATAACTAAGGTTTCTTTTCCATTTACATAAATAGCATTATCTCCTGTTTGAATATCTGCCTCAAGCTTCCCGTGAATCGTATCATATTTTAACATATGAGCTAAGACCTCTGGAGAATAACTGGCGTTTATAGCTACAACATCAATATTAGATTCCTCTAATGCACGTCTAAAGACCATTCTGCCAATTCTCCCAAACCCATTTATTGCTATTCGTATAGACATATAAGACTCTCTCCTTTGTATTGTAACATACTACTCCCTCTATTTATTATAATAAGTATATCACATTTTGCAATATGTTAAATAAAAAATGTATCGTATTTTATCTTCGGTTTCAACAAGACTCCCTCTTCAACCCCGTAAGAGTGAGTTGCGACCATTTTCTGAGCACTACGTCGATTAACTTCCTTGTTCGAAGAGAACCGTTGTACTCGAAGAGTGTTTCAATCCTCGAAATAAGTCTCGCTTTATCTGTCTGCTGGTATAATATGAGAAAAAGAAGGGGTTATCCCCTTCTTTCAGTAAATATTTCGCTAATGTTTTGTTAACTGTAACCTATGTTGGTATTTTTATTAAAAATGTTTTGCATATATCCAATAGTAGCGATCATAAAAAAAGAGTACTCTCTGCAAATAGTGTCTAGTTTCCCCAATGGGAATTTGGTTAATATTCTTGATAGTTCCATCCCAAATTCCTTGATTAAGCCAATCTGCAACCTTATTAGGACCAGCATTGTAAGCAGCAATTGTCGCCACCTTATTCCTATTTAATTGATAGTAGATTTTTGTCAGGTACCAGCTTCCAAGCTCTATATTTATTTCCGGCTCATTAATTCTTTCTATGGGGAAGGTAAAATCGCCGGTGTTTATGATCCACATTGCGGTATCAGGCATAATCTGCATTGGACCAATTGCTCCTTTTTTAGAAACCTTGTCCTCATTAAAGCGTGTCTCTACTTGAATAATTGACATAACTAAAAAGGGATCTAAATTATATTTATCAGAACTGAGAGAGATGACCTCAGCATATTTGATTGGATACATAATCTGCCATAGCCACTTAGTATTAAGCGATAAGAATACTATGAACAATAAGGCAAAAAGTATTAAATTTTTCTTTGATCCGATAATATCTAGCATCCCTTGTTTAGCCAACTTTCCTAACTATTTATCATGCTTCCCATAGTTTTATACAGGCTATAACCTGTTTTTCAGTTTCCTCTAGAACGTTGTCGTTATAGATTACGATATCGGCTTTCTGTACTTTCTCCATGAGTCTCATTTGGCTATTTATTCTTAATAACGCCAATTCTTTGTCCACACTATCTCGTTTCATCAGTCTAGACAATTGTTCTTCTGGGCTAACGTAAACAACGATAATTTGATCAAATAGCGCTTCTCTCTTAGATTCAAATAACAGAGGTATATCGACGATTACTTGTGGAAAATTAACAGAAAGCTGTTCAGCCCTTAAAATAATCCGCGAAATTATCAGCGGATGAGTTATTTCATTTAAAACCTGTCGTCTTTCATCGTCTTGAAAGATTAATTCCGCTAATTTTTTTCGATCAATAGTCTGGTCAGCAGTTAATACCTCTTCTCCAAAATGCTCAATTATTTTATACCAAGCCTCAGTATGTGGTTCTACAATTTCCCTGGCAATTAAATCGGCATCGATAACCGGAATATTATACTTTCTAAACATTTTTGCCACTGTGCTCTTACCGCTAGCAATTCCTCCAGTTAAACCGATTAACATTATTCCGTACCTCCAAGTATATTAGCTTTGTTTTGACGATATTCTCCAGATCTAAAGCTTAGGTGTGGTTCGTGTGCATATCTGTCATGGTTAACTAAAAAAATTTAATTATCCCAATTAGAATCAAGATTAATCCTGGTAGTATAGTGAATTTTTTTAAGAACTTTACCTCTGAAAAAATAAAGCCTACTCGTAAACCGAAGAGAATAAACAACCCACTCATCCCCGCGATTGTTATTGCAGTCATCATAGGTTGAAAGCCAATTAAGGCAGCACCAAGTCCGGCACCAAAAGCATCCAATGATAAAGCAATTCCTAACAATACTGCCTCAGCTGAAGAAATAATCCCAGATCGGTCTATATCTGCTTTCATTGGTTTTCTTAAAATTTGAATAACAAGACCTAATTTTTTTATTTCGATGGAGATTATTCTTTCTCCTGTATTTTTTACCTCAATATTTTTTTGTTCTTGGTCATCGTATTTATTAAGCAGTACCTGAGCTATAGCCCAAATACCTACAGCAATAAGAATACCTGCCCCAATCCATTTTGCAAAGCCCGGGGATAGCACTAGACTGATCCAGACACCTATTTGCATTGACAAAAGAATCATTACAGCAGAGGCAAGGCTAATAATAATCGTTGAGGTTATAGGAATTTTTATCCTTTTTAGACCATAAGTAATTCCTACACCAAAGCTATCCAAGCTCACAGCTAATGATAATATTACTAGGTATAAAATACTCACTCAATCGCACCCCTTCCAATTCTTTTATATATTATGGAATGGGCGCAAAGAGAGTGCGACTATATTTATTCTTACTACGCCGAACACGCTTCGTTGTTAGAATAAGACCGTTGTGCCTGTGGTGCGACTATATTTTCCGAGTTCTACGCCGATTTACTCCCTGCTCGAGGAAGACCGTTGTGCCCGTGGTACGACTATATTTTCCCTTTATAATTGCTGGCAATTAGGACAAAAATGCGTTCCTCTGCCACCGACCTTTATTTTTTCTATTGCTGTTCCGCAAAAACTGCATGGCTGATCTTTTTTTCCATAGACAATC
>Ga0209346_1000892_pt1 | contig 20437 bp, 20 predicted proteins | sample AutmiccommunBRH9_FD_187381 | JGI IMG/M metagenome (GOLD analysis project Ga0209346, IMG submission 187381) | Deep subsurface microbial communities from Mt. Terri, Switzerland - Autotrophic microbial communities BRH/9 (SPAdes) (version 2) | ecosystem: Environmental > Aquatic > Deep subsurface >...
AACGCTGGCGGCGGGAATACAACGAGGAGCGGCCGAAGAAGGCGTTGGGCGGGCTGACACCCGCCGCCTATGCAAAGCAGTTACAGTGACCCGGACTCTAAACCGTCCCGCTACTCAAAGCGGGGGGACGTCGCCTCGCAAGCAGGCGCTCACCGTGTATGTGATGTCCGGATTCGCGGACCAGACTGAATCGATGTCGCGGCTGGGTAAGCACACCACCGGAAAGAGTTGCCTGTATCTCAAACGGTTGTCGGATGTCGATATCGATGCGCTAGAAGCGGTGCTGCGCGCTTCGTTGACCACGCTCCGGCAACGCTACGGCTGACCGGGGCGTTGAGGTTCGACCCGCAATGGCGGCCGCTCGCGCCGGACGCCGTTGCCGGAACACGCGATAATGGTCGTTTGTCCGCCGCTGGCCTTTGGCCGCCACCCGTTTTCTGGAGATACAACGTGAATTGCTCCCGCCATCCGATCGCGCTTGCCGTTGCCGGCGCGCTGCTTGCCTCTGCGGTCGCCCTGCCGGCTGATGCCCAGGCACAAGCACAGGCACAGCGACTGAGCGCCACCCAGCTGGACACCATCACGGTCACCGCGCAGCGTCGAAGCGAGGACGTGCTGGCCGTGCCGCTGCCGCTGTCGGTGATCGATGGCGAGCTGCTGGCGGCCTACGGGGCGTCGGCCCGCGACGTGCTGGCGCTCGGCAGCCGCGCGCCCAGCGTGCAGGCCGAGTCGTCGTTCGGGCGCACGTTTCCGCGCTTCTATATCCGCGGCCTGGGCAACACCGACTTCGACCTCAACGCCAGCCAGCCGGTGTCGATGGTCTATGACGATGTGGTGCTGGAGAATCCGACGCTCAAGGGATTCCCGATCTTCGACATCGATCGGGTCGAGGTGTTGCGCGGCCCGCAAGGCACGCTGTTCGGGCGCAACACGCCGGCCGGCGTGATCAAGTTCGACTCGGTGCGGCCCGACTCCGAGCCCTCCGGCTTTGCGCGGCTTGGCTACGGCCGATTCGACACGGTCAACTTCGAGGGCGCGCTCGGCGGTGCGGTCAGCGACACCTCCTCGGCCCGGCTGTCGGCGCTGTACCAGCGGCGCAGCGGCATTTCCAGCAACACCGTGATCGACGACGACCGCCGGGAAGGCTTTGTCGAGCGTGCGGTGCGCGGCCAGTGGCTGTTGCAGCCCAGCGACACGTTCGAGGCCCTGTTCCAGGTCCGCGCCCGTCATCTGGACGGCGGCTCGCAGGTGTTTCAGGCCAACCTGATCGAGCCGGGCAGCAACAACATCCGTGACGGCTTCAATCGCTTCCAGCTCTCGCAGGATGCCCAACCGACGCTGGAGGTCGAGACGCAGGGCGCCAGCGCGCGCCTCGCCTGGGATCTGGGCGCGGTACGGCTGGTGTCGATCAGCGCCTGGGAATCGGTCGAGATGTTCGCGCGCGGCGATGTCGACGGTGGGTTCGGCGCGTCCTTCGCGCCGCCGTCCGGGCCGGGCTTCATCCCGTTTCCGGCCGAATCCGGCGATGGCATTCCCGCGCATCGCCAGCTCACCCAGGAAGTTCGCCTGGAATCGACCGGGGCCGATCCGCTGTCCTGGCAGGCCGGCGTGTTTTTCTACGACGAAAACCTCGACATCGACAATCTCAATTACGACACCCTGGCCGGCAGCGCAATCAACGGCGTCGCCCGCCAGCGGCAGGACAATCGCGCCTATGCCGCGTTCGGCTCGCTGTCCTATGCCATCGATTCGCGCTGGCGGGTGGCCGGCGGGCTGCGGTTCACCCGCGATGAAAAGGACTTCGTGGCCGAGCGTCTGCTCTCGCCCATCGGCGCCGGCGCGCTGGCGCCGATCGCCCGCGATCTGGAGGACGACAATCTGAGCGGCGATCTGAGCGCAACCTATTCGCTGTCCGAGCGCGAGATCGTTTATGCGCGCCTGGCGCGCGGCTTCCGGGCACCGTCGGTGCAGGGCCGTCTGCTGTTCGGCGATGTGGTCTCGGTGGCCGACTCCGAAACCATCCTGTCCTGGGAGCTGGGTTATCGCGGTGAACTTTTCGATCGCCGGCTGCGATTGGGCGTCAATGCCTTCCGCTATGCGCTCGATGATGCCCAGCTGACCGCCGTCGGTGGCGAAGCCAATTTCAATACGCTGATCAACGCCAACAAGGTGGTGGGCAAGGGTGTCGAGGTCGATATCGATGCGGTGCTGAGCAGCCGGCTGACGCTGTCGGCCGCCGCTTCCTTCAACGACACCGAAATCCAGGATAGTGCGCTGGGCGTGGTGCCGTGCGGCAGTGGCTGCACCGTGCTCGATCCGGCCGGCGTGGTGCCGGGCACGGTCTCCATCGATGGCAACCGCTTGCCGCAATCGCCCAAGTGGATCGCCAATGTAGCCCTGGACTACCGCCAGCCGTTGGCTGCCGGCGAGTTCTTCGCGCTGGTCGATGCTTCGTATCGCAGTGCGATCAATTTCTTCCTGTATCGCAGCGTCGAGTTCACCGGCGATCCGCTGACCGAGGTCGGCCTACGGCTGGGCTACCGCTGGGGCGAGGAAGGCCGCTACGAGGTGGCGGGTTTCGGCCGCAATGTGCTGGATGAGACGGAGATTCTCGGCGGCGTCGACTTCAACAATCTGACCGGCTTCGTCAACGAGCCGCGGGTGCTGGGCGTCGAAGTCTCGGTGCGCTACTGATTCGGCGCGCGACGTGGCCGGCAGTTCGGACGATGGCAAGGCGTAACGTGGTAACCGGTATCGGCGACACAACGGTCGGGCCGGCGCGTGCCGCCGGTGGCGCGGGCTGATGGCATGCAGCTGAATGCCGATTTCAGCCGACGCGCGGTGGTGCACGCCGCCGGAATGCCTTGGCTGGCTTCGCCGGTGCCGGGCGTGGAGCGGCGCATGCTGGATCGGATCGGTGGCGAAGTGGCGCGTGCCACCTCGATCGTGCGCTACGCGCCGAATAGCCGGTTCTCCGCGCACACCCACGACGGCGGCGAGGAATTCCTGGTGCTCGAGGGCGTGTTTCAGGACGAGCACGGCGATTATCCGGCTGGCAGCTACGTGCGTAATCCGCCGACATCACGGCACACGCCCGGCTCTGCGGCTGGCTGCACGATTCTGGTCAAGCTCTGGCAGTTCGAGCCCGACGACCGCACCCCGGTGCGGGTCGACAGCCGACAGGAGGCGTTCCATCCGGTAGGTGGACGGCCTGGCGTCAGCGCGCTGGCGCTGTTTCGCGACGCCAATGAGAATGTCCGACTGGAGCGCTGGGCGCCGGGCGAACATCGGCTGGCAGCTCCCGGCGGCGTCGAGCTGCTGGTGCTGGATGGCGGATTCAGCGAGGACGGCGAGACATTCGCTCCGCAGTCGTGGCTGCGATTGCCGAACGGCGCCATGCTGCGCGCAACGGTCGGCGAGTCGGGCTGCACGGTCTGGATCAAGACCGGTCATCTGGCGCGACCGCCGAGGCTGCCGACTGTCTGAAGCGGTTCGCGCTGCTGGTGCCGGCGATGCCCGGCGCGATATTGCGTATCCTCTCGGCTCAAACATTCTGACGGTGAACCATGTCGCACGCGGTGCTGGGTCGGCTGCTGCTGGGATTGTTCGTGCTCTCGGGCTTTGCCGGCCTGGTGTATCAATCGATCTGGTCGCATTACCTGGGGCTGTCGCTGGGCCACGCGGCCTATGCGCAGACCCTGGTGCTGGCGATCTTCATGGGCGGCATGGCGCTGGGTGCGTGGGCGGTGAGTCGGTTTGGGCTGGGCTGGCGCCGGCTGATCCTGGCCTATGCCGTGGTGGAAGCGGTGATCGGTGTGCTGGGGCTGGTGTTTCATCCGCTGTTCGTCGCCTACATGGATGTCTCTCAGCAGGCGGTCTATCCGGCGCTGGAAGCGGCCTGGGCGGTGCGCGCCTGGCAGTGGGGCACGGCGGCGCTGCTGATTCTTCCGCAGAGCGTGCTGTTGGGAATGACCTTTCCGTTGATGTCCGGCGGATACCTGCGCCTGGCGCCCCGCGAAGACGGTGAGATTCTCGGTGGCCTGTATTTCAGCAATTCGCTGGGCGCGGCACTGGGCGCGCTGGCGGCCACGTTTGTGCTGCTGCCAGCCTGGGGCATGCCGGGCACGGTGGCGTTCGCCGGCTGGGTGAATCTGCTGGTCGCCGGCCTGGCCTGGCTGGCGGCACGTCAGCTCCCGGCCTCCGCACTCGCGCCGCAGGTGGCGCACCCGGTGCCGGAGCCGAAGCGCAGCGGCGGGCCGACGCTGGGCCTGGCCGGGATGATGCTGCTGGCGACCTTTTTCAGCGGCGCGGCCAGTTTCGTCTACGAGATCGGCTGGGTGCGCCTGCTCAATCAGGCGCTGGGCACCACGCTGCACTCGTTCGAGCTGATGCTGGCGGCGTTCATTCTGGGCCTGGCATTCGGCGGGTTGTACGTGCGTCGGCGCAGCGCGCGCATCGCCGATGCGGTGACCTGGGCCGGCTGGGCGCAGGTCTTGATGGGCTTGGCGGCGCTGGCCTCGCTGCCGGTGTTCGCCAACAGCTTTCAGTGGGTGGCGGCGCTGATGCAGGTGCTGCCGCGCGACGACAGCGGCTACAACCTGTTCATGCTGGGCAGTGCGGGCATTGCGATGCTGGTGATGTTTCCGGCGGCGTTTTTTGCCGGGATGACGCTGCCGCTGTTCACGCTGGCGCTGCTGCGGGCCGGTCATGGCGAGACCAGCATCGGCCGGATCTATGCCGCCAACACGCTGGGCGCCATCGTCGGAGTGATGCTGGCGGTGCATGTGCTGATTCCGCTGATCGGCGTGCGGCTGGCGATCACCCTGGCGGCGCTGGCCGATGTGCTGCTCGGGTTGGTGCTGCTGCGCAGCTACGCCCGCGAGTTTCGTATTCGCCCGCTGGCCGGCGCGATTGCCGGTGCGCTGGTTGTGCTGATCTACAGCCTCGCACTCGGTCGGCCCGACCCGCTGGCGCAGGCCTCCGGGGTCTATCGCACCGGCGATCCGCTGCTCGATGCCGACGGCCGCGTGTTGTATCTGCGCGATGGCAAGACCGCCACCATCGCGGTCTACGGACTCAGCGATTGGGCCACCATTTCCACCAACGGCAAGCCGGATGCGTCGCTGGCGTTCAGCGAACGCAAGCCGCCGGCTTCCGACGAGGTGACGATGATCATGGCCGGCGCACTGCCGTTGGTCCTGCACCCGAATCCGCAGCGGGTGGCAATCATCGGGTGGGGGTCGGGTTTGACGACGCACACCGTACTTGGCAGCCCCGCGTCGGCCCGCGTCGACAGCATCGAGATCGAGCGCGCCATGGTGCAGGGTGCACGGCAGTTCGGCGAGCGGGTCGCGCGGGCCTACCGCGATCCGCGATCGAAGCTGCATATCGACGACGCACGCACCTGGTTCGCCGCCGGTCAGCGCCGCTTCGACGTGATCATCTCCGAGCCATCGAATCCGTGGGTCAGCGGCGTGGCGGCGCTGTTCACGCGCGAGTTCTACCGGCTGCTCGGCCAGCACCTGAGGGACGAAGGGCTGCTGATCCAGTGGCTGCAGTCGTATGAGATCGACGACCCGCTGATGGCCACCCTGGTGGCGGCGTTGATCGAGGAATTCGCACATGTCGACGTGTACCTGGCCAACTCCAGCGACCTACTGTTCGTGGCCAGCCGCTCACCGCTGCCGTCACTCGATGCCGCCCGGTTGCAGCACCATCCGCTCGACATCGAACTCGGCCGGGTTGGATTGACCCAGGCAGCCGATTTCGATGCCCGCCGGCTGGCTGGCGAACAGGTGCTGGCCGCCTGGGTGCATCAGCAAGGGGCTATGGCGCACTCCGACTATCATCCGGATGTCGCGCTGAATGCGCCGCGGTCGCGGTTCGCGCAGGACAGCGCGAGTTTCCTGATCGAGTTGCGTGCCAACGGTCTGCCCACGCTCGATCTGCTCGAGGGCCGCACGTTGCCCGGTCGGGCGGAACAGGTGGCGCGCAGCGGGCTGAGCAGCCTTTCGGACGCCCACCATTTTGGGCTGGCGGTGAACGACGCGCTGCTCGATCCCGCGCAGTTGCCGCGTCTCGCCCGCGCCGATGTCGATCTGGCGGGTCGCATCGCGCAGCTACAGCGGCTGTCGGCGGGTGTGGTCGATGTCGCCCGGCTGTCGGATTGGTTCGATTCCGCAGCCGAATCGGCACGCCGTTCGATCGGCCTGCTGCCGGCGCAGGATCACCTTGGCGTATGGATCGACCCGGTGTGGATCGACGCATCGGTTCAGCCGGCGCCGGTTGCCGCCGTGCTGGCCGCCTATGCGGCGGCCGCCGGGCGCGACGCACAGACCCTGCATCGCGCGGCGTTGGCCGCGCTCGATCAGGTGCCCGTGGAGCATCCGATCGCCGAGCAGATGTTGCTGCTGGCGATGCTGGGTGCTGCCGCCAGCGGCGACCCGGACGCGGTGATGGCCATAGCCGCCGAACAGGGCAAGGCGATTGAATCGGGGCCGCACTATCCCGGGCTTCGCGCGTTTCTGCTGGCCTGGGCCGAACAGGCGCGCTCAGTGGGGCGCTGATCCGGCCGGGCTGGCGGCCCGGCGCAGTCGGTCATTGACCGCTCGCCACTCCTCGTTGTCGGGCGGCAGCTCGGCATTGATGCGGCGGGCGCCGATCCGGTCCAGCTCGCGCAGCGCGGCATACAGTTCACGCGCGTAGGCCTTGGGTTCGACTGCCAGGGCGATCCCATTCACGTTGTCGGGCAGAGCACCGATGGTCAATGCTGGCTGATCGCGATTGCCTGCGAGTTCCTCGCGGCTGACCAGATGCAGCGGCGTGACCGGCGCGTAATGCGATTCGAGATTGCCTGACGCGCGCGGACTGCTGTCGCCGGCACCCACGGCCACCGGGCCGATGATCGAGGCGATGTCTTCGGGATGGATGCGTCCGGGCCGCAGGACGCGCGGAGGCGAAGCGGTCAAATCGACGATGGTGCTCTCGATCCCGATCTGGCAGTCGCCGCCGTCGAGCACCACCGGTACCGCATCGCCAAACTCTTCCTGGACATGCGCTGCGCGGGTCGGGCTGATCCGACCGAAGCGGTTGGCCGACGGCGCGGCCAGGCCGTGGCCGAACGTCTCGATCACCGCCCTGGCGACCGGATGCGCCGGAGCGCGCAGGCCGATGCTGTCCTGTCCACCGGTAATGGCGTCCAGAACCGCCGCACCGCGCTTCAGGATCAGGGTGAGCGGGCCGGGCCAGAATGCGTCCGCGAGCAGATAGGCGGATTCAGGAATCTCCCGGGCGTAACGGCCAAGTTGCCCCGCGCCGGCAATGTGGACGATCAGCGGGTGATCCGCGGGTCGCTGCTTGAGGCTGAAGATTCGCGCCACGGCCGCCGGGTTTTCTGCGTCGGCGGCAAGACCGTAGACGGTTTCGGTCGGCAGACCGATCGCTTGCCCTGAGCGCAGGGCGGCAATGGCGGTCTGAAGTTCGGTTGGGGTGGGCGTCGCTTGCATCATCGCTACATGCTACCGGTTGCCGGGTGACGCGGCACGTCGATCGATCGGCTGGACGATGGGGCATGTCGGCTGTCCGAATAGGCAGCATCGGATCGTTGACAAATAGACAGAACGGTATAGTCTATATACCAACCAGTCTGTATTGACTGAAACCCAACGCAAACACAGGAGCTTCCTCATGAATGTTTCCCGCACAATCAAAACCACCCTTTCCGCCGCGCTGCTGGCTGGCTTGTTCACCGGTGGCACGGTCGCTGCCGCCGACGCCGAGACCCCCATCGTCTACGGTGGCTTCACCGAAAGCAACGGCGTCACACTGCCGGTCGATGTCTCCCGCTATGGCTCGACTCGGCAGGGCATCGCGGCCTCCACGGCCGGAACTCGGGTCTTCGGCGTTTTCGAGCGCGATTCGTCCGGCGTGACTGTCCCTTCGACAGGCTCCCCGCGTGATGCGCTCACGCTGCCGCGGGTGACCGTTGCTGCCAACCCGGAATCGGACCTGATCTACGGCGCGTTTCGGAGTGTCGATGGTGTGACGCTGCCGGCCTCGCGCGATCATGGGTCGACCGCGCTGGAGCTCACTGAAGCTGCAATCGCCGCCCGCGACATACGCTGAGTCATGCTGTTTCGCAACGCCGGCCCGGCTCTGGACTCTCCCTCCCTCGGTGGGCCGGGTCGGCGTTTTTTTCTGGATTGGATTTGCGCCGACCCCGCCGCCAAGCGCGCAGCGACACGGAACACTGCTGATCGTTTGCGGCCATGCTAAGGTTATCCCGACAATCGCACAGACAGGTCGGCACAGACTGCGCGCAAGCGAAGGAGGGCGGGGTGATGGTGACTAACCGACGAGAGCAACTGCTGGACACGGCCGTTCGGCTGTTTTATGGCAAGGGTTGTCAGGCGACTGGTATCGACAGCCTGTTGAATGAGGCGGGCGTCGCCAAGATGACGCTCTACAAATACTTCAAGTCCAAGGATGATCTGATCCTGGCTGCCGCCGAGCGCATGAACGATCAACATCAGGCCCAGGTGCGCGCGTTTCTGGACAGCCACGGCGGTACGGCACGGGAGAAGCTGCTGGCGATGTTCGACTTCATCGCGGAATGGGCGGTCAAGAAGGAGTTTTCCGGCTGCCCGTTTCAACGGCTCGCGGTTGAGCACCCGGACGCCGAACACCCGGCCCGCAAAGCCGCCATGCGCTACAAGATCGATCAGTTTCGTTTCTTTCTGCGGCTGGCTTGCGAGGCGGGCGTCGAGCAGCCCGAGCGCTTCACCAAGCGCTATCTGATGCTGGTCGAGGGTGCCATCGCTCTGGCGTATGTCACGGGTGATCGCAGCCACTTCGAGGCTGCTCGCGAGATGGTCGAAACCATGCTGTCCCCACCCGCCGTGGATCCCGGCGCAGTCTCCAGGGGCGATTCTTCGGGTGCCGACTTGAGTTCTGTAGCGACTGCCACCATATAGGAACAGCACACCCGTCAAATCGGCAAGTAAATGGTTTACTTGCCGTTTTGCCGGTCTTTGCAGATACTTGATGAGGGTTTGCGGGCTTCCGCATCGGTCGGTTCATACCGGTTGCGGATGGCCGCGACGGGTCATTTTTTGGGAGAGAACGAAATGCCAGTCAACGAGTTCAACCAACACAGCAACCGGCAAGGCATCCGCGGCATGGAGATCAAGCAGCGGCTGCGGCTTCGGCTCCAGGAAGAGGGATTGTCGATCGAGGGCTATCGCCAACTGTTCAACGGCGAGGCCATCGAGTCGCCGGAGGATCGCGAAGTGATACTCAAGCTGGTGATCGGGCCGGTAACCAAGGAAGTCACCGCGCAGTACGATGCCGAGAAGGCCGCCGTGGCCGGGCAAAGCCTCAGCCCCCCTGCGGTGTCTTCGAATACCTGATCGAACACCGGCGCCCTCGCAGGGCGCCACCGTGCACCGAATGAAAACCTCCGGCCGATGGCGTTCCCTTGGGCACGCGCATCGGCCGGAGGTTTTTTATTCGGCTTCGCCTTCGCCGCTGGCCATGAGAAAGCTTTCGCGATAGGAGGCCGCGATCGAGTGGGCGTAATAGAAAAACAGCCCCATCAATTCGCTGGTGGGCATCTGTCCTTCTCGGGCGGCCTGGATGGCGGCATCAAGATGCTGGGTGACGGCTTCGGTGGGATGGATTTCCTCGCCGTCGTTGTCGGTGATAACGGTGTCGCTCATGAGTGGATTCCTTGCGCGCCGGGAACGGGTCACGGCATGGATGGGGAGCAGAAAAAACGGGGCCAGACCGAAATCTGACCCCGTGAAATGATACCTGTATCAGCTGCCGGGCCGTCCTCTGGTCGGAAGGCCCGGCATGTGTCAATGGATCAGTTGAACGGCGCGTTGCCCGGGGGCGGCGGATTGAGGCCGGTCGGGTTGGCCGGGTTCCGGTTGAAGCCAACGTCCGGAATCGTCCAGTTGATGTTGCCGAAGTTCGGCTGGGTCGGATCGCCCAGTTCGATGGTGTTCAGACGCGGCGGCCACAGCAGATAGTTGCGGAAGCTGTAGACCGTGATGCCGTCGGCACGCACCGTGCGACCGTAGGACGTGCCGTGCACGCGACCATAGAAGTTCGGCGCGCCGAACGACATCTGGCCATCGAGCTCCGGGTTGCTCGGGTCGGGGAAGCCGGACGTGTTGCCGGTCGAATCGAACAGGCCGATACCGGTCTCGCAGTCCATGTCGGCACGGGACTTGATTTCCGCGCTGCCCGGATTCGGGTGCAGATCGCACGGGAAGGTCTCGGGCACGCCGTCCGCGGGACGGAACGAGGTCGGGACTTCGGACTGGTAGTGCAGCGGCACGGTGTCGTCCTGGCCGAACAGCAGATCGTAGTTGCCCCAGAAGAAGTCGGTGCCGCGGTTATGCCAACCGATCGGCCAACCCGGACGGGCGGCAGGACGGTAATCGCCACCGGGATTGGCGGCCGTGTTGATGTTCTGCACGGCATCCAGACGGATCTCGGTGTACGGATCGAGCGCATCGACGTCGATACCGACGATCGGCGCAACACGACGCCACCACTGACCCCACTTCGGACCTTCGCCATTCGGCGCCAGGGTCACGCCGCCCCACACACCGCGCTTGGCGGGGCTCGGAGGCGTGGTGCCGCTCAGCGGCGGCAGCGGGCTGTCGGGAGTGGAGAAATAACGCTCGCCGCGGGCAACCGCCTGGATATCGCGCAGGACATCCATCGGCTCAACCACGCCGCCCCAGATACCACCGTCACGCACCTTGCCCGGCCACTCTTCGTCGTTGCTGCCGGTGGTGCGGGTGGCGATGCCGTTGACGACCTGGCCACCGGCCATGTTCGGCATGCGCTTGCCCGCGCGGAAGATGACCGTGTAACCGGTGTCCGGCGCCAGGTAGGTCGGAGCCATGCGGGCAAAGCCCACCACTTGCTCGTCGAACTGGTCGAAGGAAACAGCATAACGCGGCGACAGCAGGCTCCACTCGTTGTCCGGATCCGGGCTGCCCGGGAACTGATAGGCGTATCCGAACACGTCGATACCGTCAGCTGCCGGATCGTCGAAGTCGATACCGTACATACGCCGCGCCCAGTTGATGAACGCCCAGGTGTCATCGGCGATCGCCTGGTTGGACAGGCCGTTCTGCAGCAGGTGGCGATACCAGAACTCGACCGAGCGCTGCGGGAACTCGTTGCCGCCCACGGCGCTGGGCACGTTGTTCAGCGGGGTGCCGGTGTCGGCCGCGATCGGACGGGTGATGCCGGCCGCTTCAGGATCTTGCAGGCTGTACTGTTCGAACAGGCCGCTGGTGTTGGAGTGCGGGCCGTTGACATAGAGCGAGGACAGCGGGTCCATGCCCTGCACGCCTTCGGCCATGTAGCCCATGGCGAAGTCGAAACCGCCAAAGGTGCGCGCCGGCACATCGACCCACGCGCCCTTGTAGTCGGGGAACCGACGCAGGCGGGTGGCGCTGGCCGGCGACACGCCGACAGCGGGAAAGTTGCCGATGAAGTTGGTGGTCGCGGACGCCTCGAACGGCACGCTCACGCCGGCCGCCGCAGCGCCAAGCCCGACTGCGCCGACGCCCGCCGATATCAGGAACTTGCGGCGGTCGATGCCGCCTTGTGTCTCATCAGTTGTATTCATGAAAGGTCTCTCCCTCGGATAGTGGCCGTGCACAGAAAAGGGGTGCACGACGTCATTTGTAGCACACGCTACAAAAAATAGGCGTAAAGATTCTGTTAATTTCGAAAAACTTGCTTGTTTCGCTGATCATCGCGCAGTAGATCAAGCCGCCGGGAGCCGCTACGCCGGCGCCCGCGATGGGCAGCTTGGAGTACATCGATGATCGGTGCAGTGACATAGACCACCTAGCGCGGACTATCCGGCGCGCTCCGGGTTGAGCATCCCGTCGATTCGGGCCCTGACTGCCGGCCACGAGCGGTAGCCTTCGGTCATCACCTTGATGTCGCCCCCGTCGTAGCCCAGCAGCGTCGGCAGGCCGAGCATACCCAGCTCCTGGGCCAGATTGAAATCCTCGACGGTCTCGTTCTTGATTGCCTCGCTCTCGAAGGCCTCTCGAAATGCCGCCGGATCCAGCCCCGCCTCTTCCGCGACCGCCATGATGGTGGAGGTCTCGGTGATATCCCGGTTGTCTCGGTAGAAGGCTGCATGCAGGCGCGCCAGAAGATCCAGCTCTGCGCCAGGCTTGAGATGCCGTGCAGCGACCAGCGCGCGACAGGGCGGCTCGGTGTTGTAGACGAAGCGCTCGCGCTCGAAGAAGTCGAAATCGAAGGGTTGCCCGGTGCGCTCATTGACATGCTGCCAATGCTCGCGAACGGTCGAACGAAATCCCTCGCCCATCGCCTCCTGGGTGCCGGGGTACAACCCGCCTGCGATGAGACGTACCTGGCAGGCATCGCCGAACTGTTCCTGTATCTCTTGAATCACCGGGGAGAATCCCCAGCACCAGGAGCACATCGGGTCGGCGATGTACAGCAGCACGGGCTTTTCGGGTCGGCTGGCCACGTTCACTGTGCGCGCCACGACTCGACTTGCGACTTGATCGCCGAAACCATCCGCGCCAGCTCGTTGTCCATCGCCCCGCCACGCGCAGCGAGGTTGACGCCCAGGACGGATGTGCTGAGTACCTGGGCGCGGACGGACGGATCGCCAGCGGACACCTCGCCCTGCGCATCGGCGCGCTGCAGCGCGCTCTCGAATGCGGCAGTCAGGCGCTGATTCATGCTGCCGGCATGATGGCCGATGCAGGTGGCCGGACTGCCGGGTTCGGCCATCATGTTGATCAACATGCATCCCGGCCGGCCTTCGTGAGTGACCCAGTGGCCGAGCCGGTCGAAAAATGCGCATATCGCTTCAAGCCCTTCACGGGAGTCTTCAAGCGGCCCCAGAAGTTCGCGCTTGAGCAACTCCGCATAGCGCAGCAGCGCCGATGCCAGCAGGCGCTCCTTTGATCCGAAAAGGCAATAGATGCGCGACAGACTGATGCCGGCAAGGCTCTCGATATCGCGCGTGGTGGTTTGCCGATAGCCATGCCGCCAGAACAGACGCACGGCGGCGTCCAGAACCTGGGCAGACTCGGGATCCAACGACGGCGGCGGCGGCTGAGGGAGACGCCGACGGCCCCGTGGAACAACGGGCTCATTGAACTGCATTGACTTCCCTCCCTGTCCCGATTATATCGCACAGATGCGCTTCGGGCTTGCGCTGGGGTTTTTTTGTAGCATATGCTACAACCGCTTCTGATACAAACGCTACAAAAAATGCCTGCCTCTGGCAAGCACCCGGGCCAGGTGGGTCCGACCCACCCGGAAAACGCAGCTGGCGCTGCACACAGCAACTCAAAGCAACACAGGAGAGAGCACTCATGTCATCCAAAGTCGCACAACTCCCCCTGGTCGAGCCGGAAGACGCCGATCCGATCGCCAAACAGGTATACGACGACGCGCAAGCGCGTTTTCAGATGGTTCTCAACATCTTCAAGGTCACCGGCCACGCGCCGGAGATGGCCAAGCCGATGTGGGACATCTTCTTCGAGATTCTCGCCGAAGGCCAGGTCGACTGGTACACCAAGGAACTGTTGATCCTCAAGTCCACCAACATGGGCGACTGCCTGTACTGCGTGACCCAGCATGAAGTGGTCGCAGAGCGCCTGGGCGTGACGCCCGAAAAGCAGAAGGACATCGTCGGTCAGCTGTACAAGGATTCGCCGCACTACTCCGACAAGGAGCGCGCCATCCTCGATCTGTGCAGCCACATGTGCGTCGATCCCGAGGGCATCCCGGCCGACGTATGGAGCAAGGTCAAGTCCTATTACGATGACGGCCAGATCGTCGAGATCGTTGCGACCGTTGGTGCCTACATCCAGGTATCGAAGTTCGGCGACGCGCTCGGCGTGCAGCTCGAGGCGGTTTTCGCGCAGCATCAGCCGCGCCTGTTTGCTCGCGAGGCGCCGAAGTCTCCGGCCGCGCGCAAGCACCTCAAGCACTTCCTCGACGCGCAGAAGCAGGCCTGATCGCGCGCTCGCGCGACATCCTCATCCGCACCAGAAAAAGATTTAAGGGAGAGAAACATGACCGCCGTAGCATTGGTTCAACAGTCGGACAACGCTGACGTCCAGGCTGCTTTCAAACAAGCCGAAGCGCATTTTGGCCACATACCCAACCTGGTTCGCGCCCTCGGCTCCAACGCCGCCATGTGCCGCACCATCACCGCTTTCATGATCCAGTCGCTGCAGGAAGGCCGGGTCAGCTGGAAGTTCAAGGAGATCGTCATCCTCAAGACGCTCGCCTCCAACCATTCGCACTACAGCTATGGCGCGCATGAAGCCGTCGCCCTGGCGCTCGGCAATTCGCCGACCAAGGTTGGCGCCGTGTCAAACTCGCTGTGGCAGATCAGCGATGAATACACCCAGGCCGAGAAAGACGTACTTGAGCTGGTCGACCAGATCGGTCGCGACGCCAACGACGTTTCCGACGAGCTGTGGGATCGCTTGCGCGCGAACTGGGATGCCGGTCAGCTGGTCGAGCTCGATGCTCTGATCACGACCTTCATCCTGATCGGAAAGGTGGGCGACACCCTCGGTGTATCCGAGCCGGTGCTGTTCACCCGTAACGTGGCCTGAGTTCATCAGGCTGCGTCTGTTGTAGGGAGGGATACCCTTCGAACGAGGCGGGCAGGCGTCGAGAGTCGCGACCTGCCCGTGACGCGTCACCGATGCGGGGCCAGGCTTGCTGGCCACCGCAGAAATCGGTTCGTTGCGGACGCAAGACCACGGTTCGCTGCGAACCCCTTTGGGTACTGAGACAACAAAACCGAGGAATCTGCCATGACAATGCAACACAACAAGAAGTGGGTCCGGGGCCTGGCCGCGGGCGCTGCGGGGCTGATGCTGGCCTCCACCGCCCAGGCACAGATCACCCTGGCCGAGAATGAAGACGGCTGGAAGGTGATGATGATGGGCCTGGTCAGCGTCTGGAGCGGCATCGAGGACTTCGATGAAGCCTCCGGTCGTCCGGCCGAGCAGACCACCCGCGTGATCACCGGCTTCAACCCGTCCAAGCTCGAGTTCCTGGCTTTCGCGCCGGAGTACAACGGCATTTCCGTGTCGGCGTATTTCCAGCTGGCCACCAGCATCAACGGTGCCAAGACCCGCCGCACCGGCGAGCAGATCGAAGTCCGCGCCGCCGACATTTCGGTCGCTGGCTCGTTCGGCACCTTCTCGCTGGGCCGCAGCTTCGCCATCCACGACTCGCTGGCGATCGTCAATGATACCGGCAGCATGCGCGGCGTCGGCTACATCTGTACCGGCCCCGACGGCGCCGGCCCGAACTGCGGTCATATCGGTACCGGCTACACCTGGACCGACTGGACCTCAGGCATTCGTTACGCCACGCCGCGGGTGAGCGGTCTGCAGCTGCGAATCGGCGCGTTTGATCCGATCGAAGCGGCCTTCGGCGAGCCGGCCGGATTCACGCCGGTGATCAATGACTCGACCTTCTCGCTGCAGAACTTCTCGGCGTTCGGTGCCGCCATTGACACCTCGACGCCGCTGATCGAAGCGGACGTGACCTACTCCTACGGCTGGGATTCCGGCACCCTGCTGGCCTGGGCCAGCGGCATGTATCAGGACGTAGAGACCAATGAGGGCCCCGGCAGCACGTCATTGGAGGCGTTCAGCCTGGGTGGTCGTCTGACCTACAAGAGCGACGCCGGCGTGTTCGGTCTGACCGGTAACTGGACCGATACACAGGGTATCGCTGAAGGCTTCATGGGCTTCGGCGTGCGCTGCAACGCGACGGCCTGCGACGCGGTCGAGGGCAACCAGTGGTATGCCAATGCCGACTTCACCTTTGGCGGCAAGACCACCATCGGTGTGAGCTACGGCGAGGGCAGCGAAGAAGCCAATGCCGTGATCGGCAACGGCGCTGTCGACCGCGAGCTGCTGATGGCCTACATCCAGCACAACATCACGCCGAATCTGAACCTCAACATCGAACTGCAGAGCTTTGAGCGCAAGAGCGACGGCTTCGCGGCCGGCCTGTTCCTGCCCAACGAAGAGTACGACGCAATCCTGGTGGGTGCCGAGTTCCGGTTCTGATCGGTTCCGGCTAGACGCGCAGCGTTGCGGTACAACGCAACGCTGCGCGATCGAAGACCCTCAGAGGCGTTTCGACACAACAACAACAAGTTGATCCGATCCATGCTGGACCCGCTTTCGCCGATAACGCGAGAGCGGGTTTTTTTATGCAAATAGCGTCTTTGATGCCAGGCGTGGAAACCGGGCGCCGTCGACCTATTGGCACGCTGGAGCGACCGATCAGGCAGGTGTCCGACAGGCTGCTAGAGCGGCTCGTCGGGTCCGGTTCGGCGCAACGAGGGGCGTTCGGCAATAGCCGAATACCAGCGCGCCAGCGCGGGCGATCGGCCTCGCCAGTCCAGCTCCGGGAGTCGGAAGTCCAGATAACCCAAGGCTACCGCCAAGGCTAGGTCGCCCATGTCCGGACTGTCCGGGTCAGCGCCGGCCAGCGCGGTGTCGATGGCCTTCAATGCGGGTCCGAAAGAAGCCTGACGGCGGGATTGAATCGGATCGTCATCCGGCAGTTTGCGCAGCCGCCTGGCGGAGGCGATATCGACCGCGGCATCGATCAAGCCCTGCGCCTGTCCCAGCTTGGCGAACGCGGCCAGCGGACGGGGCATCAGCGGCGGATCGGGAAACTGCCGATCAAGCCATTGGGCGATAAGCTGATTTTCGGTCAGTATGACGCATTCATCGGTGATCAACACGGGCACCCGGCAGTAGGGGTTTACCGCCAGCAACGCCTCCGGGGACTCCCACGGATTGGTCGGGCGCATGGTGATCCGGTCGATGATGCCTTTTTCAATGGCGATGACCCGCAGCAGCCGTGCGTAGGGTGACGTGGGCGACGCAAACAGTTCCATGGCAGCTCCAGAATGATGAGCGTGGGTCAGATCGTGCCGCCGTTTCTGCGGCGCAGGAAACGAGGCTGCGCCAGGCCGGAGTGGTTTGCCGGCTGGAATTTTCGAGCGGCGTTGCAGCATTTTGCTATAGTCGCTGCAAAAATGGGTAAGAACCGCGTTAACCTTGTCCCGGCAGAGCGCGATTTCCCCTTTTCCAGCCGCGTTGGTCGCTGCCGCGACTTCCCAAGGATCGGTTACGACGGCGCTGAAAGCCGGCCGCGCAGAGACACCGACAGATAAAATCGCACCATCCGTCACGAAACTCCAGGATCAATCGACCATGTTCTCGATCAACCACAGCCCACTCGATGACCGGACGACCGCTTGCCGCCCCCGCTCGGCTCGCGCATTGGCCGTCTTGTTGTGCGCACTCATCTGCGGGCTCTCCCTGATAGCGCCCGCTGTGGCCGCTGATCGATCGGCACCCGCACTGCACCAGGACGAAGTAGTGAAGCTGGTGCGCAGCGACCGGGGCGGCAACGACCACCCGATTCGCGTTGATCCCCAAGAGATGCGTGCCGCTTTGGCGGCGTTGCGCATGGATATCGATCGCAGCACGATCATCAGCAGGGGCACCCAGGGCACGATGCGGGTGCTCACCGATCAGAGCATTCGCCGGGCCGTGCCTCGCATCGTCAGCGCGCTGGCAAAAGCGAAGCCCAAGCAGGACGTGGCGATCCGTTTGTCCCAGGGAGCGCGAGGCGGAAATTTGCTGGGCGGCAATGCCATGACTGCCTTTCGACTTTTTTACCGTGACGGTCGGCTGAACCTGATTTTCGGAGTGGTGGAAGAGAATCTCCGGCTCAAGAACGAGAGCATGGTCACCCTCAGCCCCAAGGCACCGCGCGAGGTTGCGTTGTCAGATGGCATCGGCCTGCTGACCGAGATCGGTTCCGAGAAGACGCCTCGCGCGCTGGATTGGCTGCCGTTGCAGGCGGGTACCGTTGGCCTGGCATTCCCGTCGCGCAACGACTGGCTGGTGGTGGACACAAAGGCTGCGCTGGAGGCCAGCAACAACGCCGCCGACGTCGCTGCCGCGCAAGCCGCAGCGGTAGCGCAGATCTACGGCGGGCAGATCCAGGGCGGCGGACAGGCGCCCATCGTCGTGGTGCCTGCCGAGCCAAGAATGAGCGCGGAAGATGCCGAAAAGATGATGGCTCAGCTCAGGCTGTTTCTCGATCAGGGCCTGATCAGCGAAGAAACCTATCAGGAACGCATCCAACAGGTGCTGGATCGCTATATCGGACCGTCGCGCTGACCGAGGTCATCCGATAAAGCGTGTCGGGCAGCCAACGTCCAACACGCGGCGCGCCGGACTGCCCGTGCGCCGGATTCGCGCTCTACCGGTGATCGAATCAGACCGTGACGACGACGCTGCCCAATTTCTCGGCTCGTTCGACCGATTCATGTGCCGAGGCAATGTCTTCGAGGGGGAACTGCTCGGCGACTGCGTGACTGAGTCGCCGGGTTTCAAGCAGCCGGGTCAGGTCGGCGATGGCGGTTGCGCGCTCGGCCTCGGGAAGAATGTAGATCAGTACCAGACGGATGGTGACCGCCTTGAACATCAGCGGGTAGAACGGTAGCTGGGGCGTCATGACCTTCGCCGAGCCATACGAGACGAGGGTTCCGTTGGGGGCGATCAGCTCGGATGTCGTTTCGATATTCTCACCGAATTCGACGTCGATGATTCGCTGGACTCCTTCGTTGCCAGCTATGCCACGCACTTCGGCGACCACATCCTGTTCGCGATAATTGACGATGTGATCCGCCCCGGCGCTCAGCGCATGGGCCGCCTTTTCCGGGCCGCTGACCGTAGTGATGACCCGGGCACCGGCCAGCTTGGCCATCTGAATCGCGTAGCGTCCAACCGTACCCGCGCCACCGGTCACAAGTACGGTCTGTCCGGTGATCGGACCGTCGGCATGGACGCACCGGTGGGCAGTCAGGGCCGGAATGCCGAGGCAGGCTGCTTCGGCGAAACCGGTCGTGTCGGGCAGGGGCACGGCCTGTTTCTCTGACAATGCGATGTACTCGGCAGCGGTTCCGAAGGCGCGCTGCCACTGGCCGTTCCAAATCCAGACCCGCTGTCCGATGCGCGAAGGGTCTACGCCCGCGCCGACGGCTTCGATGACGCCTGCGCCATCGCTGTGAGGAATGATGCGGGGCCACGGAAGCCCGGACGCGCCAGCCCGACGGCCAGCACGTGCTTTTACATCGGACGGGTTGACCCCGGATGCGTGGACTCTGACCAAGACTTCACCCGCAGCCGGGACTGGCTTCGGGAGGTCGGTCACTTGCAACACCCGCCGTGCGCTCCCGACGTCGATATAGGAGGCTGCTTTCACACGTTGTCTCCGGACGCAGCTTCGCCAGGCGCCAAACCTTGGCGCATAACGAGCATCAGCTTGGCGAAGGGCGTTCCGGAAGCCCTGCGATATCGGCTCAGGCGGCGCGCTTCAGGCGCCAGCCCTGGCACTGGACGAACACGCTGTCCAACAATCGGCTCAACTCAGCGGTCGACGCACCGCCGCGGGCGGCAACATTGAACCCGAGAACCAGACACATCAGCAGGTCGGCGTGACCCTCGATGTCGGCTTGCGCGGATTCGCCACGCGCCACCGAGCGCTTGAGCGCCTCGATGAGCGCATTGCGGACTCGGTCGCGATAGCGCTTGGCGCGCGCGACGATGGCCGGAGTATTGCTGCCGTCTTCCGCCATCATGTTGATCAGCATGCAGCCACGACGATCCTCACGCACGATCCAGTCGCTGAGGTTGACAAAGAATTCCTGGATGCCATCCAGCCCGTCCTCGCTCTTGCGCAGCGGATCGATCAACGCGACGGTGGCTTGGGCTTCATAACGATCCAGCGCCTGGTCGAGCAGACCCTGCTTGGATCCGAAGGCGTTGTAGATGCTTGATTGACTGAGGCCCAGCGCTTCCTCAAGCTGACGGGTCGTTGCCCGTGAACCTTTTTGCCAGAAATAGGTGAGCGCAGCATCGAGGACGGTCTCCTGGTCGAACTCGCGGGGACGACCGGGTGCGCGTGCTCTGCCGCTGGTGCGTTTTTCCGTCGTGGCGGAGGAAGGCATTTTGTAGGCTCCTGTATCCTTAGAATATTATTTCCGAGGTCTTCTCTGACCGCGATGTGATGTTCACGATATCAAGCGTGAATCCGACTGTTTTGTAGTATACGCTGCAAAGCTTACGCGCCACAAGCCACAGTCTTGTCCAACGAGGTATGAGCCTGAATCCCCCGGCCTGATTCCAATGAGGTATGAGCCTGGAGGGGGCGGCAGCCGGGCGGCACACCGGGTCGATCATCACAGCCATGGTGATCGACATGAACGAGTCTCAGGTACGCACGTTGGAACAGGTGCGCCAGGTGCTTGCGGGCACGACAGCGCTGGAGTTCGGCTGCTCCCAGGACG
>Ga0209346_1000893_pt1 | contig 20422 bp, 20 predicted proteins | sample AutmiccommunBRH9_FD_187381 | JGI IMG/M metagenome (GOLD analysis project Ga0209346, IMG submission 187381) | Deep subsurface microbial communities from Mt. Terri, Switzerland - Autotrophic microbial communities BRH/9 (SPAdes) (version 2) | ecosystem: Environmental > Aquatic > Deep subsurface >...
CCACCCGCTCCGCGGGGGCTTTTGAGTGTTTTGCTTTCATCTTCGTTCCTTACAGTCACTGCGATGAAACCAAAACACTCACTTATTTTATGCAGCCAGTCTGTCTATTGAATGCTGACGGCGGACAGCCGGCATCGAAAACCGCCGAATGGCTGCTCAGACTAGCCTTTTCCCCCAGCAGCACCGCCAGGTCGCGACAGGCCGCCGAATAGTCTTCGGCTGTCTGCCAATATCCCAGATTGCCCCAGGACTGGCCGTCACGGTTGAGCGCCAGCTCTGCCAGATCGTGGAATTCAGCCATCGCTCAGGCCTGGGCAGCGGCGCCGGATTGCCAGGGTATGACCGCACCCAGCTGTTTGGCCAGCGCCACCGAAGAATCTACCGCGGCTTCCAGCAGCGGGATTTTCTCCGCCATATAGGATCCGCAAAGCCACAGCTGGTTACCCGGATGGCTTTGGCTCTCGCGCAAGGCCCTGACCGCCGCGCGGCTGTCGCGGGTAACCGTCGGTCGGGTAAAATCGACCCTGGCCAGCTCGCGGTTGGGAGCGATCCGGCGGATCGGATTCCAGGTCTGGAACACGGTTTCCTGACCGGACAGGCGGGCAATGGCCTTGGTCAGGTCGACGGATATTTCGGGGCGGCTGCCGTCCTGCGGCACATGATAGCTGACCGGAGAAAGGCCCTTGGCGGGGGCGGGGAGGATTTGCCGATCGGTATGGACGCTCATGCCGGACCTCTCGAAAGGAATGCGCTTGAGCAGGGCCCGGCGCTCGTCAAACCCGGACAGCATCGCCGCCGCCTGCTGCGCCTGGGCGGCTATGACAACCTGGTCGAAACATTGGTCTGCGCCCGCGCTGGTCACCACCCGAAGCTGCTGGCCGGCCGGTTCGATGGCGGCGATCGGACTGCTGGTGCGGAGCTCGACACCGACCAGCATGCGCGGCACGATATCGTCCACCCCCTTGGCGGCGCTTATGATCCCGAGTTCGTGAATACCGCAGGTCAGATATTCCAGCATGATATCGGCCGGATAGTTGCGCACCGCCTGATAGTCGCAGGTGCAGGTCACCGACAGCATCGGCAGGAGGATGGTGGAGACAAAATCCCGACCGGCTTCGGCCTGCTGCAGATATTCGCCGAAGGACAAATCGGCCAGACCGGCCTGGCCGACATCCCGCTTCGCCCGGGCGAAGAATCGTCGGCTCTGCAGCCCGATGGCCCATGTCGCAGGGCGCAGCCAGCTGCGTCCTTTCAGATAGGAAATCTGCGCGCTCCCCCAGCGGATATTGCCATAATGCATCAATATCTCACCGGTCTCGTCGGCGAATATGCCGCTATGGTCGCTGGTCACGATCTCGACGCCGATATGCTGATAGAGAGCGAACAGATTTTCATAATAGCCGCGGCAGAAGATGCGCAGCGGGATATCGATCCGGCGGGTGATGCCGTTGCTGGCATAATCCACGCTGTACGCGCCCATGCCGGCGCGCGCCTGGCTCTCAAAGACGGTAACCCGATATTTGTCCTTCAGCAGATAGGCGGCGGAGAGACCGGCAATGCCCGTGCCGATCACGGCGAGACCCGGTTTGTGCCGCTGGTTACCCGCCGCGGCCATCAGGCGTAATAGGCCACGCTCTGCATCGCGGTAGCCATCAGTTCCCGACGGCTGTTCCAGACGCTCATATATTGGCTGCTGGCACCGTGATCGGCATGGTGGGTATGGGAGTCGATCAGCCACCAGCCGTCCTGTGTCGCGAGATCCTCGGCGATGATGTTGACCTGCCAGTTCATCGAACTGACCATGGCATTCTGGTCCAGCAATCCCATCACCGAAGGCGGCAGGCTGTCGCACATGCAGAGGATCTCGGCGACGGGATCGAGGCTGGCGCGCTGTTTCAGCCGGATCCACCGGGTCAGGCGGTTGGTCTTGGTGCTGGTGTCGATCCGTTTGCCTACATATTCCATGTTGGAGGTGAAAAATTGTGGCGGGCCGCTGTGCAAATCGGCCTCGCTCGGAAGTTCGGGAAAGGCGGGCTGGTCTATGTCTGATATTTTCACCTCGGTCGCGCGGGGCGCGGCAAAAATGAAATTGCAGTGCAGGCCGAGACCCTTGTCGCCAAAAATCTCCGACTGCACAAAGGCGGTGCTCTTGCCCCGGCGCAGCATCGCGGTTTCCGCCGTCAAGGTTCCGAACAGGGGGCCGGTAAACGCAATTTGTGCCGACCGCAGCGGCGGCAGTCCGGTTTCGATATGGCTCGCCGCATGATAGGCCAGCGCGCCGGACAGGCCACCGAATGCGGTGCGCCCCTGGGTCCAGCTTTGTGGCAAGTCAACGGGATGATCCGGTCCGCCGGGTCCGCATTGATCGAGCAGTTCGGCAAGGGCGACAGGCTGAGTATGTTTATCGTTCATCCTTTCCGCTTATCGGGCTAGTCGGCTGAAATCTACTGGTAAGTTTGTTGCCGACATTTACAAAAGCAGGTATCTGCATTATAGGCTTATTGTTTTTCAATCTCTTAATGGAAGATTTTGTGATGAGCTACACGAACACCCTGACTCGTGCTGATCTTGCCGATACAATGAACCGGCAGGTGGGATTATCCCGTGCCGATAGCGCGGTCATGGTGGAATCGATTCTGGACCATATGATCGAGGCTCTGGTCGATGGCGAAAATGTCAAGATTTCCGGATTCGGCACGTTCGTGCTACGCGACAAGGGAGAGCGCACCGGGCGCAATCCCAAGACCGGAATTGAAGTGCCAATCGCCCCGCGACGGGTGCTGACCTTCCGTGCCAGCCAAACGATGCGTGACAGGATTATCGCCGCCGGTTAATGGACCCGGCGAACCGGGGGAGTAGAGTATGATCAAGGACCAAGGGGCTTTCCGGACCATCGGTGAACTGTCCAAAGAGCTGAGCATCAAACCCCATATCTTGCGCTACTGGGAAGACCAGTTCGCAATGCTGACGCCGCTCAAGCGGGCCGGTGCGCGGCGCCATTATCGCCCCGAAGATGTCGAAACGGTCAAGCTGATCAACAAGCTGCTCAACGAGGAAGGCTATACGATCAAGGGCGCGCGCAAATTTCTGGCGTCGCGGAGCAGGCGGCCGACAATGGTCGAAGACGCCCCGCAATCATTCCCGGAAGCCCCGCCTCTGACGGGAGGCAGGTTTGCCGACAACAGCCCGATCCTGGCGGAGCTCAAATCGATCCGCGACCGGCTTTCACAGGCGCTCAACCAGGCCTAGCCTTATCGGCAGTGAGCATGGTTTGCGCCTTGCGCCTCGTGCTCAATTTTCAATGCCAGCAATATTGCGTTCCGCGAACCAGTCTCGCAAGATGGCGGCCTGGCAGCCGGTAAAGCCGTTGGTGCCAACCGTCGAACAGCTGTTCGGGCGACCGAGCCGCGCCTGATCCTCGTGATTCTGGAACTGCGCGGTCCAGGACGTGGCATATTGCGCTTCCCCGTCTTTCTCCCGGTCCCGAACAGCCTTGGGTATCCGGTATCTTTCCTCTTCGGGCTGGCGCGCGCAAACCACGATCTCGCCGTCCGTCGATTCCGGGCAATCGTCTTCGCCATAGGTCACCAAAATCGACCATCGTTCGGCTTCGCTGGCGACCGGACTGGTGCCTTCGGCATTTGCCGGCGATGCGCACAACAGGGCTGGAATTGCCAACAGAGTGAAGAAGGTGCGGGCCGATAAGCGGGCGATAGCAATGGTCCTTGATCCGGTGGCGGGAGCAGGTTCGGATTCACTCGCTAGCGATTGCCACATTTCGGTCGCCTGAACCTGGGACAAGACAGGGAGAGGGTTTTGGTCGCTGCATCATTTGCCAAAGGCCGTTATTTCGGAACAGCTTGCTTATGGAAGGGGATTTCGCGGAGCGGGCCTAGTCGTAATCCGGTCCCAGTTCCGGGTCCAGATCCCGCGGCCGGGTGAAGCGGTCGAGTTTACCGCATTTTTCGCTGATATCGGCCCAGCTGTCGATAGCGAGCGTCATCTCGGCCAGCGCAGCGGTCGGATATTTGGTTTCGACCTCATCGCGGGCTGGCGAGCTTCCATCATCCGGAACAAGATCGAAAATCAGATCTTCCAGGCCCGGATTATGACCAACCATGAGCACATGCTCGGCATCGGCATTGGCGCCGCGCAACACGTCAAGCAGCGTCGCCGAGGAAGCGAGGTAGATTTTGCGGTCCCAGGTCGGCTCCATCGCCTTGCCCCTGGCTTCCTCGACATTTTCGAGTGTCTCGATGACCCGCACGGCGGGGGAGGCTAGGATCTGATCGAAGGTGAGCCCCTCGGTCCGGATGAAGCGGCCCATCACCGCCGCAGCGCGCTTGCCTTTCTTGTTGAGAGGTCGATCAAAATCGCGCTCGACCGGATCATCCCAGCTGGATTTCGCGTGGCGCAGGAGGGTGAGTTTTTTCATTGTGAATTGTCATGCATCAAACTTGTTTCAGTTGAAAGACCGGATTGCCGCATTTCGGCTTTGGCCTTGCGGATCTCGGCCAACGCCTGCTCGAGCGGCATCCGTTCGACCGGAGTCCCTTCGGGAAAGGCGGAGAGCAGGCGGGAAGGAAAGGCCGAAGAGAGGATCACGAAATGGCCATGGTCGTCGGCGCGGCGGATGATCCGGCCAAAGGCCTGGGCCAGCCGGGCGCGGATGATCCGGTCGTCATAGGTGCTGCCGCCACCCGCCAGACGCCGGGCGCGGTGAAGGATATTGGGGCGTGGCCAGGGGACCGATTCCATGACCACCAGCCGCAGACTCTGGCCCGGAACGTCGACGCCATCGCGCAGCGCATCGGTGCCCAGCAGGCTGGCCTTGGGATCATCACGGAAAATGTCGACCAAAGTACCGGTATCGATCGGATCGACATGCTGGGCGTAGATCGGCAGCCCGCTTTGCGCCATCCGGTCGGCGATCCGGGCATAGACGGTGCGCAGGCGGCGAATTGCCGTAAACAGGCCAAGCGTACCGCCGCCGGATGCCTCGATCAGCTGTGCATAGGCACCGGCCAGGCCCGCCATGTCGCCGCGCTTCACATCGGTGACGATGATCACCTTGGCCTGGTTGGGATAGTCGAACGGGCTGGCGACCTCGAATTCCTGCGGTGCATGATCGAGATGCACGGCACCGCTCAGGGCCCTTGCGGTTTCCCAGCCGCCGCCGCCCTTCAATGTTGCCGAGGTGATCATTATGCCATGCGCCGGTTTGGTGACGACCTCGGTGACCGGAATGGTCGGATCGAGCCAGTGACGGCAAATGCCGATATCAAATTCGCGCCCCTCGAAACGATCGATCATCAGCCAGTCGACAAAGGCGGGATCGGCCGGACCGCCGATCCGCGACAGCAGTGAAAGCCATCCTGACAATGTGTCGCAGCGCCAGCCGAGGCTGGCCAATGCCCCTTCCATCCGTGCCCGGGCAGGGGCATCCATCCAGTCGGGCCCTTCCTCGATCAGATGCTCGATCCGTTGACCGAGGCGAACCAGCGGCCGCAGCAAGGCGTCCATCGCTTCGGCGGCATTGGCCACCGCGTCGATCATCGGACCTTCGACGTCGGACAGCTCGGTCTCCAGCCCGTAGCCGGCATCGGCGCTCTGGCTTTCGTCGCGGGCAAAGACCATGGCGCGCACTTCGTGGAGCAGGGTCTCGATCGGACCAAAAGGCTCGCCTTCGTTCAGGCGCTGGAGCCAGCCATCCCCGGGCATGGCCTCGGCGGCATGGCGCGCGCTTTCGATCGCCCGGCCGCCTTCCTCGTCATAGGATGCGATATCGGCGAGGCGCGCGGCAAGACCCCGTCGCCGGCCACGATTCCGGGTCTCCGGTCCGATCACCCAGCGGCGGATCTCGATGGCTTCCTGTCCGGACAGCCGCGCGGCAAACATTGAATCGGCGGCATCGAACAGATGATGGCCTTCGTCGAAAATCAGCCGGGTGGGACGGCTCTGCTGTTCGCGTCCCCGCGCCGCGTTGACCATCACGAGGGCATGGTTGGCGATCACGATATCGGCCTGCTGGCTCGCCCGGGCGGCTTTCTCGATGAAGCATTTGCGATAGTGCGGGCAGCCGGCATAGACGCATTCACCGCGCCGGTCCGTCAGCGCGGTCGCGCCATTGCGCCGGAACAAGGTGGTCAGCCAGCCGGGCAGGTCGCCGCCGATCATGTCGCCGTCCTTGCTATAGGCGGCCCAGCGCGCGACCAGGTGGGCGAGGATCGCCGCCCGCCCGGTAAACCCGCCCTGCAGCGCATCTTCCAGATTGAGCAGGCACAGGTAATTTTCCCGGCCCTTGCGCACCACCACCTTCTTGCGAAACGTCGCTTCGTCCGGATAGATGCGCCGGGTTTCGCGGTCGAGCTGGCGCTGCAGGGCTTTGGTGAAGGTGGATATCCAGACGGTTCCGCCAGCCTGGCTGGACCAGAGCGAGGCAGGGGCGAGATAGCCCAGCGTCTTGCCGATACCCGTGCCCGCTTCCGCGAGCAGCATATTGGGTTCTCCCTTGATCCGCCGCGGATTGAATATCCCGGCAACCGCCGCGGCATAGCTTTTCTGGCCCTTGCGATCCTCGGCCCCCTCGCCGGTCAGTGTTTCGAGTCTGGCGAGCGTTGCCTGCTCGTCCATCGCAATTGACCGGGGGACCGGCCGGGCCGGTTCTTCTTCCCATTCGGCCAGCTTCGAGAACAGCCAGCGTTCGGCCGCGACCGGTTTTTCGAGTCGCCGGCCGACCTCCGCCGCCCAGGGCCAGCGCAGCCGATACAGGGCCTGTGCGCTGCTCCATGCTCCTTCGCGCTCCGGCCAGAAAGGTGCTTCCAATCCTTCCAATAACAGGCTTGCCGCCTGCCGGTAGAGACCCGCGATATCGGCCTCCTGATCCGGCGGCGTCAGTCCAAGCGTCTTGGCCAGGCCAGCGGGCGTGGGAACGATGAACTGGGCCGGATGGATGAAGGCAAACAGCTCCAGCAGATCGAGACCGGACAGGTCGGGATAGCCGAGCCGCTGGCCCAGCAGCGGCGCATTGAGCAGGATATGCGGCGTTTCCGCGACACGGCCAATGGCCTCGCCCTTGCCGATAGCACGGGTTTCGCCTTCGCTTGAGCAAATCCAGATGCCGCTATGGCTGGCGTGAAGCGCGGGATAGGGGAGGGGGCTGATGGTCAAGATGGCTGCAATAGTGTCAGGGCGCGTGCGGACCCACCAGCGCGACGCCGGCAATGAAGCGATGCGCCCCGAAAAGTACGGCATATAGGACGAGCGCGATGACCAGGCTGATCACTTCCCGGCCCGCCGTCGCCACTTGCGATGGCTTTACCCAGGCACCCTCGTTGCGCGACACCGTGATGATCGATATCAGCGCCCACAGGCCCAGTCCGCCGAACAGTATCAGCGACTTATTGTCACCATTGGCAAGCAGATGACCGGCTGCCCAAATCAGGACGCCGGTCAGCATCGGATGGCGTATCCACTGCTTTACCCGTGATTTGCCCTGCGCAACGCCGATCAGATAGATCGCGATGATCATCAGCAACATATTGAGATGGCGGCCCCAGCCGGGCGGATCATAGACGAATTCTGCCGGGGTCGTCCGCCAGCCGTAGATCATCAGGCCAATCGATGCGAGGAGCAGCAATGCGGCGAGTCCCTTGTGCGGACCCTCGCCAATCGCGCCCTGGATCGACGCCCGCAGACCGGGCGTGACCGATTTCATGAGATGAACGATGCTCCACAGCAGCACGCCGGCAACCAATAATGTCATAACCAATCTCCCGATTTTGTCCTGTTCTAACTTGCTATACAGGCTTAGGCCACTATTTGCGCAGCATAGGCAGAAAAACAGGACAAATTCGTGACCGACTATCGTGAAGCAGCAGAGAAATCCAAGGCGTGGCCGTTCGAGGAAGCCCGCAAGCTGCTCAAACGCTATCGCGGGGAGCGCGGGGAGCCGGCTCCCAAACCCCGCGGCGAACCGATGCTGTTCGAAACCGGCTATGGTCCCTCGGGGCTGCCGCATATCGGCACGTTCAACGAGGTGCTGCGCACGACCATGGTGCGTCATGCCTATGAAACTTTGACCGGCAATCCGACCCGGCTGATCGCGTTCAGCGATGACATGGACGGCTTTCGCAAGGTGCCGACCAATGTCCCCAACCAGGAGATGCTGGCCAAGCATCTGCACAAGCCGCTGACCCAAGTCCCGGACCCGTTCGGCAAGTTCGAGAGCTTTGCCGCGCACAACAATGCGATGCTGCGGGACTTTCTCGACCAATTCGGTTTCGACTATGAATTCATGTCGTCGACCGAGCAATATCAGAGCGGCGCCTTTGACGAGACGCTGAAGCTCATTCTCGCGCGCAACCAGCAGATCCTAGACATCATGCTGCCGACGCTCGGCAAGGAACGCCAGGCGACCTATTCGCCAATCCTGCCGATCAGCCCGAAGACCGGCCATGTGCTGCAGGTGCCGGTGGAAGTGGTCGATGCCGAAGCCGGGATTGTCCGGTTCGAGGATCAGGGCGAGAGCATCGAGCACAATATCCTGTCCGGCGGCGCCAAGCTGCAGTGGAAGGTCGACTGGGCGATGCGCTGGACCGCGCTGGGCGTCGACTATGAGATGTACGGCAAGGACCTGACCGACAGCGGCGTGCAATCGGGCAAGATCGCCAAGGTGCTGGGCGCGCGCAAGCCGGAAGGCCTGATCTACGAGATGTTTCTCGACGAGAAGGGCGAGAAGATTTCCAAGTCCAAGGGCAATGGCCTCAGCCTCGACGAATGGCTGCGCTATGGCTCGGAAACCAGTCTGGCTTTCTATATCTTTCGCGAACCCAAGTCGGCCAAGCAATTGCACCTCGGTGTCATTCCCAAGGCGGTCGATGAATATTTCCAGTTTCGCGCCAACTGGCATGAGCAGGATGCGGAAAAGCGGCTCGGGAATCCGGTGCATCATGTTCACAATGGCGATGTACCGACAGACACGATACCTGTCACCTTCGGACTGCTGCTCAATCTCGTCGCGGTGATGGGCGAGTCGGATAAGGCGCAGATCTGGGGCTATTTGCGGCAATATGCGCCGGATGCGACCGCGGAGCGCTATCCCGATCTCGACGAGCTGATCGGCAATGCCATGGCCTATCACAAGGATTTCATCGCGCCGACCCTGCACCGGCGCAAGCCGGAAGGCGTCGAAGTAGCGGCGCTGGAACGGCTGGATCAGGAACTGTCCGGGCTGGCAGACCATGCGGCGGCCGAGGATATCCAGACGATCATCTACACGATCGGCAAGGAAGGTGGCTTCGACAATCTGCGCGACTGGTTCAAGGCGCTCTACGAGACCCTGCTGGGGTCATCGCAGGGACCGCGAATGGGCAGCTTCATCGCGCTCTACGGCGTGCAGAACAGCCGCAAGCTGATCGCCGAAGCGCTGGCATGATCGATATCTTCACCACCGGCGGGACGATCGACAAGGTCTATTTCGATGCCCTGTCGGAGTATCAGATCGGCGCGACGGCCCTGCCGGATATCCTGTCCGAGAATAACGTCTTCGTCCCGCACCGGGTGACGCAGCTGATGCGCAAGGACAGTCTCGAGTTGAACGACGCGGACCGGAGAGCGATCCATGACGCGGTCGCGGCGAGTGATGCGGACAAGATTCTGGTCACCCACGGCACCGACACGATGGTCGAAACCGCGCGGGTGCTGGCCGACATTGCCGGCAAGACGATCGTGCTGACCGGCGCGATGCAGCCGGCATCGCTGCGCAACAGCGACGCCGAGTTCAACGTGGGCTTTGCGCTGGCCGCGGTGCAGACGCTGCCGCCCGGCGTCTATATCGCGATGAACGGCGAGGTTTTCGATCCGGCGACAGCACGCAAGGACCGGTCGGCCCACCGGTTTATCCATGAATAGCGTGCGTTCGGGGACCTGATACAGGGGGCGGGGAGGCGAAGATGATCAAGCGGACGGTCGAGCAACTGAGCGAGCAACTGCTGCACAAGCCGGTGGGGGCGCTTTCCCCCGAGGAACGGGGCGTGCTCGAGGCGATTGTGTCCCGCCAGATCATTGCCGATGATGCCGGCGAACTGGCCAAAGAGCAGGCGAGTTTTGGCGAGCGACTTTCGGACAGGGTGGCCGCTGTCGGCGGATCCTGGGGTTTCATCATTGCCTTCGCGCTGGTCCTGTTCGGCTGGATGTTGCTGAATTCCGAGATATTGACCCGGTTCAACGCCGCCTTCGATCCCTATCCCTTCATCTTCCTCAACCTGATGCTGTCGACGCTGGCCGCGATCCAGGCACCGATCATCATGATGAGCCAGAACCGTGCCTCCAACAAGGACCGGATCGCCGCGGCGCATGACTATGAGGTCAACCTGCGCGCCGAGATCGACATCATCCGGCTGCACGAGAAGATCGACCTGCTGATGCTCGAGAAGGTCGCGAAACTGGAAGCCGACCTCGGCGAGATCAAGGCGGCGCTGCGTCCGGCCTAGGCGGTTACCGGGCTGGTCACCGTCCGCAGCACCTCGGCATAGCTGTTCGCGATCGTCATCCGCGGGCCATAGCCCTTGGCCAGCAGCAGATCGTGCGCGTCACGCAGATTATAGCAGGGCACGCCCATGAACAGATGATGCTCGCTGTGATAATTGACCCAATAAGGCGCCAGCGTCATCCGCATCAGCATGTCGGTTTTGGTGGTGCGGGCGTGGCTGAACGGGTCATCGCCGCCGGTGGTGGTGCAAGCATGTTCGGCGATATTGCGGATCCGCAGGATCAGCTGGAAGGTGGTCGCCAGCGCCACGATCCAGATCAGGAACGGAATGATGCCGAGCGTCGCCAGGCTGACCAGCAGCACCACGAGCTGGACCAGCAGGAAGCGGCCGACGGTGCGTGTCGTCCGTTTCGCGCCGTCGAGATCGATCACCGGTGCGGCGACGCCCGCCGCGCCGTTGCGGTTGAGCGGCGTTCCGGCGGAGTGATCGCGTTTGGCCGAGGGGGCAGCGTCCTGGGCACCTGACAGTATTGCCTTCAGGCCCTGCCAGGCGACCCCAAACTGGTTGCCCCGCTGCTTGAGAAAGGTCTGGCCGCTAAGGTCGCGTATCACCTTGCGGCGCATGCTGGCCGGCGTGGTCGGGAAGGCGGCGGACAGGCCGAGATCCGGATCCTCGCTCTGCTGGGTGAAGCGGTGATGGGTCAGATGATAGGCGCGGTAGCTGTGCAGGTCGCTGCCGGTGGCGGCACCGGTCAGCCACTGGCCGACGAAATTGTTGATCTTGCGCTTCGGGTGGAGCAGGCCGTGGGCGGCCTCGTGCATCAGGATCGACAGGCCGAGCTGGCGGCCGCCGACCAGCACCAGCGCCACCGGGGTCGCAATCAGCCCGGCGAGCCAGTGCCATTGCCAGAGCAAAGCGGTGCCGCCGGTGACCAGCGCCACCATCAGCCAGCCGTGCAGCGCCAGCCAGAGGCCGCGCCAGCGCGACACGCGGGTCAGCCCGGCCCATTCATCGCGGGCGAAAATCTCGTTGGGTTTGGCAGCCTTTACAGCGGGCATGATGCGATCCTTTTCTTGCCTCCAATATAGCTGTTTTCTGCCGATTTTACAAATGTTGGCGATGCCGTAGCGTTATCCCGGAGTGGTGGCATTCCGTTCGTCCTGAGTCTGTCGAAGGGCGAGTGCGCGCAGCAGGGCAGGCTTTTCCTGGTGGAAATCCTCCCCGGCACGGGGAGGGGGACCACGCGCAGCGTGGTGGAGGGGGCGCCCGTCTGAACGCAGCGCGTCGGCCAGAGCCCCCTCCGTCAGCCGTTCCGGCTGCCACCTCCCCGCAAGCGGGGAGGATTTGTTTCCGCTTCACGCCAGTTCCTCTGCCAGCCGGACCATGAACTGCGCCCCGCGTGCAAATTGCTCGACTGCCAGATATTCGTTCGGCTGGTGCGCCTGCTCGATCGAGCCGGGGCCGCAGATCACGGTGGCAAAGCCGGCCTGCTGAAACTGGCCGGCCTCGGCGGCATAGGAGACGACGCCGGCCGCGCCGTTGTCGCCGGTCAGGCGGCGGACAAAGGCTTCCGCTTCCTGCGATCCGGCAGGGGCCATCGGCGGGGCGCTGGACAGCCGGGTGATGCTGACGCCGGCGGCGGGGAAGGCCCGTTTCATTTCGGTGTCGAGCGCCGCGACCTTTGCCTTGAACGGCGCAAGCACCGCCTCCGGATCGACATCCGGCGGGCAGCGCAGGTCGAAGACAAAGCGGGCCTGCCGCGCGAGGATATTCGCCGCGGTGCCGCCCTGCATTGTGCCGATGGTCAGGGTCGCGTGGGGTGGCATGAAGGGCGAGCCCGGGTCGGCATTTTCCCACAGACCGCGCGCAAGCTCTGCGAGATCGTGCATCAGTTCGACCGCCACCATATTGGCGGACAGGCCGAGATGGGTCAGGCTGCTGTGGGCTTCATGACCGAGTATCTCGACCTCGTGGACGGTGATCCCCTTGTGGCCGTTGACCACCTTCATCATCGTCGGTTCACCGATGATCGCCAGCGCCGGCTTCGGCAGCTTCGCCGCCATGTCCGCAATCATCGCCGGCGCGCCGAGACAGCCGACCTCCTCGTCATAGCTGAACGCCAGATGCACCGGTCTGACACAATTTTTGAACAAGGGCACGGCGGCGAGAGCCAGGGCCAGAAATCCCTTCATGTCGCAGGTCCCGCGCCCATGCAGCAGGCCGTCGTTTTCGGTCACCGTCCACGGATCGCTGTCCCACTCCTGCCCGTCAACCGGCACCACATCGCTGTGGCCGGAGAGAATGATGCCGCCTTCGCTATCAGGGCCGACGGTGGCGTAGAGATTGGCCTTGGAGCCATCGGCATTGACGACGCGAGTGGATGCGACGCCGTGCTGCTCAAGATAATCCTCGACCCAAGCGATCAGTTCAAGATTGCTGTTCCGCGAGGTGGTGTCGAACGTGATCAACTTGGCGAGAATATCGCGGGCGGCGGGGAGGAGAGTATCGGTCATGCGGCTCTGAACTTTACAAACTTTACAATGTTAAGAGAAAGAAAGCGGACGGGCCCAAAGCGTCGGAAATTGGCGATTTTGGGGGGGAAATATTTAGATTTGGTCATAGGCGCAGGACTATCATCACCAGCGTAATGTAGGACAGGGAATTTTGCAAATAGCCCGTTCTCTTTAGAAGTTTCAGGTCGATCATGCCCCCGGCATGATCTAAACAGTTCGGGGAACTGTTTACCTGAGACTGGTTGGGGTGGTGTGGGGCCGCAAGCATAAATTCGGAAACTGGCATCGAGCCAGTTTCCTCCTATCCCAACCCCAAACCCGCCCTTGAAAGGGAGGGGCTTACATCTCGATACCTCCGTCGCTGCGCTTCTCGCAATGACGGAGGATATATTGGCAGACGAATGGCAACTAACGCGATTGCCCCAAAAATCCTCCCCGCGAGCGGGGAGGATATATTGCTCCTCGAACCCCGCTTCTGGTCAAGACGCGCACTTCGACAGGCTCAGTGCTGACGGTAACCCTAGCCCTGCGAAGCGACCCAGTCGCGGATCTTGGTTTCCAGCACCGTCATCGGCAAGGCGCCGGTGTTGAGCACCTGGTCGTGGAATTCGCGCGGGTCGAATCTGTCGCCGAGTGCGTCCTGCGCTTCCTTCTTCAGCCGCTGGATGGTCAGCGCGCCGATCTTGTAGGCCAGCGCCTGCGAGGGGATGGCGATATAGCGTTCGACTTCCGCGGTGGCATCGGTCTTGCCCATGCTCGAGTTGTCGAGCATATATTGGATCGCCTGTTCGCGGGTCCAGCCCTTGCTGTGCAGGCCGGTATCGACGACCAGTCGCATCGCGCGGAGCATTTCGTCGTCGAGATGCCCCATGCGCTGATAGGGATCGTCATAGAGGCCCATCGGGAAGCCGAGCTTCTCGGCATAGAGCGCCCAGCCTTCGACAAAGGCGGTGTTGCCGCCAAAGCGCATGAAGTTCGGCAGGTCGGCATTTTCCTGGGCGAGGCTGATCTGGAAGTGATGGCCCGGCGCGCCTTCGTGCAGATAGAGCGTGGTCACGCCCGAGGTGCTGCGCGAGGGCAGGTCATAGGCGTTGAAATAGAAGACACCGGGACGCGACCCGTCTGGCGTGCCGCTCTGATAGGAACCGCCGGCCTGGAATTTCTCGACCGATTCGTCATAGGGACGGATTTCGAGCGGCGATTTCGGCAGGACCTTGAACTGCTCGCCGATCTTGGCATCGACCTTCTTGCCCATGTCATAATAGGCCTGGGTCAGCGCCTCGCGGGATTCCGGGTGGAATTTCGGGTCGGTCCGGAGATATTCGAAAAATTCGGACAGCGTGCCATCATAGCCAACCTCTTCCCTGATCGCTTCCATTTCGGTCTTGATCCGGGTGACCTCGCTGAGACCGAGATTGTGGATATAGTCGGCCTTGAGCGGCAGCGTGGTCGTGTTCTCGATCATATTCTCGTAAAGGAGCGGGCCGCCCTTCATGCTCGACAGGCCGACCTCTGCGCGGGCCACGGGCAGATATTCATTCTTGAGGAAGTCGTGCATGCGCTGGTAGCCGGCAAAAATATCCTGTGTCGCGGCGGCATATTCGCTGGTCAGGCGGGTCTTGTCTGCCGCGCTGAAATCCTCGGGGAAATTCTTTGTCGGAGCCATGAACGGGCTGTTGTCCAGGCCGAGGGCGATCTGGGTGGCGAGCTGCTCGATGACATTATTGATGGTCAGCTTGGTCTCGACCACGCCGCTTTTCATGCCTTCGCGGAATCGCTCGATCGAACGATCGCCGAGGACGACGAACTGCTTGTGGCGCTTGAGATTGTCCTCATAATTTTTCACCGTCTTGAACGGCGCCGCGCCCTTGCCGGAGGCGAAGTCGGGGTAGAAGGTGTGGAAGCCGCTGAAATGGTTGACCGGGCGGACCACGGTCAGCGCCATGATCTCGTCGGAATAGCCCTTCAGCGCCTGCTGCTTGTCGCGTTTGAACACGTCATAGGCGATCTTGTCGGTAGCGCTCAGCTTGCTGCGGTCGATCTGCATCAGCGCGGCCAGTTCGGCGGTTTCGGCCGCCTTTTCCCTGGCGAAATATGCGTCGGAAATATAGTCGCCGAGCTGGTCGGCATAGCGCTGGTCGCCGCGGAACAGCGCACCGATCGGATTGCGCTTGAGATTCTCCTCGTCGCTCTTCGCGAACAGGGCCTTCATCTTCTGGCCCTCGGTCATCTCCGCTTTCTCGTGATGCTCCATGGCGGCGGCGCTGGTGGCGGCCAGCGGCTGGGCGATGGCGAGGCCGCCGGTCGCGAGCAGGCTGGTACCGAGAAGAAGGGCGAGAGATTTCTTGATCATTATATATTCCTATCCAAAAACTGTTATGGCCAGCTAACACGGTAAAGTATCGCTCGCAACGAATTCTCCGGCAGGTTGATGTCGTTGGTCGAAACCGGTCGTATGTTGGTCGCGGTGCCGGCCTTCAGCGGGGCAAGGCCGGTTGCCACGGGTTGAGCCGGAACCATTTGGTGATGATATATTTGGTGCCCTTCTCGACCGGCATCCCGGCGTGCAGCGTGTCGATATTGGGGGTGCCGTCGAGACCCATGTTGTTCCACATCAGCAGCATGCCGCGGCGCGGTTCGACCTGATATTGCAGTTGCGGAAAGGCGGTCGCGCCGCCCTGTTCCGGCTCGTTGAGATAGGCCATCGCGGTCCAGCTGCGCTGGCCGCCATTGGGTCCTTCAACTTGCCAATATTTCTCGGTCTCGTGGAAATAGTCGTGATGATCCTTGAACTGCTGGCCGGGTTGGTAGCGCTGGCCCTGCAATATTTCGCTATGGGACTGGGGCAGGCCCATCAGATCGCAGATCAATTTGTCGATGCGGCGGATATCGGGGTCGGCGGGATCGACATTGCAGCTGTAGCTGGTGCGATAGCCCTCGCGCTGGGTGCCTTCGTAAAGGGTCGACGGCTGGCTGTCGCTGTCGATCATGTTGATCAGCAAGTCGCAGTCGGCGTCGCTGAGGAAATTCTGGTGGACGTAGAGCTGAACATGCGGGCTTTCCAGCCATTGCACCCGGGGATGGGCGTTGAGCGTTTCGGTCACCTGGCGACCGAGACGGGCCATCCGTCGCGGGCTGGCATAGCGCTCGGTCTGTTTCCTGGTAAAGCCCATGGCGCGAGCCTAGTCGATGACCCGACCGCGCACCATCACCCAGTCGACCTGCTCGAGCTTGCGGACATCGCCACCGGGGTCGCCGGTCAGATGGACATGCAGGTCGATCAGCCCGGGCATTACCGTCTTGCTGCTCAGGTCGATGACGGCGGCATTTGCGTCGGTCACCGGTTCCGCGCCGCGCCGGATTTCGGCGATCCTGCCGTCGCGGACGACGATCGTGGCCGGGCCGCTGGGGGACGCTGAGGTATCGGTCAGCAGATTGCCGGCCCGGATGATCTGGTCCTGGGCGATGGCGCCGGCCGGCAGCATGGTCAGCGCGAGTGTCGAGACCGTCAGGCCGAGTGTGCGTATCATCCGATTTCTCCTGTTATTCCGATGCGCTTTTGCTTGGCGGTTCGACAAGTTGCAAGATGAAAGGCCGGTAATTTCCATTTGCTGCCCGGACCAGCGCTGCCTGGGCGGAAGCACGGGGTGGCTGTGCGCCGTCGATTGACAAGGCCCGCCGTTTCAATCAAGCCATGATGTCATTTCAAGGAGATTATATCATGCGCCTCCCCCTCGCTCTGATCGCATTGGCCGCAACCGCACCTCTGCTTGCGCAATCGGCACCCCAGGTCCCGGGGCAAGTCGATGCGACGCGGGTCATTGCCGGAACCTATACGGCCGATCCTGCCCATTCGCTGATCGCATGGGAGGTCAATCATTTCGGCTTCAGTGACTATATCGGGTTGTTTGGCGATGTCGCCGGCACGTTGACGCTCGATCCCGCCAATCTCTCCACGGCCAGTGTCGATGTTACCATCCCGGTTGCCAGGGTGACCACGGCCAGCTCCGGTTTGACCGACCATCTGCTGCGCCCCGGCAAAGACGGCGCGAAGCCCGATTTCTTCGGTCCCGAGCCCGCTGAGGCGCGTTTCGTGTCGACCAGCGTTGATGCAACCGGGCCCAGTGCGACGATCGACGGCAATCTGACGCTGAACGGCATTACAAGACCGGTGACGCTGGCGGCAGAATTCACCGGTGCCGGGAACAATCCCTACAACAAGAAGCTGACGGTTGGTTTTTCCGCAACGACGACGATCAAGCGCAGCGACTTTGGCATTGATACCGCCATTCCGCTGGTGTCAGATGAAGTCGAACTGGAAATTCATGTCGCCTTTGAAAAGAACTGAAGCGACCGGCGGCCGCTGACGTCGGTATCGGCCAAGCGCTTCTGACGGACATTCAGCAAAAAGACCCGCTTCCCTTTTCAGGGAGCGGGTCTTTTGTTCGTTTGAGCCGGTCTTACCAGAAGAAGTCGTAGATCACGTCGATGACTTCGCCGGTATAGGTGTCGATCAGCAGCACATCGTCATAATAACGAATCCAGCGCGTGCCCGGATAGGCTGCCGGCAGGCGGTAATAGCCGGGATTGTTGATCCAGTAGCGCGACCCGTAAAATGCCGATCCCAGAGAGATGCCGATGCTCAGGCGCCGGTAGCGGTAATCCCGATAGGGCGCGTAATAGCGGCCCAGCCGATAATAGCTGCGGTTGATCTGGCGATGGCGCTGCCAGTCATAGCGGCGGTCATTGCGCCAGCTGTGGTTCCAGTTGCGGCTGCTGCGCGCCGCATAGCGGCTGTCGCGATAGCGCTGGTCGATCCGGCCATCCCGGTTGCGGTCAACCCGCCGGTCGATCCGGTCATTGTCATTGCGATCAAACCGCCGGTCGATCTGGCCGTCGCGATTGCGGTCATAGCGGCGGTCTACCCGGCCATCGCGATTGCGATCCCCTTGCCGGATATCCTGACGCCAGTCGATCCGGCCATCCCGGTTGCGGTCGACTCGCCGGTCTACCCGGTCATTATTGTTGCGATCAAACCGCCGGTCGATATTGCCATCCCGGTTACGGTCGAAGCGCCGATCGACCCGGCCGTCGCGGTTGCGGTCTCCCTGCCGGATGTCCTGACGCCGTTCGACCCGACGGTCGATATTTCTGTCCACGCGCTGATTCCGCTGGGCCGCGAGATTGACATTGCGATCCTGAGGTGCGGTGCGTTGGACCGGAGCGTTATTCAGACTGCGGTCGACGCGATCCACCCGCCGGTTTTGTCGCATTTCAGCGCGATCGCCGCGTGTTTGCAGGTCGATATTCGCCTGGCCGCGATTGTTGCGGTCGGCGCGGCGTTCTGCGCGGCGTTCTGCGCGGCCATCCCGCTGCAAGGCGGCGGCACCGGTCAGGTCGGTCTGGACCAGGCCGGGACGTTCATTGAGACTGGGGGCGATTTCGGCGGCGGATGCGGCGGCGGGCGTCAACATCGTGGCAGCCATCAGGCCGGGGATTAAAAATATACGCATGGCTTACTCCTGTTGCTGGCGACTCCATTTGCCGCATCTGTGCAACCGGTGATAGTTTGTTAACCCTGTCTGGGTGCTGAACTGAGTTGTTATATTCAGGAAAGGCGGAATGAACCTGAATGAAGTTCCTGTTCATTCCATCCCCGCGCAGGCGGGGATCCATCTCGGATTATCGAATGTGGCGGCTGGGTTGGTTTGCTCATGCAGGTTCCGCCGGGCGCAAAAACCACTATCGGGATTCGGGATGAGCCACGTGATGGACCCCCGCCTTCGCGGGGGAACAATATCCTTCTGGAGCATCCCGCCTTCGCGGGGTCACAATCAATCCTTCAGATTATCCTTCTCGAGCCATTCCTCCAGCCATTTGATCGTATATTCGCCCGACTGGAATTCCTTGTCGTGGACCAGTTTCTGGTGCAGCGGGATCGTGGTCTGCACGCCTTCGATGACAAATTCGTCGAGCGCGCGGGCGAGGCGCATCATGCAGCCGTCGCGGGTGCGGCCATAGACGATCAGCTTGGCGATCATGCTGTCATAATATGGCGGGATCGAATAGCCGGCATAGAGGCCGCTGTCGACGCGGACATGCATGCCGCCGGGTGCATGATAGCTGGTGACCTTGCCGGGCGAAGGGGCCCAGGTCTTGGGGTTTTCGGCGTTGATCCGGCATTCGATGGCGTGGCCGCTGAACACCAGTTCCTCCTGGCTGACCGACAGATCGCGGCCATCGGCGATGCGGATCTGTTCGCGCACCAGATCGAAGCCGGTGATCATTTCGGTCACCGGATGCTCGACCTGCAGCCGGGTGTTCATTTCGATGAAGTAAAATTCTTCATTCTCGTAAAGAAACTCGATCGTGCCGGCGCCGCGATATTGCATGCCCTTCATCGCGTCGACGCAGACCTTGCCCATCCGCTCGCGCTGCTCGGCGCTGATCACCGGCGACGGGGCTTCCTCGAGCACCTTCTGGTGCCGGCGCTGCAGCGAACAGTCGCGCTCGCCGAGATGGATCGCGTTGCCGCGGCCATCGCCGAACACCTGAAATTCGATATGGCGCGGATCGCCGAGATATTTTTCGATATAGACGGTGGCGTCGCCAAAGGCCGCCTTGGCCTCGGTGCCGGCCTGCTTCATCTGGGTCTCGAGTTCGGTCTCGCTGTTGACCACTTTCATGCCGCGACCACCGCCGCCGGATGCGGCCTTGATGATCACCGGATAGCCGACCTCTTTCGCGACCCTTTTGGCTTCGCCAATCTCGCTGACCGCGCCTGCGGAACCGGGGACGAGGGGAATGCCGAGATCGCCAGCGGTTTTCTTGGCTGCGACCTTGTCGCCCATGATCTTGATATGCTCGGGCTTGGGGCCGATCCACTTGATGCCGTGCGCTTCGACCACTTCGGCGAAATGCGCATTTTCGGACAGGAAGCCATAGCCGGGGTGGATGGCGTCCGCGCCGCTGATCTCGGCAGCCGAGATGATCGCCGGAATCGACAGATAGCTGTCGGCCGCAGCCGGCGGGCCGATGCAGACCGCCTGATCGGCGAGCCGCACGTGCATCGCGTCGGAATCGGCGGTGCTGTGCACGGCGACGGTTTCGATGCCGAGTTCCTTGGCCGCGCGCAAAATCCGCAGGGCAATTTCCCCGCGATTGGCAATCAGGATTTTTTCGATGGTCATGGTGCGATGCCCCCGTGCCGTTCCTGTGGCGCGCAGGTGAAATGCAATTGGCGGGGAGCGCGGTCTCTCGACTTCGCTCTAGACGAACGGAGTGACTTGACCATCATCTATGCGATCACGACCAGCGGCTGGTCATATTCGATCGGCTGACCATTTTCGACGAGGATCGCCTTGACCGTACCGGCTGTTTCGGACGTGATCGGGTTCATCACCTTCATTGCCTCGA
>Ga0209346_1000905_pt1 | contig 20164 bp, 15 predicted proteins | sample AutmiccommunBRH9_FD_187381 | JGI IMG/M metagenome (GOLD analysis project Ga0209346, IMG submission 187381) | Deep subsurface microbial communities from Mt. Terri, Switzerland - Autotrophic microbial communities BRH/9 (SPAdes) (version 2) | ecosystem: Environmental > Aquatic > Deep subsurface >...
CCCCCGCCGCAGCCGACGACGGCGACGGTTTCGCCGGGCGTCAGCTTGCAGGCGTTGAAGATCGTGCCGGCGCCGGTGGTCACGGCACAGCCGATCACGGCGGCCCGATCGAGCGGCATATCCGGATCGATCCGCACGCAGGCATGTTCGTGGATCAGCATCTGCTCGGCGAAGGCCGAGAGATTGAGCATCTGGCCGACGGGCGAACCGTCGGGCCGGGTGATGCGCGGCGCTTCATCCGGCCCGCGCCTGGTGTCTGCACCAAGGCACAGGGACATCCGGCCGGACACGCAAAATTCGCAATGCCCGCAATAGGCGGACAGGCAGGAGACCACGGCATCGCCGACCGCTACCGTGCGCACCTCGCTGCCAATCGCCTCGACAATACCCGCCGCCTCGTGCCCCGGAATCGCGGGCAGGGGGTGCGGATAGCTGCCGTCGATAAAATGCAGATCCGAATGGCAAAGCCCGCAGGCCGCCGTCCGGATCAGCACTTCATGCGGTCCCGGCTTGGAGATGTGGACGTCCTCGATGACGAGCGGCTTGCCCGTCTCGACCAGTACTGCTGCCTTCATGTTCTGCTCCTAGCGCGTGACGGCCAGATCACCGGATGAAAATTCGTCCTTCATCTTGCTGCCGTCGGCGGTTTCGGCATATTTGCCATATTCCATCTTGGCGATTGTGCGATTGTGCACTTCGTCCGGGCCATCGGCGAGCCGCAGCGTCCGTTGATGTGCATAAGCGCTGGCGAGGCCATAATCGTTGGAAACGCCGCCGCCGCCATGGGCCTGGATCGCATCATCGATGATCTTCAGCGCCATATTGGGGGCCTGGACCTTGATCATGGCGATTTCGGCCTTGGCATATTTGTTGCCGACCTTGTCCATCATGTCGGCCGCTTTCAGGCAAAGCAGACGGCTCATGTCGATATCGATCCGGGCGCGGGCTACGCGCTCGTCCCAGACGCTGTGCTCGGAAATGCGCTTGCCGAACGCGATCCGCGACTGCAGCCGCTTGACCATCTTCTCCAGCGCTTCCTCGGCGACGCCGATGGTGCGCATGCAGTGGTGGATACGACCGGGTCCGAGGCGACCCTGGGCAATTTCAAAGCCGCGCCCTTCACCGAGAATGATGTTCTCGGCCGGAACGCGCACGTCCTTCATCTCGACTTCCATATGGCCGTGCGGCGCATCGTCATAGCCGAACACGGGCAGATGACGGATCACGTTCACGCCAGGCGCGTCGGTCGGCATCAGGATCTGCGACTGCTGGGTATAGCGGCTGCCCTCGAATGTGGTCTTGCCCATAACGATGGCGATTTTGCAGCGCGGGTCACCGAGACCGGACGACCACCATTTGCGGCCGTTGATGACATATTCGTCGCCATCGCGGACAATGGCGGTTTCGATATTGGTTGCGTCGGAGGAGGCAACCGCCGGCTCGGTCATCAGGAAGGCAGAGCGGATTTCACCGTTCATCAGCGGACGCAGATATTGCTCTTTCTGCTCCAGCGTGCCGTAGCGGTGGAACACCTCCATATTGCCGGTATCGGGCGCGGAACAGTTGAACACTTCGGAAGAAAATCCGACGCGGCCCATTTCTTCGGCGCACAATGCATATTCCAGATTGGTCAGGCCGGGCCCTTCAAATTCGAAGGCGTCATCGACATGGGGCAGATTCGGGTTGGACGGCGGCATGAACAGGTTCCAGATGCCGGCTTCCTTGGCCTTCTTCTTCTCTTGTTCGACCACCTGCAGGACCTTCCAGCGTTCGCCGGTGGATTCCTCCTCATGGAAATCAGACACGCGCGGCCGCAGATGATTCTCGATATGCTCGCGTACCCGGTTGCGCCAATATTCCTGCTTTTCGGTGAGATCGAAATCCATTCCCAAGTCCTTTTCTTAGTTCTTATAATTTAACTATGCGATTAACTTATCAGAGGCAGAGACGCTTTGCCACCGCGAAAGCGACAGGCCGGACGAGTTTTTCATGCCGGTTCCTTCATTTTACCTTCGGCAGCGCCGCCGCCAGCTTCGAAACGCGCTCGCCATGGTCCTGCTCGCTCAGCGGAAACAGGGTGTAGGCCCATGTGCCCGCGAGTCCAATCACCGTCACCATCGACACGAAAATCAGTGCCAGATTGTCGACAATCAGCGGGTCGACACTACCGGGAACCGCCTGAGCGGGCAACTGGATGGAGGAAATGATCAGTCCGGAGAGCAATATGCCCATGCCGCCGACCGTTTTCTGCATGAACCACATGCCGGAGGAGAACAGGCCCTCTGTCCGCTTGCCGACTTCATAGGCATAGGCGTCGGCAACATCGGCCATCATCGACATGGTCAGGATCATCGCCGAGATGCTGGCGCCAATGCCGATGACGAGAAGGGTAAAAAGGCTGGGGATGAGATAGGGCGATCCGGGCGCGGGAAAGAGATCGATCATGCGCAGCCAGTAGGGTGCCGTGCCCAGTATCACGGCAAACAGGGTCAGGAAGGCGGCACCCTTTGGCTTGCCCGTCCGCCTGGAAATCGGCGTGACCAGCAGAAATGCGAGCAGGACGCCGATGAACAGGACGGCGGAATAGAGCGTCAGTTCGGCGGACCCGAATTCCCAGACATGGGTCAGCAGATAGGGTGTCATCGCAAAGGTCAGGCCCTGGTTGGTGAAGGCGAAAACGCCGGCAAACATCAACAGGAGAAAGGGCCTGAACCGGAAGGCCGACAGCATTTGCGCAAAGCCTTCGGCGGTTTGCGGCGGCGTGCTCTCCGCCTTGTACCGTGCCACCATCCGGTTGTGGGTGCTGATCGCTGAAACCAGAACGGACACCGCCATGACGCCGGCACCAATGATCGCGAAGGTCGAATAGCCGTCCACATTGAGCAGCCCGACGGGATATTTTTCGCTCGGCACCAGCAGAACGCCATAAGCAAGTATCATGATGCCCAGACCACTCGCCCACCCGAACAGGGTGCGATAGCGCAAGGTGCTGGTACGATCATGATAATCGCGGCTGAGTTCCGGAAGCAGGGCGAGTGAGGGAACCTCGTAGGCGGACAAGGTGATCCGGACCAGCATTGCCATGGTCAGCAGATAGATAAACTGCATCATCGGACTTGTTTCAAGGGGGTGCCACAGCAGCAACCACGCGATCGCGATCGGAATGGCGGCGCCATAGAGCCAGGGATGGCGACGGCCGATCGGGGTTCTGGTCCGGTCAGTCATCTGGCCGATCAGCGGATCGATGAACGCGTCGACGAACAGGGCGATCGCAATCGCCAGGCTGACGACATCGGCGCGCATGCCAACGACCTGATTGTAATAGTAAAGCAGAAAGACCGAAAAGCCGTTATCCTTGATGCCGTAGGCCGATGCGCCGAAGCCGTAAAATATCTTGGTTTTGAGCGGCAGCTTGTCCGAAACCACCGTCAACGCAGATGCTCCGGCAGGATCATGTCCAGCATGCCAGGTATTTCGGGATTCCAGCTGCCCGGGGTGCCAACCAGCAAGCCACCATCCACCAGCAAATGCGTGCCGGTGACAAAGCCTGCCGCATCAGACGCCAAATAGGCCGCTGCTTCGGCAATATCATCGGGCACACCGGGACGGGCAACCGGCTGCACGCTGGCAGCGGCCTGGCCGAGAAATGCATTTATCTCGCGGGCCTCCTCTTCATTGGCACCGACGGTTGCCGCGAAAATATTGGTCTGGATGAATCCGGGACATATCGCGTTTACGCGGATTTTATACTGGGCGAGCTCGGCGGCGGCAATCTTGGTCAGATGCAATACACCGGCCTTGGCCGTGGAATAGGCAATCGGGCCATAGCCTGCCTGAAAGGCGCAAACGGACGCTGTATTGACAATCGCCCCGCCGCCGCGCTTCTTGAGATGCGGTGCGGCATGGCGGATACCCATGGCAACCGATTTGAGCAACAGCGCCATGGCAAAGTCCCAGTCATCGCCGCTGATCTCGTCTATCGCATCGCGCGGGCCGCCGGCACCTGCATTGTTGAACACGATATCAATGCCGCCGGTCTGTTCCGCAGCATAGTCCATCAGCGCCTTGACTTCGCTCTCCTGAGTGACATCGCATTTCCTGAACAGAAAGCCGTCGCCGAGAGACGACATCATCGCGGTGCCTTGCGCGTCATCGATATCGCCCATGACGACGGTGGCACCCTCGCGCAGGAAAAGTTCGACGCTGCCGTGCCCAATGCCCGATGAACCCCCGGTTATGACCGCAGTCTTGCCTTTAAATCGCATCCTCTTGGCTTCCTTTTTTTTCTTCATTAGAGCGGTGAAGTTTTTGATCGTCAATCACTTGTGCTGGCCGGGTCGCTTTCCGTTACGGAATTCGGAAGACTGGCCGCGCAGGAAAAATTCTTGCGCTGGATGACCCGATTATTTTCAGCTTCGGGCCAAGGGAATCATTGAATCGTTCATCGCAATTATGATAGTCCAACTTTAATTGAGCAATTAAAAGGAATTTCGTGATGTCTGACCTGGAAACATTCCGCGCGGAGACCGCTGCGTGGCTGGAAGCAAACTGTCCGCCGGAGATGCGGGAACCGATGGTGGACGAAAGCGATGCCTGCTGGGGCGGGCGCAACCCGACCTTCAAGCCCGGACAGAAGGAATGGCTCGACATCATGGCTGCCAAGGGCTGGACCGTCCCCGACTGGCCCAAGGAATATGGCGGCGGCGGACTGTCGCGCGCCGAAGCAAAGATACTCGGCCAGGAAATGGCGCGACTGAAATGCCGCTCGCCGCTGTCGAGCTTCGGCATCTGGATGCTCGGCCCCGCATTGCTGCACTTCGGCACCGAGGCGCAGAAAAAGCATTTCCTGCCGCAGATCGCGCGCGGTGAAATCCGCTGGTGCCAGGGCTATTCCGAACCCGGCTCCGGCTCCGATCTCGCCTCGCTGCAGACCAGCGCGGTCGACCAGGACGATCATTTCCTCGTCAACGGCCAGAAAATCTGGACCAGCTATGCCGACAAGGCCGACTGGATCTTCTGCCTGACCCGCACCGACAAGAATGAAAAGCACAAGGGCATCACCTTCATGCTGTTCGACATGGCCAATGAGGGCGTGTCGACCAAGCCGATCGTGCTGATCTCCGGCCAGTCGGCCTTCTGCGAGACCTTTTTCGACGATGTGAAAGTGCCCAAGGAATATGCCGAGGGCGTGTCATCGGTGGTCTATGAGGTCAACAAGGGCTGGGATGTTGCCAAATATCTGCTGGGCCACGAACGCAGCATGATTTCCGGAGGCGGTTCCGAAGGGTCGACCTCGCTGGGCGCAAAATTCGCCGACCAATATGGCCGCGACGAAATGGGCAGGCTCGACGATCCGATGTTGCGGGCGCAAATGGCCGAGATGGATATCGACGTGCTCGCCTTCCGCGCCATGGCCGAGCGGTTCGGCGACACGTTCAAGGCGGGCCTGTGCCACCCGGCGCAGCCCAATATGATGAAATATGCCGGCACCGAGATCAACAAGCGCCGCCACGAACTGATCATGGCGGCTGGCGGCAGCGAGGTGCTGGAATGGGAAAGCGAGGCGAGCAACGGCGGGCTGACCGCGCGCAGCTGGCTGCGGACCAAGGCGAACAGCATCGAGGGCGGCACCAGCGAGGTGATGCTCAACGTCGTGTCCAAGCAGATCCTGCACCTGCCGGGCGCCTGACCCGGCCCGTTGCCCACAAACCCATATAGCGAGAGGCTCTCCAAGCCCGCGCGATGCACCGATTGATATAAGGACCAAGACATGCCGCTTTATCTGAACGAAGACCAGCAGATGCTGCACGACAGCGCCGCCGAATTCATGAAGGGCGAGGCCCCGGTTTCGCATCTGCGCGAATTTCGCGACAAGCAGTGCAAGGACGGCTTTTCGCACGCGCTTTGGAAACAGTTCGCCGAAATGGGCTTCACCGGAATCCTGATCGGCGAGGACGAGGGCGGTCTCGGCATGGGCCATGTAGAGGCCGGCGTGGTGCTGGAGCAGATCGGCCGCAACCTAACGCCGTCGCCCTTTCTGACCACCGCGGTCGCGGGCATGGAAGCGCTGAACGCCGGCGGCCAGGCGCTGCGCGACAAATATTTTCCGGGCATTCTCTCCGGCGACACGGTGCTGGCGCTGGCGGTGGACGAAGGACCAAAGCACCGGCCCGACCAGATCGGCATGGCCGCGACCCGCGAAGGCAACGGCTTCAAGCTCGACGGCAAGAAACAGTTCGTGGTCCAGGGCGGCTCCGCCGACATGCTGATCGTCGCGGCACGGACCAGCGGCAGCGCCGGCGATGACAAGGGCATGACCCTCTTCGCGGTCGATGCCAATGCGGCAGGCCTTGCCAGGAACAGCGTCCGGCTGGTCGACAGCGCGATGGCCGCGCATCTGGAATTTGACAATGTGCTGGTCGATGCCGATGCGGTGATCGGCGAGGTCGACGAAGGCGATGCCGTGCTGCGCCGCCTGCTCAACGCCGGTCGCTTGGGCGCCGCTGCCGAAACGCTGGGCGTTGGCGCCGGCGCGATGGACATCACCGTCGACTATGTGAAAGGCCGCAAGCAGTTCGGCACGCTGATCGGTTCTTTCCAGGCGCTGCAGCACCGCATTGCCCATCTCTACAGCGAAATGGAAATCGCCCGCGCCACCGTGCTCAAGGCACAGCAGATGCTCGACGAGGGTTCGTCCAAGGCCGAACTGATGGTTTCCGTGGCCAAGGCCAAGGCCGGCAAGGCCACCGCGCTTTCGGTCAAGGAAGGCGTGCAGATGCACGGCGGTGTCGGCATGACCGACGAGTATGATATAGGGCTCTACATGAAGCGTGACCGCGCGCTGCAGGAATTCATGGGCGACGTGAACTATCACACCAATCTCGTTGCCGAAATGCACGGCTATTAAAGGAACTGACTGATGGATTTTAACAAGCTTTTCTCGCTCGAGGGCCGTGTCGCCCTGGTCACCGGCGGACAGCGCGGTATCGGCGCGATGATCACCGAAGGCTTTCTCGACCAGGAAGCAAAAGTCTATATCTCCGGCCGCAAGGCGGACCAGGGCGAAGCCGCCGCTGCCGAATTCGGCGACAAGTGCATCTATATCCAGGGCGATATCTCGACCTATGAAGGCTGCAAGGCGCTCGCCGCCGAAATCGCATCGCGCGAGGACAAGCTCGACATTCTGGTCAACAACGCCGGCGTCGCCTGGGGCGAGGAATATCTCTCTTTCCCGGAATCCGGCTGGGACAAGGTCATGGACACCAATGTCAAGGGCCTGTTCTTCCTGACCCAGGCGCTGCACCCGCAACTGAAGGCGGCGGCCAGTTTCGAACGTCCGGCCAAGGTCATCAATATTGCCTCAATCGACGGCATGAAGGTCAATCCCTGGGAAACCTACAGCTATCAGGCCTCCAAGGCAGCCGTCATTCACCTGACCCGCAAGATGGCGTCCAAGCTGGTGCAGGAAGATATCATCATGACCGGCATTGCCCCCGGTGCCTTCGCCTCGTCGATGAACAAGGCCGCCCGCGACCATGAAGACGCGGTCGAGAAGGGCATCCCGGCAAAGCGCATCGGCCGTCCCGAAGACATGGCCGCGGCAGCGGTGTTTCTGGCCAGCGCGGCCGGCGATTATGTCGTGGGAACGACGATCCCCGTCGATGGCGGGATCGTCAATGCGGCCAATCCGGGAGCCTCGATCGAGCCCTGATCCGCTTGCCGCTTGACGGACTGATCTCCAAGCTGTATTAATAAGGCAATACAGTTTGGAGATTTTTCACATGACCCCAAAATATCTGATGCTGCTGGCCGCGCTGCCGCTGGCCCTGTCCGCTTGCGGCAAGAATGAAGACGAAGCGGCGAACGGCTCCAACCTGTCCATCGACCTCAGCGATGACAGCAAGCCCGACGCCGAAAAAATCAGAATCGGCGGCGATGGGAAAGACAGCAAATTCTCGATCAGGACTGACGGCTTCTCGATGGACGTGGACTTGCCGTCGATCACGCTCGACAGCGACGATTTCGACATGAACAATATCGATCTCTATCCCGGCAGCCAGATCTCCAGCTTTGATATCGAGGATGCGAAAGGCCAGGGCGGCCGGGTCCAGATCGGCTTCAAGGCCCCGGTCGGTGTCGACACGCTCGCCGACTGGTACGAGACGCAAATGTCCGCCAAGGATTTTGCGGCGACCCGCGATGGCACCACCCTGTCCGGCAAGACCGACAAGGGCGATCCTTTTTCTATGGTGCTGACGGAAATATCGTCCGAACAGTCTCGCGGCGTGCTGGAGTTCACCGAAAGCAGATAGGCGGGGGGAACCGGGCTGGGCTGGTTCAAGCCGAAACAAATCCTCCCCGCGCGCGCGGGGAGGCGGCAGCCCGCCGGGCTGACGGTGGGGGCTCTGGCCCGGGCGCTGCGCTCAGACGCACGCCCCCTCCACCACGCTGCGTGCGGTCCCCCTCCCCGGGAGCGGGGAGGATTTAGGCAATTTCCTCCAGTTGCATATCATGCAACTTATAGAGCTCCGTTTTCAATTGAAACCTACGCAGGATGCGACCATCTGCCCCCTATAAGTTAAGCAGGAAAAGAGATGTTTGACTGGCGTTAAAACAAGGAGAAAATCCATGAGAACGCTGTTCAATATTGTCGCCGCCCTTTCCGTCAGCAGCATGATTTTGCTTTCGACGGTTCAGGTCTGACAAACAATTACAGTCCCGGCCGCTGCCTCCTCCTCCTCCCGATGACGGCGCCGGGATTGGTCCAACGGTCCGGTCCTTCCATCATCCCCTCCCACCCGAAGGGCCGGACCAGCGGACAATTTCCTGCAAATGGCGATCCATTCCGCTAATTCAATATTATCCACCATATCAGCAGCAGTTTTCCACCGTTAAGTGGGTGGCCTGTGGATAACTTCATTTTTTCCCCTAGGAGCGACTCGGACTTTGGAGTCATATATGGGTCATCGGAAGGCAGACGGACGAACCAGCGACCAGTCAGCGATGACCCGCAGGACAGCCCGAAAGCCGGAAGATGGTCGAGGCGACCAGTTTGCTTTTCGCAAGAAAAGACAATTGATCTCTGGATCGATGATCGGAGAAAGCCCGAAAAGGGAAGGCGCAAGCCCGAACGGATCAGGTAGACGAAGATCATCAGGTGACTGGACCAATTGCGGGTTGGGAACCGAAGCGACGCAGCGCAAGCTGCAACGTGGAAAACCACCAACCATCAACGCATTTGGCCCGGAAACCGGACGCCGAACAAGCGGATGCCGGACTCGCCAGAGAAAGGCAGCCCCAACAGAGGCGCAGCGGGAGCTTATCTTCGGATAAGCTCCCGTTTTTTTTTTGGCCAGGCCGCCGCTCCGTCCGCATCCGGCGTCTGCTTGCCAAAACCTGTCCCAATAGCCCGCTTTACCGCGGCATCATTACTGCTAGTTTGAATGCGCCGCTTCATATCCCATGAATGGCGCAAACAAGAAACAGGACAGGATGATATGGATACCAGCAAACTCATGTTCCGCGACGGCCTGATGCAGGGCGAACGCATTCTCGTGACCGGAGGCGGCACCGGCCTCGGCAAGGAAATGGCCGAAGGCCTGCTCAAGCTCGGCGCCGAGGTCCATATCTGCGGCCGGCGCGGCGAAGTCTGCCAGGCGACGGCGGAGGAACTGGTCGCGAAACATGGCGGCAAGGTCGTCCCGCATCCCTGCGATATCCGCAGTGCGGAGATGATCAGCGAGATGAACGACATCATCTGGCAGCAGCACGGCCCGCTCACCGGCCTGATCAACAATGCCGCAGGCAATTTCATTTCCCGCACCGAGGATCTGTCGATCCGCGGTTTCGACGCGATCGCCAATATCGTCTTTCGCGGCACATTCTACATGACCCACGACATAGGCAAGCGCTGGATCGATGGCAAGACCCGCGGCAATGTCGTCTCGATACTCACCACCTGGGTGTGGAACGGCAGCGCCTTCACCGTGCCCAGCGCGATGTCCAAGGCCGGCATCAATGTCATGACCCAAAGCCTGGCGGTCGAGTGGGCCCGCTACAATATCCGCCTCAACGCGATCGCGCCGGGCCTGTTCCCGACCGAGGGCATGTCCAGCCGGCTCAACCCGACCGGCAGCGACGAGGACCGCAAGCGAAGCGGCGCGCCGATCAACCGGCCCGGCGAGATGCACGAGCTGGCCAATCTCGCCACCTTCCTGCTTGGCCCCGGAGTCGAATATCTGACCGGCCAGACCATCGCCATTGACGGCGGCGGCTATCTCGCCGGCGGCGGCAATTTCTCGCAGCTGCTCGCCTGGGGCGATGACGAATGGAATGCCGCCAAGGACGCGATCCAGGGCCAGAACCAGAAGGACCGCGCCAAGCGCACGGTCTGAACATTATTTCCTGATGCCGTGACGGAGATCACAGTCGGTCTGCAACAACAAGGTTAATACAATCTTGCGGTATCGATCAGATCAAGCATTTCACTCGATACGAACCCGGTGCCGCATATAACCCTTTTTGGGTATCCAGGAGAAGTCCGGCGGTTAATGCGACCCGGCCGTCGGGCTTCTCTTCTGGCATCCGGGAGGCGTACCGCTTGGTCATTCCGTCCTTGAAACCGTCCGCCGCTCTTCCCGCGCAATGGCAAAATCCTCCTGTCAGGTTGCGAACTTCGCACGGTCGACAGATGATCGAAAGCTTCGATAACACTCAGGAAGTTTACTGGTTTCGGTATCTGTCCCGCAAGGATTAAGGGGAACATCATAGTTCGCCAGATCTCAGGGAGAGAAAGATGTTCAAATCACAGGTTTCGCTTTTCGCACTGCTCGCCGCGTCGATGACGCCGCTGGCCATGGCAGGCCCGGCACTTGCCCAGAAAACGGTTGTGCAGGACCCGCCGGCAGCAATGACCAACAAGGACTGGTGGCCGCAGAGCCTCGACCTCGCGGCCCTTCGCCAGCATGAGGCGCAGTCCAACCCCTATGGCGCAGACTTTGACTATGCCGCCGAATTTGCCACCCTCGATCTAGATGCGGTCAAGGAGGATATCCGCAAGGTCCTGACCACGTCGCAGGACTGGTGGCCGGCCGATTATGGTCATTATGGCCCCTTCTTCATCCGCATGGCCTGGCACAGCGCCGGTACCTATCGCGTCGGTGACGGCCGTGGAGGCTCGGATGGCGGCGAGCAGCGGTTCGAGCCGCTCAACAGCTGGCCCGACAATGTCAGCCTCGACAAGGCGCGCCGGCTGGTCTGGCCGATCAAGCAGAAATATGGCCGCAAGCTGTCCTGGGGTGACCTGATGGTCCTGACCGGCAATGTCTCGCTTGAGGACATGGGCTTCAAGACCCTCGGCTTTGCCGGCGGCCGCGTCGATGCCTGGCAGCCGGACCTGGTCTACTGGGGCCCGGAAGCCAAGATGCTGGCCGACAATCGCCGCGACGGCAAGGGTGACCTCAAGGGCTCGCTCGCCGCGACCCAGATGGGCCTGATCTACGTCAATCCCGAGGGGCCGGGCGGCAATCACGATCCGCTGTCCGCTGCCGCCGATATCCGCCGCGCCTTTGGCAATATGGCGATGAACGACGAGGAAACGCTGGCCCTGATCGCGGGCGGCCACACGTTCGGCAAGGCACATGGCGCGCACAAGCCGGAAGAATGCATGGGCGCGGAACCGTCCGCTGCCGGCATTGAATCGCAGGGCATGGGCTGGGCAAACAAATGCGGCAAGGGCAATGCCGAGGATACGATCACCAGCGGCCTCGAAGGCGCCTGGTCGACCAATCCGATCGCCTTCACCAACCAGTATCTCGACAATCTGTTCGGTTTCGAATGGGTCAAGGTGAAGAGCCCGGCCGGCGCGACGCAATGGATTCCGTCGGATCCGAACGCCGCCAATATGGTTCCCGACGCCCATATTCCGGGCAAGACCCATGCGCCGATCATGTTCACCACCGATATTGCGGTCAAGGAAGACCCAGGTTTCCGCAAGATCGCCAAGCGCTGGCATGAAAATCCCGAAGAATTCGCGGCGTCCTTCGCTCGCGCCTGGTTCAAGCTGACCCACCGCGACCTCGGCCCGTCCGGACGCTATCTCGGCAAGGATGTGCCGAGCCAGAGCTTCATCTGGCAGGATCCGCTGCCCGATGCCGATTATGCGATGATCGCCGATGCCGACGTGGCACAGCTCAAGTCGAAAATCCTCGCCTCCGGCCTGTCGGCCCCCGAACTGGTGCGCACCGCCTGGGCCTCGGCCTCGACCTACCGCAGCACCGACATGCGCGGCGGAGCCAACGGTGCCCGGTTGCGGCTCGCTCCGCAGCTGGACTGGTCGGTGAATGACAAGGCGGAACTGACCAAGGTGCTCGGCAAGCTGGAAGCGGTCCGGAAGGATTTCAACAAGAGCGCCACGGGCGGCAAGAAAGTTTCGCTCGCCGACCTGATCGTGCTCGGCGGCAATGCGGCGGTCGAGCAGGCTGCGGCCAAGGCTGGCCACAAGGTCAACCTGCCGTTCACCCCTGGACGCGTCGATGCCACCCAGGAACAGACCGACGCGGCCTCCTTTGCCCAGCTGGAGCCAAAGGCCGACGGCTTTCGCAATTTCTACAGAGCGGACGCCGACCTCGCTCCGGCCGCGGCTCTGGTCGACAAGGCGGACATGCTCGACCTGACCGTGCCGGAAATGACGGTGCTGGTTGGCGGACTGCGCAGCCTGAACGCGAACGCGGGCCGCTCGTCCAACGGCGTGTTCACGGCTAACCCCGGTCAGCTCAGCAATGACTTTTTCGTCAACCTGCTCGACATGAAGACGCAGTGGAAGAAGTCGGGCACGAACCCAGGATTGTACGAAGGCCATGATCGTGACACCGGCAAGCTGGTGTGGACCGCAACCCCAGTCGACCTGATCTTCGGGTCGAACTCGGAACTGCGCGCCGTCTCCGAGGTCTATGCCTCTGACGATGCCGGCCAGAAATTCGTCGAGGATTTTGCCGCAGCCTGGACCAAGGTGATGAACGCCGACCGTTTCTAGGCTCGGTTTGATGTTGGAAAGCCCGGTGGCCGCGCGACCCGCAGCTGCCGGGCTTTCTCTTTCCGCGAACCGCGCAATCCTTGGACATGCTCGCAACGACGGATCATCCCGTTCCCCCGTTCGTCCTGAGCCCGTCGAAGTTCACAGAAAATAGAAACGCGCTTTGCTGTAAAGATCGCAAGGACGATTTCTAGATCGCCGCCTCGGCGGTCATGATCTGCTCGCCGTCCATGCCCAGCACCGCAAGAATAATATTCTCGCCTTCGCGGCGGCCCACCAGATATAGCGCGCGATGGGCAAAGGCCGGCGCCTGGCCCCGGAACGAGAAGCGGGACAGTCGCTTGTCACCCAGCTGGCTTGCCGCCAGGTTGAGCAGCAATGTCGCCATCAGCGGCCCCTGCACGACCAGCCCGGGATAGCCTTCCTCCGCCATCGCATAGGGCCGGTCATAATGGATGCGGTGGCTGTTGAAGGTCAGCGCCGAATAGCGGAACAGCAGGGTCTCGGACGGAATGATCTCCTGCTGCCAGTCCCAGCCGATCAGGTCCGGGCGACCGGTACGCACTGGTGCGGCAGGCGCTGCCCTTGCGGCAGGCTCGCGATAGACGATATTCTGCCGTTCGCTGATCGCCACCCGGTCGCCGACACGCGTCTGGTGGTCTATACCCACAAACACCAGATCGCCGGACTTGCCCGACTTCTCCTCGATCGTGGCGATGGTCGAGACCCGGGTGATCTCTTCGCCTAGTTGCAGCGGGCGATCAAAAGAGACGCTGCTCGACGCCCACATCCGGCGGGGCAGGGGGATCGGCGGCAGGAAACCGCCCTTGGCGGGATGGCCATCTGCTCCCAATTCGCCGGTCGGCGCATCGGGCAGGCAGAGGCACCAGTGCAGCCCCTGCGGGATATCCTCCGTGATCGGCTGGTCGAGGGTCGCGCAAAAACGCGCCACCAGCCCCGGCGTAATGACATCGCTCCGCGTCTCGCTCCTGCCGATCCAGTCTGCCCAATCGCTCATCAATAGCTCCGCGGCAGGCCCAGCACATGCTCCGCGACATAGGACAGGATCATGTTGGTGCTGATCGGGGCGACCTGATAGAGCCTTGTTTCGCGAAACTTGCGCTCGACATCATATTCGGCGGCAAATCCGAAGCCGCCATGGGTCTGGACGCAGGCTTCGCCCGCTGCCCAGCTGGCATCGGCGGCCAGCATCTTGGCCATATTGGCCTCCTCGCCGCAATTCTCGCCGGCCTCATATTTGCGCAGCCCCTCGTGGACCAGCAGCTCGGCGGCGCGCATCTGCGCGTAAGCCCGGGCAATCGGGAATTGTACGCCCTGATTCTGGCCGATCGGGCGACCGAACAGGACCCGCTCCTTGGCATAAGCGGTCGCCTTTTCGATGAACCATTTGGCGTCACCAATACATTCCGCCGCGATCAGCAGCCGTTCGGCGTTCATGCCGGAAAGAATATAGCGGAAGCCATTGCCTTCCTCGCCGATCAGATTGGCGGCGGGCACGCGCATATTGTCGAAGAAAAGCTCGGTCGTGCTGTGGTTCATCATCGTTTCAATCGGGCGGATGGTCAGGCCGTTGCCAAGCGCCGCATTCATGTCGACCAGAAAGACGGACAGGCCGTCGGTGCGCTTGGCGATCTGGTCGCGCGGCGTCGTGCGCGCGAGCAGCAGCATCAGGTCGCTATGCTCGGCCCGGCTGGTCCATAATTTCTGGCCGTTGATCACATAATCATCGCCGTCCCGCTTGGCGACGGTCTTCAGCGCCAGCGTGTCGGTGCCGCTGCTTGGTTCGGTCACGCCAAAGGCCTGCAGCCGCAGTTCGCCGGTGGCGATTTTAGGCAGATATTGGGATTTCTGCTCTTCCGATCCATGGCGCAGCATCGTGCCCATGATATACATTTGCGCGTGCACCGCGCCGCCGTTGCAGCCCTGCGCCTGGATCTCCTCGAGGATCGCCGCCGCCGCCGAGATCGGCAGTCCGGCGCCGCCAAATTCCTCCGGGATCAGGGCTGCCAGATAGCCGGCCTCGCCCAGAGCGGCGACAAATTTGCTCGGATATTCGCGCGCCTTGTCCCGCGCGCGCCAATATTCGCCGGGAAATTTCTGGCAAAGCTTGGCCACTTCCTCGCGTATATCACTGTAATCCTGCATTGCTTGTCGTCCCCTGTAAATTTGCGCGTCGCCAGCTTCGATCATCCGCGCTAGCATCAAAAGCCAGCGCCATAATAGATCAGTCCTTGAAAACAATCGTCTTGTGACCGTTCAGAAAGACCCGGTCCGCCAGATGATAATGCACCGCCTGTGCCAATACCCGGCGCTCGATGTCACGGCCCTTGCTGATCAGGGCCTCGGGCGTGTCGGTGTGGCTGATCGCTTCGACATCCTGATGGATGATCGGCCCTTCATCAAGATCAGCGGTGACATAATGCGCTGTAGCGCCAATCATCTTGACGCCGCGCGCGTGCGCCTGATGATAAGGTTTGGCGCCCTTGAAGCCAGGCAGAAAGCTGTGATGAATATTGATGCAGCGGCCGGACAGAAAGCTGGCAAGATCATCCGACAGGATCTGCATATAGCGCGCCAGAACGACAAGTTCCGCTCCGCTTGCGGTGACCAGGTCTTTGATCTGCGCTTCCTGTTGTGGCTTGGTGTCTTTCGTGACCGGAAGATGATGGAATGGCACGTCTTCGATCAGGGAAATTTTGAGGGCATCGCGAGGGTGGTTGCAGATAATGCCAACCACATCCATCGGCAATTCTCCGATCCGGTAGCGATAAAGCAGATCAACAAGACAATGGTCGAATTTGGAGACCATCACCATGACTTTGGTGCGTTCGTCGCTACCGCGCAATTTCCATGTCATCTGCTTTTCTGCAGCGAAAGCGCCAAGGGCATTGGCGACCGACGCGGCCTTCGTTCCCTCCGCCAGTTCAAACACCACGCGCATGAAGAAATAATCCGTTTCAGCGTCGTTGAACTGCTGTGAATCGACAATATTGCCGCCGTTGTCGGCCAGTATCTTGGCCACGCTGGCAACCAGTCCCGGCTGGTCGGGGCAGGACAAGGTCAATATTTGTCGGTCTGTCGGCATATTCTGTTCTCTCAACGCGGAAATAGTCGGGGCTACATGCGATCAATGGGCTAGTCTGGCTAGACATTTTTCGGATTGCCGCGCCGATTTGACACAAATGACAGGAGCCGCTTGCCACCTGACGAATTGCCGCGCTTCGGTTGACCGACAAGGGGCGAGCCTGGTGATCTGTTCGCAACGAACCGCCGGAAAGCGCATATTGGCTTTGCCGGCAATTAAGCCGTTTATATTGGCGATCGCCCTGACTATACCCTGCCTACAGGATCAATCGATCGACAGAAGGACATTTGTAATATGAAGACCCGCGCCGCCGTAGCATTTGAAGCGAAGAAGCCGCTCGAGATTGTCGAACTGGATCTGGAAGGCCCGAAGGCGGGTGAAGTGCTGGTCGAGATCATGGCGACCGGCATCTGCCACACCGACGCCTACACGCTCGACGGTCTTGACAGCGAGGGCAAGTTCCCCAGCGTGCTCGGCCACGAGGGCGCGGGAATCGTCCGAGAAGTTGGCGTCGGCGTCACCTCGGTCGCGCCCGACGACCATGTGATTCCGCTCTACACGCCGGAATGCCGCCAGTGCAAAAGCTGCCTGTCCGGCAAGACCAACCTGTGCACCGCGATCCGCGCGACCCAGGGGCAGGGGCTGATGCCCGATAGCACCAGCCGGATGTCCTACAAGGGCGAGGCGATCTATCATTATATGGGCTGCTCGACCTTCTCAAATTTCATTGTCTTGCCGGAAATTGCTGTAGCAAAAATCCGTACCGACGCGCCGTTCAGCACCAGCTGCTACATCGGCTGCGGCGTCACCACCGGTGTCGGCGCGGTGGTCAACACGGCGAAAGTGGAACCCGGTGCCAATGTCATCGTCTTTGGCTTGGGCGGCATCGGCCTGAACGTGCTGCAGGGCGCGCGGATGGTTGGTGCGGACAAGATCATCGGTGTCGACATCAATGACGATCGCGAGGAATGGGGCAAGAGATTCGGCATGACCCACTTCGTCAATCCCAACAAGATAGACGGCGATATCGTCGAGCATCTGGTCGAACTGACCGATGGCGGCGCCGACTATACGTTCGACTGCACCGGCAATACCGACGTGATGCGCCAGGCGCTCGAATCCTGCCACCGCGGCTGGGGCGAGAGCATCATCATCGGCGTCGCCGAGGCCGGCAAGGAAATATCGACCCGGCCGTTTCAGCTGGTCACCGGACGGGTCTGGAAGGGCACCGCCTTTGGCGGCGCGCGCGGCCGCACCGATGTTCCGAAAATCGTCGACTGGTACGTGAACGGCAAGATCGAGATCGACCCGATGATCACCCACACGCTGACGCTGGAGGAAATCAACAAGGGCTTCGACCTGATGCACGCCGGCGAAAGCATCCGCAGCGTCGTTATCTTCTGATGGAAACGGTCTCCACAAACAGAAGTTTTGGCGGAACGCAGGGGGTCTATTCCCATGCTTCTGCCGAGACGGGGACCGGGATGACCTTCGCGGTCTATGTGCCGGACCATGCGGAAGGCGCAAAGCTGCCGCTGCTCTGGTATCTGTCCGGCCTGACCTGCACCCACGCCAATGTCATGGAAAAGGGCGAATATCGCCGGGCCGCCAGCGAACTCGGCCTGATCATCGTCGCCCCCGACACCTCGCCGCGCGGCGAAGGCGTGCCCGATGACAGCGGCTATGACATGGGGCAGGGCGCCGGTTTCTACGTCGATGCCACCGAAGACCCATGGTCCCGGCATTTCCGGATGCGCAGCTATATCGAACAGGAATTGCCCGAGCTGATCGCCAGGGAATTTCCCGTCGACACGAACCGGCAAGGCATATTCGGCCACAGCATGGGTGGCCACGGGGCGCTGACCATCGCCCTGCGCAACCCCGGCCGTTTCAAGAGCGTCTCCGCTTTCTCGCCGATTGTTGCGCCTTCCCAATGCCCCTGGGGCAAGAAGGCGCTGGGCCGCTATCTGGGGCTGGATAAGGCAGTATGGCGGCAATATGATGCCTGCGCGCTGATCGAGGACGGTGGCCGCGTCGCCGACATATTGGTGGATCAGGGCACCGCCGACAATTTCCTCGCCGAACAGCTGAAGCCGCAGCTGCTGGCGGAAGCCTGCGCAAAGGCCGGTATCCCGCTCGCCCTGAACATGCGCGAAGGCTATGATCACAGCTATTATTTCATCTCGACCTTCATGGCCGACCATTTGCGCTGGCACTCCGAGCGGCTGTGACAATTGCAGATGCCACGGGAATCCTGGCTCAACAATATTAGCGGCCAAACACTCATTTCTGGAGTTTCGACCATGACCACAGCATCGCGACCGCCATCAATCGGCAATGCGGAACGGGCCCTGCGGCTGGACAAGCTGCGCCGGACCATGGCGGAAAGCGGTCTCGACGCCGTCATCATCACCCCGGGCAGCAATATGCGCTATTTCTTCGGCGAGGCCTTCTACGAAAGCGAACGGCTTGTCGCCGTCCTGATCAGCGCTGACAGCATCACCTTCATCTGCCCGAAATTCGAGGAATCGGCGATCCGCGCCAAATTTCCCCTGATTCCGGACATGGCCTTCTGGGAAGAGCATGAAAGCCCGTTCGCCCTCGTCGCGTCCCTGCTGGCCCATCAGGGCTGCCGGCGATGCGCGCTCGATCCGGAATGTTCCTACGGCCATGCCGCGCGCCTGGTCGATGCGCTGGGCCAACTCGGCAAACCGGTGGCCTGCGGCTCGGCTGCCGCGACCATCGCGCCGCTGCGCGCAACCAAATCAAGGCAGGAAATCGACCTGATGATCGCGGCGATGCAACTCACCCGCTCCGTCCATCAGGCGATTTTCGAGTGGATCAAGCCCGGCATGAAAGCCAGCGAAGTGATCGCTGAAATCGATCGCCTACACCGCGCCGGCGGCGCCGATCGCGGCAACAGCTTTTGCGCCGTGCAATTTGGCGAAGCGACCTCCCACCCGCATGGCGTGCCAGGAGACCCGGAACTGCAGCAGGACGAACTGATCCTGATCGACACCGGCTGCACCATCGACGGCTATAATTCCGACATCACCCGCACCTATGCATTGTCCAAACTGGACAGCGCGATCGAGACATTATGGGCCATCGAAAAGGAAGCGCAGCAGGCCGCGTTTGACGCCGCCGCCATCGGCACGCCCTGCGAAGCGGTCGACCGGGCCGCCCGCGATGTGCTGATCAGCCACCGCCTCGGCCCCGATTATGACCTGCCGGGCCTCCCCCACCGCACCGGCCACGGCATCGGCCTCGATATCCACGAAGGGCCCTATCTGGTGAAGGGCGACCGCACCCCGCTGGCGGCGGGCATGTGTTTTTCCAACGAACCGATGATCGTCGTGCCGGGCCGGTTCGGTATCCGGCTGGAGGATCATTTCTACATGACGGATTCGGGGCCGGAATGGTTTACCGAGCCGCAAGAGGATTTGTATCGGCCATTTGGGTAGGGAATGATCGGCCGATCCGTCCTCCGCTTGCCATTCTTCTCCTCGAGCAGGCGAGAAGGCCGGCTTGTCAAAAAACGCTGTCCTGCATCCGGTCTGTTGGCATAATATTGCCGCTGCTCTCGTCGCCAGCGCGGGACAGGCTCTTTCACAATTTGAATAAGCCGCCCGCACAAAGCGCCCGGTCTGCTGCGCCCGTTCGCTGAAAGGTCTCACTAGACGCCTGGGCAACGCCCACCAAAGGCCGGAAATCTAGAGGTGGTGGGCAAAGGTCACGGAAATTGAAAACAATCTTTTCTGTAAAGAAAAACCGTGAACAGCAGGCGGGCGACAGCCGCAATAGGCAGAAAACCTATGCTTTCAAAAAGGATGCCCAACCGTTTCGCGTCTGCGCGCGAGCCAAAATCGAGCCGCTTGGCTGCCGGAGACCGACGGGGTCCGGAAAACTGGTCGGGACGAGAGGATTCGAACCTCCGACCCCCACACCCCCAGTGTGATGCGCTACCAGGCTGCGCTACGTCCCGACCGAGGCTGCGCATATATGGAGGTCGGCGGGGCTTGGCA
>Ga0209346_1000912_pt1 | contig 19987 bp, 18 predicted proteins | sample AutmiccommunBRH9_FD_187381 | JGI IMG/M metagenome (GOLD analysis project Ga0209346, IMG submission 187381) | Deep subsurface microbial communities from Mt. Terri, Switzerland - Autotrophic microbial communities BRH/9 (SPAdes) (version 2) | ecosystem: Environmental > Aquatic > Deep subsurface >...
GCTTGCGCGGATCGCTGGCGCCCGAAGGGGCGATCGTCAAGGTCGCCGGCATGGCCCGCCTGCAGTTTCGCGGTCCGGCCCAGGTCTTCGAGTGCGAGGAAGATGCCTTCGCCGCGGTCGAGCAGCGGCAGATCAAGGAAGGCGCGGTTGTCGTCATCCGCAACGAGGGGCCGAAGGGCGGTCCCGGCATGCGCGAAATGCTCGCCACCACGGCTGCGCTTTACGGCCAGGGCATGGGCGAGAAGGTGGCTCTGATCACCGACGGCCGTTTTTCCGGTGCCACCCGCGGCTTCTGTATCGGTCACGTCGGCCCCGAGGCCGCCGATGGCGGTCCTATCGGCCTCATCGAGGAGGGCGACATGATCAACATCGACGCGGAAGCCGGAGTCATTGATCTGGAAGTCGACGATGCCATATTGGCAGAGCGCCGGAACCGTTTCGTCCAGCGCGAAACCGATTATGGCTCGGGGGCCTTGTGGCGCTATGCCCAGAATGTCGGGCCGGCCTATCAGGGTGCGGTGACCCACCCGGGAGCGAAGGCAGAAAAACATGTCTATGCGGATATTTAGCATCCTCGGACTCTCGCTCGCTCTGATCGCCTGCGAGAACCGGCCGGACAATGCGGTACTGGCGGAGGCGGAACAGCGGGCGGCGGAACAGGCCGGTGATGACGGGAGAATCGAATGTGCCATCGATGGCGCCACCGATTTCCGCCGCGATTGCTATACCGAGCGACTGAGCGGCGAGGGCACGGCGACGATGATCATCCGCCACGCCGATGGCGGGTTTCGCCGTTTCAATGTCCTGACCGATGGTCGCGGCTTGGAGGCTGCCGACGGATTTGACCAGGCGAGGATATCGGTCGTCGAGGATGGCAGGATATTGGTCAGCGTGGGGCCGGATCAATATCTGCTGCCCGCAAGGATCAAGGGCGGTGTGGCGTCGCAAGCAGCGGCAGGAAGCGCGTCCCGAGACACGGAATATCCGGCGCAAGCCGGAGATTAGAGGCAATCTTGCTCAATCACGGTAATATATTGACCGCCGCTGAAATGCAGCAGGCGGAGCAGTCCGTTATTGCCAGGGGCATGGCGGTAGAGGAACTGATGCGACGCGCGGGGCAGGGGGCGGCGCAGATGATCTGGCGGATTGCTGCCGATCTGCCGACGATAGTGGTTTGCGGCCCCGGCAATAACGGCGGCGACGGCTATGTCATCGCTCAATGGCTGCTGGAAAAAGGCGTCGATGTCCAGGTCGCGGCTCCGCTGGAACCGAAGACCGACGCGGCTCGCCATGCAAAATCATTGTGGCGCGGCAAAACGGTAGCGCTGGCCGATGCACAGCCGGCACCGCAATTTGTCGACTGCCTGTTCGGTACCGGGCTGGCCCGCGCGGTCGGCGACGAGTGGTTCGCCAGTTTCAGCCGCCTGTTTGCGGGAGCAAAACGGCGCGTCGCGATCGATCTGCCGAGCGGGGTCGAATCCGATCACGGGACCTTGCTCAATGATATCCGGACATTCGATACCACCATCGCGCTGGGTGCATTCAAGCCATCGCATTTCCTGGAGCCGGCGCGCTCGAAAATGGGCAATCTGGTCGGGATCGACATCGGCATCACGGCGGATAGCAACCTCCGGATCTTGCCAAAACCCCGGCTCTACGGGCCGAACCCGCAAGACCATAAATATAGCCGCGGCCTGGTCGCTGTGGTCGCGGGCGCGATGCATGGCGCTGCCCGGCTCACCGCGATGGCTGCCCAGCAAGCGGGAGCCGGCTATGTCAAAATCTTTGCCGCGCCGGGCCTTGAATCACCGCATTCCAGCATCGTTGTCGAAACGGTTGATGACATGGACGAGCTCCGGACAAAACTTTCGGATGACCGTATTTCGGCCATTGTCCTCGGCCCCGGCCTCGGGCGCGACGAGCGGACAAAGCATCTCGTGACCACGGCTCTGGGCATCGACGTCCCGCTTCTATTGGATGCCGACGCGCTGACCGTCATGGGCATGCAGTTCAGCGATTTGCTCAAAGCCCGGTCCGCCGAAACCATCGCGACCCCGCATGCGGGGGAATTCGCCGCCCTGACCGGCAATGGCCCGCACCACAGGCTCGACGATACCCGCAAGCTGGCGGAGCGGTCTGGTTGCACTATTCTGCTCAAGGGATCGGACAGCATCATCGTCGCACCCGACGGCAAGGCCTCGATAGCGGCACTATCCTGTCCCTGGCTGTCGACAGCCGGCACCGGCGATGTACTGGCCGGGATCATCGCAAGCCGCTTGGCAACGGGTCCCGCTGCCTATAAGGCTGCCTGCGAAGGGCAATGGCTGCACAGCCGCGCTGCGATATTGGCTGGCCCCGCTTTCACGCCGGAAATGCTGATCGACCAGCTCCCCGCCGCCCTGCAGGAATGTCTATGACCGCGACTCCCGATGCCGACCTGATCCTGCGCGTCGCCGCCAAGGGCGATGGCGTGACCGCGGACGGTCGCCATATCGCCTTCTCCGCGCCACTGGACCGGCTGAATGAAGATGGCGGCCTGATCCGTGGCCCGCATCATGTCGAAGCCCCATGCCAGCATTTCCGTACCTGCGGCGGTTGCAGCCTGCAGCATCTCGACGCCGAGAGCTATGCCCGCTTCCTCACCGAACGGGTCGCCTACGCCCTCGAAGGTCAGGGGCTGCATGCCGAAACGCTGCATCCGCCCCGCATATCCCGACCCAGAAGCCGGATTCGCGCCAGCCTGCGTGCGGCCAGGCTGGGCGACCAAGTCAAGCTCGGCTTCAGCAGCGCCGGCAGCCACCGGATCGTCGATCTCGAGCAATGCGAGATCATGGCGCCCGAGCTGTTCGCCCTGCTCGCGCCCCTGCGTCAGTTTCTCAAAGGTGCCGCCCGCCGCAAGCATGACATGAATATCGAGATGACTCTGGTCGACCAGGGCATCGACCTGCTGATCGGCAATTACGAGCCCGAGGGACTGGAGCAGCGCGAAGCGCTCTCCGCCTTTGCCAAGTCCAACGGGCTGGCGCGCCTGTCGGTCGATGGCGGCTATGGACCGGAAACCCAGTGGGAGCCGGAACCGGTCACCGTCACGCTCGGCGGAACCGCGGTCGCTTTCCCGCACAGCGCCTTCCTGCAGCCAACCCGCGAAGGCCAGCAGGCTCTTGTTTCCGCCATGCGCGACGCCGTCGGCGACGCGCGTCTCGTTGCCGACCTGTTTGCCGGACTGGGCACGTTTACCCTGGCGCTGGGCGAGGAGCAGAAAGTCTATGCGGCGGAAGGCGCCCGCGACGCCATCGGCGCGCTGAAGCTGGCGGCCAACCACTCGACCCGGCAGATTTTCTGCGAGCATCGCGACCTGTTTCGCCGGCCGCTCAGCGCGGAAGAGCTCAACCGCTTCGATGCCGTCATCCTCGACCCGCCCCGCGCCGGCGCCCGCGAACAGGTCCTGCAACTGGCGCAATCCGATGTCGCAAAAATCTGCTATATCAGCTGCAATCCGGCGAGCTTTGCCAGGGACGCGAAGCAGTTGTGCGACGCCGGCTACAGACTCCGGCAGGTCTGGCCGATTGGCCAGTTTCTATGGTCGACCCATGTCGAGATTGTCTCCAGCTTCAGCCGGTGACCAGTCCCCGCTAGAGAAAGGCCGCAATCGCTGCATGAATGGCGAGCGCGATGATGCACAGGCTCGACAGCGCAAACAGCAGGAAGCGGTACATCACCCGGTTGATGGTGACCTGGACGAGGCTGTGCAGCACCCGCAGGCCGACATAGGCCCAGGCGATGGTCAGGTTGAGGCCATAATCCTGACCGGCGAGGATCAGAACGACACAAATCGCGTAAAAAAGCGTCGGTTCTGCCAGAAGATGGTTATAATTATGCGCCTTCCACTGGACCTCGGGCGGCAGCAGTTCATCCAGATTGCCACCGGTACCGCCGACCAGATTGGCGGTGTCGATCTTCGCTTTGTTCATCGCCGGAATCCGGGTGACATACATCCATAGCCAGATCAGCATCGTCCATAAAATAAGCGCAACCATAGGTTGCAGCATCAGGCTGGTGTCCATCAGAATATCTCCCGTTTTTGATATTGTTCTAGAAAAGCGTGACCCACAGGGCGTTGATCGCCATGATCAGCAGGCAGAAGGTCGAGGCCAGAAACAGCAGGAACCGGACGTTGACCAGATTGACCGTCGCCTGCCAGATGCTGTGGATGATCCGCAGGATCACATAGCCCCAGGCGAGATAGAGGTTCAGGCCGTGGCCCGCGCCGGCCATCGCCAGGATGACGACGGTCGCGTAGAACAGCGTCGGCTGTTCCATCAAATGGGTGTAATTGTGCGACTTCCAGGCGACCGTGTCGGGCAGCTGCGGATCGATGTCCGGGCCCCGCCCGCCCGGCTTTGCTCCAATGTCGATGCCCATTTTCTTGGCTGCCGGAAGCCGCGTGCCCGCCATCCAGAACAGCATGACCAGCGACCAGATTACCAGCACGGATGCCGGTGCCAGAATTGCAATATCCATTTTTACCTCCCCCAAAGTCTCGGGAGAAATTGCGTCAACTGAAACCAATTGTCAATTGCAACCTAATGCGCGCGTCAGACGCGGGGAAAGGACACCACATTGTCACGGTCGGAGCGGTCGAGATTGTCGCCGACGTAGAGGCTCGCCATCGGTTCGTCGGTGACATCATGTTCCTCGCTGCTGCCATAGCCGTTGAACTTGGTGCGCATCGCCGAGCCATAGGCGCCGAGCATGCCGATCTCGATATAGTCGCCGGCCCTGATGCTGTCGGGCAGGTTGAACGGCCCTGCCATGAAATCCATGTCGTCGCAGGTCGGACCATAGAAGCTGAAGCCAATGGTCGTGCTATTTTCCGGATCGGCACCAATTTGCCGGACAGGAAAGCGCCAGCCGATATGGGCAGCATCGAACAATGTGCCATAGGCACCGTCGTTGATATACAGTTCATTGCCGCGGCGGCGCTCCACCTTGACCACCAGCGAGCTATATTCGGCCGACAGCGCGCGACCCGGCTCGCACCAGAGTTCGGCGGAATAGCTGATCGGCAAATCCTCGAACGTCCGGTCGATGGCGGTGAAATAATGATTCAGCGAAACCGGGTCCAGATCGGGATAGATTGAGGGAAAACCGCCGCCGACATTGACGATATCAACGGTGACCGATGCGCCGACAATGGCTGCCCGGACGCGTTCCAGCGCATGGACATAGGCAAGCGGCGTCATCGCCTGGCTGCCGACATGGAAGCAGATGCCGAGGCTGTCCGCCGTCTGCCGCGCCCGTTGCAGCAATTCTGCCGATTCATCGACTTCGATGCCGAATTTTGCCGCCAGGCTGATTTCCGCAAATTCCGAAGCCACGCGAAGCCGAACGCAGAGGGTCAGGTCGTCGGCACCGTCGGTTCCCAGCTCGATCTTCTCCAGTTCCTCGATGCTGTCGAGCGAGAAGATGCGGACGCCATGGTCGCGATAGGCTTCGCGGATCGATGCCAATTGCTTGACCGGATTCATGTAGCACAGAATCGCGTCGGGCAAGGCCGCGCGAACCTGACGCACTTCGTCGATCGAAGCGACGTCATAATGCGTCACGCCTTCTTCCCACAGCAATTGCAGCAGGGCAGGAGTCGGGTTCGCCTTCACCGCATAGAGCGATTTGCCGGGAAACTGGTCGACAAAATAACGTGCCGCGCGACGCGCAGCGTGCGGCCGGTTCAGCAAAACGGGAATGTCTGGGCTTAGAGCCTTCGTCAGCTCCTCAGCATCATGATAATGGTGCAACTCAAGGGACCCCCTTATAGGCTAAGATCGATTGAGCTGCCTTGCGGATACGCAAGCGGCCATGGGGCAGCAAGGCGCGGCTATATGGCCACTGACCGGGTCTGTAAAGACCCAAGGCTTGTTATAAGCTGAACGAGCATGATTTTTTAGCTGAGACGATCCCGAAATTCGGTCCAGTCGAACGATTTCACGCATTGCAGGCGGTCGCTTTCGCTGTCCCACAGCCAGATCGAGGGCAGCGGCACGCCGTTGAACGTGTTGGTCTTGACCATCGAATAATGCGCCTGATCGAGAAATGCGATCCGTTGACCGACATGCGCGGGTTCGGGCAATATATAGTCGCCGATAATGTCTCCGGCCAGGCAGCTGGGTCCGCCAAGACGGATAGCCGTGCCATCACTGCGTTCTCCCAGCATGGCAGGGCGATATGGCGCCTCGATTACGTCCGGCATATGGCAGGTGGCCGAGATATCAATGATACCCACGGCCATGCCGTTGTCGAATATATCCAGTATTTCGCCGACCAATATGCCCGCGTCCAAAGCCACGGCCTCTCCCGGTTCCAGATAGATGTCACAGCCGGACTTGGCTTTCAGGTCCTTCAGAAAACCAATCAACGCCTCGCGATCATAATCATCGCGGGTGATATGATGTCCGCCGCCGAGATTGATCCATTTCAGCGTGTCGAAATGCGGTGCGATCACCGGCTCCACCTTCTCCCAGGTCTTCTGGAGCGCATCGAAGCCCTGTTCGCACAAATTGTGGAAGTGAATGCCGGTCAAATGTTGGAAATCTTCGGGTTTCAACTGACTGAGCGGAAAGCCCAATCGGCTATGCGGTTGGCTCGGATCATATTTTGCCGTCTCTCCGAGCGCGATTTCCGGATTAATTCTTAAACCAATTTCTGAATTATCAAGTGCAAAAATCTGATTAAATTCACTTTTCCACCGAGTAATCTGCTCTGGATTATTGAAGGTTATATGCTCCGATATCGCGCTTAATTCGCGCAAGTCATCCGCTTTATAGGCCGGAGAATAGGTGCTGATCGGCCCGTTATAACGCTCCTTGGCAAGCCGCGCCTCCCAAAGACCCGACGCGCAATAGCCATCCAGATATTGGTCGATCAGCGGCGCCAGAGACCACATCGAAAAGGCTTTCAGCGCCAACAGGATCTTTGCCCCGGAACGCTGCTTGATATCCGACAGAATCGCCAGATTTCGGAGCACCGCCGCTTCGTCGACGACAAAGGCGGGCGAAGGAACCCGCGCCAGATCAAAATGCGCAAAAGCGCCGGGATCGCCTGCCTTGGTCTCCATCTCAGAACGCCAAAGGTGCTTCCAATTCTTCCAATGTCCAGGGCAATCCGTGCTGGTTCAGCATCTCCATGAACGGGTCGGGATCGAACTCTTCCATGTTGAAAACGCCATCACCCTTCCACTGGCCCGACAACATCATCGCCGCGCCGATCATCGCCGGCACGCCGGTGGTATAGCTGACGCCCTGATTGCCGGTTTCCTCGAAAGCCGCTTCATGGCTGCAGATATTCTTGACGTAGAGAGTCTTCTGAACGCCGTCTTTCACGCCGGTCGCGATCACGCCGATATTGGTATTGCCCTTGGTTGTTTCACCCAGGCTCGCAGGCTCCGGCAACACCGCTTTCAGGAACTGCAGCGGGATGATCTCGCGACCTTCGTACATCACCGGATCGATCCGGGTCATGCCGACATTTTGCAGCACTTCGAGATGGGTCAGATAAGCGTCGCCAAAGGTCATCCAGAAGCGGATACGCTGGATTTCCGGCAGATGCGTCTTCAGCGACTCGATTTCCTCGTGATACATCAGATACATGTTCTTCGGGCCGACCGCCTCGAAATCAAATTCCTGTTTCTGGGTCAGCGGCGGTCCTTCCACCCACTGGCCCTTTTCCCAATGGCGCGAATTGGCGGTGACTTCGCGAATGTTGATCTCGGGATTGAAATTGGTCGCGAAATGCTGGCCATGATCGCCGCCGTTGCAATCAAGAATGTCGAGCGTGTCGATCCGGTCGAAATGATGTTTCTTCAGCCAGCAGGTGAAGACACTGGTTACGCCGGGGTCAAAGCCGGACCCCAGCAAAGCCATGATTCCGGCATCCTTGAACCGGTCGTGATAATCCCACTGCCACTTATATTCGAACTTCGCCTCGTCCCGCGGCTCGTAATTGGCGGTGTCGAGATAGTCGGTACCGGTCGCCAGGCAAGCATCCATGATCGGCAGATCCTGATAGGGCAGCGCCAGATTGACCACCAGATCGGGCTTCTCCCGCTCGATCAGCGCGGTCAGCGCCGGCACGTCATCGGCATCGATCTGCGCGGTTGTGATGGCAACGCCGGTGCGCTGCTTGACCGATTCGGCAATCGCGTCGCATTTGGACAGCGTCCGGCTGGCCAGCAATATCCCGCCAAACGGCCCGCTGCCTGCCGCGATCAGCTGCGCCATCTTGTGCACCGCTACTGAACTCACACCGCCTGCGCCGATTACCAATATCTTGCTCATGTTTTTCACTCTAAATGCTGGAGAAACGAGAATACCGCATATAGGGAGAGACCATGACAGAGCAACACCTGATGGACCCGAGGCGTCAACCAACATTGGCCGGAGTGGGAAGAGCAGCGCAGAAAATCGCCGCGATCTTGCCACCTACACCGCTTTTGCCGCTGCAGGTTGATGGGCGTACCATCTGGTGCAAGGCGGAATGCCTGCAACCGATTGGTGCCTTCAAGATCCGCGGTGGCTGGCACCGCCTGACCGACCTCACCGCCGAACAGCGTCCGCGCGGCGTCGTGGCGTTTTCCAGCGGCAATCATGCGCAGGGCGTCGCCTGGGCGGCGCGCCGCCTCGGCATCCCGGCAATCATCGTCATGCCCGAAGATGCCCCCCGGGCCAAGCTGGACAATACACGGGCGCTGGGTGCCGAAGTCGTCACCTACGACCGGATGGGCGGCTCGCGGGAACAATTGGCCGCCGATCTTGCCGCCAAAACCGGCGCGGTGGTGGTCCCGAGTTTCGATGATCCGTGGATTGTCGAGGGGCAGGGCAGCTGCGGTCTGGAAATCCGCCAGCAGATGCAGGCCCTGACCGGTGCAGAGCCCGACCAGCTGATCATCTGCTGCGGCGGTGGCGGTCTCGCCTCCGGTTCCGCGCTGGCCAATCCCGACGCCCGGATCGTCGTGGTCGAACCGGAAGGGTGGGATGACATGGCGCGTTCGCTCGCTGCCGGAACCATCGTACCGGTCGGCCCCAATCCGCCGGCGACCGAATGCGACGCGCTGCAAACGCTGCGCGTGACGCCAATTACGTTCGAAATTCTCAAGGCCCGCAATGCCGTCGGCCTGTCCGTGACACCGGAAGAAGTACATCATGCGATGCGGGTTGCCTTCGCGAAACTGCATCTGGTTCTGGAACCGGGCGGCGCGGTGGCGCTCGCCGCCATATTGGCCGGCAAGATACCGCTGACCGATCACACCGCGATCACCCTGTCTGGCGGCAATGTCGACGATCAGCTCTATGCGAAAATCATCGCCGGTGGCTGAAGTCTGATTGCCCGTTCCTACAGATACCCTGATGGCATATATTATTCCCTGAAGTTTCGGCACGTCCGGGACAGGGTCTTTGACAGTCTGGATAAATTAATGGCGATAGCTCGCTCGCGATAGTCAGTTCCGGTTGCCGACCCGGCTCGAAAGGTCACACTCGGCGCGGTGCATGCTGCCAACAACAGTAGGAAATCTGCAGCTTTGGGGCAAAAGTCACGGAAATCAAAAACGCGCGTTTGTGTAAAGCTGGAGCGAATATTTGTTCCCCTGCGAAGGCAGGGGCCCATCTCCCGTCTCTGCGTCCAGATAATAGGGTGAGGGAAAAGGGGCAAGCGAGCCCAACAATCACTCCCATCTTGTCGGGAAACGGGTCAAATCGAACTCGCGCAATGCTACGAAGTCACCAGAGTGGATATAAAGCACAGCACTTTGCGGATTCGCGCGATACCAACGGTTCGCTCGTAAACTAGGCTGCGATCGCCCGTTCCAGATCCATACGGCTCCAGATCTCGACCAGAGCCTTGGTCAGGTCGACCATCATCGCCTCGCTATGCGCCGGACCGGGGGTAAAGCGCAGTCGTTCGGTGCCGCGCGGCACGGTCGGATAGTTGATCGGCTGCACATAGACGCCATACTCGGCGAGCAGGATATCGCTGATTTTCTTGGCCTTGACCGGATCGCCGACCAGCAGCGGCACGATATGGGTCGACGAGTCCATCACCGGCAACCCGGCATTGGCAAACAGATCCTTGAGCGTCTGCGCCGCGGCCTGCTGGCCATCGCGTTCTGCGCTTGACTGTTTCAGATGGCGAATGCTGGCGAGGGCACCGGCGACCAGCACCGGCGACAGGCTGGTGGTGAATATGAAACCGGGCGCATAGGACCGGATCACGTCGATGATCTTCTGGTCGGCAGCCACATAGCCGCCCATGACGCCGACGGCCTTGGCCAAAGTGCCTTCGATGATCGTGATTCTGTCCGCCGCCGAGTCGCGCTCGGAAATGCCGCCGCCACGCTTGCCGTACATGCCGACCGCGTGGACCTCGTCACAATAGGTCAGCGCATTATATTTGTCCGCCAGGTCGCAGATCGCGTGCAGCGGCGCGATGTCGCCATCCATCGAATAGATGCTTTCAAAGGCGATCAGCTTCGGCACTTCCGGATCTTCGGCGGCCAGCAATTCTTCCAGATGCTCCAGATCATTGTGCCGGAACACCCGCTTCTCGCAGCCGCTGTTCTTGATCCCGGCAATCATCGAGGCATGGTTCAGTTCGTCGGAAAAGATGATACATCCCGGCAGGATCTTGGTCAGCGTCGACAGTGTCGCTTCGTTCGATACATAGCCGGAGGTGAACAGCAACGCACCGGACTTGCCGTGCCAGTCCGCCAGTTCCCGCTCAAGCTGGATATGATAGTGGGTGTTGCCGCCGATATTGCGGGTGCCGCCGGAGCCGGCACCGACATCATGCAAGGCATCTTCCATCGCCACAATGACATCGGGATGCTGGCCCATCGCCAGATAATCATTCGAGCACCAGACGGTGACCGGTTGCGGTCCGTTGTGATGCGCGAAACAGCGGGCATTGGGGAACGAACCCTTGTTTCGCAAAATGTCGATAAAGACGCGATAGCGGCCTTCCGTGTGCAGCCGGTCAATCGCCTGGGAAAATATCTTGTCGTAGTCCACTATGTCACCAAATCCTGCGTCAAATCTGTTCTTGCGGTCTTGTTGAACGGGCTCTTAGCGCCCTTTCCCTCGAATTTCCAGCGCGAACCACTCGCAATAAGACAAGTCTCGTCATGCACTTACAGCTTTTCAAAGCGGCTTATACCATATTTTGCGAAGGCGGATCGATAGGGCGCGATATCGGCGAGTTCCCCCGTCGTCACAAATATTCCGTCCCCGCTTTCAACGGGCCATGACATGTCTCTTGTCAGATAGGATATCCGGCGGGCGATGCCCATCGCACCATCGACAAACCGAATCGGTCTTGGTGCTGCTGCAGCCAGTTCCTCGCGCAACAGCGGAAAATGGGTGCAGGCAAGTATCACCGTGTCGATCCGCTCCCCTCCTGCCTGGTCGAGCAATCCGGACATTGCGTCTTTGATGACACCGGCGTCCGGCTCGTCGCCCCGCAACTTGGCCTCTGCGGCGTGAACCAGTTCGGGAGCGGCATGGCGAAGCAGAAGCTTGTCGGAAGCAAAATCGGCGGCAAGCCTGTCGACATAGGGCTGCCGGATCGTGGCCCGGGTACCCAATAGCCCGATGGTGCCGGTCCGGGTCAGGGCGCTGGCGGGCTTGATCGCAGGGACCGTTCCGACCACCGGGATGTCGAGGGCAGACCGGACATGGTCGAGGGCGATGGTCGAGGCAGTGTTGCAGGCAATGGTCGCCAACGCCGGTTTATAGCGTTCGACCAGGCGGCCAAGAAGCGCGGGAATGCGGGCTGCCAACTCCGTCTCGGACTTCATGCCATAGGGCAGGCCGGCATAATCTGCGGCATAGACAATCGGCGCGCGGGGCAGCAATTTGATCGTTTCGCCCAACACCGACATTCCGCCGACGCCGGAATCAAAAAATAACAAGGGAGGGCATTCGCCCCTCTGCGCATCGGTCATTCTTTTCCTTTAGCCAGAATAGCATAGCAACGGCAACTGCTTCGGTTCGTCTGACAGGCGTTTGACCTTGGCCGTTTTTTTGGACGGGATACTTGCCCATCCCCCATCATCGATATAGCGCGAAAGCGACCAGGAGTATTTAAAGTGCAGTCTATGTGGGTAGAACCAATTTTGGCGTTATTGCTCGGCTATTTGCTGGGTTCGGTTCCGTTTGGGCTGCTACTGACCCGTCTGTCGGGTGGCGGCGACCTGCGCCAGACAGGATCCGGCAATATCGGCGCGACCAACGTATTGCGCACCGGCAACAAGGCAATGGCTGCCCTGACCCTGCTGCTCGACGTGGCCAAGGGCTATGCCGCAGTGTATCTTGCCTTGCAGGTCTCCGGCGGGCTCGGCGTTTTGGCCGGACTTGGTGCCTTTCTCGGTCATCTCTATCCCGTCTGGCTCAGATTTCACGGAGGCAAGGGCGTGGCGACGTTGCTGGGCATTGTGACCGCTCTGGTACCCATGGCCGGGTTGATATTTGCGGTCACCTGGCTTGGATCGCTGGCGCTGTGGCGCTATTCCTCGGTGGGAGGCATGCTGGCGGCCATTTCGGTCCCGATCGCGGTCTTCGTTCTGGGAGAATATGCCATGATGCCCATGTTCATCGGTCTGGCGCTGCTGGTTCTGTGGAAACATCGCTCCAATATCGAGCGGCTGATCGCCGGCCAAGAACCGAAGGTCGGGTCGACGAAAAGGGCGTGAAGTGGATGGGCAAGGGCAGGACGCGTTTGACCGACTCCGGCTTGTCCGATCCGAAAATATCGGCCCTGTCACCTATCGGCAATTGATCAGGAGGTTCGGGTCGGCGGCGCGAGCGCTGCAAGCCATTCCCGATCTGGCGGTGCGCGGCGGTGGGCGATCACCGCGCATTGCCACTGCCGGACAAATTGAGGCCGAAATGGAGACTATCCGGAAGCTTGGCGCCGGAATGCTGTTCCTTGGAGATGCCGATTATCCGGCGCTGCTGGCTGAACTCGGCAATGCACCTCCGCTTTTGCTGTGGCACGGGAATCTGGCGTTTCTGGGGCGGCCCATGGTTGCGATCGTCGGAGCGCGAAACGCCTCTGCCGCTGCATGTCGCTTTGCGCATAACCTGGCCAATGATCTGGCCGAGGCAGGAGTATCGATAGTCTCGGGCCTTGCCAGAGGGATCGATACCGCCGCCCATCAGGGAGCGCTCGGTGGAGGGACCATTGCCGTCATCGCCGGCGGCCTCGATATCTTCTATCCTCTGGAAAACGAAGCCATGCAGCGAACAATCGCAGAGCACGGGCTGTTGCTAGCCGAACAGCCTCCGGGAACCGAACCGCGAGCCCGGCATTTCCCCTATCGCAACCGGATCATCGCCGGTCTCGCGCGAGGCACGGTGGTTATCGAGGCGGCGCCGCGGTCCGGTTCGCTGATCACCGCGAGACTGGCTGGCGAGGCCGGGCGACAGGTCATGGCGGTTCCCGGTTCACCGCTCGATCCCCGATCAAGGGGCTGCAATATGCTGATCCGCGAAGGCGCAACCCTGGTCCAGTCGGCCGATGATGTCCTGGAACTGATTCGCCATTTCGATGACCGGGCAGAAGCCGTTCAGGTCTGCGATCCATTGGCCACCGAGGGTCATACTTTCCTGCTTGCAGAAACCGAAGCGACCACCTCAACTCATTCGGACCGCGCGCCCGTCCTCGATCTGCTCAGCTTCACCCCGGTCCCGGTCGATGAACTGGTCAGGCAGTCTGGTTTGCCTTCGTCCGTGGTGCAATTGGCGTTGCTCGAACTGGAGCTGGCAGGCCGGCTCATTCGTCATGCCGGCGCGCGCGTGAGCCTCTCGGACTGATCGCCGGCCCCAAGGCTTTTGTTTGATCGCCATTGACAAAATTCTTCATTCAGGGCCTTGACCTAACGCCAATCCCTGCCACAGCCTCGCGCGTATACGTGAGAACATAGAAATTGGAACTTATGCAGCTAGTTATTGTCGAGTCGCCGGCCAAGGCCAAAACCATTGAGAAATATCTGGGATCGGATTTCAAGGTCTTGGCGTCGTATGGCCATATTCGCGACCTGCCGCCGAAGGATGGTTCTGTCGATCCCGACGACGGTTTCGCCATGACCTGGCAGAATTATGCCGACAAGACCAAGCAGCTCAAGGCAATCACCGACGAATCCAAAAAGGCCACGCGCCTGATTCTCGCGACCGACCCTGATCGGGAAGGGGAGGCGATCAGCTGGCATGTGCTGGAAGTGCTGCGCAACAAGAAGGCGCTGCCCGACAAGGTCGACCGGGTGACATTCAACGCCATCACCAAGGAAGCGGTGACGGCGGCCATGGCGCACCCGCGCGCGCTGGATGAGGATCTGATCGATGCCTATCGGGCGCGCCGAGCGCTCGACTATCTGGTCGGCTTCACCCTGTCGCCGGTCCTCTGGCGCAAGCTTCCGGGTGCCAAATCCGCAGGTCGGGTGCAGTCGGTCTCGCTGCGGCTGATCGTCGAGCGGGAGCGCGAAATCGAAGCGTTCAAACCCCAGGAATATTGGTCGGTCACGGCCCAGATGGAGCAGGGCGGCCAGGCCTTCGAGGCACGGCTGACCATCCATGACGGCAACAAGCTGGGCAAGATGGATCTGGCGAACGAGAGCCAGGCGATGCTGGCAAAGACGGCCGTCGAAAACGGCCTGTTCACGGTGGAATCGATCGAAACCAAGCCGCTGACCCGCAACCCGCCGCCGCCATTCACCACTTCGACCCTGCAGCAGGAAGCCGCGCGCAAGCTCGGCTATTCCGCCAGCCACACCATGCGTATCGCCCAGCAGCTTTATGAAGATGGCGCGATCACCTATATGCGGACCGACGGCGTGCAGATGGACGGCAGCGCCATTTCCGCCGCACGCAAGGCGATCGCCGACCGTTATGACGCGAGCTATGTTCCCGACAGCCCTCGCATCTACAAGACCAAGGCGAAAAATGCGCAGGAAGCGCATGAAGCCATCCGCCCGACCAGTTTCACCCAGCGAACCGTCGGCAGCGGCGATCATGCCAAGCTCTATGATCTGATCCTGAAACGGGCGATGGCCAGCCAGATGGCCTCCGCCCGGCTCGAACGGACCACGGTGGAAATGTTGGATGGCACTGGCAAGACGGGACTGAGAGCCAATGGACAGGTCGTCAAATTCGCTGGTTTTCTGGCGCTCTACGAAGAAGGCCGCGATGACGACAAGGACGAGGATGGCGGCTTGCTGCCGGCCATGTCCAAGGGTGACAGCCCGGCCAAGAAGGCGGTCGACGCAACCCAGCATTTCACACAGCCGCCGCCGCGCTACAGCGAAGCCAGCCTGGTCAAGAAGATGGAAGAACTGGGCATCGGCCGGCCGTCAACCTACGCCTCGATCATCAAGACGCTCAAGGACCGGGCCTATGTCCGGATCGAGAAGAACCGCTTCTTTGCAGAAGAGAGCGGACGACTGCTGACCGGATTTCTCGAGCGCTTCTTCGACCGCTATGTCGCCTATGACTATACCGCCGGGCTCGAGGATGAGCTGGACGAAGTCAGCGGCGGACGCGCGCAATGGCAGGCGATACTCGAGGCCTTCTGGCATGATTTCAAGCCCAAGACCGTGGAAGTGATGGAAAAACTGCCTTCGGAAGTGACGGCAGAGCTGGATACATTCCTTGAGCCCTATCTGTTCCCGGAAAAGGAAGATGGCACCGATCCTAGACTCTGCCCGCGTTGCAATGAAGGCAAGCTGGCCCTGCGCGGCGGTCGCTTCGGCGCCTTTGTCGCCTGCTCCAACTATCCCGAATGCAAATTCACTCGGCGCTTTGCCCAGGGGGGCGGGGCCAATGCCGATGAAGATGAAGGGCCGCAGGAACTCGGCGTCGATCCGGATAGCGACGAAAAAATTACCAGAAAGGTGGGCCGCTTCGGACCCTATGTGGAAAAAGGTGAGGGCAAGGAAGCCAAGCGGGCGTCGATCCCCAAGGATATTCCGGCGGAAGATTTCGGTCTGGAATGGGCTGTCAAACTGCTTTCTTTGCCACGTGAAGTCGGCATTCATCCCGAATCCGGTGAACCGGTAACCGCGCAGATTGGTCGCTATGGTCCCTATCTGAGCCACAATGGCAAGTCGGCCCGGCTCGAAAACACGCTGGAAGTCTTCGAAATCGGTATGAACGCCGCCGTAGCAAAGCTTGCCGATGCGGCAAAAAATGGCGGTGGCCGCGGTCGCGGCAAGATGGAGCCACTCAAGATCATGGGCGCGCACCCGCGCACCGAGGCCGAGATCAAGCTGATGGACGGCCGCTTTGGTCCGTATGTCACCGATGGCACAACCAACGCCTCGCTGCCGAAAACGGTCGACAAGGATCAGCTCACGCTCGAAGAAGCGGCGCAGCTGATCGATGACCGCGCGGCCAAGGGCCCGGCCAAGAAGCGGGCCAAGAAAGCGGCACCGAAGAAGAAGGCGCCAGCCAAGAAGAAGCCGGCAGCCAAGAAGAAGCCTGCTCCGAAAAAGAAGCCCGCCGCCAAGAAGGCTCCGGCAAAAGCCAAGGCCGAATAAGCAGCGGACTATCTTAGGATATCAACGGCTGCTCCCGTGAGGGAGAATGGGGGATGGGACCGTCCTTCGACAAGCTCGGGACGAACGGTAAAACAGAATAATTGTCTTCGACCCACGCCATTCGCTAATTGTGTTCAGGCCGCCTTGGCTTTGGCAATCATTGCCGCCACTTCGTCCAGAATGAGCAGGCGCTGCTTTTTCAATTCCTCGCTGCGCTCGTCGGACGCCGCTTCCACTTCCGCTTCGATGCGATGAATTTCCTTGTTGAGATCATGATATCGATCGGCAATGGTCCGGAAATGCCGGTCTGACAATTTCAGATCGTGCAGCGTTTCGCCGTCATTGGGAAATTCGGCATGGAGATCGTGCGATTCCTGACTCATGGATGATCCTTTGTTGGGATTGATTGTCTCGAAGGCGGTTCAAAAAAAGGACCGTTCTGCAGAATCCTTGCCGGTCTTTTCGCCTTTGCAGATATTCGCATGCGCGAACCAGGCCTATCCGGTATATTACCTACTGTCGGTTCCCGCCTGCGGTTGCCAAGGGGGGTGGCGTCGCTACTTCACCCAATCCAGGCCCATGTCCTGATAGAGGCTTCGGTCTTCGTCCCAGTTCGCACTGACCTTGACGTGCAGGTAAAGATGAACCGGCTTACCCAATATCCCGGACAGTTCGGCGCGCGCTTTTGCGCCAATTTCCTTGATCTGGTGCCCGCCCTTGCCAAGGATGATGGCCTTCTGGCTGGCCTTTTCAACAAGGATCTGCTGGTGAATCTCGAGCGAACCGTCGGGCCGCTCCTTATACTGTTCCATCGCAATGGCCGTCGCATAAGGCAATTCCGCGTGCAGTTGCCGGAAGACCTGTTCACGGGTGATCTCTGCGGCGAGAATGCGCTCACTGGCATCCGACACCTGGTCCGCAGGAAAATGCCAGGGGCCTTCGGGCATGGCTTGCGTCAGGTAAGCCTTCAGCTCCTCCAGACCGTCGCCGGTCTTTGCGCTGACAAAAAACGTCTCGTCGAAGTCGGCCTGCTCGTGCAGTTTGACGACGTGACCGAGCATTTTGTCCTTCGCCGCGATATCCACCTTGTTCATTACCAGGATAGTCTTTTCCGAGCGGTGCTTGATCCGTTCGACTATCGAGGTGACCTTTGTCCCCAGTCCGGCGCGGGCATCGACCAACATCACGATAATATCGGCATCCTCGGCGCCTTCCCAGGCAGCAGAAACCATCGCGCGATCGAGGCGGCGGTGCGGTTCGAATATGCCGGGCGTGTCGACCAGCAACAGCTGCGTGTCATCTTCAATCGCAATACCGAGCAGCCGCGTCCGTGTGGTTTGCGGTTTCGAACTGGTGATCGCGACCTTCTGTCCGACCAGCGCGTTGATCAGGGTGGATTTGCCGGCATTGGGCGCACCAATCAATGCCACTACGCCGCATTTTTGAGTCATGTGAATTTTTCCAGAAATTTCCTTGCGGCTTCGGTCTCGGCCGCCTGAATGGCGGAAGCCGTGGCTTCGACCTCGCCGATATTGCTGACGCTCACCCGAACGGTGAATTTCAGATCGTGATGCGGACCGCTTTTTTCGACCAGTTCATAGGCCGGAATCTTGCGATTGTTGGCCGCAGCCCACTCTTGCAAGGCGGACTTGGGATGCCGGATATCGCCAACCGTTGCCGACACCCGACTCTCCCAGTGACGGAGAACGAAGCTGCGGGCTGCCTCCATGCCGTGATCGAGATAGACCGCGCCGATCAGGCTCTCCATGACGTCCCCGAGAACCTTGACGCTGTGCCGTGCACCATCATCGCGTGCCTGTTTGCCGAGCAGGATATGATCACCGACACCGATCTGCTTGGCGATCGCGCCGCACACCGGACCGGAGACCAGTCCATTGAGGCGCTGCGACAATTGTCCTTCCGGCTCCTGTGGGAACTGGTGATAGAGATGATCCGCAATCACCAGGCCGAGGACCCGGTCTCCCAGAAATTCCAGTCGCTGGTAATCTTCCTCCCCATGGCTGCCATGGGTCGCCGCTCTGATGTAGAGTTCTGGCGCGCCAGGTCGCTGGTTCGTGATCTCGGCGATCCATTCCTGAAAATCGGAACGGCTCAAAATCTTTTCCCGATCCGGTCCCAGCGGGCAGCGGTAAACCATGTCCACGGCTTGACCCATTCGGCCGAGCCATCGGTTGAGAACACGGAAATCAGGGCTTTGCCAACCAGATTTTCTTCGGGGACCATGCCAATTGCCAGGCCCTGCTGGGCGGGAAAGCGGCTGTCGGCGCTGCGGTCGCGATTGTCACCCATCAAAAACATATGGCCCTCCGGCACGACAAAGGCCTGAGTATTGTCGCCTTCCGAATTCTGGTCAACATCCAGGACACGGTAGGTAACACCGTTGGGCAATGTTTCCTGAAATTGTGGATAATGGCAGACAGTCGTCCCGTCTTGTCCCATCGATTTAAAATCGGCACGGTAACAGGGGCTGTTGAGAGTTACCGGAAGCTCGAAATCATCGATTCTTTTCCGTTCCACAGGCGTTCCGTTGATCGAGACAATGCCATCGGTGACCTGGATGATGTCCCCGGACAGGCCAATCACCCGCTTGATATAATCGTCGGTGGCGTTCGGGGGAGCCTTGAACACAACCACATCGCCGGGTTCGGGCGAATGGGGCAATATTCGGCCTGGAATAAGCGGAGCGCTGAACGGCAGACTATATTGGGAAAAGCCGTAGGGCCATTTGGCGACCAGCAGATAATCGCCGACAACCAGACGCGGCTGCATCGACTCCGAAGGAATGTTGAATGGAGAGAAAATGAAACTGCGCAATATAAGGATGAATATGGCCAGTTTTACAAGGAACACGACAAAGTCGCGGGTTTCCGATCGTTCTGCTTTGTTGCGCGTCATGGCGCCCCTTCGCCGACAATGGCAGTGGCGTCAAGATTTCTTGCGTTCTCCGGGCTGCGACCATTTTCACTTGAGACCCGACTGTTCGCCGGATAGGGCAGACGCGATCACGGGGCACGCAGGTCAGTCACTTAAAGATCGGATGATAGAATGACTTCAGAGCTTTGGCGGACGATAAAAAAGCTTCCGCGGATTTCGCTAAACCAGCTGTTCGAAGAAGATAGAGATCGGGCAAGGTCACTCGCACTTGAGCAGGCGGGCATCTATTTCGATTTTTCGAAAACCCATCTGAACGAAGACGCCGTCCAGACCTTCCAGAGACTGGCGGATGATATCGGGCTGGCGGCAAAGATCGATGCCTTGCTCTCGGGCGAAAATGTCAATGTCAGCGAGGGCAGGGCCGCGGAACATTGCGCAGAACGCGGAACGGGAAATCCGGCAAGCGTCGAAAATGCGCGCGCGTTGCACCAGCGGATGAAAAGTCTGATCGAGATT
>Ga0209346_1000913_pt1 | contig 19968 bp, 23 predicted proteins | sample AutmiccommunBRH9_FD_187381 | JGI IMG/M metagenome (GOLD analysis project Ga0209346, IMG submission 187381) | Deep subsurface microbial communities from Mt. Terri, Switzerland - Autotrophic microbial communities BRH/9 (SPAdes) (version 2) | ecosystem: Environmental > Aquatic > Deep subsurface >...
AGGTTCAATGCCAAGAGCCCGCGCAAGCGGGGCGTGGCCAGATAGATGCGGATGCCGCGCGTAGTGCGGTCATAGACACCGCGCGGCTCGGATGGGCGGGGACTGGGCAGCACGACCGAAACAACCATAAGGGCCGATGCGGCGAAACTGAGGACCGTGCCGAGGAAAAGCGAATTGTAGGACATCACCGCGAGCAGAAGGGCCGCCAGCGTCGGGCTGACGATGTTTTCCAGATCGTAGGCCAGCCGCGACAGTGACAGTGCGCGGGTATAGCGCGCCTCCTCGGGCAGAACGTCGGGGATCGTCGCTTGGAAGGTCGGCGTGAAGGCGGCGGAGGCCGATTGCAGCAGGAAGATCAGCACATAGACCTGCCACACCTCGGTCACGAAAGGCAGGGCCAGCGCCACACCCGCCCGCACCAGATCGAGCGTCACCAATAACGCGCGGCGCGGCACCCGGTCCGCGAAGGCCCCGGCAATGGGGGCGATACCGACATAGGCCACCATCTTGATGGTGAAAACCGTGCCGAGCACCAGCGCCGCGCCGTCCCCTGCAAGATCGAAAGCAAGAAGCCCGAGCGCCACCGTCGCGAGTCCGGTTCCCAGAAGCGCCACGACCTGCGCCAGAAACAGATGGCGGTAGGTGCGGTCGGAGAGGATGTCGAACATGGCGGACCTCAGAGATATCGGGCGATCGTCCGCAGCTCGGCGCGATCGGTTTCGGAGCCTTCGGCGTCCAGACAATGGTCCATGTGGTCATGGATCAGCGCCCGCTTGGCGTTCGTGACGGCCTTTTCGACCGCCTGCATCTGCTGGGCGATCTCAAGGCATGGCTTGCCCGCCTCGATCATCTCGATCACGGCGCGCAGGTGGCCGTCAGCACGTTTCAGCCGGGCAATCAGGGCGGGATGGGTTGCATGGACCGGGGGATTTGTCATAGATAAGGCTTATCCTCCCCTGGGGGATACAACAAGATGGTGCCACGACGCACCACGCGAGCGACGAGCGGGCAGGCAAAGCTGATGACAACCTTACGGACAATCGGAAAGGCCGCGTTCGCGACGCTTCTCTGCGCGGCCGTGCTTGTCTGGTCGGTGATGCCCGCAACCTCGCATACGCCTGCGATCCTCGACGTGCTTCAGGAGCACGCGGAAATAATTGCCGAGCACGGGCATTCGCACGGTCTGGAAGAAGACCTGGCTTGGGCCTCGCATGGACACAGCCACGACAGCGTCGATCACGATCATAGCCAGGCGGTCGTCCCTGGCCCCGATCTGTCGGCGCATCCCATGGAAATCTACAGGGCTGCGTGGCGGCTGGGTGCGGCCACGGCGAACACGTTACGGATAGACCTGATCGAACGACCTCCGCGCGTCTGATCGACCGCGCGCCATTGGCGCGTTGCAAGCAATCATCAAACAACTACGCGGAGTTCAATCCATGAATACAGTCCATCGGGGCTGGACCGATTCCGGCATGCGCCGGATCGTGATCCTGTCCTTCATTGCGCTGTCGGCACTCGTTCTGAGTGCCGGTCACGCGCTTGCCCATAACGTCACCGAAGGCGACGCGGGCTATATCCAGGAAATCTGGGGGGTAAACATCATCCCCTTCATGTATCTCGGCGCCAAGCACATGGTGACCGGCTACGACCACATCCTGTTCCTGCTCGGCGTCGTCTTCTTCCTCTACAAGATGAAAGATGTCGGCATCTATGTCAGCCTTTTCGCCATCGGGCACTCGACCACGATGCTCGCGGGCGTCTGGTTCGGATGGGGCATCAACGCCTACATCATCGATGCGATCATCGGCCTCTCGGTGGTCTACAAGGCGCTCGACAATCTGGGAGCCTACCAACGCTGGTTTGGCGTCCAGCCCAACACCAAGGCCGCAACGCTGATCTTCGGCTTCTTCCACGGCACGGGCCTGGCCACCAAGATCCTCGACTACGAGATCGCCTCGGACGGGCTGCTGGCCAACCTTCTGGCGTTCAACGTGGGCGTCGAACTGGGCCAGCTTCTGGCGCTTGCCGTGATCCTCATCGTCATGGGCTACTGGAGGAAATCCCCGAACTTCTTCCGCCAGGCCTACACCGCCAACGTAATCATGATGTCCATGGGGTTCATCCTCATGGGCCTGCAAATCACCGGCTACTTCGTAGCCACCTGAGAGTTTAGGAGATCCAAATGTTCAACGCAGAAAAACCAAGCCTCGATGAGCTGCCGACTTCCGCGCAACTTATCCGTTCCACCGCCATCGCTGCAGCCAGCGCCGTTGCGATCCTTGTGACCGTGGTGCTTCCCGCCGAATATAACATCGATCCGACAGGGATCGGCGGCGTTCTCGGGCTGAGCGAGATGGGCGAGATCAAGACCCAGCTCGCGGAGGAGGCCGAGGCCGACAAGGTGATGCAGCTTGAAGGGCAAGAGCAATCGAGCCTTATCAACGATATCTTCGGACTTTTTGTCGGTGCCGCCCACGCGCAGGAGGCCGAAGTCTGGCGCGACGAAACCACCTTTACGCTGGCACCCGGTGACAGTGCCGAGTGGAAGCTGGTCATGGAAGAGGGCCAGACGGTGGAATACCGGATGCTCGTCGAAGGCGGTCGGGTGAATTTCGACTTGCACGGCCACGGCGGCGGCAATTCGGTGACCTATGAAAAGGGCCGCGGCTCGACGGGCGATGAGGGCGAGATCATTGCGGCATTCGACGGCGAGCACGGCTGGTTCTGGCGAAATCGCGACAGCCAGCCCGCAACCGTGACTGTCCAGGTCCGCGGCGAATACACCGAATTCAAAGACGCAAGTTGACACAAGGGCAGCCATCGGCATGAAAGGATACGGGTGGCTGCCTGGCTCCGAAGCAGGCCTTGGATGAGTATGTAAATCTCGACTCGAATTTTCCTCTGAAACTAACCTCCGGCATCCGTTGGCCGATCAGTGAGCACCCGAGGAGCAATGTAACGCCAGTGTTACAGGATACTTCTTGGGAAAACCGAACGCCCTGTTTTGCCACAGGTTTGTGGCCGGGGCAGAAACCACTCATCTTGGCACAGTGCCGGGTTCGATTTCCCATTTGCGTGGAAATCGGGCCAGGTTACGGGCTGCCTCCGCGAAGATACAATCGCCAACGGTTTCTCAGTCCGGGTCACAATAGATTAGATACAGCGCCTCGATCATCTGATGCACCCGCGGATCGGCGATACGATAGAAGATCGTCTGCCGATCGCGGCGCGTGGACACCATCCCGGCCTCGCGCAATCGGGCGAGATGCTGGCTAAGCGCCGATTGACTCAGTTCCAGCTGCGCCTGCAAGGCTCCGACCGATTGCTCGCCTTCCAGTAGGTGGCAGAGCACCATCAGTCTGTTGGAATTCGACAACAGTCCGAGGTGCACGGCGACTTCTGCCGCACGCGCCTGCAGAACCGGCAGCGACGGCCGGTTTTCATTTATATTAGTGTTGACTAATTTAGTCATGTCTTACATATAGCAGACGATACAGTGAACAACAATAGAAATAGACGAAAGGAGGCCCGTATGGGACCCGTCGTCACAACCGAATTCACGCCGTGGCTGTCGCTGTTCGGCGGCGCGCTGATCGGGCTCAGCGCCGTGATGGTCATGGGCTTGTTCGGCAAGATCGCGGGCATCACAGGGATCACCAAGGGGTTGACCGGATTGTTGCCCGGTGCCGGTGGACCCGACGACCGGGGCTGGCGGCTGTCGTTCCTGCTGGGTCTGATCGCGTCCCCTGTTGTCGTGCTGCTGGCGACCGGATCGTTCCCGCAGCAGACCGTGCCCGAGAACCTGCCCGGTATGGCCATCGCCGGACTGCTGGTCGGGGTTGGCACAGCGTTGGGATCGGGCTGCACGTCGGGGCACGGTGTGTGCGGCATTGCAAGATTGTCACCCCGGTCGCTGGTCGCGGTGAGCGTGTTTGTCGCCGCCGCCATCGTGACGACCACCCTGATCCGTCACGTATTTTAAGGAGCCTGTCATGCGTCCCATACTGGGTTTGATCGCCGGTTTGACCTTCGGCCTCGGGCTGATCCTGTCAGGCATGGCCGATCCTGCGAAAGTTCTGAACTTTCTCGACATCTTTGGGGTCTGGGATCCCAGTCTCGCCTTCGTCATGGGCGGTGCATCGATAACCGCCTTTGTCGGATACCGTTTGGTCTGGCGACAGAAGACCCCCATTGTCGGAACTCGATTCGACCTTCCAAAAGACGCCGAAATCGACACCCCCCTGCTGACCGGGGCCGCCATATTCGGCATCGGCTGGGGGCTTGGCGGCTTCTGTCCCGGTCCGGCCTGGACCGCTTTGGCGATGGGATCGGCCGGAATCCTCATGTTCCTGCCTGCCATGCTGATCGGCATCGTGCTGGGTGGAGCCGCGAAATCACTTTCCATCTTCAAAGTCAAAGGAGCCTGACCATGACAGACACCTCAAAACTTGACCAACCGATCGTGCGTCATTCGCCCTCGACCGGTGCGGGCAACCCCGATGTCTGGGGCATCTATGAACCCGATACCGGTTCAATCCAGTATATCTGTGCGGACCCCGCAACGAAGAAGGCCGCGTTGATCGACGTCGTGCTGAACTTCGATCCGGCCAGCTTCGCCACCGATACCCGTAGCATGGATCAGGTCCTTTCTCTGATTGATGAGCATGGTCTGACGGTGGAGTGGGTGCTGGATACGCATCCCCATGCCGATCACGCGATGGCATCGGCGCGGCTGAAAGACCGTACCGGCGCGCCCAATGCCATCGGCCAGAAAGTAAAAGAAATCGCCGACCTATGGCGCGGCATATACAACGCGCCGGACGCATTCGATCCCACCCGCGATTTCGACCGACTGTTTGCAGACGGCGATACGTTCAAGATCGGCGATCTGGAGGTTCGCGTGATGTTGTCGCCGGGCCATACGCTGGGGTCGATCACCTATATCTGCGGCAATGCGGCTTTCGTGCACGATACGTTCATGCAGCCCGACAGCGGCACCTCTCGCGCCGATTTTCCCGGTGGAAGCAGCGAAGAATTGTGGGACTCATTGCAGGCCATCTTGGCGTTGCCCGGCAACACGCGCCTGTTCATCGGCCATGACTACGGTGCCGAAGGCCGGGATGAGCCGGAATGGGAAGCGCGTGTCGACGATCACAAGGCGCATAACATCCACGTGGGCGGTGATACCGACAAGGCGACGTATGTCGAAACGCGCGACAGCCGCGACGCGACCCTAGCCCTGCCTGACCGGATGCTGGCCGTTTTGCAGATCAACCTGCGCGGCGGGCGGCTGCCGGACGCCGAAAGCGACGGGGCGCATTATCTGAAATTGCCCGTCGATAAATTCTAAAGGAGATATCCATGACCAAATCCATGAAAGACCTGGTGGCGGACGCCAAGACCCGTGTCGAAACCATCCGCCCCGGCGATGCGCAAGCCGCACAGGCGCGCGGCGATCTGATCCTCGACGTCCGCGAACCGTCCGAGCTGGACAGCGATGGCGCGGTTGACGGAGCGATCCACATCCCCCGTGGGCTTCTGGAGTCCCAGGCCGATCCGGACACCGGCAAGGGGCATGACGCTCTGGTGGCGTTGCGCCATTCGGAAGGATGCGTGCATGTCCTGTGTGCGTCGGGTGCCCGCGCCGCGCTGGCGGCCGATACGCTCACGACAATGGGCTATAGTGCCAAGGTCATCGACGGCGGTCTGGGCGGCTGGAAAGAGGCCGGGCTGCCCATCAAGTCTTGAGAAACGTGCCCAACCTGACCCGATACCTGCCGGTGCTGGACTGGGGCCGCAGCTACGACCGTGACAAGCTGAGCGGCGATCTGGTCGCGGCGGTGATCGTCACGATCATGCTGATTCCGCAATCGCTGGCTTATGCATTGCTGGCGGGACTGCCCCCTGAGGCGGGGATCTATGCCTCGATCCTGCCCATCGTGCTTTATGCCATCTTCGGCACCTCGCGCACGCTGGCAGTCGGGCCGGTGGCCGTGGTGTCTTTGATGACGGCGGCGGCCATCGGCAAGCTCAGCGATCAGGGCATCGACTATGTCACCGCAGCCCTGACACTGGCGTTTCTGTCCGGTGCCTTCCTGCTGATCCTCGGACTGTTCCGGCTGGGGTTTCTGGCAAACTTCCTGTCGCATCCGGTGATCGCCGGGTTCATCACCGCCAGCGGTATCCTGATTGCCACCAGCCAGCTGAAGCACATCCTCGGCGTCAAAGCCTCCGGCGACACGCTGATCGAGATGCTGCACGGGTTATGGTCGGTTCTCGGCACGATCAACTGGATCACGGTTCTGCTGGGCGTAACCGCGACGGCATTCCTGTTCTGGGTGCGCAAAGGCCTCAAGCCGCTGCTGCAGCGGATCGGTCTTAGCAAGACGTTGGCTGAAATGGGGGCCAAGGCCGGGCCGGTCTTTGCCGTTCTGGCCACGACGCTGGCGGTCTGGGCCTTTGGCCTTGCGGACCGCGGCGTCGACATCGTCGGTGCAGTACCCCAGGCGCTGCCGCCCCTGACGCTGCCGTCATTCCAGCCGGACGTTCTGGTCGCGATGATCGGGCCCGCCATCCTGATCTCGATCATCGGCTTCGTTGAATCGATCTCGGTCGCGCAGACGCTTGCCGCCAAGCGTCGTCAGCGCATCGATCCGGACCAGGAGCTGATTGGTCTGGGCGCGGCCAACCTTGGTGCAGCGTTCACGGGCGGCTTTCCGGTCACCGGCGGGTTCTCGCGGTCCGTGGTGAACTTCGACGCAGGGGCACGCACACCCGCTGCGGGGGCCTACACTGCCGTAGGATTGGCCATTGCCGCGCTGATGCTGACACCGCTGATCTATTTCCTGCCCAAGGCGACGCTGGCGGCGACGATCATCGTCGCGGTCCTCAGCCTTGTCGATTTCTCGATCCTGAAACGCAGCTGGGTCTATTCCAAGGCCGATTTCGCCGCCGTGTCGGCGACGATCCTGTTGACGCTCACCCTCGGGGTTGAAGTCGGCGTGTCGGCGGGGGTGCTGATCTCGATCCTCATCCACCTCTACAAATCCTCGCGTCCGCATATGGCGGTGGTGGGTCAGGTGCCAGGCACTGAACACTATCGCAACGTCGACCGACATAACGTGACGCTGCATGACGGCATCCTGTCGGTGCGCGTGGACGAAAGCCTGTATTTTGCCAATGCCCGCAACCTCGAAGACCGCATCTATGACATGATCGCCGACCGCGACGACCTGCACCACGTGATCCTGATGTGCTCCGCGGTGAACGAGATCGACATGAGTGCACTCGAAAGCCTTGAGGCGATCAACACACGGCTGGGCACGCGAGATATTAAGTTCCACCTCAGCGAAGTGAAGGGGCCAGTGATGGACGGCCTGAAGAAAACCCACTTTCTGTCCGATCTCACGGGCCGGGTTTTCCTGACGCAGCACCGCGCGGTGCAGGCCCTGTGCAATGGTTCCACCAATCAATTCTCACCATCCAATGATGGAGTGTCCCTATGAAACGCCGCCGGTTCCTCACCCTCACCGCTGCCACTCTCGCCACGCCAGCCTTGCTGACCCGCCGCGCGGTCGCCGCAGAACCCGGTGCGCCTTTGCCGATCCCCCAAGTGATGGAGGTCGGGCCCGGCGCGGGCAATACCCTGACCGCGATGAAAGGCACGCGCGAATTCATGTCGGGCGCCGCATCCGATACGCTAGGCTATGAGCAGGATTATCTGGGTCCGCTGCTGAGGTTTCAGCGTGGACGCACGGCAAATATCGACGTGGTCAATCGCACCGATGATCCCATCACCGCGCACTGGCATGGCATGCACGTGCCCGGACATCTCGACGGCGGGCCGCAACTGGCCTTTGATCCGGGCAGGACCTGGTCGCCCGAGTTGCCGGTGGATCATCCCGCCGCGACGCTCTGGTATCACAGCCATGTCCACGGGCGCACCGCCGATCAGGTCTATCGCGGCCTTGCAGGCATGATCATCATCGACGATCCCGATGCGGTCGATCCGCTGCCCCGCGATTACGGCACGAACGATTTCCCGCTGATCGTGCAAGACCGCAATTTCGACCGGTCCGGCCGCATGTCTTACGATCCTGGCATGATGGACAGGATGCAGGGGTTCCGCGGCACTGAGATGCTGGTCAACGGCGCGATCCGACCTACACTGACGGTGCCCGCCGGGCTGGTGCGCCTGCGTCTGCTCAATGCCTCGAACGCCCGGATGTATGATTTCAGCTTCAACGACGGGCGTCAGTTCCACCAGGTCGCCAGCGATGGCGGGCTCCTGCCCGCGCCGATCGCCATGAATGGCCTGCGCCTGGCCCCGGCGGAGCGGGCCGAGATCGTCGTTAATTTCACGGACCGGTCAGCTGTCCGGTTGGTTTCACGCAATGTCAGCAGCGGCGGCATGATGGGCGGCGGTGGCATGATGAATGGCGGCGGCAAGATGGGCAGCGGAAGCGATGACGCCCCGTTTGAGATCATGTCGTTTGACGTGGGCGATGCCGCAGAGACCGGGCCCGCGACACTACCTGCGTCTTTGCCGTCTGATTTGCCCGATCTCGGCGCTCCGGTCCGCACCCGCGATTTCACACTGAACGTCCATACAGGGTCGATGATGGGCGGCATGTTCAACAATCTGATCGGCCGCGACGGTCAGATCATGGGCATCAACGGGGAGTCCTACGACATGGGGAGCATCGACCTGGCCGTTCCCATGGGCGAGACCGAGTTGTGGCGCATAAACGCTGATATGATGGTGCATCCGTTCCACGTGCACGGCACGTCGTTTCAGGTCGTGACGATGGGCGGTCGGGCGGTCGATCCGGCGCGGATCGGCATGAAGGACGTGGTGTTGGTCGACGGCCCCACCGAAATCCTCGTCCGCTTCGACAAACGGGCCGAGAAAGAAACCCCATTCATGTACCACTGCCACATTCTCGAACATGAGGATGCGGGCATGATGGGACAGTTCACGGTCGGATAGGAAGGGTCGAAGCAATGGAAAAGCGCGATCATTGGAACAGCGTCTACGCCACAAAGTCCGAGGAGACGGTGTCGTGGTTTCAGAATGACGCTCAGCCGAGCCTCGATCTGATCCTGACCCATCGGGATGCTGCGGCGCGGGGTATTGTCGATATCGGCGCAGGGGCGTCGCGGCTGGTGGACCGGTTGCTGGACAACGGCGTCGAAGATGTGACGTTGCTGGACCTGTCGGACAGAAGTTTCGATGTGGTCCGGGATCGTCTGATCGGGCGGGACGTGCAGCCGACCTTTGTTGTGCAGGACGTCACGGACTGGCGGCCCGCGCGTACATCAGGCGTCTGGCATGACCGGGCGGCGTTTCATTTCTTGACCAACCGCGCATCTCAGGATGCCTATTTATCGGCTCTGAAATTGGCAACCACGCCTGGCTCGATTGTGATCATGGCCACATTCGCCGAAGACGGCCCCGAGCGGTGCAGCGGTCTGCCGGTGCAGCGTTATTCCTCCGAGGCCCTTTCTGCGCGCGTTGGGCCATCGTTTCAACCGCTGGAAACGCGAAAGGTGTGCCACCGGACACCCGGAGGCGTAACCCAAAGCTTTCAGTACTCGGTATTCGAGGCGGTGTGAGTCTACAGGATGCCGCCCCATTCAGAATGAAAAAGGAAAGTCTCATGACCCTTGGCGCGATGGCCGGATTTGCCGATTGTGCCAGTCCCCCACCGATCGAACCGGCCAGCCGCGCAATTACACTGTTGCACATTCCACCACTCCCCGGCTTTTACGGAGCGACCACTGACGGACCCTATCCGATTTCCCGCCGCTCCAGACGGCATTTTTGTCACTCGACCTCTGGCAACAGGAGGTGGCCACGGCGTATGCGCCAGAGTGGCGAGGATTAAATGGTCACCGGAGCTTGCGCCTTGCTCGGTAGCAAACGGAGGTATGGATCCGGTGCCCGGATATCCGTTAGACGCGCGGGCGCTTCATCTTTTCGAGAACGACGTCGATCCGCTTTACCGTATCCACGGATGTGCCTCGGGGCGGGAGCTTGGAAAGGCTGCCTCGTCGGGCTGCATTCGTAGGTTCAATCAGGATGCCATCGACCTCCATGATCGCGCCATCCACAGCACTTCTGTGATCGTCCTGCATTCGATGAAGCCAGCAGAGTTGGCTGGACTTTATTAGACGATGTCGAGTCCTGAATGACTTGAGCCAGTTAAACGCAAATGCTGTCGGTAGCCCTATACGACTTGCTTGAAATCCCGATTGGAAGAGGCATACGGGCTGCTCAATGTCAACGACCATGCACCGTGAAGAAATCGAGTACTCGCCCCGCCATCTGCTCGGTAAAATGCTCGTCTCCGATATGGGATCCCGAAATCTGCATCAACTCGGACGGGCTTCCGATCGCGCGACTAGTCTCGATCATTGGACCGGCATGGACGTCTATCGGCAGTAACGCGTCGTCCGAACTAGCGACAGCCAGAAGCGGAATGCGGTTTTCGGAAAAGCTGTGGAAGTCGTTCAGCGGATCGTGACCCTTGCTCGCCTGCTCGAACGGGAAGTGCTGTGTGACGTTGTAAGCCGCGTCGATCCGGGCGCGGCGGTCAGACGGACTTGCATGGATTTTAGTAAGGTTCATTACGCCGGCGACCGTGGCAACTGCACGCACCGGATGCGGGAAGAGACCCCGCCATGTCATCAGCAAAGCGGGAATCGCGCCCATCGAAATTCCCAGCGAGAATAGCCGCCCGTCCCAGTCCATGCGTTCGATTGCCTTGCCGCACATGCGAGCGCAATAGGCAAGCGCCTGATCGTTGCCGTAGGTCTCGGGCCCGGCATCCGCACTGCGCAGGATCGTCCAGCCCGCTCGCTGCATAGCACCGAACATGATCCATGGCGCGTCGTTCTGCCGTCCCATTTCGGGGACGCCACCCAACCTATGAGACAGATAAATCAGCGGCCGGGGACCGGAGCCAACGGCGGGGAGCAAAGTGCTTTCGCCTTTGGGGTCGGGAATGCCGATCGGTAACGGCAAGGCCGTTTGGCCCAGGGCGGGCATTGCCAGCACACCGGCTGAAACGCCTGAGACGAAAGTGCGTCTGTACATTTAACTCTCCGTTTGCCTGACAAAGATGAAAATAGCTCGTGTTTCCATCACTCTCCCGGTCTTCTGGCAGCCCGTCGGCGGAAGCGGAATGATCATTACCGTCGGTCGAAATGCAGGCTGACCGTTTCGCCGCCCCCTTCGCGCGCCGCGAACGTCAGTCGGCCGCCGAGGCGCTTCACGGCGGTCTCCACGATTGCAAGGCCCAGTCCGCTACCGTTTTCGGTCGCACCTACCCCACGGAAGAACCTGTCAGTTATTTTCTCCCGATCATCGTTCGCAATGCCGGGACCCCGGTCCATCACGACAATGCGGAGGTACTCATTCAGAGCCTCCATCGTTATCTCGACAGTACTATCCGCAGGTGCTACGGCAATGGCATTCTCGATCACGTTGCGAAGCGCCGCTGTCAAAAGGATGGGATCACTTTCTTTTATCACGGGGCGCGCATCAGGCAAACTTACTGCGACGCGTTTTTTCGCGGCGCGGCGGGACAGATCATCCACGACATCGTGCAGAACCGCCGACACATCGACGGGCTCAAGTTTGCTAACGTCCGTACTGTCTACGAGTGCCAGCGCAAGGAGTTGACGCACCATTCGATCAGTCCGATCGACGCCATACTGGATGCGCTCAAGCGCACCGGTGCGCGTTTCCTGATCGGGAGCCTTCAGCGCGACCTGTGCCTGTGTCTTGATCCCAGCGAGGGGCGTCTTCAGCTCATGAGCGGCGAAAGCGGTGAACGCTTTCTCTCTGTCTCGCGCGGCGCTGACGCGGCCGAAGAGACCGTTTAATGCCGCGCCGACTGGCCGGATTTCCCGCGGCAGGGTTTCTGCGGCGACAGGCGAAAGATTGTCTGCTGTGCGTTGCGAAAGACCAGTGGCCAATCGCTCAAGCGGCAGGAGTCCCCGCTGCACACTGAGCCAGATCAGGCCTGCAAGCAACGGCAGGATTACTAACGCCGGCAGAATGAGCCCTCTCGTCACGTCACGCACCAACCGGTCGCGCACGGTGTGGCTATCGCCAACCATGACGCGCACACCGAGGACCTCGTTAACCACCGAATAGACGCGCCACTTCTCGCCATCGACTGTATTGTCGGCAAAGCCAGTATCCAAAGAGGAAAGCTGCCCCTCGGGAGCGCTGCCGGAACGGCCCACGAGTGTACCGTCCAGTGACCAGATCTGACAGGACAGCCTGTGAGAATATTCAGCGCCGAGGCGGTCGTCCGCGGCGGGAATGTCCGTCACGATGGTGGCCGCACGTGCGACGTCAATGCGCTGGTCCGAGATAAGGGAAGAAACCATCTGTCCCGCTTCGGCCAGCCGCGCGTCAAGAACACGTCCCACGTCCGCGCGGGTGGATTGCTGGATCCAGAAGAACGCCGAACACCAGATTGCCCCCGTTGCCATCATCAAAATTGCAAAGAGCCGGACGCGGATCGAATTCATACGACCTCCTTTCGCACCTTGTATCCGGCACCACGTACGGTCTCGATAAAGGACGCGCCCAATTTAGCGCGCAGATTGTGGACATGCACTTCGACCGCGTTGCTCTCTACACCCTCCTGCCAGCCGTAGAGGCGCTCTTCGAGGGTGGATTTCGACAGGATCGCACCCGGCCGTTCGAGCAAGGCGCGCAAGATCACAAACTCGCGCGGGGAAAAACTGATGTCTTGACCACCGAGGCTGCCGGACATCCTCGCGGGATCGACGCTCAGACCGTTCCATTCAAGCCTTGCCTGCGCACGTCCTTCCGACCGTCGCACTATGGAGCGCAGGCGCGCAGCCACCTCGTCCAGATCGAAGGGTTTGCCGAGATAGTCGTCCGCACCAAGATCGAGGCCCGCAATCCGGTCCCGAATTTGATCCAGGGCTGTCAACAACAAAGTAGGAGTGGCGTCGTGCTCTTCGCGCATGCCGGAGAGGATATCGAGGCCGGAGCCATCCGGGAGCAAAATATCGAGGACCACGGCGGCAAACCCGCCCTGCGAAAGTGCTGCCTTTGCATCTGCGCAGGTTTCGACCAGTTCCGGCGTGAAGCCCGACAGGCGCAGGCCAACCGTCAGGCCATTGGCCAGCGTCGCGTCGTCTTCGACAATCAGTATCCGCACGTTCTGATCTCCTTTCCGGCGAATTAGGCAAATGTACTGTCAGCCTTAAGCCCTGCTTAAGGCTGGAGGGCAATTTGAGCGACATGAAAATGACCCTGATACTGTTCCGCGCCACCCAGAGCGCGCTGATCGCCCTGCTTGCAGTGGTGATTGCCCTCATGTCCGCATCGCCGATGGCGGCTCAATCTTCAATCTTCTCGTCTGATCGACCGCTCCCTGCGCAAGAAGCATTTGCACTCAGCGTTTCCGAGCAACCCGACGGAACGCGCATTCTGTCTTGGGAAATTGCCGAGGGATACTACCTCTACCGCGATAAACTAGGCGCACAAAGTGAGAGTGGAACGCCGATTCCACTGCAGACGCCAGCGGGAGCCTCGATGGACGATCCGACATTCGGGTCGGTCGAGATTTACTCGAGTAGCGCACAAGCGGTCATGGGACCGGTGGATGGCCCCGTGACCGTGACATGGCAGGGCTGTCAGAACGGCGGCATCTGCTATCCTCCGGTTTCTGAAACCTTGGCCGCTGTCGAAGGCACCTCAACGGCCCCTGTGAGCGACGGCGTGGCACTGGCGCAAGACAACGGTATGATCGAGGGACTGCATGCACGCGGCGGCACCTTGATGGTATTAGCCGGGTTCTTGGGGTTCGGGCTGCTGCTGGCGTTCACACCATGCGTGTTCCCCATGTTCCCGATCCTCGCGGGGATATTGACGGGACAGGGCCGTGACCTGACAGTCCGGCGCGGTGCCGCCCTTTCCGGGGTTTATGTTCTGGCCATGGCGTCCGCCTTCGGTCTGCTCGGCGTTGCGGCAGCCTGGTCGGGACAGAACCTGCAGATCGTGCTGCAATCGCCTGCGGCCGTCTACGGTGTTGCCGCGATTTTTGTGGTTCTGGCCTTGTCGATGTTCGGACTGTTCGAAGTGCAACTGCCCGCCGCATGGACACGGCGCCTGTCCTCTGCCGGAGCGAGCCGGGGTGGGACTTTTGGTGGGGCGGCGACGCTCGGCTTTACCTCGGCGCTGATCGTGGGGCCTTGCGTGACCGCACCGTTGGCGGGCGCGCTCTTGTACATCGCCGGCACGGGAGATGTCACCCTTGGGGCCGGTGCGCTGTTCGCACTGGGGCTGGGGCAAGGCATCCCGCTGATGATTGCCGGTACGCTTGGCACACAGGTGCTGCCGCGGGCGGGCGGATGGATGGACGGGGTGAAGCGTCTGTTCGGTCTCATCTTTCTCGGCATGGCGATCTGGCTGATCGGACGACTTATGCCAGGGCCGGTGATCCTCGCACTTTGGGCGACATTGCTGATTGGGGCAGGGGTGTTCGCAGGTGCAATGGACCTGCTGCCCAAAGAGGCCGACATGGGACGCCGGGGTGTAAAAACTCTCGCAGTCCTGTCGATGCTTACCGGTGCGATCATGGCCGTCGGCGCGGCCTTGGGAGGCAACGATCCGCTGCGCCCGTTGGCAGTGTTGCAGAACGGCATTGCAGGGCCAACCAACGAACAGATTGCCTTCGATACGGTGACGACGCCCGATGCACTGGACGCGGCACTTGCCGGCGAAACCGATGCGCCCGCATTGGTCTATGTCACTGCGGACTGGTGCGTAACTTGCCGGGTCATCGAACGCGACGTCTGGTCAGATGCGAGCGTGCAGGCGGCACTGGCTGATGTGAACCTGATCGCGGTGGACGTGACGGATTTCGGTGAGGACGGGCAGCGTATGCTGGATCGGTTGGCAGCGGTCGGACCACCGACCATGGTCTTTCTGGACCGTAACAGGGTTGAGCGCTCGGGCACACGCATCGTTGGCGATACCGGTCCTCGCGCCGTGCAGGCCGCGGTGGAGGCAGTCCGATGAACGCGATCTCCATCGGTCCGTTCGTATTTTCCAATGACCGTTTTATCGCGGTTTTGACGGTCATTGCGTTTCTTGGCGTCGCCGAGCTCCTCGCATGGCGGAACCGTGGCCGCCGCGATGCGATCCACCGTTGGACCGGTGCCGTTTTCGTAATCTGGGTCATCACCGCGCGACTTGGCTACGTGGTCGCACATTGGGACGTTTTTGCGTCCGCGCCGCTAAGCGTCTTTGCGATCTGGCAAGGTGGCTTCGACATCCGGGCTGGAACGTTCGGCCTCGGTGCAACGCTGTTCGCGGCCTTCCTCAGTCAATCCCGCGCCGGTGGTCCCGTCCTCGGCAGTGTCGGCATGGCGTTTCTTGTCTTTACCGTCGCGACTTTGTTGTTACCGGATGAGACGCGGGGACGGCTTCCCATCACTGCATTCGAGGATCTATCCGGTGCGCCGATCTCGCTGGCAAACCGCGACGTGCCTGTTGTTCTGAACCTTTGGGCGACGTGGTGCCCGCCGTGCCGCCGCGAGATGCCGATGATGACTGATGTGGCGCAATCCCAGGGCGACGTCGATATCATTTTCGCCAATCAGGGCGAGCGGGATAGCGTCATCGGCGAGTATCTCGTCCTGAACGATCTGCCTGCCGACGGAATGATCCGCGACCCGGACTCCGCCCTCATGCAAAAGTTCGGCATGCTCGGGCTGCCCAGTACCCTGTTTTTTGCGGCTGACGGCAGCCTCCAGGCCGTCCACACCGGAGAAATTTCGCGCGCGGCCTTGCTAGCGGCCATCGACGACCTGCGCCGGAAGGCCTCGCAATGAAATCGAATCATCAGAAAGGAGAACCAAGATGACTTATTTGAACCGTAGAAACATGCTGCTTGCGGGCGGTGTCGGCGGAACGGCGGCGCTGCTGGGTATGACGTTGATACCTCCCGCGCGGCAGCTCGAGGCGCAGGAGCTCACGGTCGAGGATGTTCTGTTCGACCCCGATAATCCAGTGCTCGGAAATCCACAGGGCAGCGTCACCATCGTGGAATTCTTCGATTACCAATGCCCCTATTGCAAGGCAAACCATCCCGTGTTGACCGAGGTTGTGGAAGAAGACGGCGATGTGCGCCTTGTGCTCAAGGACTGGCCGATTTTTGGCGCACCCTCCGTCCGTGCAACCCAGCTCGCTTTGGGCGCCGTGGACGTGGGCGGGTATGAGCTGGCCTTGGAAACCCTAATGGCAACGGAAGGGCGGCTTTCGGACGCGGCCATAGAGGAGGCGCTTGAGGAGGCGGGCCTCGATCCGACTGAACTGGATGCGGCCTATCGTGCCAATCGGGGTAAATGGGATGGGCTACTCTCACGCAACAGCTTTCAGGCCACGCAGCTGGGCCTGCGCGGTACGCCGGCGTTTATCATCGGTGCCTCGATCTATCCGGGTTCGATGGACCGTGAGGCCCTGCGCGAGGCTATTGAGGCAAGCCGCACATGAATATCACTACCCCGCCCATCCCTAAGACGACAGTATCTCTTTTGACCCGACGCTCGTTCATCGCGCTCGCCGGAGCGGGCGGTCTTGCGGCCTGCGCTCGCAAACCGTCTGCACCTCCGACACGGGCTGCGCCGCCCCCTGCGCCGGTATATCCGCCGCTGCCCGCCTTTTACGGCCCGATCACGACGGAGCCTTGGCCGATACCTGGCTTGCCCGATGGTATTATCGCGCCCCGCCTTTGGCGGCAGGAGGTGATCAATCCTTTCCCCGAGCGCGCTCGGGGCACTATCGTGATCGATCCCGACGCGGCGCTTTTGCATTTCGTACAGGGGCCGGATACCGCAATGCGCTACGGCGTCAGCGTGGGGGCGGCGGGTTTTGCGTGGGAGGGCGCGGCGCGCCTGCAATTCTGCCGGGAATGGCCACGATGGAAAGTGCCCGCGACGATGATCGCGCGGCAACCGAAGCTTGAGCCCTATTCCGTAGCCAACGGTGGCATGGATCCTGGACCGGACAACCCGATGGGCGCGCGGGCGCTATATCTGTTTCAGAACGGCAAGGACACGCTGTATCGTGTCCACGGCAGCGCATCCCCGCAGGAGTTGGGCAAGGCAGTTTCGTCCGGCTGCATCCGGATGCTCAACCATGATGTTATCGACCTGCACAAGCGTGCAGTGCATGGGTCTTCTGTGATCGTGTTGCCTTCGGCCAAGCCGATCAAAACGGATCGCGAGGCCGCATGATCCGGAAAGCGAGCAGTCCAGGTCTCGGAAAAATGCCGTCGAGGTAGGGCATTTAAGGTTCGCTTAGGCATTGCCAACTTGCTACCGCACCTTGGCGCGACTAGCGTTTTGTCATGAGGATACCATCTGAGATGCCGCGCCTGAAGGGCTATCGTTTCCCCCGTGAAGTCGTGGCCTATGCCATATGGGCCTATCATCGCTTCGCGCTCAGCACGGCGGACGTCGAGGATCTGCTGGCTGAACGCGGTATAACCGTCAGCCGGGAAACCGTGCGCAAATGGGTGAACCGATTTGGTCTGCATTTCGCCGAATGCATCAAGCGTGACCGTCCCACAGCTGCAGACAAATGGCATCTGGATGAAGTCGTCGTTCCGATCAGCGGCGTGAAGCAGTGGTTGTGGCGAGCGGTGGATGCGAACGGGGACGTGCTGGATATCCTTGTGCAGCCGCGCCGGAACGCTAAAGCTGCCAAGCGTTTCCTTACGCGGCTGATCGCCCGCTTTGGCAAACCGCGTGTCGTCGTTACGGACAAATTGCGCAGTTACCTCAAACCGATCCGGACCCTCGCGCCAGAAGCTGACCATCGGGCACACAAAGGGCTCAACAACCGCATCGAGGGTTCGCATCGGCCGACCCGCAAACGAGAGAAGGTCATGGGTCGCTTCAAATCGATCCGACAGACGCAAAGGTTTCTCGCGGCCCACGATCAAATCAACACGATGTTCAGACCCCGACGCTACCGCCTCTCCAACATCTCATACCGCCACGCAAGGTCCGATGCCTTCGACCTGTGGCAAGGTTATGCGCTCGAAATGACCGCCTGAGAAAATCGCCCCTGGTCACCGTTACAGGTCAGTGCCGTTAAGTTGGCAATGCCCCGCGCCGACATCGTTTTTCCGACACCAGCCGTGCCGAAGCAGATTCCGATATACCGGTGTTTCTGCACCGCAGCTGCGAACTCGACAAAGCGGCGATGCTCTTTCGTGGCGATGAATGTGCCATTGCGCTGTCCCGTCATTGTCAATCATCCGACTGATAGGTTCGGAGTTTCGACTTGCGTTGCGGTCGAGGCGCGGTCTCGGTCGTCCTGCGGGCTGTTCCCTCCGGGAAATATTCCGCAACGACGCCGACCCGTTCATTAACCTGCTGGCGCAGGGCCCGCCGCTGCGCCGCACGGGCTGTCTGTATGTCTTTCAGCGTGATCGTCTCATGGGCATGTTTCGGGCTGATGGCGCGGCACAGGAAGCGGTTCTTGTGGAAGACGCGGATCTCACCAAGGTCGCGCGGATCATATCGGATCGTGACGCTTTCGCCGACATAGGGAGCAAGGATCGTGCTCATGAAGCGCAGCCCTTGAAAATGCACACCGTCGCGGCGCACGAGCCGAGGCTTTGCGACCATGACGAGTAACAGGTCGAGGTCGTCAATACTGTTGGGCATTTGAGGAAGCCAACCGTCGGCGCACCACGACGTCAGCGGCGGCAGCCCCGTTTCGCGATGAGTGCGAGAATTGTAGGTCTCCGTGATCCACGCGCCGATGACGGCATCGAGATCGGCCAGCGACAGTTTCGGCGATGTTGCTGGTTTCCCGTTCACGACGTTGCCGGACAGCTCCGGAAGCAGTTCGGTGTTCAATGTGCCGAAAAAACGCTCAATTTTTCCGCGCCCCTGCGGTCGCGCTACGGCGGAATGAATAAGCTGAAACCGCAGGGCAGCCGCTGCTTGTTCGAGATGTTCTGATGTGAAGTCGCTCCCGTGATCGACATAGAGAATTTCTGGAATCCCGCAGATCGGCCAGTCCGGATTCAGCTTGCGCCAGATGGCCTGTCGAAGCGCCAAGGACGTTTGCAGAGCCGACGGTGCGCCGAGAAATACTAGGTATCCAGCGATTGCGCGGGAATAGTCGTCCATAATCGCAGTCAGCCAAGGCCGCACCGATTTTCCGTTCGCGTCGATGATCAATATATCCAGCATCGTATGATCCGCTTGCCAGAGCGCATTCGGTGCGCTCGCTCTGTGTCGGTGGATCAGCTCGAAGCGGTCTCGATAGGCGCACGCCCCATCCTGCGCTAGCGTGACCATCGCAGGATCGAGTGCCTGTACGATGGAATGAACGGTGCCATAGGATGGAACTGACCAATCCCTGCTTTTGGCAACAGTTTCAGCGCGTCGATAGATTGCGGCACAGGACAGCCGGGGCTTGCGAAGCGCGAGCCCCTCGATCAAAGTGATCAGTGGCCCGGGTAGCTTGCGGGTGCCGCGATCAGATCGCGCTCTGACCTTCAATCCGTCCAGACCTTCCAGCCTGTATCGCGACAACCAGCGTTGCGCCGTCCGGATCGGCACATCGGCCGCGCGGGCGGCAGTGGTCAGAGAAACGCCCTCTTCCAGATGGGGTCGCAGAGCGGCGAACCGGCGCATCGCTTCGTCCATTCTGCATCTCCAATCTGTCCGAAAGGGGAACGCTGAGCGGACGCCGTCTCGCCTCGGGCCCACACCTTATATTTAAGGGCTCTGCCTCACTTTGTGTGGCGGAACTATCCTGAAACTGGAAAATTCAGGAGGGATAGTTGTGAATTCGAAGAAGCACTGGTCGCCTGGGGGCGAAGTTTCGATTCAAAGCGTCGAGCGAAGTGATTCCGGCGGGTGGATTGTATCGGGCAGTCTGACACC
>Ga0209346_1000914_pt1 | contig 19955 bp, 17 predicted proteins | sample AutmiccommunBRH9_FD_187381 | JGI IMG/M metagenome (GOLD analysis project Ga0209346, IMG submission 187381) | Deep subsurface microbial communities from Mt. Terri, Switzerland - Autotrophic microbial communities BRH/9 (SPAdes) (version 2) | ecosystem: Environmental > Aquatic > Deep subsurface >...
CAAGACAGGGCGTGCTCCAGTGCCATTCTGATGGAAGCGTTGGCGCGCTTGCTGACCGCTGCCTGGGGGGCAAATCCGTTGAAACCGTGCGGCGCGCCTGGGTAGATAGCAAGCTCAACCGGAACACCGGATGAACGAAGCCGGTTGGCATAGGCAATATCTTCGTCGAGAAACAGGTCAAGGTCGCTGCACATGATATAGGCGGGAGGCAGTCCCGAGAGATCGGTCGCCCGCGCCGCGGCCGCATAAGGACCGGCGCCACTTTCCTCGGCATAAAGCGACCATGCATGAAGAGAGGTTTCGCGCGTCCAGGTCGATGGCGGAATGTACATGTGGCCCGATGGCGTATCATGCTGGTCATCGATCATCGGATAGAGGAGCAGCTGGAACGCAATCTCCGGTCCGCCCCGATCGCGGTTCAGCAGCGCGGCGCTCGCCGCCAGTCCGCCGCCTGCACTTGGGCCGGCGAGGATGATCTTGCGCGGATGACGATTTGTCGCCAGCCGCTCGATCACTGCACAGACATCCCGCGCCGCAGAGGGCGCGCGATGTTCCGGCGCCATCCGGTAGTCGACCGAGACGACCGGCGCCAGCGAGGAATAGCCTTGCGCCGACAGGTCATCGGCGCGGCCCATCACATAGCCGCCGCCGTGCAGCCAGATGATCACGCAGTCGGGGAACAGCAGATCCCGCGCCCGATATTCGATCACCGCAACTTCTGGGTCGCCCTCCAGTCCGGGCATGTGATATTCGTCTTTCTGGCCCTCATATTCCGGCAGATCGACAGCCATCTGGGCAAAAAGAGCGTCCAGCGCCGCCCGTGCGCCCGCGACGTCCTGCTTCAGAATCTCGAAAATATAGGGCCCTTCCGCCGCGATCATGTTGCGAAATTCGGGGTCGAGCCGGTCCAGAAAGTCAGACAAATTTTCCCCCAGTGCCGGCCGGGGTCAGTTCAGCCCCTTACCTGTTTTGCGATGCTGTCGAGCAGCCCGTTTACAAAACCGGCGTCCTTCTTGCTGAAAAAGGCATGGGCGACATCCAGATATTCGTCAATGACCGTTGCGACCGGCACATCTTCCTGTGCGACCAATTCAAAGGTGCCGGCGCGCAGGATCTGCAGCATGGTCTTGTCGAGACGCCCGATAGTCCACCCGGACGCCAGTTTCGACGCGACCAGCTGGTCGATTTCCTCGAGCCGCGAGGTCACGCCGATCACCAGATCATCAAAAAAGTCCCGTTCGGCCGGATGATACTGGTCATCCTCGATTTCCTTGCCGAGCCGGTGGTCGTGAAATTCCTTGAGCAGCTTGGGCACCGGCGTCTTTTCCATCTGGTGCTGGAATAGCGCCTGGACGGCGGCCAGGCGAGCGGCGGACCGGGATGTGGATTTTGCGGTCATGATCTTTTCATCCGCGGCATGCCCAGAAAATCGCGTTTGCCAATCGGGAAGCCTTGGGCGCGAAGCACATCGTAGGCCGTGGTTGCATGGAAATAGAAATTGGGCTGGGCAAAACTCAGCAGGAAATTTTCCGCCGTGAACGGCATGATCGTGTCCTTGAAGCGGAATTCCATCGGCTGGCCGATAAAAGCTTCCATCTCCGCTTCGCTGACCGCTTCCAGCCCGGTCTTTGCTTCATCAAGTTTTTCGTACAGCCCTTCCCAATCCGAGGGCGGTGCCGCCAGGCTCGGTGTGAACACACCCTCGCGCACCGCTTCGATCGCGCCCAGCGAATGCTCGCGGCAGCATTTTACCTGATAGGAAAAGGGTTGCATGTCGTCGATCAGCCGCGCGCCGATAATCTCTTCCCGGTCGGTACCCCTGTCCTCACAATGGGCTTTGGCCTTGTCGACCAGCGCGCGAACCGCAGCAATTATCTGCAGTTGCGTTGGAATAACGGCGTCATATAGGGAAATTGTCATGGAGATTTTCTTTCTGTTTAGCGCCGGTCGAGCCGCTTTTCGATGCTGGCCGCGTGCGCAGGCAATCCTTCCGCCTCCGCCAAAGCGACAGCAGCAGGGCCGATATTGGCCAGCGCCTGTTCGTCGCAGTGGATGAAACTGGTGCGCTTCATGAAGTCGGTGACCGAAAGGCCGGAGGAGAAACGGGCCCGCCGGCCGGTCGGCAGAACGTGGTTGGGACCGGCGACATAGTCACCGACCGCTTCGGGTGTATGACGTCCGAGAAATACCGATCCGGCATGGCGGACGTTTTTGAACAGTGCATCGGGATCATCCACCGCCAGTTCCAGATGCTCTGCAGCCAGCCGGTTGACCAAAGGCAGCGCCTGCTCAAGCCGCTCGACGACGATGATCGCGCCATTGTCATTCCAGCTGGTCGTCGCGGTTTCGGAGGTCGCCAGTACTTTCAACTGTTCAGTTATTTTTTCATTAACTTGACCGGCAAACTTCATATCATCTGTGAATAGTATCGACTGGCTGGTCGGATCATGCTCGGCCTGGCTGAGCAGGTCGGCGGCGATCCAGTCCGGATCATTCTTGCCATCCGCAACCACCACGATTTCCGAGGGTCCGGCGACCATATCGATCCCGACAACGCCAAAAACCTGCCGCTTCGCTTCCGCTACCCAGGCATTGCCCGGACCGGTGATGACATCGACCGATTTGACCTTTTCCGTACCATAAGCGAGCGCTGCGATCGCCTGCGCGCCGCCAATCCGCCAGATTTCGTCAACTCCTGCCAGTTCTGCCGCCGCCAGCACCAGCGGATTGATTGCTCCGCCGTTGGCGGGCGTGACCATGATGATCCGCTCGACGCCGGCAACCTTGGCCGGAATCGCGTTCATTAAAACCGAGGACGGATATGCGGCGCGGCCACCGGGAATATAGATGCCGGCGCGCTCCACGGCGTTCCAGCGAGCGCCGATGCGAACGCCGGCTTCGTCCTTATAGTCCCTGTTTTCAGGGAGTTGCCCTTCATGGTAATCACGAATTCTTAAGGCGGCCAGTTCCAGCGCGATTCGCAAAGATGCTTCCAGCTCTTCCAGCGCCGCCGCCGATTCCGCCTTGTCCACCCGCCAGCCGGTCTGCTCCAGATCATGCCCGTCAAACTTGCTGGTCAGCCGCGCCAGCGCCGCATCGCCATGATCGCGGACATCCCGGATGATCGCCCTGACATCCGCCGAAACATCCGCATCCGCCTCGCGCCGCGCATTGACCAGAGCGTCAAAGGCCTCGGCAAAACCGGCATCACCGATAGCCATGCGGAACGTCATCAGACCTGCCCCGCCAGTTCGCGGAATTTCTGCACCAGCGGCGTCAGCTCGGCGCTGCGCATCTTGAACGCCGCGCGATTGACGACCAGCCGGCCGGAAATGTCCAGAATCCGGTCGGTCTCTACCAGATCATTGGCCTTCAGCGTACTGCCCGATTCGACAAGGTCGACGATATGGCGCGACAGGCCCAGCGACGGCGCCAGTTCCATCGCTCCGTTCAGCTTGACGCATTCCGCCTGGATGCCCTTGCTTTCGAAATAGCGGCTGGTGAGATTCGGATATTTGGTCGCGACCCGCAGATGCGAGACATTGCCTACTTCTTCCGCATCGTCCTTCGGCTGCGCCACCGACAGGCGGCAGCGGCCGATGCCGAGATCGACCGGCGCATAAAGCTCGCTATAGCCGAATTCCTCGATCACGTCCGATCCGACAATGCCGATTTGCGCAGCGCCATGGGCGACAAAGGTGGCCACATCGAACGCCCGCACGCGGATGATCGCCATGTGCGGCAGGTTGGTCGCGAATTTGAGGCTGCGGTTGGACTTGTCAAAAAAGGCGTCTTCCGGCACGATCCCCGCCTGCTCCAGGAGCGGCAGGGCATCGTCGAGAATCCTCCCTTTCGGAATTGCAAAGATCAGCGGTTTGGCCATGGTGGCCGCGGCTTTAGGGCTTCACAGGGGAAAGGGCAACGAGTTATGGACATTTTGGATGTCGAAGATATCGCGCAGGGAATGCGAGGCCAGGCCGAACATTGCCTGCGCAACGACGCACCAGTAACGGCCTCGATCATCCTCGCCCAATTACCGCTCATGGAGGGCCCGACCGCCTGCGGGCAAAAAATTGTGCATTGGCGCGGAAAGCCGCTGGAAGACGCGATGCCGCTGCGCCTGACCGGTGGCCTCCACCATCTCTATCTCAGCGGCAGGGAACCGCGGCTGGGCAATATCTACGAAGGCCGGATCACCGATCAGGATCAGATCGACAAGCTGGTCGGGCAGGTCGTGGCCGACCACGATGCCGAACTGCTGCCCTGGTTCGACAGCCCGCCGCAGACCAACGAATCCGGCCGTTCGGCCAGCTTCATGGCCGGCCTGCTGTGGCTGTCGGGACGGGTCGGTCCGCGATTCGAACTGTTGGAACTGGGTGCCAGCGCCGGGGTCAACACGATGATGGGGCGCTATCATTACGATCTGGCTGGCGTGCAGGCAGGACCAGCGGATTCGCCGATGCGGATCAAGCCGGAATGGCGCGGTCCGCCTCCGCCCGAGGCTCCGGTCGAAATCGTCAGCGCCCGCGGCTGCGACCAGAATCCGATCGATCTCACCGACGACGAAACCGCCGCCCGGCTCAAGGGCTATATCTGGCCCGAAATGCCAGCGAGGTTCGAAAGAATGGAAGCGGCGATCGCGCTGGCCAGGCAGAAGCCGCCCGATGTGGTCAAGGCCGATGGCGCCGACTGGGTCGAGGACCAGCTGACCCGCCCGCAGCCAAGCGGCGTGGCCCGGGTGCTCCTGCACTCGATCGTCTGGCAATATCTGCCGCAGGAGACCAAGGACCGGATCACCGCTGCGATGGAAACGGCAGGGAAGGCAGCGACCCCGGACAAGCCGCTGGCGTGGATATCGCTCGAGACCAACCGCAAGACGTTCAGCCACGAACTGATCATCCGTTACTGGCCGGGCGGCGAGGAACCGGCTTTGCTAGGGCGGGCTCACGCCCATGGCGCCTGGGTCGAATGGTTTGAGGGATAGCCGCTGTGCTCCGCACCTGACGCGGAGCTCTGGAGGCATGCGCTGCCGACGCGACTGCTGCGCATCAGCTGCGGAGCACGGCCCTAGCCGGTAATCGTCTTCGGCCGCCCCTCGGGCAGCGGAATATATTCCTCCGAATCACCGGGCACCAGCGGAAAGCGGCCTTCGAACCAGTCGGCCTTGGCCTCCTCGATCCGTTCCTTGCTCGAGGAGACAAAATTCCACCAGACATGGCGTTCGGTGACAAATGCCTCTCCGCCCAGCAGCATCGCGCGACCGCCCGATTGGGATGAAAGCGAGACTTTCGCACCCGGGGCAATGACATAGAGCAGATATTTTTCCAGCGGCACACCATCGAGCGCACCATCGCCATCGACCAGCATCACCGCCCGTTCGTCGGCCTCCGCATCGATCGGGATCGCACCATCGGCGGACAGCAATATATCGGCATAGATGGTCTCTGCATGGCAGGTGGTCGGAGCCGATTGTCCCCAGAGACTGCCCATGATGACCCGGGCCTTTGCGCCACCATCCGCAACGATCGGCAAATCGGCGGCAGCGACATTCTCGAAGGCCGGGTCGATCTCTTCCCTGCCGTCGGGCAAGGCAAGCCAGGTCTGCATCCCGAACATCGGCTTTGGCATTTCCCGGATGTTTTGCGGACTTCTCTCCGAATGGACAATCCCCTTGCCCGCCGTCATCAGATTCACCTCGCCCGGCCGGATCGTCTGGAACGAGCCCAGGCTGTCGCGATGGTCGATCGCGCCCTCGAACAGATAGGTCACCGTCGCCAGATTGATATGCGGATGCGGGCGGACGGCCATGCCGGGCCCTTCCGGTAGGCTCGCGGGGCCAAATTCGTCGACGAAGATAAACGGACCAACCATCCGGCGATGGCGCGATGGCAGCACCCGCCGGACCTGAAACTCGCCAAGGTCATGGGTGGTGGGGGTGATGGTTTGGGTAATGCCGGTCATAGCCTCTCCAGATTGGTGACGGTTTTCTCGGTTATCACATTGCCGGTGTTGAGGGTCGTACCGGGCTCCAGCATCAGCACATGACATTCGGTCGACAATGCCTCCGGGCGATGCTCCACGCCATGCGGCACGATGATCATTTCGCCTTCTTCGATATCGACATCGCCGGAACGCAAACCCATGCGCATCCTGCCCTTCACCACCAGGAACAGCTCGTCTTCCTCGTCATGATGGTGCCAGTCGAACTTGCCTTCAAACTTGGCGAGCTTTACCTGCATTGCATTGATATCACCGGCGACCCGCGGCGACCAGGGATCGGAAAAACTGGCGAAGGCATCAGCAAGATTGACCTTTTGCGGCGTCATTCACCCGGCGCCTTAGCCTTGATCACCAGCGCGTGGACCTTGTCGCGCATCATGTCGCCCAGCGCCTTGTTAACCAGGCGCTGGCGGTTGAGCCGGGACTGGCCTGCGAACGCGCTGGCCTCGATCTCGACGGTAAAATGCGATTCTCCGCTGCCGTCGTCGCCGGCATGGCCATGATGGCTGGCGCTGTCATTAATCACGTTGAGCGACAGCGGCGCGAGATCGGCGCTGAGACGCATTTCAATCTCGCTGTGGACTGGACCTTTGGGCATCGAATCTCCATATTGCTTTTTCGATATCCACTATAACCGTTCGCCCCGATCCTGTCGAACCGAAGGTCGAGCATGGTTCAACGGCGCCGCAACATAAAGGACAGCCTGGCTTCGAAAAGCCTGGCCTCGACAGAATTTGACTGAAACTTCCCCGAAAAGAAAACCGAACCGCTTCCACGGCCGCGTCGAAACCCAAGGGCAATCCTGTGCGATTGAGGGCTGCGCGGAAAGCGGCGAATTTCGCGCCCCTCCCATTTACGGGAGCCGGCGCAATCACGAGGGACCGGGTGAATATCGCTGGCTATGCCTCGACCATGTCCGCACCTTCAATCAGGGCTATGATTATTTCGCCGGCATGGACCATGAGCAGATATTCGAAGCGCAGCATCCGGTGCGCGGATGGGACTCGGGCCGGCGAATCTATGATGCGGGCCCCAGCGTCCCGCCTGCCTGGAGCGATTTTTCCGACCCTCTCGATGCGATCGGTGCGCGGTTCGCGCGTGGCATCCATCGCCGTCAGGCCGCAGGACCGGCACTCTCCGGTGCAGACCAGAAAGCGCTGAAGACGCTAGGGCTTGGCGACGCTGACTCCCCAGCCATCAACCGTGGCGATATCCGCCGTGCCTATTCGGCGCTGGTCCGCAAATATCATCCGGACCGCAACGGCGGCGACCGCAGTCACGAGAAACAGTTGGCAAAAGTGATCGAGGCCTATACGCAGCTTAGGGAATCACCGGATTTTCGATGAGAATCCAATTCCCGTTGGTCCTGACCTTGTCGACGGACGTTTCACGTCCTCGCGGCCTGTCGATTTTGATGAACGTCGTTCGACAGGCCCGATGATAAAGGGCTTGGACTAAGGGATGAGCAATTTCGAAGGGCGAACATGACCGAAATACCAAATACCAATCTCGACACCAGCGGCGAAACCATCATGGATGCCCCCGACAAAATGATCGACGCGCGCGAAATGTTCGGGATTGACCTCGAGATGCAGGTGCCCGCCTTCAGCCAGAAAGATGAACGGGTGCCCGATCTTGACCCGTCCTATGTTTTCGATCCGGAAACCACTACCGCAATCCTCGCCGGCTTCGCCTTCAACCGGCGCGTGATGGTCCAGGGCTATCACGGTACCGGAAAATCCACCCATATCGAGCAGGTGGCGGCGCGCCTCAACTGGCCTTGCATACGGATCAACCTCGATGCGCATATCAGCCGGATCGATCTGGTCGGTCGCGACGCCATTGTCCTGAAGGACGGACAGCAAGTGACCGAATTTCGCGAAGGCCTCCTCCCCTGGGCGCTGCAGACCCCTACCGCGCTGGTATTTGACGAATATGACGCGGGCCGTCCCGACGTGATGTTCGTGATCCAGCGAATCCTGGAAGCGGAAGGCAAGCTGACCCTGCTCGACCAGAACCGGGTGATCCGTCCGAACCCATATTTTCGCCTGTTTGCCACCGCCAACACGGTTGGCCTCGGCGACACCAGCGGGCTCTATCACGGCACCCAGCAGATCAACCAGGGCCAGATGGACCGCTGGAATATCGTGGTCACGCTCAACTATCTGCCTGCCGCGACCGAAGCGAAGGTGATCCTGTCGAAGGTGCCGGATGCCGGCGACGACACCGTGGACAATATGATCAAGGTGGCCGACCTTACTCGGCAGGGATTCATCAACGGCGACATTTCCACGGTGATGAGCCCGCGAACCGTGATCAGCTGGGCGCAAAATGCGGCAATCTTCAAGAATATCGGCTTCGCCTTCCGCCTCTCCTTCCTCAACAAATGCGATGACGCGGAACGGATGCTGGTTGCAGAATATTATCAGCGGGTGTTTGGCGAGGATCTGCCGGAGAGCGTGATGGGGGGTTGAATAGAGACACCGTGCCCGCTGGATCAATGACGGCTTGATTCCGAAGCAATCCGAAAATTGATGTTCGTCATCCAGCCTGTGCCGTTGGTACATTTCCCCTCGCCTAACGCGTATTATTTTTGTAATACAGCGAATTGATGCTTGATCGAGCCCATTCTGAAGCCCCTCGTCGGCGCTGGTACTGGCCATTTGGCACACGCAATGCCATCGAAACGCAATTCTACGAGCCCTATGGTGATGCCATCCCGCCCGGCATCGAGCAACCGATTGCGCCGCTCAGGAAACCCCATGGAAAATGGTGGTGGGTGAGCCGGGGTATGGCCGCAGTCCTGTTTGGCCTGATCCTGATCATAGCCTATCTCGCGATCACTGCGCCATTGTCAAAATCGCTGCAACCGATTGCTCCGCCGCAAATCACCCTGCTGACGTCTGACGGACAGCCGTTCGCTAGAAATGGGGCGGTGGTAGATGAACCGGTGCGCGTGGTGGAATTGCCGGATCATGTGATGCAGGCTTTCATGGCGATCGAGGATCGGCGCTTCTATTCGCACTGGGGAATCGATCCGCGCGGGCTCGCGCGTGCGCTGTGGAGCAATTTTTCCGGCAGCGGAATGACCCAGGGGGGCAGCACGATCACCCAGCAGCTGGCCAAGACCACTTTCCTGACCCCGGAGCGCAGCCTGACCCGCAAGGGACGGGAAATGCTGATCGCTTTCTGGCTGGAAGCCCGGCTGTCCAAGGACGAAATACTTGAACGCTATCTTTCGAACGTCTATTTTGGCGACAATGTCTATGGATTGCGGGCGGCGTCGCTGCATTATTATTATCGCCAGCCGGAGAATTTGACCCTGGAGCAGTCGGTCATGCTGGCCGGCCTGGTTCAGGCGCCATCCCGCCTCGCGCCGACCCGCAATCCGGAACTGGCGGCGAAACGGGCCAATCTGGTCAAATCCGCGATGGTCAGCGCTGGCTATTTGAGCCAGCAGGAAGCCGATCGTCTCGGGACCGCAAGGCTCGACGTGCGAGCCAGAAATGCCCTCCCAACGGGCACTTATTTCGCCGACTGGGCCATGCCGCAAGCCCGGGCGCTGACGGATCTCAGTTACGAAAAACTGACCCTCACCACCACTCTCGATTCGCGGCTCCAGGAAATCGCCCGTCGTGCCGTTGCCCGCGCGCCGCTCGGCCAGGCGCAGGTCGCCCTGGTTGCGATGCGCCCGGATGGAGAAATTGTGGCAATGATCGGGGGCAAGGATTATGCAAAATCCGCCTTCAACCGGGTGACCCAGGCCAAGCGCCAGCCGGGATCGACGTTCAAGCTGTTCGTCTGGCTGGCGGCGCTGCGCTCCGGCATGCAGCCGGATGACATGGTCGACGACACGCCGATCACCAAGGGCGGATATCTACCCAAAAATGCCGGCGAAAATTATCGTGGCCCGATCACTCTGAAGGAGGCCTTCGCCAAATCGAGCAATGTCGGTGCCGTGCGGCTCTTCGGTCAACTCGGCGACCGGGCCGTCATCCGCGAGGCGCGTAATCTCGGAGTAAAATCGCGGCTTGCAGAGGACGATCCCAGCCTGGCGCTAGGAACATCCACGATGACCCTGATGGAACTTACCGCTGCTTTTGCCGGGGTGGCTGGCAACCAATGGCCGGTGGAACCCTATGCTTTCAAGAAAAACGGGCAAAGCTGGGCGGATTGGCTTTTCGACTGGCCCGGGCGCTACGAATCAAGAACCCATGCCAATATGGAAGCATTGCTGCGGGCAGCGGTCAACGATGGAACCGGTCGCCGTGCGATGCTGTCGATCCCCAATTACGGCAAGACCGGCACCAGCCAGAACAATCGGGACGCCCTCTTTGTCGGCTATGCCGGGGACGGCGATGCCCGGCTGGTGGTCGGGGTGTGGATCGGCAATGATGACAACAAGCCGCTCAAGGGCGTGAGCGGCGGCAGTCTGCCCGCGAGTATCTGGAAGGACTTCATGCAACAGGCGGTCCAAGCCAAGAAACCTGCTGCCACCGCCAAGCCGGATCGCAAACCCGATCCGGAAGGTCCGGTCATTCCGCTCGATCTTCCTGATATTCCTGACACCCCGACTGATACTGGCAAAACCGAAATCAGGATAGTTGGCGATGCGGCCGTCAGCGTTGGCACAGAAATCGGAGGTGTTCCGGTTGATTTGAGAGTTGATGGCAACGGCGTGGCAATAGAACGGAGGCAGGAGGAAAGTCCACCCGGACAATGATGCCCGGCGCAGGTTCTTCGCCTAACAAAAAAGCAGGAAATTAGGTCTTTGATTCCCCTAGCCTTTCCGCTTAAAGCTGTTCGCTTCTATGGCTGACCGATCCAAACTTGATGATCTGAAAGATGTGCTCGGCGGCGCAGCGCGCGCGATCGCCCGCGATCCGGATGTGGAACTGGCCTATACTGCCGAGGCACCGTCGCAAGCCGGCCAGCATCTCAAGGTGCCGATGCCGGCCCGCGACCTGCCGCCCACGCAGGTGGCCGAAGCACGCGGCTTTGCCGACAGTTTTTCATTGAAATTGCGCCACCATGATGAAGCCACGCACCGGAAAAATGCACCGCAGGAAGCGGTGGCGCGGGCCTGCTTCGACGCGCTCGAACAGGTCCGGACCGACGCACTCGGCTCGCGGGGCATGGCCGGGGCCAAGGACAATCTCAACGCCGCGCTGGAAATGCGGATGCGGTCCGATCCGATATCCCGGGCGCAGAATCGCGACGAAGTTCCCATTTCTACCGCGCTGGCCCTGCTGGCGCGGGAAAAGCTGACGGGGCAAGTGCCGCCACTGGGAACGGTCAAGGGTCTCGACATGCTTCGCGAGTGGATCGAGGAAGGGGCCGGCACCGATCTCGACGGCCTCAATCTGACGCTGGACGACCAGAACAGTTTTGCCAAATTGTCGACGCAGCTGCTGCAACATCTCGACCTGATCAAGAGCGACGAAGAATCGGAAGCCGAGGACAGCGAGGACGACAGCGACGAGGAAAGCGACGACAGCAGCGATGACGGTGCCGACGAGGAAGCCACGGGCGATCAGGGCGAATCGGAAATGCGCTCGGAACCGTCGGACGACGATAGCCAGGATGGCGAAAGTGACCAGAATGCCGAAGAGCTGGAAGAAGGCGCCGAAGAGGAAATGGGCGACGCCGGCGACGATGGCATGATGCCGGTCCGTCCCAACCGCGCCATGTCCGACCTGCCGCCGGGCTTCAACTATACCGCGTGGACCGACAAATATGACGAGGTCGTCAGCGCCACCGAGCTTTGCGACGAGGAAGAACTGACGCGGCTGCGCGCATTCCTCGATCAGCAGCTGACCAGCCTGCAGGGTGCGGTCACCAAGCTCGCCAACCGACTACAACGCCGCCTGATGGCGCAGCAGAACCGCAGCTGGGACTTTGACCAGGAGGAAGGCATGCTCGATGCGGCGCGTCTTGCTCGCGTCGTCAGCAATCCCTCGCATAGCCTGTCCTACAAGATCGAGCGCGAAACCGAATTCCGCGACACGGTCGTCACCCTGCTGATTGACAATAGCGGCTCGATGCGGGGAAGACCGATTTCGATCGCTGCAATTTCTGCTGACATCATGGCCAGGACCCTGGAACGGTGCGGCGTCAAGACCGAAATTCTCGGCTTCACCACACGCGCCTGGAAAGGCGGCCAGACCCGCGAGGACTGGCTGGCCGCAGATCGCCCGGCCAATCCCGGGCGGCTCAATGACCTGCGCCATATCGTCTACAAGAAAGCCGACGAGCCTTGGCGGCATGCCAAGAAAAACCTCGGCCTGATGATGCGCGAGGGCCTGCTAAAAGAGAATATCGACGGCGAGGCCCTGCTCTGGGCCCACAGCCGCCTGATCGCCAGGCCCGAGGAGCGCCGCATCCTGATGGTGATCTCCGATGGCGCGCCGGTGGATGACAGCACCCTGTCGGTCAATCACGGTGCCTATCTGGAAAACCATCTGCGCAAGGTGATCGAGTGGATCGAAAGTCGGTCGCCGGTACAGCTGGTTGCGATCGGTATCGGCCACGACGTGACCCGCTATTACAAGAAGGCCGTGACGATCATGGATGCGGAACAGCTGGGCGGAACCATGGTCGAGCAACTGGCCGGACTGTTTGATGAGGATTGATAGCATGAACGTAACCGAAGCCGTCAATTCCCGTCGCTCGATCCGCCAGTTTCTCGACAGGCCGGTCGACCGGGCGACGCTCGAACAGGTGCTGGAAACGGCCCAGCGCGCGCCCTCGGGTGGCAATACACAGCCTTGGAACGCGGTCGTCGTGGGCGGCGATGCGCTCAAGGAGATCACGGCGAAGATCAAGGAAAAGACCAAGATCGCTCCGATGGGCGAAAATATGGAATATGCCATCTATCCCAAGGATCTGGAGGGCCGATACGAGGAACAGCGCCGCGCGGTTGGCCGCGACATGTTCGAGAGCATTGGTCTGGCGCGGGACGACAGCGCGGGCCGGGTCGCGCAAATGGCCAAAAACTGGGACAGTTTCGGCGCGCCAGTGCAATTATTCACCTACACCAGAAAATATATGGGGCCACCGCAATGGTCAGACATGGGCATGTGGCTGCAGACCGTGATGCTGCTGCTGCGCGAAGCCGGCCTGGATAGCTGCTCTCAGGAAATCTGGGCCATGTATGGCAGCTATATGCGGGAATTGCTCGGTATCGATGACGATCATATATTCTTTTGCGGGATGGCAATCGGCTATCGCGATCCTGACGCGCCGATCAATAATTTTGCTGTGCCCCGCGTCCCGATCGGCAATGCCATCCAGTTTCGTGGGCTTTGAGGGACAAATCTGCAGAATTTGGTCGGAAAACCCAATCGGCTCTGATGTGCTAGGAATTCACTGATCGGCGGCAATATCGTTATTTTACTAACCGGGACTCGGATTCCCTCGGTAGATGTAGTAGCTGGAAATAAATGTCGGGTCGCGATCGTCGTTAGTCATGTCTGAGGGGGCTGACTGGCGCACAAATTTTGTGGGGAAACTTTCGTGCGCGGTGGAAATGCTTTTATCCTATCCTTGACGGCAGCACCGGCGGCAAGTCCGCCTCCGGCCTTTGCCGACAATAAGTCTCCATTGTTGCATGACAGTTTTTGCATCAACAGCGCCGACAGTGCCGTTTGCCGGGCCGATGATCGGACTTGGCCCGTGGTTTGCCGCGGTTCGGACCTGCCGGGGCGCCTTGGCTATTCTTCCCCGGTGACAAAAATGGCTCCGAAATAGTGACAGAAACTACCCGCTCGACAGACCCGGAAAAAAACAACCGCGACGTGAAAGAGGGAGCAAAGGGCGTATTGCAGGCCCTGCGCCGTCTTTTCGATCAGCTAGGTCCGATCCGAATGGGATCGACCTTATTGTTTCTGGTCCTTGCCCTGCTCGTCGCCCGATTCAGCTGGACGACGCCGCTGATCCAGGAAGCCGAGCGAGCGCTCTATGACTTGCGCGCGTCGGTATTCGCTCCGGAAGTCGAAAAAGACGAAAATATCGTCATGGTCGTCTATAATGAAGATACGCTGAAACTGACGGGACAGCGGTCTCCGGTCGATCGGACAATCCTGGCACAGGCGCTCGAGACGATCGACGCAGCCAACCCCAAGTCGATCGGCATCGATATATTGTTCACGATGCCCCAGGATGACGACCCGCTGCTGATATCGGCATTGGGGGATATGCAGACGCCCACCTATCTCGCTTATGCTGACCCGAAGGAAAATCCGGAGATCGGGTTTGCCGAGCATGAATTTCTTCAGCAATTTTTCAATACCGTAGGTAGCGACACCGTTCAACCGACCAATATCAAACTGGAAACGGACAGCGACGGTGTCCAGCGCCGCTGGACACCGCATAGTCCCGGCGCGCCTCCGTTCATGGCGATCGCGCTCACCGCTCCCAATCCTAAATTCGCCCGCAATGACGGTGCTATCCGCTATCATGTCCCGGCAGCAACCGACGTACCCGTGTTCGACAAATTTCCGATCGAAAGTTTTGCCGATCCCGAGATTGCGGACATGCTTGGCTCCTTCATCTCCGGCAAGCATGTCCTGATTGGCGGTGATTTCATCGACCGCGACCGGTTCGAGACCCCGGTCGGGGGACTGGCCGATGTCCGGGGAGATGATGGCAAGATGATCGGACTGGAAGTGCATGCCCATATGCTTGCCCAACTGCTCAACAATGATCTGCCAGACTCGATTCCATCCTGGTCCCTCTGGCTCGGTGCCCTGATCGTTGCGGTTTGCGGAGGCCTGTCCGCGCTGATTGTTGGCAATGCCCTGAAGGTGGGATTCGTGCTGCTCGGCCAGTTCGCCTTTTTCCTGATCTTCCCTTTCCTGTTGCAGAATATCGGCGTTGATACGCTGTCCCTTCCTGCCTTTGGCTGGGCTGTCGGTTGGTTGCTGGGTTACGCCTCCGTCGGTTCCGCTGCCCGAACGTTGAATTCAAAGCAGCGAGCCTTTGCGCAAAATGCTCTTGGCAAATATCTGCCCAAGTCCATCGCCAACGAGATATTGAAGGATCCGGAAAAACTGGCCTTGCACGGCGAGAAGCGAAAGATATTCGCGGTCTTTACCGATCTCGAGGGCTTTACCAAGTTGACCCATGCGATCGAGCCCGAAATGGTCGCGACCCTGCTGAATGACTATCTGGACCGGCTGAGCGAAGTGGCACTGGAATATGGCGGTACCATCGACAAATTTGTCGGCGATGCTCTGGTGACTTTCTGGGGGGCGCCGATCGCCTATCCCGATGATGGCGAGCGAGCGGCCAAGGCAGCCTATGCCCTTTATCTGGCCGGAGAGGAATTTCGCAAAAATGTACCCGAAGGAGTGCCGCCGATCGGCAGGACGCGCGTCGGCATGCATTATGGCGATGCCATTGTCGGCAATTTCGGTGGCGAAGGCCGGATCCAGTATACCGCTCTGGGAGACGCAATGAATACCGCTGCACGGCTGGAAGCCGCCAACAAGAGTCTCGACACCAAAGTCCTGCTGAGCCGCGAAGCGATGGAGCGAACCGGGTTGGACTGGTTCCGCCCGATGGGCAGGATTACGCTGCGCGGGCGATCAACACCGGTCGAAGTGTTCGAACCGGTACCCGACTGGGAAGAAAAAGATCGCGCGGCAGTGACTGCGGTCATAGCCGCTCATGAAAAAGGTGATATCGATGCAATTCAGGCACTGGGTGCCATGATCAAGCAATATGGCGAAGATCTCGGTCTCGCCAATTTGCGAAAACGACTGGAAAAGACAAAGAATGGAGAAAGCTATGCACTTGGATAAAAATGGGTCGGAGCAGTCCGGCAGAATGACATCCCGCTTTCTAAAAGCAGCGCTGGGCACGGCTCTGCTTTTCGGAATTGGCGGCACGGCCATGGCACAGAATATGGTTGTGCGCTCGACCGGACCTTCGGCCAGCAGCTATCCGGCCGGCAAAAAAATGGCGAATGACGCCAAGGTGACGCTGAAAGCGCAGGATCAGGTGACGATTCTCACCAAGTCGGGAACGCGCGTGCTGAAAGGTCCGGGAACCTATTCGCTTGCGGCAGGAGGGGGCTCGGACTCGAGTGCCTCCACTCGGCTGTCGAGCTTCATTAACAATCGGGGCAGCAGCCGCGCGAGAACCGGAGCCGTTCGCTCTGCCGGTAATGCTGCCGTCGAAACACCCACCAATCCGAATCTCTGGTTTCTCGACGTGACCAAGGGTGGGAAATTCTGCGTCACCAACCCGGAAAAACTGATTGTGTGGCGACCCGACTACACCGGATCGGCCACTGCATCGATCGTGCACCCGGACAATGGCAATGTCACCGAAATTGAATGGCGGACAGGCAGTGCGCTGAAGGTCTGGCCCAATGATGTCCTGCCCGTCACTGATGGTGCCAAATATCGTCTGCTCGGATCCAAAGTGTCGCAATCCGTCGAGGTGAAATTCGTGGTTTTGCAGGACGAACCAGCCGATCTTGACGATGCAGCGTCCGTGCTGATCGCAAACGGGTGTACCAGCCAGCTTGATCTGCTGGTCGAGACCCTGGATGCGAACAGCGGAGAGCCGGCCGACGAAGGCTAGCCGTTGGGGGGGGGGGGTATGTCCCCCACCCTGGATCGTGACGGTCCGGCAAAGGTCAATATCTGTCGATTCCGGGGATTGAACCGGGGTCAGCACAACCTGGGGCATTCGTCCCTTGCATACGTCAATAGCACTTCCAAAGACTGCTTTGTGTTGACCTTTTGCACGGAAACCCATTAGGCGCTGGGCAATGAATGATGATGCCGAACATCCGTTAAAGCTGTTCAACAGCCTGACTCGCCGGATGGAGGAATTTGTGCCCGTGCATGCGGGCGAAGCGCGCGTCTATACCTGCGGCCCAACGGTCTATAATTATCCGCATATCGGCAATATGCGGGCCTATGTGTTCGCCGATCTTCTTGGAAGAACGCTGAGCTGGAAGGGCTACAAGCTCACCCATGTCATCAACATCACGGACGTCGGGCATCTCACCGATGACGCCGATGCAGGGGAAGACAAGCTCGAGAAAATGGCGGCCGAGAAGGCCCAGTCGATCTGGGACATCGCCAAACATTATACCGAAGCTTATTGGCAGGATATCAAGGCGCTGAATATCCGGCAGCCGGCGCACTGGTCGATTGCCACCGACTATGTTCCTGCGATGATCGAATATGCGAAGGGCATTACCGACAAGCATTGCTACGAGCTCGACAGCGGCCTCTATTTCGATGTTTCTACCGTCGCCAATTACGGCACGCTCGCCCGCGCATCGACCGATGATGGCGAGGGCCGCATCGACACGGTCGACGGAAAACGCAACGCCGCCGATTTCGCAATCTGGCGCAAGACTCCGCCAGGCGAAAAACGCCAGATGGAATGGGACAGCCCGTGGGGCAAGGGCGCACCGGGCTGGCATCTGGAATGTTCGGTGATGTCAGAGGCCCTGCTCGGCCTCCCCTTCGATATCCACACCGGCGGCATCGACCATCGCGAAATCCACCATCCGAACGAGATCGCCCAGAACCAGGCTCACAGCTGCTCCGTTCATTCGGGCGCGAATATCTGGATGCACAATAATTTCCTGATCGACCGGACCGGCAAGATGTCCAAGTCCTCGGGCGAGTTTCTGCGGCTGCAGCTCTTGATCGACAAGGGCATCCACCCCCTCGCCTATCGCCTGATGTGCCTGCAGGCCCATTATCGCAGCGAGCTGGAATTCACCTGGGAGAACCTGTTGGCGACGCTGACCCGGTTGAAAAGGATCGTGATGGGCGTCGAACGGCTGGTTGAAAAAGCCGAGGGAAAGGCAGAAGCTCTCAACCATCCCGCGCTGCTGCAACTGCAGGACAAGTTTGACGCAGCCCTGTGCGAGGATCTCAACAGCTCTAAAAGCCTGCCGCTACTCGAAGAATTGCTCGCCCTCAAGAAGGTCGCTGCGACACAACGGCTCCAACTATTGCGTGATATGGACGGCGTTCTGGGGCTCGACCTGATGTCGACGGAGCGAAGCGACCTGAGAATTCGACCGCTGGACGCGAATACGGCCCCAGCCGAAATTGAAGAAAAGCTGGATCAGCGCCAGCAAGCCAAATCGCAAAAGGATTTTGCCACCGCCGATGCCATCCGTGACGCACTCATCGCACAAGGTGTGGAATTGATGGATGGCGATTCTTTGCGCTGGGAATGGAGAATAGACATATGACCCACAAGCCGAAAGCCGCCATGTCATCGCTCGTCCGGCCGATGGTCGAGCCGCATTGCGGAGACCTCGATGTCACTTGGTTCACCAGCACCGAGGAAGCGCTGGACATCGCGCCGCATGCCGCAATCGGCTGGTTCGACATGTATGACAAGGCCAAGATGGCCCAGATCATATCCGCCGCAACCGGTCTCAAATGGCTCAACAGCATCTATGCCGGGGTCGAGCATTTCCCGCTCGCACAGCTCAAGGCGCAGGGGACGATCCTGACCAATGGTGCCGGCCTCAACAGCGCGCCGATTGCCGAATTTGCGGTGATGATGATGCTGTCCGCGGCCAAACGCAGCGATATCATCCTCGACAACCAGCGCCAGCACAACTGGCTGGAACAGCCCCCCGGAACCGCGGAAATCGACGACAGCAAGGCACTGATCATCGGCTATGGCGGCATCGGTCAGCAGATCGCAAAAAAACTGTCCGGCTTTGATGTCGAGGTCACTGCGGTCCGGCGTACGGCAACCGGTGAGCCTAACGTCATCGGACTCGCCGACTGGCGGGACAGGCTCGGCGAATTTGACTGGATTTTCGTTTCGGCCCCGGCAACCAGCGACACCAGGCATCTGCTCGGTGCAGACGAATTTGCCGCGATGAAGAACACGGCATGGCTGATCAATGTCGCGCGCGGCACGCTGGTGGACCAGCAAGCGCTGCTGGCCGCTCTCAATGACAAGACGATCGGCGGTGCCGCGCTCGACGTCACCGATCCCGAACCCCTGCCGTCCGATCATCCGCTGTGGGACGCGCCCAATTGCATGATCACCATGCATTTGTCGGGAACCGCGCAAACACGGATGTTCCAGCGTGCCGCTGCCCGCTTCGTCGAAAATCTGAAGCGTTACCAGAACGGCGACGAGATGATTGCCGTGGCGGACTTTGATCGTGGATATTAGAGGGGTGACACTTCGCTTCTTTTAACTTATCAACCAAGAACATAGGGGTAGAGTGAGTCTCATTCTTGAGGGGGATTGAGGGTCATTTGGGTCGTTGCCATTTGCTCGCACCATTACTGATCATTACGATCAGGGAAGGACCCACATGACCAAAGCATCCGATCTGTTCGTAGAATGTCTCGAAAACGAAGGTGTCGAATATCTGTTCGGCGTACCGGGCGAAGAAAATCTCGACATGCTCGACAGCCTGTCGCGCTCGAAGAAAATCAAGCTCATCCTGACCCGTCACGAACAGGGTGCCGGCTTCATGGCCGCGACCTATGGCCGGCACACCGGCAAGACCGGCGTCTGCATGGCGACACTCGGCCCCGGTGCCACCAACCTGGTGACCGCCGCCGCCTATGCGCAGCTCGGCGGCATGCCGATCCTGATGGTCACCGGCCAGAAACCGATCAAGAAATCCAAGCAGGGCCGGTTCCAGATTCTCGACGTGGTCGACATGATGGGCCCAATCACCAAGTTCACCCATCAGCTGGCATCCGCCGACAATATCCCGAGCAGGGTACGCGAGGCAATCCGTCTGGCCGAGGAAGAGAAGCCCGGGGCAACCCATATCGAGTTTCCCGAAGACATTGCCGATGAGGAAACCGACTCGACCCCTATCGCTCCCAGCCTGACCCGACGCCCGATTGCTGAAGCAAAGGCCGTGCGCGCCGCGACCAAGAAAATCGAAAGCGCCAAGTCGCCGATCATCGTCGTTGGCGGCGGCGCCAACC
>Ga0209346_1000915_pt1 | contig 19952 bp, 22 predicted proteins | sample AutmiccommunBRH9_FD_187381 | JGI IMG/M metagenome (GOLD analysis project Ga0209346, IMG submission 187381) | Deep subsurface microbial communities from Mt. Terri, Switzerland - Autotrophic microbial communities BRH/9 (SPAdes) (version 2) | ecosystem: Environmental > Aquatic > Deep subsurface >...
CCAAAGTATCACCACCTTATACAACTATACTACTGATTATATCATGGCGATGTACATATTGTAAATAAAGCTTCGAAGGCGGCAATTCATCTCCCACCTATAGAGGATAGGAGACTTCTTGTCGCATAATCTTAAATGAATAATTTTCTCAGATTTTCAAAATAAGGCTGGGATACAATTCCCTTTTCCGTCACAATCGCTGTGATCAGCTGACCTGGTGTTACATCAAAGGCAGGATTATATGCTTTAATATTCTCAGGCGCGGTTGGCACTCCAAACCTGTTGGTTATCTCGGAAATGTCTCTTTCTTCAATCGGAATTTCTTGACCTGTTGCAGTCTGTAAGTCGATAGTAGGGGTTGGTGCAGCAACATAAAAAGGAATATTAAAATGCTTTGCCAAAATAGCGACCCCCAGCGTACCAATCTTATTAGCAACGTCCCCATTGGCCGCTACCCGGTCGCAGCCAACGATGACAGCGTCGATTTTTCCCTGACTCATAACCACAGCAGCCATATTATCAGTAATTACTGTCACATCAATCCCAGCTTGCTGCAACTCAAAAGCAGTAAGTGTTGAGCCTTGTAATCTAGGACGTGTTTCATCAGAATAGATATGCAAATCCCAACCCCTTTCTTTTGCCAGATACATTGGTGCTGTTGCTGTTCCATATTTAGTGGTGGCTAATGCTCCGGCATTGCAGTGTGTCAAGATACCCATTCCATCAATTAATAAAGTCAAGAGATTTTCACCGATTTGTCTATTTATTTCTTCATCTTCATGATGGATTTTAATCGCTTCGGCTAGCAGCACCTGTTTAAGCTCATTTACTGGCAAACTGTTATTTTCCCTAGCTATTCTCTCCAAGCGGTTCAACGCCCAAAAAAGGTTAACTGCCGTTGGGCGAGCCGTCGCTAGAAAACTTGATTTTTGTTTTAACTGCCGGTAGAATTCTTCGTAGTTTGCAGCAGGTGAATTTTTCACCCCTAAATAAAGACCATACGCTGCTGCTACACCTATTGCTGGAGCCCCCCTGACCTTCATAACCCGAATAGCTTCAAAGACGCTCTCAGCTGTTTCATACTCTTCAAGAACTATTTTATTAGGTAAGATAGTTTGGTCTAGCAGTATTAATTTATCACCATTCCACTGGATAGATAGAATTTGCTCCATTTTCGCTCCTCCTCAACTGCGATGTGAATTATTTATAGATATTTGGCAGCCGATTTTTTTAATATTTCCAAAAAATCCAGCCCATTTTCCACAAAAAAACGTTTAAGAATATAGTCTTTTGCAGCCGTTAGACAGATGCGCTCTGCGATAATTCGTGAATTTTGTTCAGTTATTGAAGTAATGTCCTTTACATGCGCTAAGCCAATAATTCTTCTAATCAATTCCAGACCAGTGACGGCTGCTGTATCCTGAATAACTTTACCAAGATACCAATTAGCAAAGCCATCCTCTTTAGCAAAAGGCTCAGTCGCATAATCCTGCCAAGCCATTAGGAATTTGCTTTTAAATAAATCAACCACTTCTACTATGGTTTTTTCCAACCAGTTAAGATAAGCTATCCTCTCTTGAGAATCAGTAATAGTTAACGCTGCGTTAGCCCAAGCAAAGATTAAATTAGCGATAATATTGCCGACATCATAACCAATAGGACCGTAAAAAGCAAATTCCGGATCAATTACTTTGGTAGAGTCCTCCTTGATAAAAATTGAACCCGTATGCAAATCGCCATGCAAAAGGGCTTGAGCATTATTCATAAATTCAAATTTGAGTTTAGCTGCCTCAAAACGCAATTGTTTATCCGAATAAATTTCTTTTTCAACCCAGTCCAGATTAGGTGGAAAAACATCGTTGCGTTTTTTATAATCATTAAAGGGTTCTGTATAGACTAAATCCTCAGTTATCTCACAAAGCTCAGGGTTAATATAATTCTTAACCATTCCCTTTTTTTGTTTATGCTCAAGTACAACATCAGTAGTTAATAACAGGTTATTAACCATAAAGGTAGTAATGTGGTCAGCAAACAAGGGGAATTGTTGATGTTTAATAAGTGCTTCTCGCATTATCAGGTGATTGGACAAATCCTCCATAGCAAAACAATGCATAATATCATCATACAGATATACCGCAGGAACTAGCTTAGGTGCCAACTCAGCTTCTAATTGCAACATACCAGACTCAATTCTAATCCGTTCAGTTGACAGCCTAAATTCGTCAGAGATTCGCGCAGTCTCCCCAGCCTGTTTAATTATTAACGACTTAGCCGATTGCTTATCCCAAACCCGAAAAACGTAGTTAATATTCCCGTCGCCAATTTCTTGACATGCCAACTCCGTTTGATCTGGGAAAAAACTGCTAAGCTTTTCTTGAACATAATCAATTACATCCTTAGCTTCCATTAAAAAATATGTAGAGAACTTTGACATTTAGATCCCCTCCTAATATATTTTCTACTTCGTCGATTTAGTTTCTCAGGTTGGAAGTTAGATTCGCCAACGTGCTCCGTCGTCCGTTGCTTTTCTATAATGAAAAAGTTGTAGAAAAGCAACTTCCAAAAGTCGCTACTTATGGCAAATCTAACTTCATTAAAATTATGAACAAAAAGAAAAACCTGAAAAAACAGGTTTTTGCTCAGCTTACTGAAAATAATAAGGTTATCTTTGTTGCAATCGATTTATTCGATCGTCCAAATCAGGATGAGTTGAAAGCAATCTCATCATCCCACTTTTATTGCTGATCTTAAGTGTGGAAAGCGAAGCCTGCTGATTATCAACCAACTGAACATTTTGTTTAAGAGATCTTAAAGCATGAATCATTTTATCTTTACCTGCTAAAGCCGCTCCACCAGCATCAGCATGATATTCTCGATATCTTGAAAAGGCAAATACCACCAAGCTGCCTAAGATCGAAAAGAGAATCTGGAAAAGGATTATTGCCAGAAAATGAATTAATCCTCTTAGTTCTTCTTTGACAAAGCGAGAAGCTACAAAAGCAGCTACTCTTGATAAAAAAACTACAAAGGTATTAACAATTCCTTGCAAAAGTGTCATAGTAATCATATCACCATTAGCGATATGAGCAACCTCATGGGCAAGTACGCCTTCGACAGCTGCATCATCCATTCTATCCAAAAGCCCCATTGAGACAGCTACCAAAGAACGTCTTCTTGAAGGACCGGTAGCAAAGGCGTTTACCTCTTTTGAATTGTAAATACCCACCTCAGGCATAACGGTTAAACCAGCACTTCTAGATAACCTATGAACCCTCTCAACAAACTGTCTTTCAAAACCAGATAAATTACTATTAGGATCAAGAACCTTAACACCCATAAACATTTTTGCCATAAATCTTGACATTGCTAAGGAGATAAATGCCCCCGAAAAACCGATAACAGCACTAAAAATAAGTAAACTTGAGAAATCAATTCCATTAGCAGTAATATAACCGTTAACTCCTAATAATGATAATACAATCCCAATTGTCGTTATAACCAAAATATTAGTTAAAATAAATAAGAAAATCCTTTTGGCCAATTTAAAATCCCCCTTAACATTTGCCTAATCCCACTTATCTTCGGTCTCAACATGATTCCTCTGAATAGGTCTCGCTATATTATTTTACCCCGAATTATCTTAGATTAAAAGAACTAAACATTCTTGAATATTATACCACGATAAAGTTAAATAATTGAAGAATTATTTGTATTAACATTATGCAATAGGGTAAGTTGTGATAAAATATAATTACTATTTGAGCAGGCTGAAATTATAAAAATAAATAAAATCAATGAGGAGATATATTATAATGAATAACGAAGAAAAAACGTTTGAATTGATGACAAAGATGTATAGCGAGATGCAAAAAGGTTTTAAAGAGGTTAACAATAAAATTGATAAGGTTGAAAACAGACTAGAGAATGTTGAAAATAGACTCGAAAATGTTGAAAAGACCGTAGTTAGTATTGAACATAACCACGGACAAAAATTAGGAGCTTTATTTGATGGTTATGAAAATAATTCAGAAAAGCTGGACAGAATAGAATCAGAAGTGACTAGACACGAAGAAATAATATTCAAAAGAATAAAGTAGTCATAATCATATAATCGATTCAAATATGTTGTTTTATCAAAATACTCCACAACGGTATTTTGGGCATAAAAAAAAGCAAGGTATTAGGTTCAAAAACCTTGCCGTGCTTTGCTTTTATGGTGACCCGGACTGGGTTCGAACCAGCGACCCCCACCCTGTCAAGATGGTGCTCTCCCAGCTGAGCTACCGAGTCAGATGATTTATACTAAAAAACGAACCAATATGGTACGTTTATACGATCTTCGCTTGCTTCGTAGTATATTCGACGTTGTTACGCTTATTTAAAATGGTGCCGAGGACCGGACTTGAACCGGTACGGTAGTCACCTACCGCAGGATTTTAAGTCCTGTGCGTCTGCCAATTCCGCCACCCCGGCACGCTTAAAGCATCTGACATCGGAAACCAACCAACATAATCCCGATAGAACTAATAATTTCATTAATTCAATCTTTTCTGGCTTCTGATATCTGTAATGGTGGGCCCTGCAGGATTCGAACCTACGACCAATCGGTTATGAGCCGACCGCTCTACCAGGCTGAGCTAAGGGCCCTTATAAAAATAAGGACTTTTTATGGAAAATAAATGGCGGAGCTGACGGGATTCGAACCCGCGGTCTCCTGCGTGACAGGCAGGCATGTTAGGCCTCTACACCACAGCTCCACATTATAAAATATATTTACTGATAATTTTCTAATATCGATGATTGTTCGACGTAGTAAGAAAATTGGTTGCACCACAGGCACAACGATTTCACTTTAGCTTGATGCTTACTCGACGTTGTTAAAGTGATTTTATTGGTTGCACCCTCACGGGCACCCTGATAATTTTCTAACATCGATGATTGTTCGACGTAGAAAGAAAATTGGTTGCACCACAGGCACAACGATTTCACTTTAGCTTGATGCTTACTCGACGTTGTTAAAGTGATTTTATTGGTTGCGGGGACAGGACTTGAACCTGTGACCTTCGGGTTATGAGCCCGACGAGCTACCAACTGCTCCACCCCGCGTCATTGGTATTTAATTTTGGCGACAAAATTCATTATATATCATCTAAATTATTTTTGCAAGAACTTTTTTCACCTTACCAATTAATTCACTCTTACAATGTATAAGCCACACTGGACAAACCCGGAACTCTAACCTTGAACTCTAACCTTGTACCCCTAAGATGGCACAAAAATCATTTTACAGACTACGATACGAAATGTCAATATAATTTTTTTGAATCAATCTTCCAACCGAAGGGAAGAACAATATTAACATAATATTTCAAAGGCAGGTTACATAGATGCAGATTTTCCCACAATGGATTGAGTATACATTACGGCCAAAAAAAGCTTTTACTGATCATTTCGAAATAACCCATAAATTCCACGGGATGCACCTGCATCAAATATCTGAATCTTATTCAATTAAGCCGAAAAGTACGGTAGCAATTCAGTTGTTCTATGAGGGTATCCGCTTCCCCGATGTGGATCTGCATTTAAAATGTCAAATAAAGATCAATTACCAGGAAATAAAGGTTCACTTTAATATTTTTAACCCTAACACATCCAAACACATTATTAAGGAGGTCAAAGTTCTTTTACTTGATCAATTGCAACTCTTCCATAAAAGATTCAACCTTGACCCTGGATATCGATATGTTAGGGCTTTTTGCAATAAATGCAGTAAGGAAAACACTAAACCCTTCAATTTATGCGTGCGTACCTGTGAATTTGAAGTGAAGCCCAAAAACTAAAGATTACTCTTCTGTATAGATCTGTGGCTGTAATAAGCCTGCCCCGTCAACCTCAGGCTGGTTTGGTACCAGAAGCTTATAATAGTGTTTCTCCGCTACAAAATCAGCTTCCTCTCTAGTGGCTTTTTCGACAATATTAGTTATAAATTGAATTTCGTAATGCTCAAAGATGTCTGCTGCTTTTTTTAGGGCATTGATATTGTCAAAGATAAAAAAATCATTAAAGTTATTAATTCTTTGATCATTGACAAAAACATTGTCAAAGAGCGCCCAATAAGCGGGCTCAACAATATTAGTTAAAGCCTCTCTTCCTAATGACATATCAATATGTCTTCCATCAGCTAAGTAAAACGGTTGCAACATATAGTAATGCATTTGGTCATCAACTCCTTTACCTACATTTTGGCAATTGAGCTGAACTTTTATACATCTTAACTTAAAGATCTATTAAAACTAACCGACGCTTTCGGTTTCTTCCTGAAGTTCTAATTCTTCCTCTTGAAAATCACGCAATCGATGGGCTATCCTACCCGAAGCAGAAGCAGCAATCCCGGCAACTAAATCATCTAAAAAGGTATGCACGCCATTTTCACCCTTGGTATCCAGCCTTTTAATTACTCCTATCTTATCCTTATCAAGATATCCAAAAGTAGTTACGGCAATACTGCCATATCCGAAGACAGAACCAAGTGCTATTGTTTCATCAATTCCAAACAAACCTTCGTCAGACTCAACCAATGATTGCAAAGGTTCAGTTAATTGGTTGTTTTCTGCCAGTACATCCAGCTCAATCCCAACTAATAAAGCGTGTTGAACCTCCCTTTTTTCTAAAACCTTATTTACACTTTCCAGACATAAATTCATTGTTAAATCCTTGTTATATACTACTTGCATTTCAAAGACAATTTTAGCGATATCTTCCAGTGTCACTCCGCGCTCTTTTAGTCTCCTCAGCGCCGCAGCTTTTATCTCCTTCGACGGAACTCTTCTCAACAAGTTTAGCGCACCTCCAGATTCTCTCTCCATATTTTTTCTGCTTAGTAATAAAAAGTTTATCTATCTACTATTTCATTCTATCGAAAATGGTCTGAATTCACAACCATAAGGTTATTGCAAAAAATATTAATATTTGACAATTTTAATTACAATAATTATCATTACTTATTTCTTAATCCGAGATTTTCTGTTAAACTATATTTACAAACTTCAATTTTTTATTAAAGGGGGCCTGTTAAAAATGAAATATGGTATTGTCATTTATCCTGCAAAAGAGGTTCAAGATCGAGTAAATGCTCTACGTAAAAGATACGATTCCCATTACAACCTGATTCCTCCGCATATTACCATAAAAGAAGCCTTTGATTTAGAGGCAGGCATTGAAGAGGTTGTCAACCATCTTACAGCAGTGACACAAGATTTTCCTCCTTTTAACTTAAGGATTAACAGAATTAAGTCATTCTCACCAACTTCGCCAGTTTTATATTTGGGAATTGAAGAAAATCCTGAAATAAATAAATTATACGAGCAAGTCAACTCCGGGGCACTAAAGTATCAAGCGCTTTATAACTTTATCCCTCATATAACTATTGCTCAAGACTTAACTTCACAGGAGATTTCCGATATTTACAGCCGGCTAAGCTTGCAGCAGTTCGATCTATCCTTTTTGGTTGATCGTATCCATTTGTGCTACCAGATGGACAATGGATCTTGGTCACATTATCAAACCTTTTTATTGAATGGCAGTTATTAAAAATCTCACTTCTAACTTCCTACTTTTCACCTCTAAAAAGCTAGAGGTCAAATCGGCTTCTAGCTTTCCAAATTATGATTTACCGGCTAAATCCCTGATTTCTTCGACAATAGTCATATTGACCGTTTTTGTGCCAATCAGTGCATGAAATATTTCTTCACCTCTTGAACCGTGAAAATCTGACCCAGCGGTAGCGATTATTCCATATCTGTTTGCCATATCGAAGTATTTTTTTTCTCCCGCTTGATTATGGTCGGGATGAAAGGCTTCGATACCGGCTAAACCGTTTTTTATCAGCCTGACAACCAGCTCATCATCATCGTATACGCCTGGATGCGCAAGAATCGGTACTCCGCCAGCCTGCTTTATTATCTCAATACTCTCTTCCGGCAGTATCCTTGGCGGGTTTACGTAGGCTTTGCCTTCCCTTCCAAGATAAAGATCAAAAGCTTCCTCCATCGTTTTAATAATTCCCTTATCTATTAATACCTCTGCAATATGCGGACGACCTACATGTGCACCTTCACGCCGCAGCTTAGCAGTTACCTCTTGGATTGTGATGGGAATCCCGATCTCATTCAGCCTTTCAATCATCATTTCGTTTCTACGCTCGCGAACCCTTGTAAGCTCAGTTAAGGTGCGAATAAATTCTTTGTCCTGGTAGTTAAGAAAATATCCTAACATATGCACATCCTGCCCCTTATCCACCGTGCTCATCTCAATACCGGGAATTGCTTCAACTTTCTGCTCCAATCCGGCTTTTATCGCTTCATCAATCCCAGCTATCGAATCATGGTCAGTTATACCAAGAGCAAACAAACCAGCCTTCTTAGCTAGTATAATGTTTTCTGTAGGAGTATTTAATCCATCAGAGGCTGTACTATGGGTATGCAAGTCAGCTTTTAATATTTTTCCCAACTTAATCCCTTCTTTCAATGTAAGCGCTAAAAAAATACTATGAATGTTGCCAAGTAGTTGCACATAAAGGTTTAAATATAATCTGCATCGACGAAGTAGGAATATAAATAAAGGAGGCACCCTTCGAGCACAACGATCATATTCCAGCTCGGGAGTGCATCGACGAAGTAGGAATATAAATAAAGGAGGATGTTCCGTGCACTTAAAGATTAGGTCAAGATTAAAAATTGTTAGCCCTTGCTCTTTAGTTGATAGTGTGTTTACACCACAAGGTTTCAAAAAAATGACGAGAAAGAATTCTCCCTGCTACCATCTTCGCCTAACTGATAATATTACTAACGTCAGTTATCGAGTGGAAATCCCTTTGCAGGAAATTTATTTCAACAACAAAGGAAATAAAGAACCCCTATATAAACTTCAAGAATTCATCATTTACCCAGTATCTCAGGGAATCAAAAATCATTATATTCCTAAAGAAGTTATTGATGCCGTTAAGGAAAAGGTCTCAGAAGTTTTCTCTTATCTCGATTCAGAAATTCTTGCCGTAAAAAGATAAGTCGATAAAAGTATTTTGTCCGAAAAAATTCATTTTAAAAAAATTTTGTTGTAACCAACAAGGAATCGGCTTAATGCCGATTCCTGTGTTAATGGCAACAGTCTATTACTAAATTATCTTCGGTTTCAACAAGACTCCCTCTGAATAAGTCTCACTTTATCGTGATTTACGATAATTTCTTCTAATATATCTTACATCCCTACTAATTTTTGCATATAAACCCTTATTGGCATGGTACTTAAATAACTTGAACATTGGCATAGAATTCGTCTCCAAAATCCAAAATCTTTGTTTAGTATCTATTGCAATATCCATGCCGATCTCCCGCACATAACGGTAATCTTTACTTAAGCTCTCTGCAACCTCTAACCCCAATGCAAAGAGTTCACTTTCAAATTGACTAATATTTTTCTGTGATAACCCTAAGCTCTTTCTTAATGCTGATTCAAAAGTAATTGCTTTCCCGCCACTTGAGTAATTTGTAACACATTTGTTTTTTGCTGCCTGTTTACCCATAATACCGATTTTCTCCCATTTATCATGAGGCTTAAGCAGCAGTACTCGAAAATCTAACGGTCTACTATCTAAAGAAATTATTTCAATCCCCTGTTGTACCAAATAGGGACGCTTATTGATAATTTTTGCTAGTACTCTTAGTAAAACCTCTGAATCAGCAAAATTCCTTTTCACCTTCACATAGTGTAAAATATAACCCTCTTCGCTGCTGGTTATTTTAATAACTCCAAATCCACCTGTTCCTACAACAGGCTTAAGATAGACAATAGGATATTTTTTAATCAATGTTAAAAAATTTTTATTGTTGAAAAGCAGCGTTTCCGGTAAATGAGGACTGACAGCTGGTTGGTTTTTTAGAGTGAGATACCTCTGCCATTTATTAGAATGAGTCCAATGTAACAAATGCATTCTACCTCCGTTCGATAAATAATATTCTATTTATCATATTCAGATAGAACATTTTCAGATTGGACTCACGTCAAATTAAGTTAATTGAGCTCTGATAAATCCCTTAAGATGCTCCATAACCTCAGCAACCTGTTCAGCATTTCCTCCCCCGCCTTGTGCGGATTTTTCATTTCCTCCCCCTTTACCGTCAATCAAAGCCAATCCACTCTTAAGACATTCATTCATTGGTATTTTTAATTCCTCGCTTCTTTGCAGAATAAACTGCACCTTTCCATCAGCCAAATTGGCAAAAACAGCTATGGACGATTGGGCGCCAGCAACCATTTGGGCGAGCTGCTTAATTTCACTAAAATCTCGGTTGACAAATACTCGCTCCGACAGTTTAAAGTCCCCTATAGCTTCTGACTTCGCCCGCAATTCCTCTGCCTCAGATATTAACAGTTGATACGCCAGCTCTTTTTTCTGCTTTTCTAATTCTTCCTTCTCCGCTACAAGACGCGAAGTGGAGCTTCTTACGGAAGACCAATTGGTTTTCAGAACTGCTGCCGTATCAAGAAGTTCCTTCTGAAAACTACGAAAATACCTAAATGCCCTAGCCCCGCAAACGAAGGTCACCCTGATCTTTTGTTTATATCTTTCAATACCGAGAATTTTAATTGTCCCAATCTCCAAGCTGGAATTAGGATGAGTACCAGAGCAAGCACAGGAATCAAAATCCTGAATAGCAACAATTCGTATAGCATCTTCCAGCTCAGGGATTTTAGCTCGAGCCTCGTCAGACAATTCCTCTGCATTAATCAATTCAGTTGTAATTTCTTTATTTTCACCGGCAATTTTATTCGCTAAATCCTCAACTCTAACTAGATCCTCTTCTGTTAACTCATTAAGATTAAGATCAATTGTTACCGAATCCTCACCCAAATGAAATCCGATAGTTTCTCCCCCGACAATTATCTCAAAAGCTCTTGACAAAACATGCTGCCCAGCGTGCTGCTGCATATGATCAAAGCGCCGTTGCCAGTTAATCATGAGTGTTACCTGCTTCACTCCTTGCAGCGGCGCCTGCAGTACATGATAAATAACCCCAGACTGTTTATAAACATTTGTTACGTGAATATCATTAATCTGCCCAAGATCATGTGGCTGTCCTCCGCCTGTCGGATAAAATACTGTTTGATCAAGGACCGCCAAGTATTCCCCTTCCGAACCAACCTGCTCAGATAAGACTCTGGCCTGACATGCTACTTGATATGGATTTAGCTCGTAGAGCTTTTTAGTAAGTACCATCAAATACCTTCCTATTAAACGTATTTCTACTCAACCGAAGAGGTTAGTCCTCTCCATTTGATCACTTGAAATCTTTCGGATGTTCACCCATTATCCCTTGGAGGATCTCCAAAGCATGGGGAATAACCTTGATCACTGCCTCTAAATTTTCCCTAACAGCTTTTGGACTTCCGGGCAAATTAACAATGATGCTATTTCCTCTTGCACCAACTATCGCTCTGGACAGCATGGCATGTGGAGTCTTTTCTCTAGATACCCGACGCATTTCTTCAGCCATACCAGGAATTTCCTTATCAATTATCGCTAAAGTAGCTTCCGGAGTCACATCTCGTGGCGATAAACCTGTGCCGCCTGTTGTTAAGACAATATCCAGCTTATATTCATCTATATAGCGTACCAAATAATCTTCAATCAATCCCAATTCATCAGGTATTACATCATATTTCTTGACAACCCCGTTTATAGCTTCGACCATCTCATGAATAACCTTGCCACTGATATCTTCTCTCTCTCCCCTAGATCCTTTATCACTAAGAGTAAGAATCCCTACAGTCCATTCCATATCTAGTTACTCCCTCACTTTTCTAAAATAATCGCCACTTTTGCCGCCAGATTTTGCAGCCAAAAATGTTTCCCCCAACACCATACCTTTATCTACAGCTTTACACATATCATAAATGGTCAACATTGCCACGCTTACGGCGGTTAATGCCTCCATTTCTACTCCTGTTACCCCGGTTGTTTTAACGGTCGCTTCAACTTCCAGCTTGTCCTCGGAAATCTCGGAAAAGAAAATATCTACCCCAGAAATATTTAGCGGATGGCACATTGGGATTAAATCTGCTGTTTTTTTTGCTGCCATCACTCCTGCTACTTGAGCTACAGCCAAGACATCTCCTTTTCCTATCCTCCCTTGGCGAATCAGCTCAAGGGTTTCCGGCCGCATTATTACCGTACCTCTGGCAGTGGCTGAACGCAATGTAGTATTTTTTTCACTTACATCAACCATCCTCGCTCTGCCTTCTTGATTAAAATGTGTTAGCTCGCCCATTACTAACCTCCTATTTGTGACATTCTTCTCGCCGTAGGCTTGAAAGACTGAGTTTCTTCACTAATCATTTTAGCCATTTCATGATTTTCCGGCTTATATTGCAAGGCTTGATAAATAACCTGCTCTAATTCCCGATCGTTGCCCAGATGTTTTTTTAGATTCAATTCTTCATCCCAATATAAACAAGCCTTCAGATGCCCATCAGAGGTTAATCGCAAGCGGTTACAGCTTGAACAAAAATTTTCACTAACGGGATGGATTAATCCAATTGACCCTTTAGCACCTTTTATCTTAAAATTATCTGCCGGCCCATTGCCATAAACCCCATCGGATTCCGATAGTTCATATCCTAAAGCCTTTGCTTGCTCTTTAACATAATCTAAAGAAAGATAGCTTTTTGACCATGATTCGCCGGCATGTCCAATCGGCATATATTCAATAAAACGAATTTGTAAAGGTTGATTAATCGTCAGTTCTAAAAAATCACCAATTTCATCGTCATTAAAGCCCTTCATTAAAACGGTATTGATTTTTATCGGATTAAAACCAACCCTGATCGACTCCTGAAGACCTGCCATAACACGATCAAGATTGCCTCCTCTAGTAATCTCCTTAAATCTCTCAGGGTTTAAAGAATCCAAGCTAATGTTTACTCTAGAAATCCCTGCCTCTTTCAAACTTTCAGCCTTTTGGTCGAGAAAATAAGCATTGGTAGTCAGGGCAATATCCGTAATCCCCTCAATTTGCTTAATATTTCGAACTAAAACCTCTAAATCCTTTCGTACTAAAGGTTCACCGCCTGTTAAACGGATTTTTTTTATCCCAAGTCCGGCAACCACCCGCACAATTTTAGTTATCTCTTCATAGGTCAGCAAATCATCGTGACTTATAAATTTTACCCCTTCTTCAGGCATACAATACAAACAACGCAAGTTACAGCGATCCGTAACCGAGATCCGCAAATAATCATGCTTTCTGCCAAACTGATCAATTAACAAACTCATTCATGCTGCTCCTCTCTATATTTCACTCTTCTTAAAAGTTACCATACAAAACATCTTAATTCAAAAAAATGTTTCTCAAATTAAATTTTAGTTTACTTCTTAGTATATTTTTTAGCTAGACTAACAATATTATAACAAAAATATCCCAATAAGCCGAGCTTTATCTTTTCCCACATTTTTGATGCGGTTTAAGAACGGAAAAAAAATTAAACTTTTCACAAAAAAATGTTAATATAAGAAGAGTATCTTTAAGAAAGACTATGAGAAGGGACGATAACCATGAAAATTAACGTAAAATTCTTTGCCGGAATAGCCGAAGCAACAGGAAAAAGAGCACATGAAATCCTAATTGCAGAAAACAGCCAAGTTGAAGATATATTGCAGAAGCTGATCTTAGAGTTTCCGCATGCTAAAGATCTGATTGAAAAATCAATGGTTTCCGTTAACCATGACTATGCCAAAAAGGAGCAGATAATAAATCCTAATGATGAGATAGCCTTAATTCCACCTGTCAGCGGCGGGGAAGAATCCCGATATGAAGTAACCACAGAAGTATTATCGGCTGATAAACTGATAGCTAAAGTGTCTAACCCATTGGCTGGCGCCATCTTAACCTTTGTAGGAACTGTCAGGGAGCTAACAAAAGGTAAAAAAACAACATTTTTAGAATACGAAGCCTACCCTGAGATGGCAATTAAAAAACTCCAAGAGATAGGCACCGAAATTGAAGCTAAATGGACTAGCAGTAAGGTAGCGATTTCTCATCGAGTTGGCAAGTTGGACATCGAAGAGATTAGTGTTATTATTGCTGTAGCCACACCTCATCGAGCTGATGCCTTTGAAGCAGGTCGCTTCGCAATTGAACGTTTAAAGCAAATAGTCCCTATTTGGAAAAAAGAAATTTGGGAAGATGGAGAAGAATGGCTTGGACACCAAGAGGGCCCATGGAAAACTCCAATGACCGATTAATATAGCGAGACTTATTCATGTGGAGTTTTAACTCCATTTGAATTTTAGCGAGACTCCTACACGAGGATTGAAACAACTCCCTCTTAAGGTGTTGAAGAGGGAGTCTTGTTGAAACCGAAGATAAACTTAAAAAGGATGTAATGGGGTAATGAAGATGAACCCATTCAGATATTCAAGACAACATTTATTTACTCCAATCGGCAGCTCAGGTCAAGATAAGCTGCTGAACAGTCGAGTAGCTATTGTCGGTATGGGAGCCATAGGCTCAAGCCTAGCCAATCATCTGGTGCGAGCAGGGGTTGGCTTTATTCGCCTAATCGATCGCGATTTCGTAGACTACAGCAATCTTCCGGGACATATACTGTATGATGAAAAAGACGCGGAACAACGTCTTCCCAAAGCTCTTGCCGCTAAACTAAAATTGGCGACAATCAATTCCACCGTTCAGATTGAAGCTCAAATCGCCGACCTATCCTGGAAAAATGCTGAAGAGCTGCTTGCAGATCTAGACTTGATACTTGATGGCTCAGATAACTTCGAGGTGCGTTACCTTATAAACGATGTTTCAGTAAAACATCATATCCCCTGGATTTTTGGGGAAGCTGTTGGCTCTAAAGGGATGACAGCCAATATCCTGCCAGGACAGACGCCGTGCCTCCGATGCTTATTTCCGATTGCCCCAAAACCCGGAACTACCGAAACTTCTGCTACAGCAGGAGTTATTAGCCCGATAATCCAAGCAGTTGCCTCCTATCAAGCTGCCGAAGCATTAAAAATCTTGGTAAATGATTATCACAGCTTAAGCACAGCTCTAAAAAAAATTGATCTCTGGGAGAACTATTACTCCGAGATTATAGTGGAAAAAGCTCGAAACACCAAATGTCCAGCTTGTGTCTCTCAAAAATATGAGCATCTGGAACCTAAAAACGGCAAAGAACGCTTCATTTCTCTTTGTGGAAATGATACCGTCCAAATCATTCCAAAGAAAGGGACTGAGTACGATCTTGCCAAGTTGAGCAAAAAACTTGCACCATTGGGTAAGGTCGAGCAAACCCCGTATCTATTAAGATTTTATGTTGATACCTATGATCTAACAATCTTTGCTGACGGAAGAATCCTGGTTCACGGAACCGCCGAACCGGTGATCGCCAAAAATATCTATACCAGTTATCTTGGTGAATAACTTTCCATAATTAAAAAAGAGAACCCTTTTGGGTTCTCTGATAATTATTAGCTAAAATAGACTAAAACTACTCCGCTTTGGTCTCGGATTTTGTCTCAGACTTCTTTTCTTTTTTTTCATCATCATCATCACTTACTAAGCCCTTAGTAGCAGATTTAAACTCCTTAAGAGTTCTGCCTGTAGCTCTGCCTAATTCCGGTAATTTGTTTGGACCAAAAATTATTAAGGCTAGAACTAGAATAATAATTAAGCCTGGAACACCTATATTTGCAAACGGCATACAATTCTCCTCCTTATAATATTAGATTTCTACTACGTCGACACTGCTTCTTTGCTGAAATATTATCGTTGTGCTCGATTTTTATACATAACTCATCTTAACAATCAGTGATTGTCCACGGATATTATATCACGTTTTCCTAATGACTTAAATTGAAAACTTCATTTTTTCCGGAGAAATTTAAGAAATTTTCGTCACAATATTACCATAAATATTCTGGATTAGGATTATTTAGACAGCCATTAAGATATCACTATTTTGCCCAGAATCAGCTCTTTAATGCGGTCTGTTCAGCAAGACTTTTCACCAAATTACCTCTTTGCCCGAGCGTAAGGCAACGGCCACTCTAATTCGCTTCCGAGCTTTTTAGCAGCCTTTAGCACCCAATGCGGGTCGCTCAATAGTTCCCTGCCTATCGCTACATAATCAGCACGTTCATTTTGTAAAATCTCCTCTGCCAGCTCTGGCTCAGTAATTAAACCAACAGCGATAGTTGGCAGACCTACTTCCTGCTTTATTATCTCTGACAGCCCGATTTGGTACCCGGGTCCCAAATTAATTTTGGCATGCACCAATCCTCCTGAACTAACATGAATAAGATCAATTCCTTCTTCTTTCACAATTTTCAGGATTTCCACCATTTCCTTAACGTCAATTCCCTCAGCCAGATAATCAGTAGCGGAAATCCGGAGAATAAGCGGTTTTTCCTTCGGCCATTCCTTCTGAATTGCTTGAACAATTTCCTGCAAAAGCCTAACTCTGCCTAATCTTGTCCCCCCATACTCATCCACCCGTTGATTACTAATTGGTGATAAGAATTCATGAATAAGATATCCATGTGCTCCGTGGATTTCCAGCAAATCAAACCCGGCCTGATCAGCTCTTCTTGCGGCATCTCTAAAAGCCTGAACAACTTCGCCGATTGTCTCTTTTGTCATTTCGACAGGGGTTATTGATTTCTCATCAAAAGGGATCGCACTTGGAGCAATAACGGTAGCTTGATTGGTGATCATTGATTTTCTCCCGGCGTGCCCTAACTGAATCGCCATAACACTTCCCTGCCGATGTCCAAACTCCACTAACTCCTGTAAACCGCTAATCTGCCCATTCTCCCAAATACCTAAATCGTTATCCGTTATTCGTCCTCTAGGCTCAACCGCTGTTGCTTCCAAAATAATTAGTCCGACCTTACCAATTGCCCTAGCTCCGTAATGAACCTTGTGCCATTCCGATACCTTGCCGTCCTCACTAGCAGTATATTGGCACATTGGCGGCATTACTATCCGATTAGGAATCGTCACATTCTTAATCGTACTCGCAGAAAAAATTTTTGCCATCTTGATCCTCCATTCTACTCACAGTATTATCCATAGCCTACCATACGTTTTCAAAATTCGCTAGTAGTCGTGATTTTCGAAGTGCTTCAAGTTTTAAACCCAGGTAAATTTCCGTAAAACAATCACCTATAGCACAAAAAAATCATATATCTAAAATATAGCTTCTACTAAGAAGTTTTCTTTTAGGCATAAATGTTTCCCTAGGGAAACTTTTAAGAAATATATTTTATAGGAGGCACCCTACGGGCACAACGATAATATTTCAACGAAGAAGACATTCGACGTAGTAGAAATATATTTTATAGGAGGAAAATTATATGTCTAGCGAACAACAACTGCCTCTTTCCGCACTAACGGTTGGAAATAAAGGTAAGGTAATGCTGTTATTAGCTGAAGGAGCTCTTAGAAGGAGATTGTTGGATTTGGGCGTAGTTGCTGATTCAGTCATTGAAGTGATAAGAGTTAGCCCGGCAGGAGATCCTACAGCTTATTTAATCAGAGGATCGCTTATTGGTCTGCGAAAAAAAGAAGCCCATGCCATTATCGTTAACCCTATACAATAAAGCGAGAATTCCCGCTTTTCACATTTAGAACGGAGGAATTACCTTGGAAAATAACAATAATCACCATGCGTTCATTCATAAATCCTACTCTTCACCAAAGAACAATGAGAGGGATATAGTAATTGCCTTAGCCGGTAATCCTAACACTGGAAAAAGTACAATTTTTAACTCCTTGACTGGTTTAAACCAACATACCGGCAATTGGCCCGGTAAAACGGTTACCAACTCTAAAGGGTATTATCAATACTACGGGTCCAACTTTACCTTGGTCGATCTTCCGGGAACCTACTCTCTTTTGGCCAATTCCCAGGACGAACAGATTGCCAGAGACTTTATTTGCTTTGGCAAACCAGCTGTTACAGTCGTGGTTACAGATGGAACAAATTTGGAACGAAATCTGAATTTAGCACTTCAAGTGCTGGAAATAACCAACAATGCCGTACTATGCGTTAACCTATTGGATGAAGCTGAAAGAAAGGGAATATCAATATTGCTGGATAAGCTTTCAACAGAGCTGGGAATACCTGTGGTCGGGACAGTAGCCAGAAAAGGACAGGGACTAGAAAAGCTCAAAGAAGCAATTTGGCAGCTTGCTACAAAAAAGATCAGCACTTCACCAATCAAAATAAAGTATTCTCAAGAAATAGAAGAAATGATCAAGATGATGACACCACAATTAGAGCACTTACTAGGTGAACAATTAGCTGTCAGGTGGGTTGCTTTGCGCTTACTGGAGGGTGATGAGACGATTTTTAACTCCATCGAACAATACCATCTTGCCAAACAGCAGCTATTGGAAGGAGCAGTTGCTCTATGTCACTAACAATTGATAAGCTACAACAGCTAAAGCTGCTTTCTCAACAGTCTCAGTTAGATAGTGATTTGGTTAGAGATCAGATAGTTAGTGAGATTTATAAAAAATCTGCCACGATTGCTGACAAGGTTATCCTTAAGAAACCTCATAAAAAACTTGACCTTGATACAAAACTGGATGATATCCTGACTTCAAGAATCTTTGGCTACCCAATTATGCTTCTGCTGCTAGGTTTAGTTCTATGGATTACTGTTACCGGAGCCAATTATCCTTCTCAGCTTCTGGCAAAGATCTTTTTTGGGGGTCAAGAACAGCTGACAGTATTATTCCAATATCTCAATGCGCCCGACTGGCTACATGGAATCTTAGTACTTGGTGTCTATCGGGGATTAGCTTGGGTAGTCTCGGTAATGCTGCCGCCGATGGCAATATTTTTTCCTTTATTTACTTTTCTCGAGGATTTAGGGTATTTACCGCGTGTAGCATTTAACCTTGATCGCTTTTTTCGCAAAGCCGGAACTCACGGCAAGCAGGCTCTAACAATGAGCATGGGATTTGGTTGTAATGCTGCCGGGGTAATCGCCTGTAGAATTATCGATTCGCCCAGAGAAAAATTAATCGCCATCCTGACTAATAATTTTGTCCCTTGCAACGGCAGGTTCCCGACATTGATTACCATAGCAGCAATTTTCTTTGGGGCTGCAGCAGGTGCAATATATTCCACCTATATCGCCTCATTAGTCGTAGTTGGTATAGTACTGGTTGGTATAGCTGTTACACTTCTAACTTCATATGCTTTGTCGAAGACCTTATTACGGGGAGTCCCCTCAACTTTTACCCTGGAGTTGCCTCCTTATCGCAAGCCGCAGGTTATGCGGGTCTTCATCCGCTCGGTCTATGATCGAACCATTTTTGTCTTAAAGAGAGCAATAGTTGTTGCTGCCCCAGCCGGCGCGATAACCTGGTTAATGGCCAATATCCAGATCAATGGCTCAAGCATAATCGAGATCCTGGCAGGCTTCCTTCAACCATTTGGATTAGCACTTGGCTTAGATGGCTACATTATTTTAGCCTTTATTTTGGGACTGCCGGCAAATGAAATTGTTTTGCCGATTTTAATCATGAGCTATCTTTCCCAAGGTAGTATGCTAGAGCTTAATAGCTTGGCAGCTCTAAAAAATCTTCTAGTCGCTAATGGCTGGACATGGTTAACAGCGTTAAATCTTTTGTTATTTTCCTTGCTGCACTTTCCTTGTGCCACAACAATGCTTACTATAAAAAAAGAGACAGGTAGCCTTAAATGGACGGCATTAGCCTTTATCATCCCTACAGCTATTGCGATTCTGGTTACTTTCACAATTGCTCAAATGGCTCGATTATTCGGATTGTTGTAGATGAAAACTCCGGTAAGCCTCCGCCATGATCTGCATCGGATGCTTCACCGGCTGTTTAGTAAGCTGTACTAACTGATTCTTG